>JGI12316J15310_10000015_pt25 | contig 311994 bp, 256 predicted proteins | sample MarCyaLeptolynsp_FD_15310 | JGI IMG/M metagenome (IMG submission 15310)
TGACGTCGGCCTGACCGCCCAACTGACCTTCTGTACCCACCTCGCGAGCGACACGGGTGACTTCAGACGAAAAGGCATTGAGCCGATCCACCATGATGTTGATCGTGTCCTTCAGCTCCAGGATTTCTCCCTGGGCTTCCACCGTAATCTTTTTGGAGAGATCCCCATCCGCCACCGCTGTGGCCACATCGGCGATGTTGCGCACCTGATCGGTGAGGTTGGCTGCCATAAAGTTGACGTTGTCCGTCAGTTTTTTCCAGGTGCCAGCAACGCCCCGGACAACGGCTTGTCCGCCCAGCTTGCCTTCAGTGCCCACTTCCTGAGCAACGCGGGTGACTTCCGAGGCAAAGGTGTTGAGGCTGTCCACCATCTGGTTGATGGTGTCTTTTAACCGCTTTAGTTCGCCTTCTGCCTCAACTGTAATTTTTTGGCTCAGGTCACCGACGCTGATGGCAGTGGCAACTTTGGCAATATTGCGCACCTGGCTGGTGAGATTGGCGGCCATCTGGTTGACGTTGTCGGTGAGGTCTTTCCAGGTGCCGGAGACGCCTTCTACTTTGGCCTGTCCGCCTAGCTTGCCTTCGGTGCCCACTTCTTGGGCGACACGGGTGACTTCGCTGGCGAAGGCATTGAGCCGATCCACCATTTCGTTGACCACGGTACCAATGCGATGGAATTCTCCTTTGAGCGATTTGCCGTCTACATTGAGGGCGATTTGTTGCGAGAGGTCGCCTGCAGCAACGGCGACAAGGACGCGGGACACTTCTGTGGTGGGTTTGGCCAGGTTGTCGATCAGCTGGTTGACGGAACTGAGGGTGGTGCTCCAGGCTCCTTTGGGGGTCCCCAGGTTGGCTCGTGCGTTGAGCTGACCTTCTTCGCCAACCACCTGGCTGATGCGAGCGATTTCGTCGGTTTGTTCCTGGTTGAGACTCACCAACTGGTTAAAGGTGATGGCAATTTCGCCCAGTCCGTTGTCTTCTGGTAAGCGGACGGTGAAATCTCCATCTCTGGCTGCTTTGAGAGCGTTCAGGAGAGAGTCTGAGAGGGGATCGATTGCAGAGTTTGAAGGGGTTGAGGGGGCGATAGAATGACGATTGCTGGATAAGTCGGTAGGTGGGGGTTGTTCCATGATGTCCTCTTCTTCCTGCGTTTTGGAGTGGTGGTTGTGGGGTTGAGATTCAAGGGCAAGGGTGGGTTTGCGATCGCTGTTCGAACTCATATCGCAGTCTCCGTGACTGTTATCTAAATCGATTCCCTACTCTAAATAAATGATTCAGTGTTATCCCATATAGCAGTGAAAAAATGAGTTAAGAGTGGAAAGATGCGGGTGAGGATACAATACAAAGCTTCCACCGCCAATACGGTCTTAATTCATTCAGGAAAGCCTACCGGATTTTAGTTGTCAAAATACGATAACAACTAAGTATTAATACTTTTTCTGAAAATGCAGTCTAGCCAATTCAATCAGTTTAGTGGATGGGGATTACAACATTAGGATCCCATTACTTTCCTTTAGATTTGGCAACAAGGGTTCGTATCTATTATTGAGGTTTAAATTTTAAAGGCAGAACATTTAGTTTCAGAATAAAGGGCAAACGTTAAAATTCTATTTTGTGTTAATTAATGCTGTATTCGGTTAAGTAAGGATTGTATTGTCACATATCTTATTTTGGCTCAATCCTTGTTTCGGGGAGCTAACTGAACAATGTTTCTAACAGGCTCCCTAGAAGAGCTTTGCCCCGTTTTCTGGCATTATGCATGAACTCGAAAAATCCCAAATATTGAGGTAACTTCTCTTGAGAAATACCGCGATGAGGTCTTAACCAGGAACGCAACAATGACCAGACGCCCTCAATTGTATTGACATGCACCTCACAAAATCCATCACCATCCTCATCACGGGCATACTCCCCTGCACTGTGGCAAACCGTTTGGTGCTCATACCCCCATTGCCCCAGTCGCGCATAAATGTCGTATTCGTCAGTGTAGATCAAACTTCCGGGTGTTACTGTTGCCATAATCACGGGTTTGATCGTTGTCTGCTTCACATTCTCCAGCATTCGGATCGCTAATGTCCCGCCACGCTCAATCATCCCAAAGATCGGAGGTTTCTCTGTTTCGAGCGTGCCCCGCCCCCGAAGCCCTTTGAGTTTGCGCCGACGGCCCTTGCGACCTTTTTTTTAACTTCGTCGGGTTGACCTTTATGTCCTGCTGTTACGTAGACCTCATCAAACTCCACCTCCCCGGCCAGAGAAACCTCTGGCTTTTTATCTACGACTGCTTGACGCAGTTCGCTGGTCATCGAGTACACGTCATTCGGATGTAAATCAAGCTCATGGGCAATTTGGGCATTGGAGAGATTCAGCCCCATCAAGTAGAGACATCCCACCCACACGCGCAGCGGTTGATGGCGCTTGGCAAAAACACTGTCACTTAAATCATCAAATTGATGGTTACACTCTTTACAGCGATATCGCTGTCGCTCCGGTTGGGTGTCGTCCTTCCCACGTTTGACGATATGCTCCGATCCACAATGGGTACAGCAAATTCCATGCGGCCAGCGATGCTGACGGATTAATTCATAGCATTTCTCATTGTCAATCAGATTGGTTAATGTAATCATGTCTGCACCCGACTCAATGTCCTAAACTCTATAATGACGGATTAACGAGGCCATTGATCTAGACCTCCCTGAAACAGTTATTGAGCCCTTATTTTTTATTCAATGAAGGCGAATGCTGTATCATCCATCAGTCAGTAGGATGAGTAAAGGGCTATGCCCGTGCCCATCAGAGAGGCTGTGATGGGCATGCTTCGCTTTGCCCATCCTACGCTTAAGTCAGTGCCATTCGCGGCTCGGGTATCTGTAACCGACTTTTGGAAAATTGGTATGAATTCTGAATTCTGAATTCTCATTTCTGACAATTGCTAACTCTGGGCAATTGTGCGATCGCGTCCCCTTCTCTTCGCACAATACAGGGCTGCATCTGCAGCGCGGATCAGGGCTTCGCCTGTGGAGCCGTGTTCGGGAAAGCAGGCCACTCCGAGGGAAATGGTCACCGGGCCGAGGGAACTGTCTTGATATTGGATGTCGAGCTGCCGAATGCCCTGACGAAGTTGTTCGGCACGCTGTTTGGCATCGGCGATGCAGGCTTCTGGCAAAATGAGCAAAAACTCTTCTCCACCATAGCGACAGACAATATCGGAGCCTCGGATGTTCTCTTTCAGGAACTGTCCCAGGGTGCGGAGAACAACATCACCGGCTTTGTGGCCAAAGGTATCGTTGAAATGCTTGAAATAATCGATGTCAAGCATGATGATGCCTAGCGATTGTTGCTGGCGCTGGGCGCGGTGGAGATCGCGGTCCAGGGATTCTTCCAGGTAGCGGCGGTTGAATAGGCCGGTGAGCGGATCGCGGATGCTCTGTTGTCGCAGCGTTTCGCGCAGTTGCAGGTTGGCTAAGGCCAGGGCAATGTTTTCTGCAACGGCGACAGCGAGCTGTTGTTTGGCTTCTGTCAGTTGATCCGGTTCTGAGGTGCTTAAGTAGAACAAACCCAGTGTCTCTCCTTGAGCCATCATCGGGATGCAGAAGGATTCGCTGGGTGAGAGGTCGCAATGAAGATGCTGGCACAGTTGGCACATGGGTTGGGCATGATTTTGCTGCATCCAATGGGGATGATTTTGCTGCAGCGCTCGACAGGCTCTGGGGGTAAACTGCAGTTGGCTAACTGTTGTATTGCCCCACAGGGTCATAGCTTCGACCAGAGTATGAGAGGGATCGAGAGCAAATACTCCTCCTGATGTGTTGGGGAAGAGGGGTTGAATTAAGGTTGCGATCGCAGCGTAGGCTGCGTCTAAATTCAGGCAGGCTTGCAGAACATTGCTCATTTTAGCCAGCATCGCAATCTCGCTGTTGCGAATTTTGAGTTCGTCGATCCCGAGGGTCAACCGCTCGTTGGCATCTTGCAATGCCCGTTCAGATTGTTTGCGCTCTGTAATATCTTCAATCATGGCCAGATAGTAGAGGGCCTTACCCGCCTCGTTGTGAATGGTTGAGGTAGTAAGGTCGATCCAGAGAACGTTTCGATCTTTCTGGATCAATCGCAGGTCAACTTTATAGCGGTGTTGTGGTGGGTTATCAGCGATCGAGGAATTGTCTTGAATAATAATGCTTTCATCCTGTGGGTAAGTCAGATCTAACAGGGTCAGGGCAGTCAGTTCTATGTCTGTATAACCAGTCATACGACAGAGCATGGCATTAACTTTCAGCAGCCGATAATCGAAATCAACAATGGCCATGCCGAGGGGCCCATCTTCAAAAATTTTGCGGAACCGTTCTTCGCTATCTCGCAGCGCATGTTCAACCCGACGACGTTCTTCAACTTCGCTCAGGGCGCGATCGCGCATTTCCCGGTAAGCATGGCTTTGATGAGTTAAATCTGTTACATCTTGAATGACGAGCATGGCATCAAATCCTGTCCCGTCCAGAGCTGGGATGGCAGTGACTGTCGTTTGTTGAATGCGCAGTCGATTTTGGGAGAAGGGGGCAGGGATAATATGTTGGTGGAGCTGGGACGAAAAAATAGTTGGCGGCCCGCCGGCGAAAACTTGCAGCAAACGGCTGGTATAGAGAGGCTGCTTCAGATGAGGAAAATGTTGGCCAATGTCGCTGCTAACAATCTCATCTCTGCGAATTTTAGTCCAATTTTCCAGACAATTGTTCCAAAAAAGTACAACAAAATCTTGTCGCAACACGCAGACGCCAGCGGGGATGCGATCCAGTAAGCTGAACTTTTCCTCATAGACAGCGATCGCATTCATAGGACTTTTGCTGCATCAAGATCGATCGCTGCCAACAATGCATCAAACGAATCCAATTTAAAAAGCAGGATAATATCGCCAGAAATTTGCAGCCGTTCGATAAAAAAATGGGCCTGAGCCAGTAAAACAGCTGCATTGACCAGCAAATTGTCTGCAGTTAAGAGTTGTTCAACAGTATCCTCAGTATAAATGGGTAGCGAATAGTCAAGACTTTGTTGGAAAAGATTACTAATTGAACCAATCACTCCATTGATGGCAATATTACCGACTTCAGACAGCGTACCGATTTTGATCGCATCCAGATCTGGAGCATCCAAGGCTTCACCTGTCAGTAATGCAACCAGTGCGGAGGCACTCTCAGTCGGAAATACGATCTCAGCTACCCCCACGAGCGAACCGCTGAATCCCAGCTTGACCGCAGCAAGCGTCTCTGTCTGAAAGCGGGCTTCGAGTACCTGTTTCGCCTCTATCAGGGAAAGAACTTGGGTACAGGGAACATCTAGACCAATGTGAGAATCGAGCATCCGATTTAACATACCTGCAGCGCGACCCACACCAATATTGACCAGTTCCTGCAACGCATTCACTTGGACCTCTGTGATGTTCATGAGGTACTTACCACCCGAGCACTTTTTGGAGTTCATTCAACAGAATCTCTGATTCCAGAGGTTTATTGATGACGGCAGCTGCGCCCAGGTTAAGACAACGCTGGCGCGAGGTTTCCTGGATATCTGCAGTCATTACAATGATAGGAATACGCGGATGTTGTTGGTTTAACGCTGCCAGCACTTCCAGACCATCCATTTCGGGCATCAGGAGATCTAAGATAATGCAATCTGGGGCGCAGGTTGAAACCATTTCTAAACATTCACAGCCATTGCTGGCTTCCAGGGTTTCGTGACCGTTAGTCTGCAAGGCTTTACTCACCATTCTGCGGGTCATCCATGCATCTTCGGCAATCAAAACTACCGCCATTGGCAATACCCCCTGATATCTCTTGTTTCTAGACAATTGTAGGGAATAGGGAATAGGGAACGGGGAATAGAGAATAGAGAATAGGGAAGGCAACAATAGGTGCATTGCTAATTATTGTTCATCGTTCGTTTGTAGGGAATAGGGAATACCACAATAGGCGCACTGCTAATTATTGTTCAGCATTTGTTGGTCATGGCGAACGGCTATTTCCCCTTCCCTGTTCCCTGTTCCCCGTTCCCCCTTATTATTTCTTTACACCGGCTACGCCATTGCAACACAATTCCGTCCTGCTTTCTTTGCCCGGTACAAGGCAGCATCAGCAGCTTGAATCAAGGCTTTTCCAACCAGACCATGGTCTGGAAAGCAGGCAACGCCTAGGGAGATCGTAATCGATCCCAGGGATCGATCTTGATATTGGACCTTCATCTGCTTAATGGACTGGCGCAGTTGCTCCGCTCGTTGACTCGCAGCTGCTAAGGAGACATCTGGCAATATCAGGAGCAGTTCTTCGCCGCCATAGCGACAGGCAATATCAGAGCTGCGAATATTGCTTTTCAAGGCATTGCCCAATGCCCGCAACACCGCGTTGCCAGCTTCATGGCCAAAGGTGTCATTAAAGTGTTTGAAGCGATCGATGTCGATCATGACAACACCTAGACACTGTTGTTTGCGCTTAGCGCGCTGAATCTCTCGTTCCAGAGACTCTTCGAGATAGCGCCGGTTGAACAATCCTGTCAACGCATCGCGTACGCTCTGATTGTGCAGAGTCTCCCGCAAAGCCAAATTGGCCAGAGCGAGAGCAATGTGCTCTGTAACAGTGACCGCTAACCGTTGTTTGGCTTCGGTCAAACAACCGGCCTCGGATGCATTCAAATAGAGTAAACCTAAAGATTTTCCTTGGGCCATCATTGGGACACAGAGGGATTCGGCTGGGACAGGGTGCAGGTGAATATGCTGGCACCGCAACCCAGGATTCATACGATCGACCGAGTGCAAGCGACCGCGTCGCAGGCACCAACATTCATTGGGGTTAAAGACGGGATGGCTGGCAAGGGATTTGCCCCAAGTTGCCACGGCTTCGACCAAAGTCTGAGAATGGCCAATCGCAAATACGGCACCAGAGCAGCTCGGAAATAGGGGCTTAACCAGGGATGCCAGGGCATTGTAGGCTTCTTCAACGGTTAAGCATGCCTGCAAGAAATCGCTCATTTCTCCCAACAAAGCCATTTCTTGATTGCGTTTTTCCAGTTCGCTGACCCACTCTTGCAGCGTTTCGTTTGCTTGTTGTAAGGCGGCTTCTGTTTGTTTGTGGACTGTGATATCCCGGCCCACAGATTGAAATTCAACAATCTGGCCTTCCCGATTGAGAATGGCCCGGTCAATCCACTGCTGCCAGCACACGGTTTTGTCGGGTAGCGCGATCGCATGCTCTATGGAGCGAGTGGGATTGTCTGGGGTGAGCTGGGCCAGGTGCTGAAGGGTTGCCTCGCGCTCAGCGTCTGTGAGAAAAGCAAAGCAATTTTGACCGAGTAACTCTGACCGGTGTTGGTTGAAATAGCGACAATAGGAGTCGTTGGCAAAAGTTAGCGTGCCATCGGGTAAAAACCGGCAAACGAGCTCGGTTTGATCTTCCACAATGGCACGATAACGGATCTCGCTTTCTCGCAATGCCGCCTCTGCTCGATGGCGTTCAGCAATTTCGTGCAACAACTCCTCATTCAGGTTCATCAATTGGTCCGTGCGTTCTTGCACTCGGGTTTCCAATTCTTGATTGACGTGTCTGAGGGCTGACTCTACTTGTTTGCGCTCGGTGATATCCATGCCTGTGCCAATGACATACTCCACTGTTCCCTGATCGTCGCGCAAAACTGTATTCGACCAGGCAATTAAGCGACGTTTCCCTGCTTTAGTCAACCAGTAGTTCTCGTAATGGTTGGGACCATGTTCGTTTTGTAGAGCTTCAAAGACCGCCTTAACCGATTCAATTTCCTCCGGCATCAGGAACAGATCCCAAAAATACTCGCCCTTGACTTCACTAAATCCATAACCTGTGGTTGCTTCGCAGGCTTTGTTAAAGCTGACAATGCGCCCCTGTCGATCGAGTACGACAACTAAACTGCGAACTGTATCCAGCACCGTGGCGGCAAAATTACGCTCTTGTTGCAGGTCTTTTTCTATCTGGCTGCGATCGCGCAAGTTGGTATTGTTAGCATTGTCTTCAGCATCGAGAGATTGAATGGGCTGCACCTGGTTGCTGACAGCCGGATACAAAAGCGGCGTTGCTTCGCGCAAGAGTTGACCAATCCTTTCTAGCGAGATAATTCCCAACAGCCGATTCCGATCGTCTACAATCGGCAGACATCTAACCTGGTGTTGAGAAAATACACACAGAACAGTAGAGAGATTCTGCAAATCTGATTGCCTCAACGTTGCCAGTTCCCGGTTCATTACATCGGCAACAGTGACCTCTGCCAGATTTATTCGATCGGTAATATACCGATCGACCTCTGTCTCGTTGAGCCAGCCAACAAGCTGTTGTTCCTCGATCGCCCAAAGACACGTTGTTGGGATATCTCCAGCAGAAGCATTGGAGGCTAACACTGCGTTCAGAGCAGAGCGGATACGACCCTCTCTCTGGCTGATGAACGCGATCGCATCCCCGAGCAACATATCAGGGACCACAGTCAGCGGACAAGGATCGACAATCGCCTCCAGATCGAGAGAGGCAAGGGGCAGATGGTGAAATTTCATGATGAACTGGAATTAAGGTGCCAGTCCCATCAGACCGGCAAGCTCGGATCGCATCCGCAACGACAGTATAGATTCAGTCAGGACAAGTAATAATACTTCATAAGAGATAGCCTCCTATCCGGATGTCACGCGAACATATCAAGCGAACGAGGAAAATAAGCTCGGTCATTTTGCCAGCTAAAACAATTGAACTTATTCTGCAGCCTCGATCTGATGAGATGCATTCAGACTCAACCTTTTGTCATTTCTCTCAGGAACCAGGATTAAATAAGATGTGAGATCTCTGTAGGGGCAATCCCTTGCGATCGCCCCGATTATGACCGGGTACCCACAAGGGGCACCCCTACAGATTGGCTGACAAATTATTGAATTCTCATTCCTAAAGCAACTTTAGATTCAGCTCCCCCAACTTTCCCTTCTGTCACTACCATCAAGCAAAACAGACTCTCGCTATGCGAGCGATAAAAGTAAACCTGGTACCCAACTCCAATCAGGACAAAATTGAAGACAGAAGTTATTCCTTACATTCTGACTCAAGTTCCTGATAGTCTGCATCAGGCTAAATCTATCGATCTAAATCCACTGCTCCCGATCTTTTCCCTTCTGTGCTTATGCGCCTTGGAAACTTAGGAATGAGGATTGAATTAAGTGCAAATTCTCGCGTAGGGACACGGCAATGCCGTGTCCCTACAGGGCTGTTGTTTGTGAAGTTATTTAATTCGCGATCCTTAGCGTTTTTGTCGGAAGCACTCAACCCCATTTCTTCCTGCCAGCAATAGGAGAATCAGTGATTTTGAAAGCCTTACTTCGCAAGGCTTTCAAAATCACCGTCCAAGTTGTCTGTCCTAGACCTAGGAGAACAGATTAGGGTAGTAGTAAACAAGTAATGATTTTGAGCGCGCAGGTTCCATCTGCACGCTCAAAATCATTACCTCTATAGGACTACCCAGATTAGGACATAACAAAAGGCCCAAAAACACATGTCATCAACCTTTCCCTCCTGCGTTCTGCCCTCTGTCTCCTGCCTTCTGCCCTCTGTCTCCTGCCTTCTGCCCAATTGCAAAACTCAACAACGGACTTGATAGGTTCTCAATAGAAGTCAGGATAATAGAAGTTATGCTGCCCAAGACTGCAAAACATAGCAGGGTTGAAGGAGGGAAATACGATGGCAAATGAAGAACATCTCACCATTCTCAAACAAGGCAGTGAAGCATGGAAACAGTGGCGACAGGAAAATCCTGAAACTATTCCAGAGTTCTACCATGCCGATCTCTACACAGCGAACCTGTCCGGAGTCGATCTTTCCAGAGCCGACCTCAGAGAAACCAACCTCTTGGGGGCCGACCTCAGCGGCGCAAAACTGATGGAAGCTAACCTCAATCAAGCCGATCTGCGTCGCGCAAACCTTAAACAGGCTGACTTGAAGAAAGCCAATCTCTATCGCGCCAAGCTCTATCGAGTTGAACTCGAAGGCGCAATGCTACAGGGTGCTAACCTGAGCGAGGCAAATTTGATCGAAGCCACCATTCATGCAGCAAACTTCAGTGGAGCCAACCTCAGTCGTACCAATCTTTACCGGGCTGACCTCAGTGGCGTACAACTGAATGGCGCTGATATGCGAGATGCCAACTTGAGAGATGCCAATCTCAGCGGCGCAGTGCTGAACGATGCCAATTTGAGTCGCGCCCATCTGGAAAATGCCAACCTGACAGATGCATGTATGCACAATACGATGATGCCAGACGGAACCGTTGTTCAGAAAGAGGGATAAGTAAAATCCCTGCCATGCCGTCCAGTCAATTCTGCGATTCGGAACAGGATAAGGATGAGAAACGTTCTAATCTATACTGTGCACAAGTCGGCATCAATGTTCTTACATCAACTGACCATAGATGTTGCCAATGAGTTTGGGATCGATTATTACTCAATCAACAGCAAGAGATATTTCGATGAGATTAAGCAATCATCATGGAAAATCTTTATAGAAAACAGATTGAAGGAGAATCAATCCAAACCAAGCTGCTTTGGCCCAATACGGTCAGGCATAACAGACGCTATATTCCCTCACCCATTGTCTGAATACTCAATTGTCTTGCACCTGCGCGATCCAAGAGATGTATTAACTTCCTTTTTCTTCTATTCCACCTACAGCCATTTAAAAAGAGAAAAAGGATTTGACCCAGACACTGCACCCAGAAAACCATGGCAAGACGGAGAAATCGATCGGTTCGTACTGGAGCAACTGCCGTCTTTCAAAGCAAGATATCAGCTCTTAATTTCAACCTTACTGGGCAATGACAATGTTAAATTTGTGACATATGAAGATATGGTCTCGAACTATTCTGCCTGGCTCGATCGTTTTCTTTCTGCCTTTTCTCAGCTTGATATTGCTTCAAAACACACGCTAAGACCCACCGTCGTCCCCGATTTCATTGCCCAAATTCGCCAAAACCTCTTCGAAAAATACAAAGATGAATTCGTTGTCCCAACAGAGGAGAACATCTATCGTCATAAGAGAATCATCAAGCCAGGCGATCATAGGCACAAACTGCAACCCAACACGATCGAAATATTAAATTCTGAGTTCAGCGGCATCCTTAAATCGTTGTCCTACACCTGAGAAGTTTGCAAAACATCCTGTTCGCTAAAATGGCCCAGCAGTTCCCCAGAGTCAAGCATATGGGTAAAATCTGCATGCTCAACAATCATGTATATTTGTTGGACTACTCCCTTCTGGTGCAGCTATCCGTAAAAAACTTGCTATTCAAGTTCTTCATCCAGGTTGGGTTGAATTCCCAGAGCATGAAGTTGGGCCAGTAACTGCTCCACCCGTTGGCGTTCGAGGGCTTCGCGAGTTTCAGCTTGCTCGGCCCGTTGGCGTTCTTGTTTTGCCCGTTGCTGTTCCTGCTCGGCCCGTTGGCGTTCGCGGACTTCGCGGGTTTCAGCTTGTTCGGCCCGTTGGCGTTCGAGGGCTTCGCGGGTTTCGGCTTGCTCGGCTCGGGTTTCGGCTTGCTCGGCCCGTTGCTGTTCTGCCCTGGCTCTGGCTTCGGCTTGTTGCAGCTGTAGATAGGCAGCTTCGGCTCGCTGGCGTTCGGCAATGGCGGCTTCGGCGGGGGCGGGAACTAATTCGCCTGCTGGGGTGAAGAACCGTAGCTTTTTCGCTTCGATGCCTAGATAAAGCTGCAGTTGCTTGCTCCAGTACCAGCCTCGATCGGTTTTGGCGATGGCTTGATAGGATCCTGCACTCGGATTCAGTCGGAAGCCCTGGAATTCAAAACTGTAGGGGTCGAACCAGAAGTATTCTGGGGTTTTGAACGTGTTTTGATAAATCTTCTTTTTATCTTCTCGATCCACTTTGGCGGTGGAGTGGGATAACAATTCAATAATCAAGTTGGGAAATTTGTAGTTTTCTTCCCATACCACCCAGCTTTTGCGTTCCCGATCGTCGGTACCTAGCACAACAAAAAAGTCTGGCCCGCGAAAATCCTGGGTTTTCAGCTGGTTAGGATTGAAGTAGATGGTCAGGTTGCCCGCCATGAAAAAGTCGTGTCTGCCACCGCTGGGCGCATCGGGACGGTCGCGCCACCACCACCCAAGGCTGGCGAGCAGTAGCAAGATCTGAAACAGGTGGCGATCGCTTTCCAAGGGAGGTTCGTCGCTCCACAGTTCGGTTGCAGGGGCCAGGGGAAGTTGGGGTGGTTGGCTGAGAACCATCGCATTGACCGTGTTGATAGGTCTGAAGTATTAGTGTAACGCATTGATGTTGCTGGAAGGGGTGGTGATGGTTCTGAGGTATAGCAAAAGGCAGGAGGCAGAGGGCAAAAGGCAGAAGGGGAAAAGTTGATATATCTGCTTCTGAGTGTTTTCTTATGTCCTAATCTATTCTCGTAGTGCTATACAATCGCAATTCCCTGTTCCCCATTCCCCGTTCCCTATTCCCCATGTCCTTGCGCACAGCGATGAAGAAAGCGTTGCGGCAGCTCTGGGGTTGCGCCAAAGTGGAGATGAATGTAAGAGGCGTGGAGTTGCTGCTGCTGCCAACCTTCGGGTTGGCCGGATTCGCTGCGGTGCTGGTCGTAGCGCCAGGTGGTGTAGAGGGGCACCTGGGGCGGGGCTGTTAGACAGGAGCGGTGGAATTCGTGGCCCCATACGATTGTGTCTGCGGGCATGAGGGGACTGTCGTTCAGGGCGATGGCTTGTCGGTAGCCGAGGGTAAGGCGTTTGGCCATGCGGGTGGTGGTGGGGAGGATGCCAACCATGGGCCAGGTATTTTGCTCGAAATCGGTGATGGCTTGACTGAGATACATGAGGCCGCCGCACTCGGCGTAAGCGGGCATGCCAGACTGAATGGCAGTGCACACAGCCTGACGCCCAGGGAGATTGTCGGCAAGGGCCTCGGGAAACATTTCGGGAAAGCCACCACCGAAGTAGAGTCCCTGGGTGCCGTGGGGGAGGGTGCGATCGCGCAACGGGCTCCAGAACAATAGCTCTGCGCCCAGCTGTCGCAAGAGATCGAGGTTGTCGGCATAATAAAAACTGAAGGCGCGATCGCGAGCGACGGCAATTCTAATGGGTTCATGGTTCCTTGTTAAGGGTTCATTGTTGGGTGTTAAAGGTTCATGGTTAGTTGTTGATGGTTGTGTTTGCAATAAAGGGAGTAGGTGTTCCCAGTCGAAGCTGGTGTTGCCGAGATGAGCGAGTTTAGCAATAGTGGTGCCGAAGTCTGCAAGTTCTTCAGTCGGAACAAGGCCCAGGTGGCGCGAGGGAAGGGCAATTGCAGTTTCCCGGCGCAGGACTCCCAGGATGGGGATCTGCAAGGGATCCAGGGCTGTTTTCAACACCTCCAGATGACGGTCGCTGCCCACTCGATTGAGCACCAACCCAGCGATCTGCAGGTGAGGATCGAAGCTGCGGTAGCCATGGACAATGGCAGCGGCTGAGCGGGACAGACGGCCGCAATCTAGCACCAGTAGAATCGGCAATCTCAGCAGTCGGGCAATGTGAGCAGTGCTGGCCCAATCCTGTGCTCCAGCGCCATCAAACAGGCCCATCACCCCTTCGACTAGTGCGTAGGGGGCGTTCTGACTGTGGTGAGCGAAACACTGCTGAACGTAGGTCTCGGAGGTCAGCACTGGATCTAGATTTCGGCAGGGACATCCGGTCACCTGCTGATGGAACATGGGATCGATGTAGTCTGGCCCCACTTTGAAGGATTGCACGTTGAGACTGCGATCGCAAAGCGAGGCCAGCAATGCCAGCGTCACCGTGGTTTTGCCCGCGCCGCTGCGTTCTCCCGCGATCGCTAGACCCATATCTTCCTGCAACAAATCATCTTTACTTATTAATCGTAGAACAGGAAGATGAGTAGTGGTATGACACACCTAAAGTTGTGTAAATTCGTAGTTGGCACTTTAGTGCTTCCGGGGTCTATCGAGTCAGGATTATAGCTTTTCAACAACCTAACTCTATTGCACTAAATTGGCTATATCAGTCCAGCAGGGTGGACAGTTCCGTCCTGCTGCTGTTTTATCAACATAAGACAACTAGATGGGAAATGCCCACCAATCGAGACTTTCGCTGGTGAGCCATGCCCACCCTACAGCTCAAAACCAGATTTAGTCAACCTTTTCCTTCTGCCTCCTGCCCTCTGCCTCCTGCCTTTTGCTCTGAATAACCAACACTGCAATCGGTTTTATGAGGAGACTGGCCGTTACAATGGAGCATTGGAGTCTTCTGGATCAGGTTGTCTGATGCCTTCTGAATTATGCCTCTTCCTATAGTTGCAATTATTGGCCGCCCCAATGTGGGCAAATCGATGCTCGCGAACCGATTGGTGGGTGGCAATGACTCAATCGTGTCGGATGAATCGGGGGTGACACGCGATCGCACCTACCGACAAGCATTCTGGCAGGATCGAGAATTCCTGGTGGTGGATACTGGCGGTCTGGTTTTTGATGACGATACCGAATTCCTACCCCTGATTCGCGAACAGGCCATGTTGGCCTTGACGGAGGCGAGCGCTGCCATCTTTGTGGTGGATGGACAACAGGGACCAACCACTGGCGATGCTGCGATCGCAGACTGGTTGCGGCAACAATCCGTTCCCATTCTGCTGGCTGCCAACAAGTGCGAGTCACCCGAGCAAGGCACGATCCAGGCAGCCCAATTCTGGGAGTTAGGCATGGGCGAACCCTTCCCCGTATCCGGCATCCATGGCAACGGCACCGGAGACCTGCTCGATCAGCTGATCGCTCACCTGCCTCCCAGCGCAGAAATTCCAGATACTAGCCAGGAGATCAAAATTGCCATTGTCGGACGCCCCAATGTCGGTAAATCTAGTCTCTTAAATGCCTTTGTGGGGGGCACCCGCTCCATCGTTAGTCCCATCTCCGGTACCACCCGTGATGCAATTGACACTGTTGTTGTTCGGGGAGAGCGTATCTATCGCCTGATCGACACTGCTGGCATTCGCAAAAAAAAGAACGTCCGCTACGGCCCCGAATTCTTTGGCATCAACCGCGCCTTCAAAGCCATTCGCCGTGCTGATGTAGTCCTTCTGGCCATCGACGCTCTCGATGGCGTCACCGAGCAAGACCAGAAATTAGCCGGTCGCATTGTCGAAGAAGGTCGCGCCTGCGTTGTAGTAGTCAATAAATGGGATGCTGTTGAAAAAGACTCTTACACCATTTATGACTACCGCCGCCAGCTGCGCGATCGGCTCCACTTCGTTGATTGGGCCGAAATGGTTTTTGTCAGTGCTTTGACCGGACAGCGCGTTCCCAAAATCCTCGATTTAGTTGAAACTGCCGCCGAACAGCACCAGCGCCGGGTCACCACCGCCGTGATTAACGATGCGATCGCAGAAGCGGTCAGCTGGCACTCCGCCCCTTCCACCCGACAGGGGCGTCAAGGCAAAATCTACTACGGCACCCAGGTACGCAGCCAACCCCCCACCATTGCCCTCTTTGTCAACGATCCCAAACTCTTCAACGACAACTACCGCCGCTATCTCGAAGGCCAATTCCGCAAAGAGCTTGGCTTTAACGGCACACCCATCCGCCTGCTATTGCGCGGCAAACGCGCTCGCGACATAGATCGCATGAATACAAGTCGGTCATGAGAAAACACGACTTGAAAGGTTATTTTGAAAGCCTTGCTGAGCAAGGCTTTCAAAATAACCTATTTTTAGTGCTGGCCCGAAGACATGGGGTTAGCGCCCTCATCGGGGACGCTAACCTTCCAAGTCGTGTCGAGAAAGCATTAACGACGCCGGAAATACTCCAGTACGCCACCCAGCTCTAATATGACCTTCACATCCGGCTTCACACCTTGCAACGCAAGACGAACATTGCGTTGTTTCGCTTTGACGACAGCATCCAAAAATATATCGGCCATTTCAGGCTTAATGAAGCGTGTCTGGGAAAAATCAAGAACAACTGTATCTCCCTTATCCATTTTTTTATCCAGATCGTCGATAATATGAGGGGCAATTGCATAATCTACCCGTTTGGGGATTCTGACAGTGACTGCGTCCGCTGTTGATACCATAATTTTGAAGTTGGAATGCTCTACTTTCACAATAGCGAGCAAAATTGACCCTGACCGGATTGCTTCGATAAGGCCACAATGAAGAATGTGTAAAGCCTTGATGAAGATAAGCGGGGACTGTTAGGTCAAAGAGCGCGGATTACAACAGCAGTCCTATCGGTTAGGACAGAATTGATCCAGGCCACAAAAGTTAGAAGATGGATGAACAGGACGAGATAAATTTGTAACGAAACTGCTGTCTATCTCTGCTGCGTCCATGAACCAGGACTCGCCACCACCGAAGCAAGATTTCTTTGAAAAGCTAACGGATGCCTTAATCAAGCTATTGGTGACGGGCAGTGGCGGGTCAGCAATCTACTTTTTGTATGTTGATGAACTGCCGAAAGCAGCTATTGCCGGAGTCATTAGTGTCGCAACCGGGTTGTTGACTACCTTTGGCGAAGGCTTGCTAGGAGTCCTCAAGGAATGGACAAACAAACGAGGCAAGCAAGTTGGTGAAGGTATTACACAAGCAGCCGATCGCACACTGGAGAACCTTTCCAAACCCCATCAGCACTATCTGGAAGCCCTCAAAGCGAGCTGCTATGCGGTCGAGATTGAAGGCTTTCAAGACTTACCGGGCTTAGCCTTGAAAGATGTCTTTGTGCCCCTACGGATTGAATCAGCTCGCAGTGATTGGGGAATCCAGGAAAGCAATCAGGACATTTGGGCATTTTTGCCAAGACGGTATCACACCTCCCAGAACTATCCAAGCCGACGCATTGCCATTTTAGGGTCTCCAGGCCATGGCAAGACCACCTTACTGCGCCATTTGACCTTCACCTATGCCAACAATCCTCCCGCTAACACCCCTCCCTTTATCCCAATTTTGTTGAGGTTTCGGGAGATCCATCCTCTCCTTCAAAGCCAGCAACCCCAGAACATTCTGAACAAACTCATTCCCACATTACCTGAGTTGATTGTTCAGAACCTGAAACACCAACCCGAATGTGAAGGCCTGAAACTGTCGAGTTCCTGGTTTACAAAGCAGCTTAAACAAGGACACTGCCTGGTGATGTTCGACGGCTTGGATGAAGTGCCAATCAGCCAGCGTCAGCTTGTGCGTCGCTGGGTTGACCGACAAATGAAAATCTATCGCACTACCCAGTTTATCCTCACCTCCAGACCCCATGGCTTTGAGCTGCAACCTGACGACCCCACTCACCCCCTTCACGTGGATCTGAAACTCAGAGTTCTGGATTTTACCCCTGACCAAAAACAGAATTTTATCGAAAAGTGGTATCGTACCATCTTTGCTCGTTTGAAATGGAAACCGCTACTCGAAGAAAGCTACCAGAATCCAGAAGGAAAGCCCCTCTCTGAAGCGATGGTCGCAATCAAAATTCAGCAAGAGAGTCAAGCCAGTGCTGATGAATTAATCCGGCAGATTGTCAACAATCCTGGCTTAAACGGCCTGGCGAGAAACCCACTGTTGATTACGATGATTGCCGCCACTCACCGCGCCGAAACGACTCTGCCGAAGCGGCGGGTTGAACTCTACGACAAGATTTGCAACCTGTTGTTGGGAACCCGCCCCCATGCGAAGAAAAACGCCCTGACCCTGACTGCAACTCAAAACAAGGTAGTACTGCAGGTGCTGGCGTGGCAGTTGGTTCAACAGGAAAGCACCCAGTTTAGCCCCACTCAAGGAACAGAGTGGATTCAAGACACCCTTAGCCGATGCTGTCAGGATGAAACTTTCAATGCCGCCAAATTCTGGCAAGAAATGACAGAAATTGCCGGATTGCTGGTGGAGAAAGAACCCGGTCAGTACGAATTCACGCACCAAACGTTTCAAGAGTACCTGGCGGCGCTACAGATCAAAGAGCAGGGACAACAGGCGCGATTACTGAAGAGCCTCAACAACGACCGCTGGCAGGAAGTCATCTGCTTTTACGCGGCCCTAGGGGATGCCACCTGTTTGATTGAGGCAATTCTGGACAATCCGACACCCTATACTCTTCAATTAGCCAATCGTTGCAAAAATGAAGGGCGCGAAGTGGATCCGCAAGTGCGCGATCGCCTGGAGCAAAGGATTGTCGGCACCAGCAGCGTACAGCGCGTCGCAGCAGGCAGGCACCTGAGTTCGCCAGACTTTGACCCCGATCCGCAATTGAGCAATCTGGTACCTCAAGTCAGATTAGAACAACGCTTCCGCCAGCTGACCGCCATCAACGAACAAACTGCCCTCGATCCCACCTGCATTACCTGGGGCGAGTACCAGCTGTTCCTGGAAGACCAGACCACTGGGCAGTTCCATTCCCAGGTAACAGCAGTCAAAATTTCCCCTGGTCAAGCCAACCAGTCCGTAACCGGAATCTCCTGGCAAGATGCCCGCTGGTTCTGCGCCTGGTTAGCCACCCAGACCAATCTGCAACCAGAGGAAGGAACCTACTTCTACCGCCTACCCACTGAAGCAGAAATACAACAGGTCGCTTCAGTGGGAAATTGGATCCCTTTTACCGATTCGCAGCAGCACCAGGGCAATGTTCTACAGGTGGTGCGGGTGCAACTGGGCGATCGCTACAAAGCACTACTGAACTATCTGGCTAATGGACGTTGGCAGGAAGCGAATGAGGAAACCTATGAAGTCATGTGTCAGGTTATCGGTAAGCGATCTTGGGATATTGAAGATATTCAAAACTTTCCCTGCGAAGATCTGCTTACTCTTGACCAATTCTGGATACAATTCAGCAGTGGGCGCTTTGGTCTCAGCGTCCAACGGGATATTTATGCGAGTCCAGAGATTGGCGGCAAGCTCGATGGCAAGTATAACCAGGAAGCCTGGTATGCTTTTTGCGAAAAAGTGAAGTGGACAGAGGGCGGCAATTACGTGTTTAACAAACTGACCTATAGCCTTTGGGGTGTCCCTGGACACCTCCCGTGTGGTGTGCCGTTTTGTGGGTTTGGGTGGGTTTGGGTCTCTTCTCTTGCGCAGAGCCTTGAGAATTGTAACATCTAAGCGTCCCGAGTCCTGTAGGGTGGGCAACGCGGCCAGCGCTCTTGTTTACTCCACCAATAGCTGAATACCGGGTTGCCCACCATTGTCTTTCGTTTTGATGATGACGACCCAGGGCGGCCTCGATGACCTGTTTAAAAACGAGCCTGTTCTTGTCGTCGGTAACCTATTGTGGTATCCCCTCCAGCGCAACCCGGACAAGGTGAAAAGCACGGCCCCTGATGTCATGGTCATCTTCGGTCAGGACAAAAAAGACCGCACCATCTACAAACAGTGGGAAGAAGGCAACCTGGGGCCGCAGGTTGCCTTTGAATTTGTCTCCAAAAACAACAGCATCCATGAAGTCGAGGTCAAAAAGCTGGCCTTTTATGAAAAGTACGGCGTCGAGGAATACTACATCCACGATCCGGATAAAGGGACGCTCAAAGAATGGCTGCGTCAGGGCGAGCGGTTAGAACCGATTGAGTCGATGAATGGCTGGTTCAGCCCTCGTCTGGGGATTCGCTTTGAGCTGGTGGATGGGGAGCTGCGCCTTTACTATCCCAATGGGAAACAGTTTGCCACCTATCTGGAAACCATTGAACAATGGGAACAGGCAGAATGGGCGCGAGACCGGGAACGCCAGCGGGCCGATCGCGAACACAGCGGGCCGATCGCGAACAACTGTTGAGAGAGCAGGAACAGCAGTTGAGAGAGCAAGCAGAACTGGAGCGAGATCGGGAGCGCCAACGAGCTGAATTATTGGCAGCACGATTGCGAGCGCTGGGGATTGATCTCGAACAGTTGAATTAGAAACAGGATCGAAAACAGCAATCGCCAGCGAACAGATCGTCAGTATCTGCACCTTTTGAGATGAACAGGATTTAGATTTCAAGCGAAGCGTGCCCATCTTTGGATGGGCACGCTCCGCTTTTCCCATCCTATCTGATTAGACCAAACAGTATTGCATCAGCATCCATACTCCTATAGAACGTATATTTGCAGTGCAATTGAATTAATGAAGGCAAAAGACACTACTTGGAAGGTTATCTTGAAAACCTCGAACTGTAGGACTTTCAAGATAACCAATTTTTTAGCGTCAGCAGGAAGGAACAAGGGCGATCTCCCCCCGCAGGAGATGCTCACCTGCCAAGCTGTGTCTCATGTTTACAACTCAGAGAATTGAAAAAGAAGGCAATTTACCCAACACTCAAAAATTGCGAATTTCATTGCAACCGTCCTGCTGCTATTGTTAAAAAATAAGCAGATACACATTCATCCCCATTGCCTTCAAGCTCGTCACACTATAAAGCGTTCTGCAAGTATTGATAATGGTATACGTTCTCAGACTAAAAATTGATACCTGGCTAAAACAAAGCACTGCTCAGGGTGTTAGCCTACCTGATGACCAGAGGCAACTCGTTCGTGCTGGCATATTGCTCCCCCTGTCAAGTTTTGAGTTAGCAGGCCATCATCTCAAAATAACCCTTGGGCAAAATGATCAAGGCCAGCAAATCAGCTTCAAAGGTCACAACGATTGGTATGTTTACGAACCGGCAATCGAGGTTCTCCAGGATGGCCGAGCGATCGACCTGGAAACCCAGGCTCCGCTGGCTCCTGCCTACTCTCTCAAAGTCGATTTAAATACCTGGTTCAAGCAGAGTACTGCCCAAAGTTCAACTCTGTCCGACAACGATAAACAGTTTGTTCGTCAAGGGACAGTTCTACCGGTGGCTAGTTTTGCCCCGGCTGGAAAATTCCATATCAAGGTTGCTCTGGGCATCGACAGACAAGGAAAGCAAATGAGCTTCAAGGGTCGCGAGACCTGGTATGTCTATCGCCCTGTAGTTGATGTCCTTCGCGATGGCAAAGAAGTTGATATTCCTGCTCCTGCTCCGGAAGGTCCTGTTTATTCCCTTAACATTAAGTCTGACACCTGGCTAAAGCTGAGTACTGCCCAGAGTGCAACTTTACCGGATGAACAAAAACAGTTCCTTCAGGCTGGGACAACCCTACCCGTGTCAAGCTTTGCGCTGGTTGGAAAATATCATTTAAAAATTGCGCTGGGGTTGGATGAGCGCGGTAAACAAGTCAGTTTTAAGGGGCGCAATACCTGGTATGCTTACCGCCCTGCGACTGAGATGTTTAGCAATGGCAAGAAACTCGATCTGCCCGCGTTAGCGCCCCAAAACCCAGTTTATTCGCTTAAAACCAGTTCTGGCACCTGGTTGAAGTTAAGCACGGCCCAGAGTTCGAGCTTGCCCGATACTCAAAAGCAATTCCTTCAGGCCGGGACGACCCTACCTGTGGCAAACTTTGCCCCTGTTGGGCAATATCATCTAAAAGTTTCTCTAGGATTAGATGACCAGAACCAGCAAGTCAGTTTTAAGGGACGCAACACCTGGTATGCCTATCGGCCTTCAGTGCAGATGTTTCGGGATGGTCAGTTCTTTCAACCCGCAGCTCTGCAGCCTGCTCCACAACCATCAACTTCGACTGCCTCCGGTTCAACCGGACAAATGAATGCTAAGGGATTGCATTTATTAAAGTCTTTTGAAGGACTGCGTCTAACGGCCTATATTGATGCAGTGGGGGTTTGGACGATTGGGTATGGCACCACCCGGGGCGTAAAACGAGGGATGAAAATTACCAAGGCGCAAGCTGAAAACTTGATGAAGCGGGACTTGGTAACCTTTGAATCTGCAGTTAGAAAATACACTAAGGTACCGCTAAATTCAGATCAATTTTCAGCTCTCGTGTCCTTTACCTACAATGTGGGTGTGGGGGCTTTTTCTAAATCAACCTTGCTGAGAATGCTCAATCAAAAGAATATTCGTGGGGCAGCCGATCAGTTTTTGCGGTGGAATAAAGGAGGCGGGCGAGAGTTGCCAGGGCTGACCCGTCGCAGAAAAGCGGAGCGGGCGCTCTTTTTGGGAGAAGATTATACTAAGTTCTTATAAGCTTCTGGCAACTTGATGAGGAGGTAGCGATCGACAAGTAAGGATTTTCGAGCGCGCGGGTGGAACCCGCGCGCTCGAAAATCCTTACATCTGGAGGACTACCGATGAGGATACATCAGGGAACTTTGACTGCAGGAGAACCACTTAATTTATTTGCGGACGATGTATTTCGAGTCAGCAGATGGAAAGATCGAACGGCAGCACGCTGTTCTGAAAGTTCTGTCGACTACAGCAACGGACTTATCGCAGCAAGTTGAAGCAATCCCTGTGCCGATTCTGGTTGCTCGGGGGAGCGATCGGTCTATTCTCTATGGAAACCTTGCGGCAGCAGACCTGTTGGGGATGTCGCATCAGGAGCTACTTTCAGGAACAAGTTTGGACTGCTATTGCGATCGCGCTGTCTGGCAAACAGTGCTGCAAGATCTGGAAGCAAACCAGACTTCGCAAAATCATGAAATCCGTTGCCAACGCGCAGATGGCAAACCATTCTGGGCAAACGCATCATGGCAACGGCTGGAATTTCAACATGAAGCCGCCATTCTGGGTATTTTTAGCGACATCACAAAATACAAGCAAGCAGAAGCAGCGTTGCAGGAGAAGGAATCATTTTTACAACTGGTTCTCGACAACATTCCCCAATTGATCTTTTGGAAAGATCGGAATTCTGTCTTTCTGGGTTGCAACCGGTTGTGGGCAAACGCAGTGGGGCTGAGCCATCCTAATCAGGTTATTGGCAAGACCGATCGCGATTTATGTAACGATCCAACCGATGTGGAGCGCTATCTCTCTAAAGATAGACAGGTGATGGAAACCGGGGAACCAGAGTTCCTCGTTGAATATAAGCCTGAAAAAGACGTATGGTTTGATACAAAAAAAATTCCAATTTACAATTCAGCAGGAAGCATTGTTGGAATTCTAGCCACAACGGAGGATATCACCCAACGCAAGCAAGCGGAAGAAGCACTGCGTCTTGCTGAAGAGAATTACCGCAGCATCTTTGAAAACGCGCTTGAAGGGATTTTTCAGGCAACCCCTGGTGGGCGTTTCATTCGCGTCAATCCAGCGATGGCTCATATCTATGGCTACGAGTCACCCCAGGCAATGGTGTCCGAGATTGAGGCAATCGGTAGGCAAATCTATGTCAATGCAGCATGTTGGCAACAGTTTGTCAGCGCCATGGAAGAAAATGGCACTGTCAAAGACTTTGAGTATCAGGCTTATAGACAGGACGGTCGCATCATCTGGGTTGAGGAAGATGCGCGGGCAGTCTTCGACAGCAATGGCAAATTACTCTACTACGAAGGCATTATTCAAGACATCACTAAACGCAAACAGGAAGAGGCTGCGCTGAGGCAGCAAGTGGAGCAGCTAAAAATTGAGATCGATCAACAAAAGCGAACGCATCAGGTGGCTGAAATCACTTCAACTGATTACTTCCAAAGCTTGAAAAAACGGGCTAGAAGTCTGCGACAGGACACGAGCGAAGGATAGGATTATGGTGAAGGGCAGGAGGCAGAAGACAGAGGGCAGAAGAAAAGGTTGACCACATGGTTTTGAGCTTGTTGCGATGTCTTGATCTATTCTCGTAGTGCCATAACATAGCCAATTGATACAATAGAGCAGTAGTGCGACTTAAACCAGCTTACCTAGCAAGCCTAGCCTGCTCGCACTTAATTTGTTGTCTTTTGCAGCACAATATTAAACATTTTAGGGATAGCGTCATGATAGGGTTGTTCGAGCTTTTGGATCAGATTCACTGGTAGCTGAGCAATAATGTTTTCATACGCCCTGCCGTCACTTTTCCATACACGAGCACTGACAGATAGGATGCAGTAACCGGAGGGTTTGAGCACTCTTATCGCACCAGGCAGCGCTTGGGAATTAGCAGATCCCGATTTTCGACGATCCTTATTTCCCATGAATACGCCGGCTGCGATCGCAAGATCATAGACAGAATCTGCATAGGGCATGTCAAAAACATCGCAACAAGTCAGCGACCGATAAATATTTTTTTGCGTTGCAATTTTCAACATTGGTTCAGATAGATCGCAGCCATCAATGTATATGCCTTCTTGCTTACGGCGCATAATGGCTGCCCCCACCAGACCTGTACCGCAGCCAATATCAAGATAATGGCCAGAAGCTTTGAATTTTAGCGCTGTTTCTGCTAATAGCTCTGGTGCTTGATAGTTAACTGCTGCCACTTCTTCCTCATAGGTGAGGGCCCATGAGTCATGAGAATTTTTCTCAGACAGCGATTTTTCTAAGTTTTTGAGGAATGTCTGTTGCTTTTTCTGTTCCATTGCTCTTGTCAATCCAACAATCTTAGCGCTAGTGCAGTATCACAATTAAAAGTTAGGGTAAACTCCACGGGGTTTACCCTAACTTTTAGCATTGACAGAGCGCTAGCCTTATTTTTTCCTTTTCCTTCTGCCTGACTAAGCATCTTTCTGCAGTCCAATGACGCGAATGGAGAGGTTGGTGTCTGGACTGGAGGTGTTGACTTTGTTTGCAATAGGTGCGATCGCATCCAACATGTCTTGCTTAAATTCAGCGACAATTTGTTGCTTGAACTCCACAAAGATCTCTTGTTTAAACTGAATCAAGATCTGCTGTGTAAATTCTCCGAAGTGGCGATTGAGCAACTCAGCCATCACGGGCACCATCAACTGAATGAATTTCTTCGGGTCATAGTCGCGCTTCGACAGTGCTTCTAGCTTTTGTTCCAGTTCGGTCATGCGATCGCGCAATTCCAAAATTTCAGGCTTAACCAACAACTCTTGCAGTTGATCGAACTCATCACCTCCGCCTGCAAGTGCTCCAAAAGTTTGCAAGAGATTTTCTTCCGCACTCTCCAGATCCTCCAAATTCTCTCCAGTCTTGACCGGCTCGCTCAGGCTCTGTTGTTTCAACGATTGCAGCTGCTCTGAAGATTTAGCAGGAACAGACAAATCGTTGAACTGCTTCAAGGTTGCTGCCTCAACAGACTCTGTTCCAGAGATACCAGAAGACTGCAAAGGTGAAATATCAGTTGGTAAATCAGTTGGCGGACTCTCCAAACTATTTTCTGCCGCTAAAGGTGATGGAGCCAATGGAGACACACCAGACGGTGCAGCGGCACCGGAAACAGAGGATTCGTCAACCCCCGAACTTGGATCCGAGGTAGAACCAGCCAGCAAAGTCAACAAATCTGCCAGCGGACTGGATCCTGCTTCGGGAATTGTAGAAGCATCAGGAAGATCGCTGTTGGTTTGAGTCATGGCGGAGAAAATTGAAAATTGAGTAGAGGGAAATACAAGCAAACATTTGCGAGTGCGCTGCACCCAACCAGAGCTTGAACAGGGGTTGTCCTAAAACGATAAAAATTGCAGAAATATCAGAAAAATTCAGCAACGACATTAGCCAGCAGAGATCAGTTTGACACAGATAATATTCTGAATTGTTGTGGCTGCTGTCATAAAATTTTAGCAATTAGAGAAAAGTAGATGAACTTCCACTTCAACACTGCCAAATCAAAACTGTCGAATCAAAACTGTCACAACGTTTAAACTGTTTCGCAAGATATTACAGGTCAAACTGTGGTATTCGATACGGAAAAATCTGCGATTAAGTTCAAAAAACTTTCCTTTATCAACTTTCAGATTTTGCTGATAACTAAAGAAAAGAACTTTGCAACCTGAAAAAATGAACCTGACAGGATAAAAAACCTGCTAAAACTGCGTACTCAATACAATTGGAAACTGCTATAGAACAGCATTTGTTGCTTAATCTAATCTATCTTTCTATTTCTAGTCAATTCAAGGGTTTTCCCTATCCGATCGCGCTTTTGGGCCATCTACACCATCTGAAACGTTCATTCGTCAAGCTTTTCTTGAAAGACTAGTATCTATTGAATAGAGCTGGTAAACTGCTGCAAGCAGCAACCAGGACGAGTGAAAGTACTATCGGTGAATTCGACTGACTGCCCAAGGAACTGCGCCATAGCCAGAGCGTATCTGATGTTGTCTTGGAGCGCAACAATGTGAATTTTGAAGTGTTATGGTTGTTTGGCGCCGCTGGATCGATTTCAACCTAGGTCCAGATTATTGCCGATAAAATAATCGCGACAAAATCTGGATATCCTTTCCCTGGTCTGTGTTGAGCAGTTTTCACTGCAATACAGGTCATCCAAATCCTCGCTCTCAGCAGATAATTCATTACGAGGTTGGGGTGCATGAAAAAATATACGAAAGAGTTGATAGCACTCACTCTGGCAATATTTCTGACGATTGTGCTGCCTTCATTTTCCTCTGCGCAAGATCAGGTTGTGCCCGAAATCAGTCCGTCTCCTGCTCAAGCGCAAACGGTACCAGATCCCCAACCCACTTCTTCTCCAGGCACCCAAACTCAAACAGCACCAGCTATCAAATCAACAGTATCCCAAGGTGCCCAGCCGCCAACTGAGACAGTTGAGGATGAGGGAGTGCCCGTGGTTCTCGGTGACAAGACCCTCTTCAGAATTGAAGAAACCATTGAATCCACTTCTCCAGAAGAACGAGTTCAGATTGTTAACGACCGGATTGTAACGCTCGCCCAAGATTTATCCATTCCAATTGATGCGATTCAAATTGGAGATCAAAGCGGCATAACTGTTATTTTCTCGGGGCAGACTGTTGTTTTGCGAATTACAGAAGCAGATGCCAGAGCTGCAAATAGCACGCCTCAAAAATTAGCGAACGAATATCTTCAAATTCTCAAAGCTTCGATCGAGCAATATAGGCAAGAAGGTGCGAACAGTCATAGTCGTGCAAACAGCGGTTTTTGGAAATCGCTAAGGCAAGCATTTCAAGCGATTACCTCCTTAACGGTTCAAGAGTCTCGTTTGAGTTATGGCCGCGCAATTCTTTACACTTTTATTGCCACTATTTTTCTGATTATCTGTTTGCTAGGGATCCATAGTATTTTTGCTGGTTTCCAGGCAAAGCTGGTATCTAGAAGGAGTCGGTATTCCCCAGTCAGAATTCGTGATTTTGAGTTACTTTCTGCAGAGCAAGTTGCAGATATTCAAATTGGTCTGACGAAGAATTTACGTTTCGTTATGACCCTGGGGCTTCTTTTTATCTACATTGTTATTGTTTTTAGTTTTTTCCCTTTAACAAAACGGTTAGGTGGTAGGTTCTCTGGTTACTTTTTCTCGGCATTAAGTACAGGTTGGCAAGCTTTTGTTGCTTACTTACCGAACTTATTTAATATTGCTCTAATCATCTTCGTTTCCTACTATATTCTTTATTTTATTAAGCCGATTTTTAGTAGAGTGGGTGACGGTACGATTAAAATTCCAGGCTTTTATTCAGATTGGGCTACTCCTACCTACAGGTTAATCGAGATATTTGTTTTTTCTCTAACAGCTATAATTATTTTCCCTTACCTTCCTGGGTTTGGTTCAACTGCGTTTCAGGGAGTCTCTATTTTTCTTGGGGTTCTTGTTTCTTTAGGATCGACTGCTGCGATTTCCAATGCAGTGGCAGGGATCATTCTTATTTATACGCGTGCGTTTCAGATTGGCGATCGCGTCAAGATAGCAGATACACTCGGTAATGTAGAGGAAAAATTACTTTTGGTCACTCGTATTCGTACATTTGATAATGTCATTGTTACGATTCCAAATGCATTGTTACTTTCTAGTAATATCAATAATTACAGCGCGTCGATGCGAGATACAAAAACACCGATTATCCTGTCTACAACCGTAACGCTAGGCTATGAAGTACCCTGGCGAAAAATTGACGAAACCTTGACTAATGCGGCACTAGCAACCCCTAATGTTTTACCAGATCCTGCCCCTTTTGTTTTTCAAACGAGTTTAGGTGATTTCTCTGTTAGCTATGAATTGAAAGTCTATACAGATAGCCCCACAGTCATGGAAAGAATCTATTCAGAATTGCATAAAAATATTCAGGACAAATGTAACGAAGCGAATATAGAGATTCTTTCTCCAACCTATTCTGCTGTCCGGGATGGCAATCAGTCTACGATTCCAGAAACTTATCTGTCTGATAACTATACTACCCCTGGTTTTAATTTACATCCCCTTGGAAACTTATTTCAGATCGATCTGCAATTAGGAGGAAATAATAAGACTAACAACAAATCCATTGCTCCCGATCGACCCCCTAGAGAACGAACGAGACCGCAACAGAATCAGAATCAAAATTTACCCTAGTCTCTGTACCTCATACAGGTTATCGATCGAAATAGCGCGATCGCGCTGAATACACCACCGGTTTTAGATAGGATGATTAACGAAGTTTTAGATTGCAATATCCCTTTGCGAGAACTCCCCCCTGAATGATTTAATAAATAACGTCTTCGTTGTCTTTCGATTGTTCCTCTCTAACCACTTTTTATCCAGGTACAAAGCATGAATGAAATGACCAAGGCGGCAGATCTGCGCGAGCGGCTTGGCAATATTGACCAAATTCGCGATATTCTTTTCGGCCCTCAGCTCAGAGAATATGCGAATCGGATGGAACAGATAGAGCGGAGCCTATCTGGCCTGCAACAGACCATCCGAAATCGCACGGATGAAGTGAAACAGGTTCTTTCGACAGAAATTCAAGCAGTATCTGAGTCTTTTGAGAAAAAGATCAAAGCTTTAGCGCTCAAAGATGAAGAAGAGAAGTTCGATATCCGACAACAAATCGATCTACTCAGCAAACGCCTTGCAACAGTCACTGACGAAGTTAAACAGTCGCTCTCTGTAGAAATCCAGGAAGCGGCTGACTCCCTCGACAAAAAGGTAAAAGCTCTGGAGAGCAAAGATAGCGAGGAGAAAAGCGAAATTCGGCAGCAAATTGATGTGCTCAGCAAGCGGATTTCTGATAATGTCAATACCCTGAACGAAACAATTGATACGCAAACCACCTCTCTGCGTGACGATCTCCTCTCCAGCCGCGAGAAATTACAATCCGATATTCTCAATCTCAGGAGTCAGTTGTTTGAGGAATTGGAAAGACAAATTTCTATGCTTCTGCAAACCAAAATTTCTCGGGATGATATGGCAGAAATGCTATTTGAATTGGGGCTAAGGCTCAAAGGCACTGAATTTGTTCCTGAGTTGAGAGAGGCTGCAAGTTCTGAGGGTAGTGAAAATCTCTTACCTTAAAACCGTAGCAAAGCAAGCTACTTCAACGGAACCGTTTAAAGTCAAGCTGCTCCATCTGAGGTCGACAAGGCAATTTCTGAGACAAATTGCTGTGGCGGTTGGGAGTCTGCTGAAGCGAACTTTTTTGCTTGAGTAACAAGAGCAATCTAAGGGGTGAGAATTTAATAATTTGTCAGGTAGGATGGGCAAAGCGGAGCGTGCCCATCTAGACTTTGTGATGGGCACGGGCATTTGCCTTTTGCCCATCCTACTCAGCTACATCTTATTTATTCTTGTTCCTAAGTGCGAACAACTGCAGCTATGGCTTCACTTGAGGGCAATTTAGAGGATGCACCTGAGCAAGATCGCTCTGAGGCTGAGGCGACAGAGACACTTTCCCAAACTGCAAACCAGCTTGGGGACTTTGCAGCATTGCTTGCTGATTTATTGAACGAGGATCGAGAAGGATTGGCTGCGATCGCAGCAGCACAAGACGAGCAAAGTCAAAAATCGGCTTCATTGACATCAGCAAGCAACTCGGAGATTGCCTTACCACAACCGCAAGCAAACGCAGAGCCTTCTCTGGGGGAAAGCTCCGCCAGCGAACCTGAGTGGGTAGAGCCAGAGATGCGGAGTGCGACATCTAGTACTGTCGATCCGATCGAAGCCAGCAACCCTGACCGCGAGAGAACTCCGACGCCAGATGAAACGTCAGATGAAACAGAAGTTGTCCGGCTGCGTCAATTAAACGCCAGCTTGAGCGAGAAAGTCACCCAACTTGAGGAACAGCTTGGACAGCTCAATTTGCTTGTTTCTCAATCACCTGCAAACCCGCCGGATGCTCCAATCCACCCATTCGAACCGCAATCAACCCAACCCAACAGCCTGCAGACTCTATTGGAGCCAGAAGCTGGCCATTCTCCTGACAACACGGTTCAATCCATAACCCATAACAACAGAGATAAACCCAAACGCTCGACCCTCTTTTTTGCTGTTGCAGGTTTCGTGCTGTTGTTGTTCCTATTGCTCTGGGGAATTGCCCAATATCGCGAACGTCGCCTTGAACGACAAATTGCCTTAAGCCTTGCCTCGGCCTCAGAGCTGGCAGTCTATCGCCTGGAGGCAGACATTCGAGGTAAAACCTTGCTGCTTTCAGGCAAGTTACCGAATCGATACCTCCGCCAGAAAGTTGAGCAAATTGCTCGTTCAGTTGCTCCAGCGCTGAAGCTGGAGAATGACATTATTGTGGTTGAGGTTCCTCCCGATCCCATTCAAGTGGCTCACGAAGTTCAACAGGTCGTTGCCGCTCTGAATCAAATTGAAGGCATGTCTATTTCAGCGCACTTCGAGGCTGGAACAGTTACTGTTGAAGGAACCGCACCCCATATTGCCGAGGGCCAAAAAATTGTTGAGGCACTGAAAAAAATTCCAGGCGTACAGTCTGCCACCAACCGCCTGCAAGTCAGGCCGTTCCAAATTGCCACGCGAATTTATTTTGATACTCGCTCAACGACCTTAAAAACTGTCGATATCGGCGCTAAAGTCTTCCCCATCAAGCAGTTGTTGCAACGATATCCAATGCTGGAGCTGAAAATTGTCGGTTATAGCGACCCGAAAGAAACGGCGAGTGGGGGAAATGTGCTGGCATTGAAGCGAGCCCAGGAAGTACAAACGATGTTGGAAGATGGCGGCATCGATCGCCGTCGCTTGCAAGCACTTGGTCGCTCTGGTTATCCGCCCGGTGTTTCAGCGAATCAACCGAAATGGCTCAGTCGATGCGTTTTGTTTGAGATTGTTGAATCCGATTAACACCCTCTCTGAGTAAAGTTGACAATCAGTTCAGTGTTAACTATAGTTGACACATTTTCGAAGTTCGTCAAACAGAAATATTCGCAAATTGGTTCAAAAATTTAAGAGACCTTAGAGCTAAGACTCGTATACAAGTTCGCATTGACCGCATGGAAGTGGGGAACTTTGGCGATGTCGCTCCAGGTGGCGAGGGTGTCAGCGAACTTCGCATTCATTAAGGCCCTGGCTACAGAGTGTACTTCGTGCAGCGTGGTTCAGTTGTTGTTGTACTTCTATCTGGTGGTGATAAAAGTACCCAAGATGCTGATATCAAAAAGGCCAAAGTGCTTGCTAGGCAATTGGAGGATTAGTGATGGCGATTCGCACTACCCGATGGGATTCGGCAGAACACCTCAAAACAGAAGAAGAGATTCAGTTGTATCTAGAGGCATGTCTCGAAGAAGCTGATGACGATCCTGCTTTGATTGTTCATGCTTTTGGTGTCGTTGCTCGGGCCAGGAATATGAGCCAACTGGCCAGAGAGACTGGCTTAAGCAGAGAGGGCCTGTACAAGGCATTGTCTCCTGAAGGCAATCCGACTTTCGCTACGATCGTAAAAGTGGCCAAAGCCCTTGGCTTTAAGCTGACTGTTCAACCTATGGTTTAATGCCAAAATGCTATCTCCTTTCCCTAAATTGCTGACGAGGTGTTGGCCGAAGCAAAGTTTCAGCCCCAGGTGCGAGCGAACCAGCCTACCCTACCTTTAAAATCTGCTCTGCACTCAACTTGAATGACGGCAAAATTGATGAAACAATTTCATTTTGCCCCTCAAACACCGCCTCCTCATAGAGTCCATCAATCAGTGTCAGGATAGTCACCCTTGCTTTATTAGGATCTACGATCCAATACTCAGGAACGCCCCGCGCTGCATACTCAGAGCGCTTGTCGCGATAATCGCGGTCTTCATTCGCTTTTCCGGGAAAAACCACCTCCACCACCAGTGCCGGAGCAGGCATATCTGCGGTAATCGTTGCCCGTCGGCCTCCAATCGCCCGGAATAACTCTCCAGTCAAAATCATCAGATCGGGCAGTCGCACCCGCAGTCGGTTCCCTGTCACCACCAGTTCCGTATCTTTGTGACGAATTAAGCGCAGTGGCACTAATTTGAGAAACTCCGACAGCAAATAAAGGGCAATTAGATTATTCCGATCTGTTTCTGGGGGCATCTCAAGCAGTTCTCCGTCCACCACCTCATAGCGAAGATCGGTACCATCGTCGAAATTGAGATATTCATCTATTGTGAGTTTTTGAGTTGTAATGACCATCAAGTTACCCTCAAAAGGATTCGTCTCAGACGAAAGGTAGCTGCTGTGTTGGCTCTGCTATCCAACATTTTATCAGCGGTAGCCCTGCGGGTCAGAGCGCTGGGAAATCGTTCTGGGTCTGGGCGGGAATGGCAATAAAATTGCCCCAACGCGGTTGCAACGCAGGCACCATTTCCCCATCACTTTGAATGGAGAAAAACTGATAGCCTAATTCTTGCAACAAGTCCCAGGCATCATGAGGGGCTAAACCCAAACGTTGTGCAGCTGGCGGACAAACCTCAAAGATAACGACGGGTTTCATTCGGTGCAACAATTGCTCCGATCCCTGTAAAACCAACTTCTCCGCACCTTCAACATCCATTTTAATGAGATCGACTTGTTCGATTTGTTCATGTTTAACCACTCGATCCAGGGTTGTAACAGAGACTTCTTCAAAAGACCTGTCGCCATCAGAATCCGATCCTAAAGAATAACTATTCGGTGCATTATTCACATGATATAAGCGGGTCTTACCTTCGCAATCTGATAGAGCCGTACGCAATAATTTAACTTGCTTTAATTGATTCAATTCAACATTTTTGGCAAGCGTTGCAAAGGATTCTTGCCCGGGTTCAAAAGAAAGCACTCTTCCGGTTTCACCAACTAACTTTCCTGCCAGCACTGTGTAGACTCCAATGTTAGCTCCCGCATCGATAAAAACTTTACCTGGTGATAGAATCTGGGTCAGATAATTCAGTTCTGGTTCAATATCTTCTCGTAAGACAAATATTCCTGTAGAACCCGATCGGTAAAGCTTTGGAGGCAAAAAGAATTTGCAGTTCCATTGAGGAATGTGAATAATTGCCGAACGGCCAATCTGACAACAAAATACCCAATATAAGGTACGAAATATAGTTTTAAAGGGTGCTTTTTTAAAAGCTCTATGATTTCTGAGATACTTCCATTGACGACTGATATAATCCCAATTTAATAGTTTCATAAAACATGGTGAGATAAGGTGAAGATTGAATGTCACTTATAACAACTGTGCTGTTGTGGCAAATTTACAGGACAATTGAAACGAAATCAAGCTGCTCATTCTGGTCGTGGTATAGCAATTCTCAGGCTAGTGAGATATGGAAATGTGCCCCTGCCCAAGGCAGGGGCACATTTCCATGTACTTCAGTTGCACGGGAACCGCGATAAACAAGTAAGGATTTTTGAGCGTGCAGGTGCCACCCACAGCTCAAAAATTTTTACCTCTAGAGGACTAACCTCATGCTTTAGACGCTTTAGACAGTTGAAAAATGGAACTTTGTTCGGAAAGGCGAAAGATTATTTTAGATACTGACCCTGGTGGAGATGATAGTTTCGCGCTTTTGTGGCTGCAGAGTTTAGTAAAGCAGGGATTTGCAGACCTGGTTGCTGTCACGACTGCAGAGGGAAATGTCACAGCACAACGTACGTTTTCTAATGCGAGTAAAATTCTAAACTTTGGCAATCTCAATGAGGTTAAAGTGGGCAGGGGCGTTCCTGTGCAGACTCAAAAAATTGCAGCTGCGACCCATATCCATGGTAATGATGGGATGGGCAATCTTGCCGACAGTTTACCCGCTGCTAGACACAATTTTGCAACTGCGGAATGCTCTGACGACCTGATTATCGAGCAGCTCAATTCGGCTCCTGGAGAGATTACGATTGTGGCCGTTGCGCCCTTGACTAATCTGGCTGCTGCTGAAGCAAAATGTCCTGGCATTCTTCAAAACGCCAAAGAAATTGTCATCATGGCGGGGGCATTTGGCTGTTCGGGGAATGTGACTGCGTCGGCAGAATTTAATATTGCTTACAATCCAGAAGCAGCTCAAACTGTATTAAAAAGCCGAAACGATAGCGTTATCTTACCTCTGGATATTACGCGTCAACTCATTTTTACTCCTGCAATGGCGGATGTTGTGCAAGCGGCAAATCCAGACAGTCGAGTCACCCAGTTTGTCGTTTCCTTGTGCCAGTTCATGACCAGAACGGCCCTTCACCATCGAGCGACACAGGGAATTGCAGGCTTTTTGGTTCATGATGCGGTGACTCTGGCGTATTTATTTTACCCAGAAACCTTATTGTTGCGTCGTGGGAAGGTTGAGATTGAAATGAAAGGGAAGTGGACTCGGGGAAAAACCTTACTGGACAATCGCCATCGGGCTAAATCAGAGGCTAATGCCTGGATTGCCTGGCAAGTTGATACGGCAAACTTTTTTGCCAGTTTGATTGAGGATTTGAAGGTTTTGGTTAGGCGGGAGGAGGGAGTGTAAACGGCAGAGGGCAGAGGGCAGAGGGAAAAGGGCAGAGGGCAGAGGGCAGAGGGCAGAGGGCAGAGGGAAAAGTCAATAGTTCATTGTTCGTTGTTTGTTGTTAACTGCTAATCGCCAACCACCTAATCGCCAACGGCTATATAGCAATTCTCAGGCTAGTGAGATATGGAAATGTGCCCCGGCCTTCGGCAGGGGCACATTTCCATGTATTTCAGTCGCACGGGAACCGCTATAACACTACGATATATAGATATAGGAGAGAACAAAAATGCAAAACCAGATGTAGCCAACCTTTCCCTTCTGCCTCCTGCCTTCTGCCTCCTGCCTTCTACCTCCTGCCTTCTACCTCCTGCCTCTTGCGATAACCGCTAATTGCCAATTGCGTTTAGACTGGTACAGGTAGCGTTTTACATGATTAGTCTGATTATAGAACCGCTATATATAGAGCAATCGTTGATTTTTTAGAGCCAGAAAAGGTGGGAGTTATGGCTAGAACCGCCATCGGCATTCGGACCGCACAAACCCGTCCCGGTCGCATTGTAGGCCAAATTCATGTTTATGACGGGGCGGGTAAGGGAAAATCGCAAGCGGCCCTGGGTGTGGTTTTGCGTTCGATTGGTTTGGGAATTAATACGTCCTGGCAGAACCGGGTGCTATTGTTGCGTTTTCTGAAGGGTCCGGGACGTTCCTATGATGAGGATGGGGCAATTGAGGCATTGCGACGGGGATTTCCTCATTTGATCGATCAGGTGCGGACGGGGCGGGCGGAGTTTTTTGGGCCGGATGAGATCAGTCGTTTCGATCGGCTGGAGGCTCAGCGCGGTTGGGATGTGGCGAAGGGTGCGATCGCATCGGGTCTCTATTCAGTAGTTGTGCTGGATGAACTCAATCCGGTCCTGGATCTGGGCTTACTGCCTGTGGATGAAGTAGTCAAGACTTTAAAGAACAAGCCTGAGCCTTTGGAGGTGATCGCAACTGGACGGGGTGCACCCCAGCCGTTGCTCGACATTGCCAACCTCCACTCAGAGATGAAAGCCCACCATCACCCGATTGCTGCAGAACAGGGAATTGGGGGCATTGAAATTTATACGGGAGCAGGCAAAGGTAAATCGACTAGCGCCCTGGGGAAAGGGTTGCAGGCCATTGGCAGAGGGATCAGCCAGGATAAGTCCCATCGGGTTTTGATTATGCAATGGTTGAAGGGGGGATCGGGCTATACCGAGGATGCTGCGATCGCAGCCCTGCAACAAAGCTATCCCAATTTAGTGGATCACCAACGCTGCGGTCGCGACGCCATTGTCTGGCGCGGGCAGCAACAAGAGCTGGACTACGTCGAAGCCGAACGCGGCTGGGAAATTGCCCGAGCGGCCATCGCCTCTGGCCTCTACAAGACCATCATCCTGGACGAACTCAACCCCACAGTGGATCTGGAATTGCTCCCCGAAGAACCGATCCTGCAAGCGTTGCTGCGCAAACCCCGCGACACCGAAGTCGTTATTACCGGACGGTGCAAACATCCCCCCAGCTATTTCGATCTGGCCAGCGTTCACTCAGAGATGATTTGTCACAAACACTACGCTGAAAACGGCATCGATCTGAAACGAGGGGTCGATTTTTAGGCGTATGGCAGAGGGCAGAAGGCAGAGGACAGAAGGTAGAGGGCAGAAGGCAGAGGGCAGAAGGCAGAAGGCAGAGGGCAGAAGGGGGAACTCCATCCAGTGTTGTGACCCAATGAAAATTTTGCAAGTTCGTAGTGGAAACTTTAGTGCTGCAGAGTCTATCGGGCAAGATTTCGCGCAATGATGTGACACGCCTAAAGTTCGGCAAATTCGTAGTTGGCACTTTAGTGCTTCCGAGGTCTATCGAGTAAGGATTATAGCCTTTTCGACAACCTAACTCTATTGCACCAACTTAGCTCTGTTAGGCCACTGCACCCCAGTAATATCATGTTTTGTTGATTGCTCCCAATACAGCAAGCTTGATAAGTAGGTTGGGTAGAGCAGAGCGAAACCCAACACCAGTGGACTTTGTGTTGGGTTTCCGCTAATGCTTCAACCCAACCTACAAATTGGTTTCAATTTTACCGACTAGATATAAGCAACGCCCATCGAGGTATAGCGAACGTTTCTGGGAATACTAATTTAACTTGGAGATGCAACTGATGAAATTGACAGAATGACTGCCCGCATGGGGCACTTGCCCAGTCAGCCTTTCTGCAATCCAAAATCGGCAATCTAAAATCCAAAATGGTATGAGAAGCGGTCAGTAGTGGGCAAGGCTGCATCCAGACTTGGGTTGGGCAATCAGGTTGCCGGCAGCCTTGCCCAACCGACAAAACTATCTTGAGCCTCGATCGATCAGACTGTTGTCATGGCTGCTCCCATGCGGATTTTGGTTTCCGTATACTCAGGAACCCAGCCCTCCATTGAAGTGAAATAGCGAACAGCTTTGATTCGCCGTGCTGGAGTCATATAAAACCAGTGTTCTGTTCCTGTTGGCACGTTGATATATTCCTCTGGCTGCAGCGTCAGCTCCATCTGGCTACTATCCTCGCAGACAAAACCAAAAATGCCTTCTCCGGCGATGATATAGCGCACTTCATCGTCAGCATGGGTATGACAGCGATTGAATTTGTTCAGTAGCGTGTCGAGATTAGGAATATCTGGATGCAAGACAATCAAGTCGCGAGACTGGTAGCCTGCAGTTTGTTTCAGTTGTTCAAAATAACCATCCAGTTCCTGGAGTACTTGCTCCTTTTCGTCGTCGCTCAAGCTCTCTTTTGCCAGGAGGGTCTGGACTGTGGGATTGTTGCCGACCGGCCAGCGATTCAATTCAATGTTCAAGGGAGCAAGAGTACGAGCAATCTCGTTCAGTTCTGTTAGCGTAGAGCCCTTTTCTAATTGTAGAATTGCCATAGCGTACTGATAAGGAATCTTTTTATAAAACTTCTATAGCAATCCTAAAGCATTTGCAATCTTTTAAGCAGGTGGATTTAGGTTGCAATCAGGTGGACTTTAGATTGTCAACGGGACAAGGACACAAGGTTCGACTTTCAGCTACTTCAGCTACTATTTAGATGGGATTATAGATTGTTCATGGTTCATTGTTGATAGTTCATTGTTGATAGTTCATTGCGAATCAGCGGTTAAGCTCCATTGTTCATGATTAATTACTAATCGCCAATCGCTAACCGCTAACCACCAATCGCTAACCACCAATCGCTAACCGTTAATTGCTAACTGCTAACCGTTATGGATATTAAACGAACAGCGAAGTCGTTGTCGGATCGGGAACTGGCTGCACGGCGGGATCCGCAGACTGGTTTTGCAGCAGGCTATGGAGCAACGGTGCCAATTTATAGCGAGCTGAAGGATGCCGATCGGCAGCAGGTGATGGAGCTGGCGGCGCGGGTGGCGCGGGATCGGCAACTGGTGGAGCTGTTGGGGGAACGGGTTTATCGGTTATTGTTGGAGGATCTGCAGGGTCGGCGCGATCGCACGCTCAACTATCGAGGACGGTTCTGATGGCCAATGGGAAAAATGGCAGCAATGCTCAATTGTTGCGCTATGTGACGACAAATCGGTTTTATGTCGAGATGGAGAGTACCATCAAGGCATCGTTTACCGGCTGTCAGGGTCTGGGTGTGACAGTGAAGACCGAGACCATTCATGAGGGAGGAGCAAACGAGCAACAGCGGATTTTGCTAGGCCCGGCGGAATTCACGCCTGTGACGCTGACACGGGGTATTACGGACGATATGGCGTTTTTGAGCTGGATTGGCAAGTTACTGAATGTGCCTGCGAAGGTAGAACGCCGCAATGTGAATATTTTGACCTTTAGCCAGGATGGTACAACGCAGCAATGCTGGACGTTGATTGGTGCTGTGCCAGTGGAATGGCAAGCACCATCGCTGGATGCGAAAGGGTCGGAGCTGGCGATTGAGACGTTGAAGCTGGCCTATGAGGGATTGCAGACGACGGGTAAGGGCGGCGGTGCTCAGATTTTGCGATCGCGCCCATCAACAGGATACTACGGTGACAATAGCTTCCCAACCCGGTAGGAGATATGGCAGAGTCCCCCAACAGGCAGCCAAATTCCACATCGCCCTCTGAAGCAGAGAACGAACCGCTGGGATTAAATCATCCATTATTGCCTGCAAAACCATTGGGGTTGAATTGGCTGCAACCCAAGTTTTTGGAACCGTTAGGCGCAAGACCGATCTCAATTCTAGAGAGTGGAGGACTTTTCCTGCAGCGCTCGCCAGGCGTTGGCCTGCCAGGAAGTTTATTGTCCGGTTTCCCTGACTCGGCTGCTGGAATTCAGCCATCGTTAATAGAAGCAGAGCATGGCAACACTGAGATCTCGTCAGTGTCTCTCACAGGGCCTGAGGTACCTTCCCCTCAACCTCCAGCAATTCAACCCCTGCGTGCGAAAACAGCACAGCCAGCAAATCATCAGGGAACTCCTGATACGACACCACCCGAATCAAGCGTTGCTCCAGCGCCTGAACCAAGCATCGCTCAACGCTCAGTCAATTCAGAGGTTGAACCTTCCCTGACGTCAGAGTCAAACATTGCTCAACCTTCTGCCGCTGCAACATCGCTCAGCGCTCAATCTGCGTCTGATGCAACATCTCCCATCGCTCAGCCTCAATCTTCTGTAGCTTCCTCTTCAGAACCAAGTTTTACTCAACGCACAGTTGAGTCAGGGAATGAGCCTCTTATACCTTCCGATGCCAGGATTGTTCAACCTTTAGCAGAAGAAGCATCAACGCCGATTCAACTTCAGTCTTCTGAACCTTCCCTAACAACGTCAGGCGCAGGATCCATTCCTGAACCGCTGACTGCGTCACCACCACCAGAAGTTCAACGCGTAGTCGAGCTAACTTCTGAACCTTCCCTAACAACGTCAGAGTCAGAATCCATCTCCGAATCGCTGACTGCGTCACCACCAATAGAAGTTCAACGTACAGTCGAGCTGACCGCTGACTCCCCTACTGCGCCAGCACCAGAAATCGCCCAATCCTCTCCAGAATCAAGCGTAGTACAGCCAACACCCTCGTACAATGAAACCCTTTCCCCAACGTCAAGATCGCCCCTTAATCCCGATTCAGCGGCAGCAAATTCAGAGGCACGTGTTGTTCAGCGCTCAACTGCTTCTATCCCTGCTTCATCTGACCCTAATACAGTTCAATCTTCTACCCGCTCAGGAGCAGGCTCGCCAGCACCCTCGCACGAGGCAACTCCTGCCTCAGTACCAGAATCAACCGTTGATTCTGGCTCAGTTGATTCTGGCTCAGTTGATTCTGGCTCACCAGACACAACTATCATTCAACGTGCAATCAGTCGAGATGCTGAGGATATAGCTCCACCCGAATTTCAGGGCAAGGCAAGCAGTTCTCCAGAGACAGAATCAACCGTCGATCGGGTTTCAGAAGCAGGGATTGTTCAACCTGCAGTCGATTCAGGTGCCGATTCAGGTATTGAATCTCCCGTTAGTTCAGGATCGAGTCTTTCCCAACCTGTAGCAGAAGCGACATCATCAACGATTCAACGCCAGTCTGCTGGATTTTCTCCAGCACCGTCAAGTGCAGATGCTGTTGTTGAGTCGTCAACTTCGTCGCAGCCAGCAGAGTTCCAATCTGCAACCGAGTCAATCGATCGATCTGCCGCGTCAGTACCAGCAGACGTAGCATTATCAACGACTCCACATGATGCGCTTCCTTCTCCAACGAGAGAATCAGTCGTTCATCCTGAGGCATCAGAATCAGGTTCATCAGAATCAGGTTCATCATCAAGTCTTGCTCAACGTGCACTCGATCCGCAGGTTGAAGCTGCTATTTCTCCTGAACCCGGCATCGTTCAGTCTTCTGCAGGCACAACGCGACCCGCACCCAAACTGGAGGCAACACCTGCTTCAGCCACACCTGCTTCAACGGCACAATCACCAACACAATCACCAACACAATCACCAACACAATCACCAACACAATCACCAACACAATCAATAACCCCGGCCTCGATAACACAATCAATAGCCGATCCGGTTGCATCAGAGCCGACTGTTGTTCAACCTGCAGTCGCTCCGATAGCCGGATCTACCCCTGTTGCAGAATCAAGTAGAGCGCGATCGGCAATAGAAGCAGAAGTACCAACAACTCAACCTCCGTTGCCTGAATCTTCTCCTGCTACATTGGGGTCAAAGGGTGTCTCTCCTCTAGCGGAGTCAGAGGGTACCTCCACTGCTGAATCGCTGGTTCCAACAGAATCTATGGCAATTCAACGTTCGTTAGAGCCTAACGCTTCTCCTGCTGGGGCATCAGAAACGAGGTCAGAAGTAATTTCAGAAACAATTGTTGCAGACTCTGCTGCGGAATCGGGTGCGGCACCACCTGCAATTTTAGCGGATTCAACAGCTTCTCTTGCTCCAACATCCGTTTCCCCATCTTCACTTGCTCAATCTTCGCCTGAAGGACTAAATGTTGCTCAACGCTCAATCGTACCGAAGACTGAACCGCTTACTTCGCCAGAGCCAGACATCAGTCAACCTGCTGTAGGAGTGTCTCCGCCAACACCTCAGCATCCAACACCTCAGCATCCAACACCCCAGCATCCAACACCTCAGCATCCAACACCCCAGCATCCAACACCCCAGCATCCAACACCTCAGCACAATGCAGCTGGATCTCCAGTAACAAAATCGATAGTCAATCCCGGTTCAGAATCGGGCGTTGTTCAACCTGCAGGCACTCCGGTCGCTGAACCTCCCATTTCTCCAGCATCTTCTTTAGCATCAAGCATGGCTCAACCTGCGGCAGACCTGGCGTCGTCGATGATTCAACGCCAGCCTGCTGAATTTCCTCCGGCACCGTCAAGTTCAGAGGCTATGGTTGAGTCGTCGGATTCGCCGCAGTCAGCAGGATTCCAATCTACAATCAAGTCATCTACAATCAAGTCATCGGCAATCGAGTCAATTGTTGAATCTACTGAATCTCCTACTGCGTCAGCACTAACAGAAGTAGAATTGTCAACAACTTCAGCAGCAATATTATCAAAAACCGCTGTTGAATCTGCTGCTGCGTCAGCACCGGCAGAAGTAGCAGATTCAACAGCTTCACAGGATGCGCTTCCTTCTCCAACGAGAGGAGCGGTTCGTTCTCCTGCTTCAGAATCATCAGAATCTTTAGAATTATCAGAATCAAGTGTGGCTCAACGTGCGGTCGATCCGCAAGTTGAGTCTGCCATTTCTCCTGAACCCAGCATTGCTCGGTCTTCTACAGATACAACGCAACCCACAGCCAAACCGGAGGCAAAACCTGCTTCAGCAACACAATTAACATCTGATAGTGTTGCGTCGGAGTCGGCTGTTGGTCAGGGCGCAGTCGATCTGATGGCTGAATCTGCCGTTGTCGCAGAATCCAGCAGGGTTCAACCTGGGGTGGAATTGCCAGCGATTCAGCGTCAGTTGACTGAATCTTCTTCTGTAATGTCGGGTTCTGATTCCATTGCGGCATCGTCGACTGCGGCATCGTCGACTGCGGCATCATCGACTGCGGCATCATCGACTGCGGCATCGTCGACTGCGGCATCGTCGACCTTGTCTCAGTCTGCAGGATCTCAACGTGCGGCTGAGTCAAGTGCTGAATCTCCTGTTCCTTTGGCATCAAATATTGTTCAACCCTCCGGTGATGTAGAAGCAATACGACCCACTTCCTCGCAAAATACACCCAGTTCTTCAGAGATAGAAGCAGTTGTCGAGCCGGCTTCAGGGTTAAGGAGCATTCAACGGGCAGTTGAGTCGGCGAGTGAGCCATCTGTTTCGCCGGAGCTGAACATTGTTCAATCCTTTAACCAATCAGACGTATCGTCGCCAGATCCCCAACAGGATGCACTCGATTCTTCAACGACAGCATCAACTGTCGAGCCAGTTTCAGAAGCGGGAGTCGTTCAACGCTGGTTCGGCTCGGAGGCTGAATCTGTTGCTTTGCCAGAACCAGACTCTGTCCCACCGTCTACCGTTCCGTCGTCTACCGAAGAGACAGAGGCGACAACGTCAATATCTTCAGCAAAGACAGTAACAGAGACAGTAACGCCAGCATCCTCGAATAATGTAACCCGCTCTCCAGCGACAGACGCAACTGTTAATCCAGCGGCAGGGTTGGGGGCTGTTCAACGCTCGGCTGCAGCAGAGACTGAATCTGGTGTTTCTTCTGCATCGAACATCGTTCAATCTGCGGCAGAGGCAGCAGTACCAACTTTTGAACGTCAATCTCTTGCCTCGTCTGACTTATCCGAATCTGATTTATCTGAATCTGAATCCAGAGTTGTTCAACGTGCAACGGGATCGGGAACTGAATCTCTTCTTCCAGCTGAAACAACTATTCAGCGTTCGTCGGAAACGAGGTCTGCACCGTCGATTCTGCCAGAAGCTGCGGCTGTCCAATCGGCTGCTGAGGGAGAAACGACGACTCCTGCTAAGTCTGCTTTGTCTTCAAGGCGTGGCCCGCTCAATCGTTTGGTGGATTTTGCTAAACGGTTAGTGGGGGGGGGAGGCAAGAGGATGCGATCGCAAACCCGTCGCGATCCTCAGCCTTTATCTTCTCCTCAAACAAAACCGACAGCAGATAAGAGCGAGATTGTTCGGCCTGCTGCCAGGTCAAGTCCTGAGACCGCTAGTTTTCCAGAGGCAGATCCGATTCAACGTTTCTCTGAATCAGGGGTTGAATCTGCGGAAGCTGCTCAACAGACAATGGCATCTATCTCAAACGATCTGGGATCTGATGAAGGATCTCAGTCTTCGCGGGTTGATACGGGTTCGCAATCCTCACTTTCCACTGAAGACAGCGTACAACGATTGCCAGTCGAGGAGGTGGAATCGAGCCTTGCGTCGAACGAGCTGCTACAGTCCCGGCAGGAGATGGATGTATCTTCTTCGGCGGGTGCGATCGCACACCCGACCAGCTACAAGGCAACGCCAATCCAGCAACCTGCTGATTATAGTCCAACCTCCCCTTTTCCAGACGCAACGCCAATCCAGCAACAACCAGAGGCAGACAATACATCACCTGCACGTCCTGACCCAGGTTCAGCAACTGCTTCTGCACCGACTGCTTCTGCACCGACTGCCATTGATGGTGAAATCATCGCTCGCAAGAGTTCGATCGAGCCGACTGCTGACTCTATTTCGGAGACCTCGATTGGGCCGACTGCCGCTTCTATTCCAGACAGCCCTCTGCCATCGACATCAATGCCAATTGCAGCTGGCGAACTGTCAACCTCGTCGTCGGAATCGTCTGCTAAAGCGACGGAAGCACGGGTACGTTCTGATACCGAATCGAATGCTGTTCTGTCTTCGCCAGCTGACTCGGCGAGGGTTCAGCGTCGACCAATTGCAGACAAAGGATCTGAGACAGAGATACCAGAGATACCAACGACTGTTCCGGAGTCTGCTCCTGATTCTGAACCAGAGATAGGCTCTCTGCCCTCAGTTGTTCAGCGCCAAATGGGGTCTGGAGACTCTTCCTTCAACGTCCGCGAACAGAATGTTGCCGTCCCGCCAGCGGCTGCGATCGCGTCTTCTACTCCAGACGCTCCCCCTGGATCGCTCCAAACAGGATCCAGTATAGACCCGGTACTCGTCAACGAACGAACCATCGACCAAACTTTTACATCTCCTTCTCCTACAACAACAGCGCCAGAAACCGTTCCAGAGCAGCCTCAAGCATCGGACTCACCCATCTCAGACCTGGCGACCTCAAATTTAGCGACTGCCGATTTATCTGTCTCCGACTTAGCCAGCATTCAACGGTCTGCAACTGCAGAGACAATTGAAGCAGCAACAGCGGAAACGGCAATAGAGACGAGTAGACCGAGCCTGCCAGATCCATTAACTCTGCAGCAGCAAGCAGCAGCCGAGTCGATGGCAGATTCTGATACTGCCAGATCGCACTCTACTGATACTGTTGCAGCACCAGCCACTGAGTCGTCGATATCAGATTTCGATATCGCCAGATCGCAGTCCACTGAGGCTGTTCTCGAGCGATTAGCCTCTCCCGGATCCCCCTCTGTTCAGAGACGATCGGATTCAACTTCACCAGGCAGTCTAATATCTGACAATCTAACGTCATCAACTCCTTTAACGTCTGAGTCTGAGTCAATCGGATCTGAATCTATTGTCTCTGAATCTATCTCGCCTGCATTAACCTCGATGGCTCAACCCTTGTCCGATTCAGTTTCACCGATTTCTGCACCTAATCCAACCGCACCTAATCCAACCACTTCAACGTCTGCGGATCCAGAGCCTGCAGGCTCTGGATCCGCAGGCTCTGAACCTGTTGTTTCTGAGTCTGCCTCGTCTGCATCACCCTCAATTGTTCAACCTTTGTCCGATTCAAATGCACCTGCCCTTTCAACGCGAACTCCTTCAGTCACCCCTTCAACGCTTGTGTCTGGAGCGATTGGCTCTGAGGTTTCTGGATCTGAGTCTGGCTCGCCTGCATCAACTTCAAGCGTGCAACGATTGTCAGATTCGTCTGTATCTTCAACAACAGTCCCTGCCAGCTCGTCAGCCGTTTCAGCACCCACGCCTTTCCCGTCAGGAACCCCTTTAACGTCTGTATCTGAATCGACTGGCTCTGAATCTGCTGCGTCTGAGTCTAGTTCCCCTGCATCAGCTCCAATCGTTCAACGATCGCCAGATTTGCCTGCCTCTTCAACAGCTGTCCCTGCCAGCGCGTCAGTCCTCTCAATGCCTCCAGAGTCTGTCGTCTCTGAGGCTGCTGCCCCTGTACCCGCTCCAGACGTTCAAGCAAATGTGCAAAAATTGCCAGATTCTTTAGCTTCAGATTCTTTAGCTTCAGATTCTTTAGCTTCAGATTCTTTAGCTTCATTAGATCGTCCAGGATCGCATTCTTCGGCTTCGCCAGTCCTTTCAACCCCTACATCAGAGGCTGTTGGTTCTGAAACAGTCTCGTCTGTATCGCCCTCGCTCGTGCAACGCTCAGATCTGGCTTCACCAGTTCCTTCAACACCCGCTTCTGAATCTTCTATATCCAAGGCTGGATCTAAGGCTGGCCTGTCTGAGTCGGTGTCTTCCAGGTCTGAGGCTCTCGGGCCAAGCCCGCTTTCATCAGAGTTATCTTCGCCAGATGCAGGTGTAACCGTACAACGTTTTGCTGTATCGTCGGAGGAATTACCTGCCGCAGAACCTGAGGCAGAACTGGAGTCTGATGCGATTTCCCAAGGGGGAGGCTTTGCCCACGCGCCAACAATTCCTCCGTCTGACTCTACCTCTCCTGCGCCAACGATCGCAAGCTCGGAACCCCCATTCCCTGCGTCAACCGCGTCAACAGAACCCCCATTCTCCTCAGGAACACCCGTTCTTCAGCCGTTTGTCTCAGCAAACCTGGAAGCAATATCGTCTCCTGCACCCGGAACAGACCAGCCCCAAACACCCTCAACTGCAACATCACCAATTGCCAGAGGAGAGCAACCCAACGAACAAAAGACTACAACTCTCCACAGAGACATCCCTACCAACGCACCTTCTATATTGCCCGCAACAGAATCAACTCTCGCTCGCTCGGACTTCACACCTGTTCAACGTCTTGCAACTGCCCAGCCTACTGCTAAATCCCAGGCAGCAGATAACGACCCCCTCCTGGCTGAGCCAACAACAACTGCATTGCCCATCTCTCCATCTTCCCCCTCCCAAGTCCCTCCTGCCATTGTCAGAGAGCCTGCACTTCCGGATACATCCCTGCCGCACCAGACCGCCAGCACTCCTGCAGATTCTGTAGATCCTGCAATTTCGGACATATCCCTTCAGCGCCAAATCGTTAGCGCTCCTGTAGGTCCTGTAGAGCTAATTGCCGAACCAGCCGCCCGCCCCGTTGACGTGACTCCAACGACCGAGCCAACTGTTGCCCAACTCCTGCCTGAAGCTGGCGCTCTTCCTCAGATTCCCACCGTCCTGGAAAATCTAGTGCAGCCCAAACTCTTGGGTCTTTCTGATTCCTTGATGCCAGACTCCGAATTGTCTGCAGCAGAGACCGCATCAACACCCTGGCCCGACGAACCACCCTCTTCGAGATCGGTTGAGCCATTCGTCGCTCCGTCATCGGCTACGATCCCTGCCGAAAGGAGCGATACCGGAAAGCGCGATGTAGTCAGACGCGATCCAAAGCCCAGCGCGGCTGCAGTTGATGGACCAACAATCCAGGCTGCCCCTGTAACCAGGGGCCGTACCCCTCTGTCAGCGATTGGATCGATTCCCGCGCAATGGCCTTCGATGATGTCAGTCCCTGCAAATCAGGAGGTGCCGGATTCCTGGTCGAATCTGGCTGAGTTGCTGGGTCAGGAGGTTGCCGGGAGCGAGACACCAACCATTCAAAGGTCTGCAGACTCTGCTCTTTCTGTCGCAATGCCCGATCGGAACGTGATGCAGCGTGTGCTGGATGGCGAATCAGTCGTAAAACTAGAAGACCCAGAACAAGAGGAGAGAGATAGTGTTGCTTTGCAGTCGTTGCCGTCATCATCGCAATTGGCAACCCAGCGTTTAACGACTGCGCCGCCACCTCAGTCTAGCGATGCTAAAAACTTGCCCGTTGCGATCGCATCCAGGGTCTCTAACCAATATCAGCAGTTTGGCACCCATCTGCAGTCCCTGGTGCAACGATTAGCAATCGAAGACGAGAGCGACTTAGAGGAGGATACTCAATCTCAGCAAGAAACAAATGAGGGTTTTCAGACGTTTACCTCGCCGCTCTTTGCAGCCTCGCAATCGGCAACGGCAGAAGGCAAAGAGGAGGAGGCCAAGGTAGAAGACGAAAAGGCAACTGCACGAATTTTAGAATTGCTCGCTCAAGAAATCTACGGGATTGTGCGTCAGCGCATCGAGATCGATCGGGAACGGCGTGAGGGGCTTTACTATTCGGGTCGTTTACCCTGGTGATTTTGAGTTTGAAAGTTTGAGAGCACTACGGTGTTGAGTTAGGACATTATGTTTTGGGTGAAAGGGAACGGGGAACAGTAAAACGTCTTAACTATAGCTGTAGTGCCAATACTGTTCGGTTTAAGCAGTAGGATGGGCAAAGCGAAGCGTGCCCATCTATATCCTGTGATGGGCACGGGCACTTGCCCTTTGCCCATCCTACGGGGCTGTGAGGACTTTGTTCTTGTAGCTGCGACTCTGGTCGCCATTTTTTAACCGAACAGTATTGGCTGTAGTGCTATATAGTGGACGTTTGAAGATTTTATAGTAATTGAGGAGATATGCAGAACATTTTGATAGGCTAGAATTTGTCATTGTTAAGTGTTTTCTTTTCTCGTTCCCATGCTCCGCTTGGGAACGCAGTTTTGGAGGCTCCGGCCTCCTGACACTTCTGATTCATCTCACGAAACTTGCGCGGCTGGAGCCGCTGCGCGAATGTTACCAGGCACAGCCCATTGCTGACAAGGGAATGAGGAGCATATGCACTTTTCTGAACAAGCCCTAAGTGTTTCCTTCTGCCCTCTGCCTCCTGCCCTCTGCCTTATGTCGAATCGTTAAGTGTTTTCCTTCTGCCCTCTGCCTCCTGCCCTCTGCCTTATTTTTCCCCAGGAAATAACGATGTCACAACTCCAGAAAGCTAAATTGATTTCAATGGACGACAATTCAGAAATTGTCTTTATGTTTAATCCGACGGAATTGGACTTCAATAAAGAAGTGGTTTTGTCGTCTCCGGAGGCATTACGCACCACTGAGGGACTGAATAAAGTCAGCTTTTCTGGGCCGAAACCGATTACGCTGAGCATTAGCAATGTCCTTTTTGATACCTATGAATCCGGCAAGGATGTCATGAAGTTATATGTTGACAAGCTTTTAAATGGTCTTGAGTTTGTTCCCAATAAGAAGCGCCCGCCCATCTTTTTACTGAGTTGGGGACAAACGAAATACCTAAAATGTTTCTTGACCAAAGTGGGCTATAAACTCACCATGTTCTTGCCCAGCGGCGTTCCGGTCAGAGCAACGGCGAGTCTGTCTATGCAGCAGACGGACGAAGTTTAGAGAGCGGTCGCTTTTGTTTGAGCAATGCATCTCCAGGCTCGTTTTTGAGACTTAGCTTGTATGGGTTCCAGTTGGTGCAATATCCAACTGCTGAGCAATTCGCGACAGTAGTCTTCACTGAAAAAATGCATGGTCTGTCCGCCTCCCAAACGATAGAAGTTAGGGGACAGTTCAACAGCGGGAGCTTGAATTGCAGTTCGATGGGGAATATCGGCAATGGAGTTGACATGAAATAAAAAGAGTCCTGCTGGCTTTAAGCATCGCTCTACTTCAGAAAAAATGCTGCGAACGACCAGATCGGGGAACGAGTGCAGCACCAGGTTGCTGATGATGGCGTCAAAGGAGTGAGTGGGAAAGGGTAAGGGTTGGGCAATATCCCAGACTTGAAATTTGCTCTGCACGTTTTCCTGGCGGGCAATCTGTTGCGCGTGGTGGATTGCGGTTTCGGAATAGTCGATGCCTGTGACTGCGAAGTTTCGTTTTGCTAGCGCGATCGCGTCATACCCCAGGCCGCATCCCAGATCTAGGATGGAATGTACCTTATGTTTTTCAAACATTGACAGGAACGGGGTGAGCCAGAACCGGGAAACATTTTTCTGGCTAATTCCCTCTTTGACATCGGTGGCATGAAAATCATTCCAGTAATTTTCATCGCAGTAAACATGACGATCGCGATCGATAGAGTTGCTTAGATCTGGGTTTTCACGCTTTACCATTTTTGTCCTTGATGATTTGGGAAGTTGCTATTTTGGCGCTAACATTGTACTGCTCTTCAAAAAAATGAGCCCACTCTGTATGGGCAAATTTCGTTTTCAGTGCGGCATAGTTTGTAATGGAGTCTGCCAGGGTGCGAGCTTCAAGTTTCTTCACGGCTGATATTAAGGGTTTGGGTTCAACGTCCAGAAAGTGCAGTACGGTCTGACCAGTGCGATCGAAATCTTCGCAGAGTTGCTCGTAAGCGATCTGCAGGATGGGCTGGTGGCTGAGGAGATTGTAGGCTCTATTTTGCCAGCGTTCGACTTCTTCAAAGTCGGTTTGCAGTTGTACTGGGTCGAGGGTGATGGCAGCGTTCGACCGGATGACTGCGCCAATATGGGCTGAAGGTGGGGGTTCCAGATGGGTGACCTGGCTGGTGCGATCGCGCTCCCAATAGTGCCATTGTCCTGTGTGTCGGGCCATGACATGAGACAAATGCCGCCGCAGCAAATTATGGCGACGCAGTTGAATGACCTGCAAATCTTCCATCTCGGCCAGGATTGACCAGATATTTTCCCAGTGGGGATTGCTGCGAATGCCAGGAAATGCTTGCAGCGCGTAGGGATGATAGGCTTGCAAAACAAAGCCGACCCGTTGCACGCTAGTGGGGAACGTTCGGTAGACCCATTGAGCCAGAATGGTCTCGGTGGGTGTCTCTAATGGGTAGGGTAAACGCGGATTATCGGAGTTAAAAACTTCTGTTTGACAAACGATGGCGGGATGCGATTCCAGCGCTGTTCGTAGTAGATGAGTTCCAGAACGCAAATATGAAATAATGACAAAGGGGCGATAAGACATGGTAAGGGTCAATCGTACTGGTTTCTCTCGGCTGGATTATCGGAGAGATATTCCACAATCTCCCATTCCAAATCGGCTGAGTCAAAATAATAAGCCCGTTTGCGGTGAGGATGGGCGTCCACTGGAATGCCTTTACGATAGCCCTGGGTTTCCAATCGTTGCACCACTGCATCGAAATCTTCGACCACCCAGGCTAGATGATTCACGCCCCGATCGTGATAGGATTGCCGTGTTTTTTGGGCTTCTCCACCAGAATGAGGTTCTTCCAGAGCAATATAGCTATCGTCGGTGCCAATGTGAACCCAGCGGAATCCTCCCTCGGCAATGGCATCGTGTCTAATCTTAAACTGCGGTTCCACAATTTTCAGGAATGCGATCGCAGCATCAATATCCGGCACTGTAACATTTGCATGTTCCAAATAAGCCACCATGGTTCAACTCCTTCCCCCATAAGGGGTTACGATAAGGTTGGAGTTTCAAGATAGGGATCCATCCCTGGAAAGGGTGAGAGCATAGCAGGGTTTGGGAATGGATTGAAACTGTCACTATTCTACACGCGACTTGGAAGGTTATTTTGAAAGCCTTGCTCCGCAAGGCTTTCAAAATAACTCATTTTTCTGTTCTAGCACAAAGAAATGGGGGTTAGCGCCCCCTTCGGGGGCGCTAACCTTCCAAGTCGTGTCTACACGCGACCTGGGAGGTTATTTTGAACGCTTTGCAGAGTCAGGCTTTAGACTAGGAGAAAGATTGCTGTCTTGAATGGGGCTGAATCATGAGCAGAGGTGCGCGCCAACGGGGGAGGAAATATCAATTTCTGGGGTTCATTCTCAGTGTCTGTTTAGTGTTGCTGGTTGCGATCGCATGCCAACCGCCCCCTGCCCAAATCGAAACCGCCCCCTCCCAGGTAGAGTTCCTGGATCCAGAACCCGATGTCAACCTCACCCTGATCCAGCATGGGGCCTGTCCCTGGGCCTACTTCTGGTGCGTGGTGGAAACTGGCATCAAAGACGCGGCCAAAAACCTGAATGTCAATGTCACCATCTTGCGACCCAGCGACTTTGATCTGGACAAAGTCGAGAAGATGTTACAAGCAGCGGTGGAAGCTGACCCTCAACCCGATGGTATTGGTATTGCCCTGGTGGATCGCGATCGCTTCAAAGCGCCGCTGCAGCAGGCCGTCGAACGCAAAATTCCCGTCATCGCTTATAATTCGGGCTTTGATGCCGACAAAGCCGGAATTCCCTATAGAACCTACATTGGTGCTGACGAGTATGCCGGCGGCTATCAGGCAGGTGAGCGGCTTATAGATGCGGGGGGCAAACGGGGGGTTTGTATCAACCACCAACCGGGTCACGAAGGCTTGGACGAGCGCTGTCGCGGGTTCGCTAATGCCATGAAGGAGAAGGCTTTAGACGTGCCGCAAATCCTGGAAGTGTCCACAAACCCAGCTGAGTCCAAACGGTTGATTCGGGCATTCTACAAACGGAACCCCGAGGTTGACACCTTCCTGACCCTGGGGCCGGAAGTGGCTGCGCCCTTTTACGAATTTGTGGCAGAGGTGGACCTGAAACCAGGCACCTTTGTCCACGGCACTTTCGATCTCAGCAATACCATCCTGCAAAACATCAAAGCGGGCACCACCCTGGTTGCGGTGGATCAGCAACCTTATCTGGAAGGCTACATGGTGGTGCAGTGGCTCACCTGGATCCATCGTCATGGGTTCAGTCCGCCTGAGAAGATGATTGCGACGGGGCCGAATTTAGTGGATCAGAAGAATGTAGATTTAGTTCTGGAGCAGGTGAGTAAATATCGCTAAGTTGTGGCCCTTGTTACCCAGAAGATAGTCGGAACAGACCGGGTCGAACTGAGGATGGTCGGGCAGGTTGCTCTGCAACCATTGACAGCCTCGATCCAGCAGTGCATCTAGTTCTTCAATTGGCCAGACGCTGACGCTGCCATTTGCCCTGGATGCAGCCAGTTTTTTGCCATCGGGACTGAAACTAACATCAGTCACAGAGCTTTGCTGGTTGCTCCATTCAGCCAGAGGGTTGCCAGAAAGCGTCCAGAGACGAACGGTGCCGTCCCAGCCACCAGTCGCGAGGCGCTGTCCATCCGGACTGAAACTAACGCTGGTAAGGCGACCGCGTTTGCTATCCCATTGAGCGAGCAACCTTCCTGCAGGTGTCCAGCGCCGCACCATACCATCTTCACCGACCGTTGCCAATCCCTCTTCAGTGGGACTGAAGCTGACGCTCCAGACCCAGCCTCGATGCCCTTGCCATCTGGTAATCTGGTCTCCTGCCAGGTTCCAGAGTCGCACGGTTCCATCTTCACCGGCTGTGGCAATTTGCTCTCCCGTCGGACTGAAACTCAATTGTCGCACCGGGCCTTTATGTCCCTTAAAATCGGAGGCAATTTGTTGTTCTGCAAAACTCCAAAGTTTAACGGTGCCGTCCCAACCAGCGGTAGCGATTTGTTTCTGCTTAGGGTTAAATTTCACATCCAGGATCGCTTCTTGTTCCGTATTCCACTGTTCTTGTTGGGTTCCAGCAAGGTCTACGAGTTTCAGATCGCTGTTCTGCAACGCGATCGCAAGCTGCCTGCCATCAGGAGCAAAGCTGACGGCTGTCGTCACTGTTCCCAGAGGGAATAACTGTTTTCTCTCCCCTACTGCATCCCAGAGTTGCACTGTCCCATTCCAACCTGCTGCTGCAATTTGGGGTTCTTCAGCACCAATGGCTTGCCTGGGATTGAAACTTAAACTCCAAAGCTGTTCCTGGTCGCTCTCCAGTTCAATGGGTTGCAATGCCTGGTTTTGATAGGGAGCATTCATCGCATTGAGTATGGTTCTCAGCCCATACAGCGGGCTGGTGGCGCGAGCATCTTGTCCTTGTCCTACAATAGCGGCCAGTTCCTTTCCAGCGGCCATCACCTTCAATAAGGCTTCAATCTGGTCTTCGGCCCGATCCTCTGCTTGACTCTGCTGAAATTGTTTCAGAGCATCTGCCCCTTCTTGCTCCAGGCGCGACATTGCTTTGGCGGTTTGCTGTTCCCGATGAGTTTGTCTTGCTGAGAGAATCATCGGCATCGAAAAGGCTGCTATAGCCAAAGCTGCTAAAGCAACCAGCAATTTCAACCGCTGTCGTCGTCTGGCAGCAGCTAATTGTTGATTCTTGGCTTGGGCATCGTCCAGCGCCTTTTTCACTTGTTCAGCCTGTTCTCTGGCTTCTAGAACTGCCCGTTCTGCTTTTTCAACTTCCAGATCTCGCGCCTTCTTTCCTTCTGTTTCTGCCGCTAACGCCAGTTGAATCTCCCGTTGCACCAGTTCCTGGCTGGCTCGAAGGAAACGGTGTTCATCGTTGCTGATAATGTGACTGGCTTCCCAGTCCAGGGCTTCCTGCAATGCCTGCCCCCGCAACAGGCGCGATTCGTCCTGGCAACGAGACGCAGTCCAGGCAGCCAGTGCTTCTGCGTAGGGACACAACCCTGCTAGCATCTCGCTCACCCAGTTAAGGTCAAAGACTGCGCTATAAATGCGGTTATAGACGCTTAAGCACTGGCGCTTGCGGCGATCGCCTGTCCCCTGTTGTTTTACCATTAGTCCTGACAGTTGCAATTGCATTTGACTGGGACTGGTATCAGCCAGAATTTCGCCCTGTTGCAAAATTTGCTGATACATGCTCAACAGTTCGAAACGCTGTTTGCTATTTTTGAGCAGACGGGCAGAGATAGTTTTTAAATGCTCTGGATTGTCCTGGGCTTGCCAATTTTCGATAATGCGCGATCGCACCAGACTGCCAATTGCCTCTGCTTCCCGGCCTTCTCGAATAAATTCGGGTACCTCCAGCACCAACTGACAAAGTTTTTGCGTCAGGAAAGGTTGACCACCCGTCCAGTTTAAAATCTCTTTCAACACCGTCTGTGGATCGGCTGCTTTGCCAACCAGCCCCTGTTTCAGAGGTGCTGCTTCGCTGAGTTGAAAGCCGCTGAGGTGAATGGCTCGACCGATATTGAAGGGGGTGCGATTTTCATCTTGGATTAAATCGAAGGGAGCAGCAACGCCAAGTAAGGCAAAGGTCAGACGCTGGTAGATGCTCTGATTGGCCCGGTTGTTATAACAGGCCCGGATAAAGGCAAAGAAATCATCCGGTCGAAAATCCAGACTGAGGGCGCTGTCAATCTCATCCACAAAAATGACGATGGGTTGGGTCACCTGCACCAGCAACACGGATTCAATAAATTCGCTCAAGCGCTGCACAGGCGAAAGCAAGTCGCGATCGCGCCACCAGCCAGGTAGATCGAACTGGAGCTTTAAACTTCGGATCGAACTATCAATGATGCTGGCATACCACTGTTCTGGGGTAATATCGCGACTCCCAAGATTGGTGAGATCGATCGAGGTGCAAACCACACCTTCAGCCTGCAATCGGTTCTTTGTTCGTACCCGCAGACTGGACTTGCCCATCTGTCGGGAACTGAGCACATAGCAAAACTCCCCCGCTTTCAACCCCTCATAGAGATCTCGATCGGCCTGACGCTTGACATAAGTGGGGGCATCCGGCGGCACAACTCCCCCCACTTTATAGGCGCTGTAAGTTGGATTAATGCGGGTCTGCATGCCAGTCCCTCACAAATGAGTCTGGAAATAAAGTCGATACAAATCGCAGCTCGGTTGCACCTGATTACCCTGAAATTTCACCAGATCCATACTGTGCAATTTAAAAGCATAGATCGGTTTAAGTTGAACGGGTTCAGCAGTGCTGACAACCTGTTTCATTGCTTCTGCCAGCGTCGGCTGTTGCTGCAGCTGCTGCAACTGGTCTCGTAAATAGCTCCTGTAAATTCCTGTGCGGGTTGGAGCCAGCCGGAGCAACTCCTGCAGAGGATCTTGCATATTGCCCTGACGTTCCTGCAGGAAGTTGAAAGCCAGATGCAACAGGTAAGGATGCCCGCCCACCATCTCGATCAACGGAGCAAGAGCCGCCGCATCCAATTCCAGTTTATGCCGTTGGGCAAACTGCTGCACCTCCTCTGCTGTAAATTCCCGCAGTTCAACCGTGCGTCCAACGTTGGCCAGGGGCGAACGATTGATGTCCAGAGAACTGTAAACTTCTGTTGCATGAATCACGATCAGGTGTAATTTGCGCCAGAGATCGCTATGGTTATCTGAACTCCCCGCTTTCTCATGCCAGCCCCGCAGCAAGCTACAAAAATCCCGGGCAATTTCAGGCTGTTCGAACACTACGTCCACTGTATCCAGAGCCAGCACCAGTGGGGCTGATATTTCTGGTAACAAGCAAGTTTCAAAATAAACCGTGTTGTTATAGTTGCCGGCAAAGATGTCATTCCAACAGTCTTCTAATGGCCTGGATAAGCTGAGACGCTGGCCGACGGTGGCACAGAACCATTTGGAAAATTGGCGCAAATTGCTGAAAACAATGCTGTCAGCCAGCTGGAAGTTGAACAGCAGCGTTTGAAAGCCCAAATCCTGCATTTGCTTAAGCAGCCGTTCCACTAACCAGGTTTTTCCCATTCGCTGCGGTGCTCTGAGGCGGAGCAAAGAACCCGGTTTTACCACTGTTTCATAGCAACGAGTCTCAAGCGGGGGACGTTCAATATACAGTTCAGAAAACGGAGAATCCTGACCTTCCTGCAGCGCTGTAGGAAGGTCATTCTCATTGATGCAAAGACAAGCGGGATTATCTAGCAGTTCAGGGTTGTAGACCCGAACGAGTTCAATTAAATCGTTACGTTTCGAGCGTCGATCGCCCTCGAATTCGCTCTTAATACTAAACGCCTCGTAGATATTGGCAATTTGTTTGCGTACGGTTCCCGGATGAATGTCCATTGCCCGAGCAATTTCAGCATCTGTCTCTCCTGCTAACAGCCTCTGGAATACTGCTTCTCTGCGGGGTGCTTGTTTCAGCTTCTTTAGCACCTGGTTGAAATGTTGATGATTCATAAAGCTCATCGGATATTACAGCTCCCTTCCCAACCGAATACTTGCGTAATGTATAAACGCTGCGTACTCTCTACATGCCCCGCATATTGTTGAATTATATCTGCGAGCCCATTGTTCTGCGTAGGGGCTTTGTTGCACTATACTTCCAGAAGCTAAAGTTCAGGTGTTCTAAGCTTCTGAAGAACCTGCTTGTTGTTGAGGGAGCGAATGATATGTCTTCTGAAGTTGTTATGTTTTCTGAACCACTTGTGGGTAAAGTAACACGCTCCATAGCCCCCGATCGAGCTGGCCAAGTTCAATGCCAGAGCAGTTGCTTACCTGCAGAATTCTATGAACCTGATTGTCAGGTGACGTTGCTCAGAGGAGAACCCGTTCGTGTTGTTGGTATTCACGACAGACTACTACTGGTTGTTCTTCCTGCTTGAGTGAGATTTTAAACCATACTGAGGAAATTGAAAACCATCGTAATTTCAAAGTGGCCAGGATCGATTGGCTGAATTTCCCTTGCTATAAGCTTTGTAGCGTTTCGAGAGGGGTTATGATTTCATCTATCTTGCAACAGGTCTACAAAATTTTTCTCCACTCCCCTGATAGTTCAATAGGAACTCAATCATTTCTTTGGACTGGGAGCGAGAGCATGAGCGATTTTTTTCGTCCGGCGGATCCGATCGATCTGTTGCCCGAAGTCTTAACTGGGGTTGTGGTGCGGGTGATTACTGAGGAGCGTCCTGGCCGGGTGAAGTTTCGAGGATCGTACTGGCCTGCGGCGTTATATCAGGATGAGGAACAGATCGTTATCTTACCAGACGAGCGAGTTAACATCATTGCCATGCAGGGCATCACGTTGTTGGTGCGTCCCTTGCATCAACCGACGATGGAATGAGGCCGCTGCAGGGGAACAGTATCGGGTTAGCTGGTCTGAGGGTGAAGATTTCTGAGGGTGAGGATTTCTGAGGGTGAGGATTGTCCTGGAAACGACGACAATTTTTTGTTCTGTTTTTTGTCTTGTTCGCCCCTGCAGGAAACCAGGCGAGGCTGGCTCAAAACAAGGTCGTTATACCATTTTGGATTTTAGATTGGCGATTTTGGCTTGAAGAAAGCCTGACTGGGCAAGCGTCCCATTTGGGCAGTCGTTTCGCCAATTTCATCAGTTGCATCTCTAAATTAAATCGGTGTCAAATCTAAAATAGAGGTAAACAGGATGGGAGAGCAAGTTCCTTTTGAGAATGGGTCAGACCCGAGTTTCCTGTTCAAGCGCTTGGAGCGGATTGAACGTCAGGTTGAGACTCTGGGACAACAGTTAGAGCTGCTGGCTCGTCGTTCTCAGCACCCTTCTGGTGCAGTCAGGCAGGTGCCTAAGTCCCCAACCATGCAACTTGCATTTTTTATTCTTAAGAGCTTTTTCTTGGCGGGAGTTGGTGCTGGCGTGGTTTGTGTGTTGTCTGCGGCGCTGGGGATGAGTGCGGTGACACCTGTGTTATTGGATTTGATTAGGCAGTTGGCGATACCGTCGATCGCGCTGGCCTTTTGCGCGATCGCGCTGGCTGTCGTTGCCGAATCCATCAAGTAAAACAGTGGTGCTCTCACGGCTGAAATCAGTAATGGGCTAATTTTTGCGAATGCGATCGCACCCACTGCTGACCCGAAAAATACAAGAGATTGCCGCTAACTGACTTGCACTGTTGCTGGGGATTGAGGGACGCCATAGGCAGTGTACGCTCTCACGTCAGGAGGCTGCAACCCCAGCACGATCGACTCTGTCGGGATACCCGCTGCCACTAACTCTTCAGCAATCAGGCGATCGGTGCGATTGGCTTGAATCCAGATCTGCCCCTCAATAATGTCAATATGTATGACGCAATGGTGAACCCGTCTTTCCTTGTCCCAACCGAGAGACAAGAAGAGATATCGATCTTTCTCAGAGTCAAACAGGGTTTCGTTGCAAATCTCCGAGTCGAGGGTTGGCATCTGGGCGTAGTCAGTCAGCAGTTGTTTAACGAGCTGGCGGTATTGGTCTAAGGGAGCCATTGCACAATCTCCTGAGTTTGCGGCTTCAAAACAATCGATATAGAATTAATAGCGCTGATTATAGTGGGGCCAATGTCAGCAAAGGACGTTTATCATCAGACCGTTAAGATTGCCTTACAACAGGAAGGTTGGACTATTACCCACGATCCTTTGATTCTGGAGTTATCATCGGGTCGTCTGGAAATAGATTTGGGTGCAGAATATTTGCTTGCTGCCCAAAAAGACAATACCCAAATTGCCGTTGAAGTGAAAAGTTTTTTAGCCCCTTCAACCACCTCAGAATTCCATTCAGCGTTGGGGCAATTCCTAAATTACCGGGTGGTTCTAAAATTGAAGGAACCGGGTAGAGTTCTTTTCCTGGCAGTACCGGCGAAAGTCTATCGCAACTTTTTTTCCGAGGAGTTAGCCCAGTTAAGTATTGTAGAATACAAGGTAAAACTCCTGGTTTTCGATCCAGAGAAAGAGGAGATTGTGCAATGGATCCGCGAGTCCAATACCGCCAATGGATTCAACAGGTGCTAAAAGCACACAATCAATTCGTGCCGTCCTATGGCGATCTGGAACAATTCACCCTGTTCGATCGGGAAGATGACCATTACCAGATCGTCACGGTTGGCTGGGAAGGAGATCGTCGGGTTTTTGGCTGCCTGATCCATATCGATATTAAAGGGGAGATGGTCTGGATTCAGCATGATGGCACTGAGGTGGGCGTAGCCAACGAGCTGGTTGCATTGGGGATGCCGAAGCAAAACATTGTTCTGGGTTACCAGGATCCCAATGCCCGGAAGCTGACAGAATTTGGAGTCGGATAAAATAGCGTGAGTCAAGACAGAGACAAACTCAAACCTGAAGCTTTCAGCCCCAGGTTTGAGTTTGTCTTTGCAATTGCCAACAGCTGCGTTCTAGGCAGTGACCAGCTCCCGAACAGGACGCTTGCTGTTGCGAATACCGTCGATGGCAGTGGCGTAGTCGTCGGCTTTGAAGACAGCGGAACCAGCAACGATGGCATTGGCTCCCGCTTCCAGCACCTGCCAGGTGTTGTTGCCTTTGAGTCCACCATCGACCTCGATCCAGGGATTGAGGTTTTTGCGATCGCACATCTCCCGCAGCTTGCGAATCTTGGGCACCACTTCAGGAATAAAGCTCTGGCCGCCAAAGCCCGGATTGACGCTCATGATCAAAATCAGATCGCACAATTCCAGCACATACTCAATCAAATCCAACGGTGTAGAGGGATTCAGCACCACTCCCGCTTGCTTGCCCAACTCCCGGATCTGGCCCAGGGTGCGATGGAGATGAGGCGAAGCATTGTGCTCCGCATGCACCGAGATGATATCCGCTCCCGCATGGGCAAAGTCAGCCACATACTTCTCCGGTTCCACAATCATTAAATGGACATCCAGCGGTTTCTTCGTGACCGGACGGATGGCCTTCACGATCAGCGGACCAATTGTAATATTAGGGACGAAGCGCCCATCCATCACATCAACATGGATCCAGTCTGCCCCAGCCGCATCCACGGCCCGAATTTCCTCTCCCAGCCGACTGAAATCAGCTGATAGGATAGATGGAGCAACAACAATGGGCTTTTTGGATAGCGTTTGGGTCATAGCGGATAATATCTCCTAATGCTTAAAAATCTTAATTTTAGTTTAACAATATTAGGGTACCAGAATATGTGTTGACGATATCAACCCAATTAGGGCAATAGGCCAACCCCGATTCAAGCGCATCAAGCAATCGCTTTGGATTGAAGCCAAGGCAAGATGTATCCAAAATTCAATACCCATCAAATTCTGAGGCCAAAAGGGATTTACAATTCTTGATATATTGCTCAATTGCTGAAATAAGCTGAAACCAACTGAATCGTTCCGATAGTTGGCATTGCTGCAAATGGAGGGGATGTGACGTCAATGATGAAGAAAAAAGCAGTCTGGCGATTGAAGCCCGACCCAGCGCGATCGCAGCATTGCTCAACTGGACAACGTCAACGCCAGGCCGTCGAGACCCAACAGCCGCGATCGCGCTTTACGGTCATCGCTCGACCGAGAGTCCAGCGATGGCTAGGGTTGCTGATCGGAATCTCGGGATCCCTCTGCCTGACAGTGCCCGTTTTAGCCCTGGATACTTCCGTCGGCAAAGCTGGCATCGACGCTCGCAGGCTGCAAGCGCCGCCCCACAATCTGACGGGGCGAAAAATTGCCCTGGGTCAGGTCGAGATTGGCCGTCCCGGCCAGTTTGGACTGGACAAAGTCGTGTCCCAGCATCGGTCCCTTGCAGTCACCCAGGTCTTTTTCCGCAATTCCCCCGCTCAGGCCAACACAGGTGTGGATCCCCATGCCCACTCCGTTGCCACCATCATGATTGGTCGAGACAAAGCCTTGAAGGGGGTTGCACCCGATGCTCGACTGTATGCCTCAGCTGTGGGCGCTCCCAAGCACCATCGACAAGACGAAGAGTGTCTGACCGCCCAGCATGTCGCGTTGCAAAATGGCGGCGATGTCCGCGCCATTAACTTTAGCTTTGGCGAACCCCTGCAACTCGACCCGCGACCCGATCCAGTGCTGGATGGCAATGCCCTACTCACCCAATGTGTGGACTGGTCTGCTCGCGTTCATGATGCGGTCTATGTTATTGCTGGCAATCAGGGCAAGGGTGGTATTCCCATCCCAACGGATAACTTCAACGGCATCAACGTTGCCTTTACCAAACGCTTTGGCGGGCTGTTCAGCAAAATTGACTCTTTCAACTTAGGCGATCCAACAGCCAGATTGGCCAAGCGCCTGATTGGTATAGAGACGAATGTGGGAATGCGTCGAGCGATTACGCTGGTTGCCCCCGGCAGCAACATTGCCTTCTCCGATCTGGAGGGGGGCATCGCTCGCAGCAGCGGTACCAGCCTTGCCACGCCTCATGTCACCGCATCGATTGCCCTGTTGCAGGAATATGGCGATCGCCAACTCCGAGCCAGAGCGGCGAATTGGAGTACCGATTCTCGCCGTCATCAGGTGATGAAGGCCGTATTGCTCAATGCCGCCGATAAAATGAGAGATGCAGGCGATGGACTCAATCTCGGCATGAGTCGAACGCTTTTGGATAAGAACAATCAGACCTGGCTGGAGGGAGATGCCTATGAGGATCCGGCCATTCCCCTGAATGCCCAGATGGGAACGGGGCAGTTGAATGTGTTTCGGGCTTACCAACAGTTCAGTCCAGGGCAATGGGGGCCGCAGGCTGCAGTTCCGTCCAGGGGGTGGGATTATCGAACGGTTGAGAGCGCTGGCAGTGCTGCGGGTGTCGCATTTCAGGAATATCAATTGGCCGAGCCATTGCCGAAAGGGAGCTTTGTGGCCCTGACGCTGACCTGGGATCGACGGGTGGAATTAAAAGATAGCAATCGGAACGGTCAGTTCGATCTGGGAGAACGGTTTCGCGATCGCGGCCTCAACAACCTCGACCTGCATCTATTACCTGCCGATGCCGACAGCACCAAAAAGAGCACCTGCGCCTCCATCAGTGCTGTAGACAGCGTCGAGCACATCTTCTGCCCTATCCCCAAAACCGGACAATACAAGATCCGCGTCTCTTTCCAACGTCGGGTGCATCAATCCACTCAACCCTATGCCCTGGCCTGGTGGACTGCTCCCGCTCCATGATTCCCAACGATATGACACGACGGGTAAGGTTATTTTGCCAGTCTCGCGCCGATCCAATTGCAGATTAAGCACCCCCAAAGTTCCGAGCATCCCTGGATGAAGTTTGCAGGAATGTTCAAAGACGATCCGCTGTTTGATGACTGTATGGCAGAGATTGAAGCCTATCGTCAGGCAGATCGGGAAGCCTATCTTCGCCAGCTGGACGCCCAATCCGCAGGTGAACTGTAACCCGAAAACGCCACGAGGAAAACCGCTTGAGCGTGTGGATTTTATATACCGATTGCGTCTCTTTATTTCAACGACAACAGCCTCAGATTGTTCAATGCATCAATGCTAAAGCCCCTGCAACATTAGCAGTGACCGCTATTACAATTGAAGAACAACTGCGCGGACGGTTGGCGAATATCCGACGCGCTTCTGAAGCTGTCCGCTTGATAGCAGCATATCAACGATTAGCCGACACAGTTCATTACTTCTGCACGATCCAGGTAATGAATTTCGACCGTTTTGCCTGCGAACAATATGTCAAGCTAGTCCAGCAAAAAATTCGGATTGGACGACAAGATTTAAAAATTGCCGCCATTGTCCTTGCCAACAATGCCATTCTCGTCACGCGCAATCAACGCGATTTTGTCCAGGTTCCTGGTTTACAGATAGAAGATTGGACATCTGGGTAGGGTGCGTTAGCCGATAGGTGTAACGCACCGCCTCATCTAGTTGAGTGTGGTGCGTTACGCTGCGCCAACACACCACACAAAACCTCTACAAACCTTTCATAGTAAGCACTTCATGCAATAGAAACCTTCGGGTATTTGGTGTTGGTCAATTTTAGCAGAATAATTTGTGGCGCGAATTATTCCTCCGGATCGCTAGCACATTGCGACAATTTACGCTCTAGCTCTTCGTTACTCTCAGGGATGAGAATCTTTAAGAGGAAATCGCCGTCCTGGAGTTCTGCGATTGTGTCCTTAACCATATAAACCGGGCCAACCTCACCCAAGCGCCGGATACTGCCCAGAATTGCGGCCAATTGTGGATTTTGGGGTATAGTCTTCATGTTTGGATTCCTCAATTGCAAACAAAACGTAGAATTATATCGTAACCCACCCATGCCACTCGTGCAATCCTCAAAAGCAGTCATCATCATTCTCGAAAAGTCTGAACAATGCTATAGCTGAACGCCAGCACCAGTCCCACTGTCGCGATCGTCGTCACATCAATCGTCAGCGCCAGTCCGTTTCCCGGTAGCCCAGGACTGGCAGGCACCGCAGCGATCGCTTGAGTTGGCGGTTCAGGATGTCCAGCAGGAACAGCGGTTGCCGACTGCCCGGATTCATCTGGAATTACCGTTGCGAGAAAATCATCCATGAGGAAACTACGGCCCCATACGATTGATGGCAACACCATAGGAATGAGAATTGAATCGTATGTCAACTTGTAGGGGTACCCCTTGTGGGTACCCTCTCCAGAGACGACCAGAACAATCAACGGGCATCGTTCCCCCATCCTGGTTCAGAAACACCCTATATGGAGACTATCGGGGCGATCGCAAGGGATTGCCCCTACACCCGTCCGTTATTCGTCATCAATACGTCTGGAATTGCCCTGTCCCGGTAGCCCCCAATTGTCCAGATTGATTTGGACGTAAACCCCAACCATCAACGCCAGTGTCTCCTGCACCATACGGCAGCGAACGAACCAGACTGGACGCTGCTGTTGCTTCAGACGCTGCTGCAGAGCGGCCAGCTCGGCGACGCATTCTTCCGGCAGCACGAGAACGAGATGCCCGGTTAATGGTAGGCCAGTTCTATGCCGCTGCAGCAACAGCAACAGCAACAATACGCCAAATATAGCAGCACCCAAAGTTATAAATTCATAGCTCATTCGACGTTTCAATAAAGATGCTTGCGCCTGTACCAGCACCTGCGACCGTTCCAGATCTTGAACCAGCAACTGCTCTAGTTCCCGAAAATGCTTTCGGTCATGCAACTCCAAATTTTGAACCAGCAACTGCTCCAGCTCTTGCAATCGCTCTAGCGCCTGCTCTAAATCCAGATCTGACTTCAGCGTTTCCTCAACCCTCCACCCCGATAACGACCGCGACCGTCTCAACATCTGTTTCAACTTCTGTTCCAACACTTGCACCCAATTCCATGATTGCCCCTGCAACAACGCCCCCGACTCTAGCGGCTGCTCTAGTGCTTGCATGTGTTCCAGTGCCTGCTCTAGTGCTTGCATGTGTTCCAGTGCCTGCTCCAGTGTCTGTTCAAGATTTTGCTCCAGTATCGGCTTCCGTTTCCGTGCCGACTCCAGTGTCGGCTTCCATTTCTGCTGCAGCTGTTCCGGCAGATCGTATCGCAACTGTGCCAGTTGCTGCGGTAGCTCTCGCTTCTGCGTCAGCACTCGCAAACGTTCCAATGAATACTCCACACCCTGCAAACGCTCCAGCACTAAAAAACACGCCTGCGCTAGCTCCAACACTCGCTTTCGCTCCAGTTTCTGCTTGAATACCTGTAACTTCACTTGAGTTTGTTGATAGCGGCTTCGCTGTTCAAATATGATAGGCGTCCGGGCAGCAGCGACTCCAATCAGGCAAAGGAGACCGAGACTTAGTAAACTACGATTTCGCCAGAGTCGTTTGAGTTGTTGTCGTTGTTTCGTGTTTCTCGCCATGACTCACGCTCCTCCCAGAGCGGCTTGTCTCTGAGTGCGTTGTACTAGCAAGGTGCGGTAGGCTTGTTGAGCGCTGAGGATACGAGCGCCCAGCCCCGTCACCTTGTAGTACTTGCGACGAGCGCCGCCCGATCCCTCCTGTTCGTCGCCCCAGCACCAGGAGACCAGACCCCGTTTTTCCAGGCGGTTGAGCGCCGGGTAGAGGCTGCCGAAGCTGAGGGGCACAGGACGATCGGGGTTGAGCTGGTCGAGGATTTCCAGACCGTAGAGTTCTCGACCCAGGAGGACGGTGAGGACATCCTCGTCGATGGCGGAGAGTTTGACGGCTTCAGGCTCTTTCTTGGGCATGAGTGACGTTCCCACAGAAGTATCTGTTCTTTTCATGTTTCTATAATAAGCATGGTTTTATTCTTTTAACAATACTTTGATTTTAGGATTTTCCTGCTGTCACTCTGTAGAAGGGGGTGATACAGGAATGTATAGCGGTCTGACACCCCTAAGCTGGTGCGATAAAGTTGAAGTTGAGTAAGGGTTGTAGCGCTAAATGGTGCTTACTTTAAGAAGAATGAAGTCGGGTGGGTAGGGTAGGGGGCTGTCCCAAAAAGTCAATACACAGTTTCCAACCCGCAACATCATTCTCGAACCACAAAGGCACAAAGTTCACGAAGAAAGTTCACGAATTACGCTTTGTGTCCCAATACTGTTCGGTTAAGGATAGCGGATTCAATCACTTTACGAAAAATAGACCCGTAGGGACACGGCAATGCCGTGTCCCTACGTGAGAAATTAATTCTCGTTTCTAAACCGAACAGTGTTGCTTTGTGTCCTTTGTGTCTTTGTGGTGAAATCTGTTGTAGAGCTTACCCAGGAGACTTTGCAGCACTGAAGTGCCCACTACGAACTTTGATCAAAGCCGCCCCAATTCGCGTAAATTTTCTAAGTCAAGTTCAAAGTCTTCCACATCGTAGGAATAGAGCAGAATCTGATGCTGTTGGAGCAGTTGCCGAAACGCATTAGGTCGCATTCCCGCCAGTTGGCTGGCATAGCCCAGGGTTAAGCGACCCGTTTGGAACAGGTGCAAGGCAATTTCCTGGCAAAACTCGCCTGGGGTTAGCTGAGAGGCTTGCAGAATTTCATCTGAAATGATGATGCTCATCGTCAAGATTTCCCGATCTGTTTTACTTTAAAGTAGCTGAAGATGGGTAGGATAGGAATTTCTGTTCCCCGTTCCCCGTTCCCCGTTCCCCGTTCCCTATTCCCTTCCCCAAAAAGAATTCATTGCCCCCATAAAACGGACAGGTCAAACCTGAAACCAGGCAAGACGTCTTCTCCGTCCAAAAATCGAGGATTCTGCAGCACTTCTTTGGGGCGATGGGGACGATAAATTTCCACCTGGCGCTGCTGCGGATCGAGCAGCCAGCCCAATCGCAAGCCATTGTCGAGATACTCTTGCATTTTTCGCTGCAAGGGCTGGAGGGCATCGCTTTCGGAGCGCAGTTCGATCGCAAAGTCGGGACAAAGGGGCGGAAATTTCTTTTGCTGAGTGGGAGAAAGTCGATTCCAACGCTCCTGGGCAACCCAGGCAGCGTCGGGGGAACGTTCTGCGCCGTTCGGCAGCTTGAAGCCGGTGGAAGAGCTGAACACCTGGCCCATTTGAGTCCGCTGATTCCAGATGCCCAAACCGATAATCAAATCGGCTTCGCGGCGTCCGCTTTCTCCTCCAAGTGGGGGCATAATAATTAATTCTCCCTGGGCGTTACGCTCAAATCTCAAGTCGCGATGATTTTGACACAGTTGGTAGAACTGGTCGTCGCTGAGTTCGATGAAAGGGTTTAAATCGAGAATAATACTGGTCATAGCAGCAGTCCAGTAGGTTTTGCTGTTTGTGTTTATGCCTGCGTCTATTGTAAACGGTTTGTTCTTGGGTGGCGCGAGCACCGCCGACCCTATAGATGAATGTTGCTTATAGCGGTTTGCAATGAAATTCAGGACCCGGTTTTGGTAGGGGCTTGGCAGTGCCAAGCCCACCCAAGTTTTCTGTACTTAACCAGACTACAAATTGCTATACATAAGGTTCGGTGGGCAATGCCCACCCTACAAATTTTCAAGGCTTTCAGCGCTCAATTCTTGCTTCATTAAGCGCCATTCGACCCTACAGCTCGTTCCTATGCTGCTTGGGAAGGTATTGGGTAGAGGCGACCGCCTATAGCTATTCTCACGAGGCTGGAGCCTCCAGGAGAATGTTCCCAGGCTCAGTTTGGGAGCAAGGATGAATCACTTTCCAAAACTCCAAAAACACCAGAATATCCAACTGTTCTTTATGTCCTTCATGCCTTTGGAACAAGAGTTAAATAAGATATCGCTGAAGTTAGGATGGGCAAAGAGCGAATGCCCGTGCCCATCACAAAGCCGAGATGGGCACGCTCTGCTTTGCCCATCCTACCTGGCAAATTATTAAATTCTCATTCCTTTGGAGTGAGATCGGTCTGAGTCAAGCTGGCCAGCCAGTTATAAAGACTTGAAAGTGCGCGGTTATTTTTTTACGATGTCTGAAATAGACTTGTGGAACCAGAGAATGGTAGCAGAGAAGGGCACCCCAATAGTGCAAACAGATCGAGCTAGACCGATTGCAAAACCGCGATCGCGGCGATCGCAGCGGTTGCCGGATCAACGTTGGGAAATTGCCCTTGCCCAACCAGAAACAGCAGCGCAGTTGGCAGCGGCAACGGGCCTGTCGCCATTGTTAACCCAGGTGATGCTGAACCGGGGGATTGAAACTCTGGAGGCGGCAGCAGCGTTTTTGCAGCCGGAAACTCAAGAATTGCCATTGCCGATTGATGAGTTCCCCGATCTGGAGGCCAGTCTGGGGCTGCTGGAGGATGCGATCGCGCACCAGAAAAAAATCGCCATCTGCGGCGACTACGATGCCGATGGCATGACCAGCACCGCCCTGTTGTTGCGGGCGCTGCGCGGTCTCGGCGGCCAGGTGAGCCACGACATCCCCAGCCGCATGCAAGAAGGCTACGGCATCAACGAGCGCATCATCGAAGACTTTCACCGCGACGGTATCCAGTTAATTTTGACCGTGGACAACGGCATTGCTGCCCTGAAGCCGATTCAACGCGCCAAAGAACTGGGCCTCACCGTCATCATCACCGACCACCACGACGTGCCTCCAGAAAAACCACCCGCTGACGCCATCCTCAACCCTAAACTGATTCGGCCCGACTCGCCCTATCGCGGTCTGGCTGGGGTTGGCGTTGCCTATATCCTGGCGATATCCCTGGCTCAGCGTCTGAACCGCACCCAGGGATTGACTCAACCCTTATTGGAACTGTTTACGCTGGGCACGATTGCCGATCTGGCACCCTTGACAGGCATGAATCGACGCTGGCTGCGGCGCGGTTTGCGTCTGCTACCCCAGTCTGAGCTACCAGGTGTCAAAGCCTTGATCCAGGTCGCAGGCTTGAACGACGAGCAAGCCAATAAAGCGCTTAAGCCAGAAGCAATTGGGTTTCGGCTTGGCCCCCGTATTAATGCGGTAGGGCGGATTGGCGAACCCCAGGTCGTCATCGATTTGTTGACTGCAGATGATGAAGGCGAGGCGCTGGAGCGAGCGATGCAGTGCGAGCAGATCAACCAACGTCGTCAGCAACTGTGTGCTGAAATTGAACAAGACGCCATTGCCTGGTACGAAGCGAGCACGGTTGACCTGCGTCAGGAGCGCATCCTGGTCGTGGTGCAACCCCACTGGCATCATGGTGTCATTGGTATTGTCGCCTCGCGATTAGTGGAACGCTACGGCGTCCCAGTTTTTATTGGTACCTATGAGGAAGAGTCACCGGAACAGATTCGCGGATCGGCACGGGGCATTCGCGAGTTCAATGTTTTTGAGGCGCTACAGTTTTGCAAGGATTTACTGGGGAAGTTTGGCGGTCACCGGGCAGCGGGGGGCTTTTCCCTGCCGACTGTCAATCTTGAGGCGCTGCGATCGCGCCTCAGCCAATTTGCCTGCCAGTGCCTGGAACTAGAACATCTGAAGCCGCTGGTCTCCGTTGACGTGCAGGCCAATCTTAACGACATCACCCTCGACCTTTATCAGCAAATCGATGCTCTCCACCCTTGCGGCATCGCCAACCCCGACCCCGTCTTCTGGACGCCCAATGTCCGCGTCGTAGAACAGAGCACCGTGGGGCAAGCCCACCTGAAGCTGCTCCTGAGCCAGGATATCCGTTCTGCCAACCAACCATCGAACCAGATTAAGGCGATTGCCTGGCGCTGGGGCGAATATTGTCCTCTGCCCAATCGGGTTGATGTGGCCTATCGTCTGCGAGAAAACCGTTGGCGAGGCAAAAGTACGGTTGAGTTGGAGATCGTTGGTGTACGACGAGCCGCTAAAGATCGGCAAAACCAGACCACTGCTCAGCTGGAATCGGTTGTACCAATGGATTCCGCTCCCATCAATTCAGCTCCTATGGATTCAGCGACGGTACCTTCCCGACGAGCTGATCTCATCCCTGATACTAAGTTGGCTCAGGTTGATTTTTTCCACAAGGAGCGTTGCTATTCCTGCTGCTTGTGTCCAACTTCGACGCCTGCCAGACTGACGATTCGCAATGATAAAGGCGAAATATTGGTAGTTCAGAAAGGGCAAAAGATAGGACAGTTGGAACGACAGAATGGCGCGATCGCAGCCGTGAATGTCACTAAACCCTCCCTGTACGCCCTAGTGAAAGCAGCCCTCCACGCCTTAGAAACCGTTCAGGCATCTCCCAATCCCATGGCTGATTCAGCGACAATAGAACCATAAATACCTTGCACTCTCAGTCAATGGCATCAGACTACTGGTCTGGCACAGCTAATTTATTGCAATAAATTGGGGTTGTGAAAAAACTGTAGTTCTTACCCAATAGACTCTGGAAGCACTAAAGTGCCCACTACAATTTTGCACTATTTTAGCTGTGTTAGAGGATGTTTGAAAAAGTCTAAAATCGGTAACAAAACGCTCGCGATCCCCCTAAATCCCCCTTAAAAAGGGGGACCTTTGACCGTAATTCCCCCTTTTTCAAGCTATCCATTAGGCAAAAGTATGTAGCAGTATGACTATCAGGTCGATTTGGGTCATGCTTGCGAGATGCTGGGAAAGAGCGAATACAGTTGGAGCCAGCACTACCATGCAAGATTGGGTCAGCTGAGAAATCAATCCGATTTACTTCGAAGATTTGCGTCATGCCAAGCGATTGCATCAGACAATCAATATTCTCAGCGAACACCCGACAGCCAGCGTTCCGCAAGCATCCGTAAATGACTCGGAAGCACAGAGTATTTACCGATTTTGGGCTAATCCAAGGGTGAGATCAGCTGCAATTGTCAACAGTCACCGCGACGGGGTGGTCGCGCGAGCAAGCAGTTGCGAAACGGTATTGGCCATCCAAGACACAACAGATTTTGATTTTACGACCCATCCAGCCACTGCAGGATTGGGCTTCATCAATCAAAGCACCCACCAAGGGTTCAAAGTCCACAGTTGTTTTGCGGTCAGTGGAACGGGTGAACCCTTAGGGATATTGGAACAATTGTGTTGGAATCGCCAGCAACGCCGTGGCCAGAAAGAGCAACGGCGTAAAAACCCCATTGAGCAAAAAGAGAGTCATCGCTGGTTGAGCACCCTGACAGCAGCAGAGCAGAGCTTGCCCGATACAGTGCAGGTGGTGCATATCGGAGACCGGGAAGCCGACATCTTTGAATTGTTTGCCCAACCGCGCGCTGCCAACAGTGAGTTGCTGATTCGGGCCACCCATAATCGCAAGGTGAATCATGAGTTGGGCTATTTGATTCCAACCCTCAATCAAGCGCCGATACAAGGAGAAATAACGCTGGAGTTGGAGCAAAGTCTCAAGCGTCCTGTCCGGACGGCCCAGCTACAGTTGCGAGCGCTGCAAGTGAGCATAGAAGTGCCTGGCAATCATCCCAAGCCCCATTCCTTGAGACCTGTGACCTTAAATGCGCTGTTGGTGGAGGAGAAAGAGATTCCTGCAGATGGCAGTCAACCAATTTGCTGGCTGCTGTTAACGACATTGCCGATTGATACATTCGAGCAGCTCTGGCAGTGCGTGCGCTGGTATAGCTATCGCTGGTTGATCGAGATCGGACATAGAGGCTGCTCCTCAATTCAATGACTAGGATATTATTATCTTCACAACGACTTGACCCCATTTGGGTGCGATGGGTTGGCAGTGGAAGACAATAGGTCGTGCAAAATTTCCCTTTGAGAGCGGTGTTCAACTGATTCTAGAGTTTGCAGGGCTTCGCGCATACGCGGTAAGTAGTCGAGCAGGTCGTGCCGTAGCGGCACCAAAATTTCAGGGGCGTCTTCTGGGGAAACGGACAGGACTTTCAGCTTTCAATTCTTGCTGAAGTAAGCACCATTCCACCCTAAACCCTGCCTAAGCTTAAGATATCTTGTCACCTCCTGAGGGCCATTACGTAGGTTGGGTTGAGTCTGCGTAGGCGCAAGCCCTCTCGCAGAGTAATACCAATTTGACTTGGAGATGCCACTGATGGAATTGACAGCATGCTTGCCTAGCGAGTCTTCCTTCAATCCAAAATCGGCAATCTAAAATCCAAAATAGGATAACTCAATACCGAAGGACGTTGGGTTGGGTTGCTGCTGTCGCTGTAACCCAACTGACAAATTGTTTTCAATTTTGCTAACTTGATATAACGCATGCAGGGGTTCTACTCAGGAACGAGAACAAATGAAGATTGGGAATTTTAGGCGGAGGTCATTGTGCTGTCTGGCTTGAACCAGGAAATCTCCGAAGTTGTTTATTTCCCAATCCCAAATAGACTCATTCAGAAATTGGAGTGGAAGCCCCCCTCTAGGCAGCTTCCACTCCAGTTCTCGGACAGGTCTAATCCAATCTTCTGTCAATGAGTTAAGGTGATACCCATGGCAAACATTCACGATGGAATCGTTGAAGTCTCCAGTCTATGCACGGGAAATGGCACGGAAGACCATCCCTGGGAAAGTCCCACTGGATCGGCAGGAATTAAAGAGGCGATCGGATGCCTCAACGCAACCACTACCATATTGCGGTTTGCTCCAGGCATATACAAAACCACAGGGGTACAGGAGATTGCTTTTGAAGACTGTCTAGCTCCTGCAGTCAAGGCAGACTCAAAAACAATCATAAATCTAATGCAGAATGGGATTCGGTTGGTCGGATACGGCAGTCAAATCTGGCTCAACGGACGCCAGCCAATGTGGGGCAACGAACGTAATCCCAATCGGCCTGGTCTGTTATTTCGCTGGTCGTCAACGCCTCAAATAGATTCAAACTTTAGTCTGTTTTTTTGGTCTTTTGTCGGCTTGAATTTCATTGGTGATATAGACAATGTTCTCGTTCAGTTTGGGCTAGGCAAGGCTGATACGATATGGAATAGTTGCGAATTTGATATCGTTGCCAACAACGGTAGCACACACGATCCGTTAAAATCGAACGCCCGCGGGTTGCTCATTTATAGACCATTGGAATCGAGGCTCAATCTCGTCGCAACTTCGGCAACCGGATATGGTTGTGTACTGAACACTGCAGAGTTTTCAGCACTCAAAGGTTCATTCAGCAATGCCCAAGTTTCAGCAAGCGAAAGTGATGGAGTCATCGAAAATGGAGTAGGACTGCTACTGATTGACTGCCAATCCAACGCATTTATAGCTATCAATTTGGAAGTCTGCTATTACGGAATGCAATGGCAAGGGAATACGCGCTCCAATACATTTAATTGCATTATTTCGAATAATGGTGATGAGCGTGGATGTATTTTGAAGACAGAGGATGTTGCCGATGCGGATCAAACCAAATCTAACGTTATTGTAACGCTCAATAGACGAACCACATTACAGAACAAGACCAGGGATCAACCTTTTCTATATTCCTATGGTAGTAGTCCTTGTGTCGTATCAGAGTATCCTGTTTCTCCAGGAGTACAGCCCCTTTGCGGTCAGTAGGTTTCGTAGGGTGGGCAGTGCCCACCCACCATTATTTTCCCTGTCAGAACATAGATTCTGGGAGTTCGATTGCTTTTGCTATCATTGGCACCGAAGTGAACGGAACTTGATTACAAGCTTTGATTAACACAGTATCTCCCTCAAACCTTTTATGGAGCAGCACTATGACGAACCAGTTTATTCCTGCATTCGAGTTTCAAGACTGGACTTATCAAAGTTTCCTGTTGCTGCCCACAGCACAAGAAGCGGCGGCAGCGCCTGGGACTAACATTACAGCGAAGAAATGGGCCATAGGTAAGCTGAAATTGTCGGACAGTCCCGCTGGATATGAAGCGAACGGATTCCTTGATTTCTCACCCGGCGTTCGATTGCGAGTTTGGGTCAAAGGTGTGCCCGGCAATGAGAATGCCCCTGCCACTTTCGAGGCATCCGGTATTGGCGAAGAAGGCGTTACAAAGGGATCCGAATATAGATTGACCGGGTGGGCATTTGCCGGGACGGACGGAAAGGTCGAAAGTGTCCGCGGTTCAGTTTGTGCGGTTAGAGGTCCCGATTCGAATCCAGGGACAGAACTCGGGCAAATGCCCATTGGTACAGTTGGTGCATTCGTCATCACGAAGTCAGGTTGATTCGAGGAAATCCTCATAAAATACAATCAAACCAAGTAGTGGTAAACAAGTAATAATTTTTGAGCGTTCGGGTGGAACCCGAACGCTCAAAAATTATTACATATATATTAGGACTACCTACAAACTAATTTACGCCTTCGGTGACTTTTCTGGCCCAAATTTGAATGGGTTCGGCAAATAAAGAATGATAATCACGTAACTCTCTGTTTGACATTCCCGATTCACTGGCTTCTTCAAATAATTCTTGCAGCGATCGGATTGCCAGTTGAGCTGCGCCAGCCGAATGAGGGGTAACAGCGAGTAAAGCTTTTAACTGAGTGCGAATGGTTTTTAATTTTTCTGAAGCCATTTCTGATTCTGGGTCGCAAGATCTTAGTGCTAAAGAATCTTCTTCCAATAATTGACTTTGGGGGGGAAGGTAGGTATGGGTTTCGGCATCATACGCTAAAACTTCTCCTGTTTCGATTTCGTAAATCCACCCATAGATTTTCAGCCGCCCCTGATGTATCTTAGCTCTGACCATTGGATACGTTTTAAGATTTTCAATCTGGATGAGAACATTCTCGGCAACCAGGGTCTCAACCAATTCTTCACCCGATTGATGGGGATAGTTGTCTAATACTAAACGCCGAGTTGATTCAGCATGTTTTAACCAGTCATAGACAAGGGGCATATCTGCTTGTAGCTTATTTAACTTTAGCAATCCTTTCATTGCTCCACAGTGAGAATGTCCGCAAATAATAACCTGTTCTATTCCCAACGCAGTTATAGCGTATTCTATGGTGCCCCCTTCGCCCCCATTGGCGGCCCCAAAAGGAGGGACAATATTACCCGCGTTACGAATAACGAATAATTCTCCAATATCGGTGCTAGTGATTAGATTAGGAGCCATTCTAGAGTCAGAGCAGGTAATAAATAGAACTCGTGGTTTTTGACCATGAGAAAGCTGCTCTAGAAGCTCCTGATGTTCGGGCACGTATGTTCTTCTAAATTTATCTAGACCCCGAATTAGCTTTTTCATAAGATATAGTCTTTGCTTAAGATGGTATAGTCTTTGCTTAAGATATTTAAGCTGATCTTGCTCGATTATAAGACTAAAATGCAGTTATTATTGCGATCTTTCCTGCCAATTAGGATGAGACGACGATTCTACAATGGCTATTGCAGACTCACAATTGGTTAAGGCTGCTAAAGAAAGGAGGATTTTTACGATACGGTTGTTCTCTTGTTTGCGGGTCCGAAAGCCGATGCTGGGGTTGCCATCTCCAGAAATTCCTCGCGATTTCCCTCCACACCCTAACCCCTACACCTGACACCCTGCCTAAATTTGAGGTGTATTGTTACTTCCTGAGTTGTTCCTCAGCGAGCATTTTTAGTTCTGGCAGGAACGGGTTCTGGCAGAGGCCAATTACAGAAATTCTCTGACTGCGTTTGCGAATGGGAGCGGTTGTTCAACGTGGATGTTATGGCCGCAATTGCGAATAATGGTCAGGTTCGATTGAGGGCACAATGGGTTCATTTCGCGATTGATGGCGACGAATTTTGCATCCAATTCGCCGGCTAGCAACAGTAGCGGTACTTGATTCTCTGGGAGTTTCTCCCACAAGCAAGGTTGACGTCCGGTACTTAAGTTTCTCAGCGATTTGGCTAACTCTATGGGATTATTTTGCAAGCGTTTTTTGACCGTTGCTTCGAAGGCGGGATGCTGTCGCAAGGAAGAAAAGAGGGGATTGTCGTACCATCTGGCTAAAAATGCTGCAAAGTTGCCAGGGGTTAGTGCTTCAGCGAGTTTGCGATCGCGTTCCAGGCGCTGGTGACGTTCTATTTCTGTTTTGAGTCCTGGAGAACCCGATTCCACAACGGCTTTAGAAAAATGGTCTGGGAAGTGGAGAGTTAAGTAAAGTGCCAGTCGTCCGCCCATGGAGTATCCCACCAGGACACAAGGATGAATCTCTAAACGATCGAGCAACTGGACTAGTCCTGAAGCAGTGGCTGGCATGGTGTAGCCGTCTTCTCCAGTTAATGTCTTGGTTTGCCCGTGACCGGGCAAATCAACTGTCATGCAATAGAAGTCGGTTGAGAGGTGTGCAATGGCGGCTTCAAAGACAGTGCAGTCCCCCATAAAACCATGGAGAAAAAGAATCAGCGGTCGATCGGGGCAACCGCTGAAACAATAATGGAACTGATAATTTTTGCAGGCGATTTCACCCATAAAACCCTGACTGCCTCAATTCAGTCATTCTCAATTCAGCCATTCAAACAGCGAGCGCGATCGCACTCATACAGCCATCACTTCCTCAATCAATTCCACCATGCTCTCAGGTGTCTCTGGTGTAATCAGCAGGGGGCCTCCTGTAGAGCGTTCGATTAGGACAAAGTCATCTCCCTTAGAAATGTAGAACTCTACCATTCCCCGACGTTGCGTCCACAACCAGCCGAAGCCGCCCCAGAGACCGCCGACTCCGATCCGAACCGCCCAGCCAAATTCCTGCTGAAATCTTTGACTGCTCATCATACGAACGCCAGAGATTGACTCAATAGGGATGCGGCGGTGCCATACTGGGAAAACAAGATCCACATGGTCAGGAGAAACGACGAAAGAGCTGGGGCGGCACCCTAGCCAGACTGCTCCATATAAAAGCACCAGGAACAAAAATACGACAATTCCAATTCCCTGATGTCCGAACAACGCCAGGGCAATAAACACCAGGGGTAAAGCCAGTACAAAAATTGTCAGACCTCTAATTACAGGCGACATGGGTGCCAGGGGAAAACTACGACTCATAATACATTCGCTGACAAAGCTGACACAAATGAAATCTGCTCGCTGAAGCGATTTAACGTTTCAACTTGAGAGGATGTTTGAAAAGTCCTGCGACAGGCCGTCAAACATCCCAGATCGCCCCTAAAGATCCCTTTAAAAGGAGACTTTTGACCGTAATTCCCCCTTTTTCAAGGGGGACCAGGGGGGATCCAATATTTTTAAACCAACCTCTAAGAATTGTTGCCATCTTTCTCTCGCAGTTTCTCCAATTCTGACCGGATGCTGGCAATCTGATCGGTTAGCTCCTGCAACTCGGTTTGCACATCTGGAGCAGAAACGGGCGTGGCTGTGGTCGTAATCGTTGTAGATGCAGCCTTTGAGCTTTTAGAGCCGACCCCCTGTTTTGCTAAAATCGTATCGACAAAGTTGCGGGCTTCTTGTTCAGTTATTTCTCCTTTGGCGGCCCATTCTTCCGACAATTGGTTTAGTTCTGACTGCAATTTGTTCAGGTTCTGCTCCCGTTTCTGAGGGTCTTGAAGGATCTCAATCAAGGTGGCAGTTGCACCCAGACTAACGCGAAATCCTTTCTGGAGGAGTTGAATCAGGTTGTTGGAGTCCATTGTCAAGTTTAGAAAGAATGAACAGTAGTGGGAAATTGAAAGCAGCAAGATCGGGTTTTCCCTGGGCCGATCTCATTTGCACCATTGGGTTATTTAATGTGTATGACTGCCTTGATTTTACTGCAAGACTTTGAATTGGGGAGTATTGGGAACAGGGTGAAGTCACAGAAAATAAAAATTCAACATTCAGAGTTCAGAAATTTTGTACTCTTGGCACCCTGCTCAGTTTATATCGCAAAAGTCAGGAGGCAGAGGGCAGGAGGCAGAAGGGAAAGTTTGGCTACATCTGATTTTGAGGAAATCTTTTGCGCAGTGGAATGACACAGCTGATTTGGTGCATTAAGACTCAAGTTGGCAGCGGATGAAACCGGATGTAACAGATGTGTAGTCTATGAGTCTCAACGGGATCGCCATCCGCTACATCCGTTCAAATCCGTTGCCAAATATTGCACATTTTTAGGCATGTCAGTCCAGTAGGGTGGGAATTGCTCCTGAGCGTTCAAGGGTTTCAGTTGTGGATCTTGCTGAGCAATGCCCGCCAGCGGGAGTCCTGGTGGGTGGGCATTTCCCATCAGTCCCCTCATGTTGAGAAAACAACAGTAGGCAGAAAATGCCCACCCACCCTACCCATCGACGGTTCCCCGTTCCCTATTGCCTGTTCCCTGTTCCCTATTTCTCTCACGAGTGCAGTATCACCATTAAAAGTTAGGGTAAACCCGTGGGGTTTACCCTAACTTTTAGCGTTGACAGAGCACTAGCCTACCTGCTCCAAATATTGATTGAGATCTTCGATCATGCGGGTCAGTTCAACTTCAGTTGAGAGACGGATGCGATCGTCCCGAATGGTAACGAGCACTTTGGCAGCAAAGGGGCTGGGCCAGATGTTGGGATTGCAAAATATTTCTAAGAATATATCTCCTGTATAGGTGTATTCCATTGCAGGTTGGGGATTGACTTTGCCAGCACCGGAGATGGAGCGGGCAGCAACCGCTTTGAGTCGGTTCATTAATTCTGCGATCGCAGCCTTCAGTTCCTTTGCCGCTTGCGGCGTAAAGCTGAAGGAAACAGAACCTCCTCCCAAATTCAGCGTCAGTTGCGGAGACATGGACAGTTCAATTTTAGTAATTTGCCCTTCAATGTTACCTGGACAGGGGGACTTCAATCGGCGTTTAACTCAGACAAATCCGTTGGCAGAATCGCTGAATTTCTATTTTTAATGAGAATTATTCGCAAAAAGACTCTTTTTCCAGTATGCTAGTGAAAGAATCCATTGTTGAACACAGCTTGCAATAACTGGCAGGTTTAGACAGTTACCTTGCCTGACTGCCTGCTTTTGTTGTTTGAGTCATAACCTGTTCATCCGTCATTTACTCCAGCGACTGTCATGAATTGCTGCCCTTGCTGTACTGAAAATTTACTGCGTCAGGTCCGGGGGAACCAGCTTCACTGGTTTTGTCCCCAATGTCGGCAAGAAATGCCAGTTCTCTATCAAGTGGTGTCAGGGGCAGTGACTCCTTGTGCGTATGACCAGACTGAGACCCGTTAGCCCCCTGTCCCGGATATTTGTTTTGCAAGAGGTTATTAATGTCTGACTTACCGGATGTTCTCTGGCTCAATACCAGTTCAAGCTTGAAACAATTTGACCTGCCATTGCTCAATTACTTGCCGTATCTTGTGCCAATGGCCTGCTGGCAATATCACCAGAGTCAGGATGAAGCAAGTTCCCTTGAGACCGCAATTGTGTTGCTGCATGACTATCTCAAATCCTGCAGTCGCCCCCTACATCTGGTCGGTCATGGGACTAGCGGATTGCTGGGATTGCTCTATGCCCGACGATATCCAGAACGGGTCAAATCGTTAGCGCTATTATCCGTCGGCGTTCAGCCTGCAATCGATTGGCAGGCTCATTACTATGCGCGTTACAAACTTTTGCCTTGCAGCCGTCGAGCGATCCTGGTTCAGATGGCACGACACTTGTTTGGTTATGAGGATAGGCAGGCAATCGGGCATATGGCAAGCGTGCTGGAGCGAGATTTGGATAACTCGCTCTCGCCCCATTCTCTTTTATGTCCCACCTGTATTGAACCCGCAGGGGTTCCAGTGCCACTCTTGATCTGCGGTAGCCGGGACGATCTGATTGTAGATCGGACGGCCCTGCAAGGATGGCGACCCTGGTTGAAGTCAGGCGATCGCGTGTGGGAATGTCCCAGCGGACGATATTTCTTCCATTACTCCCATCCCCGATTAGTTGGAGGACAGTTGGTTGATTTTTGGCGATCGCACTCTCCTGATTCTGTTGTGCGATCGCCGTTTGAAGCTGCCCTCAATTATCTCCCCTGATAGCAGCAGACACTTTTCTGAATGGCTTATGCTCAGTCTCGACCCGGACCCTGCTCACTTTTCCAATTTGCGATCGCGACAGTTCAAACGCCGGGACTTGATTCCCTTCAAACAACATCTTTTATGGCGGGTTGATGCTGGAATTGTGCGTACCTTGACCTGGGATGAGGAAGGGACCCCACTCACCCTCGGCTTTTGGGGAGCAGGGGACTTGGTCGGGGATCCACCTTCCGATCTCGACCCCTATGAAATTGAGTGTCTGACCCCGGTTCAGGTCTCTCTTTTGCCAGCCGGTCACTGGTATTCCCAGAACGCGGTGCGATCGCATATCCAACAAGCAGCAATCATGCTGAGAATTCTTCATTGCAAGCGAATGAGAGCGCGCCTGCAACAATTATTAGACTGGTTAGGAAAACGATTTGGGTGCAAAGTTGAGCAAGGAACCTTGCTTGAACTCCGATTGACTCACCAGGCTATCGCCGACATTATTGGCTCAACACGAGTCACCGTAACCAGACTGCTCCACGATCTGGAAGCCGAAGGAAAAGTCAACTTGTCTGGACAGTATTGTATTTTGCTAGACAATTGGGGGGGAGCAAAGCGATAGTCATGTTTGAGCACGCGAATGAAACCCACGCGCTCAAACATGATTCCCCTAGAAGACTATTAGAAAACGATCGACAATCGCGACGATAACAGAAAACTGTTCTTAAGCGAAATGTTGAATCACTCGCTTTCCTTTCGCCCCATTCCCGTTCGCGAGCCATCGGCATTGAGCCAGAAGAGATTTCAGACCCCCGATCGTACGATAGCCAAGACAAGTGGATTCTAGATCGAATCAAGTGCCACACATCGCTACAAATTGCCACTTCAATATAGAAGGCAATCACAAGCTCGCCTGAGCTTCAACGCCTTACAGATTCGATCTTAAACGCAGCTACCCTGGAACATCCCACACCCGTGTGGGTGACCATTCGCTTTGACTATTTACCTCAAGCCCTTTCATCAGAAGAGTTTCAAGAGACGTAGCAGTAGCGCCAAAAAGCAACATCGTAACCTTTTGGGCGAGCGAACCCGTGGATCGAACAGCAATTACAAACAGCAAAGACAACAGTTAGTCCATTCAATCCATCGCTGTATTGGAAGAAAATTGAACAGTTGTCCGCACTAACGTTTTGGACAAAAATACTCGTCGTTTGATACCTGCTCGTCCCAATTCAGCAGAGAGTTCAGGAAAAATTGTCATGGAAATTGTCATGAAAAAACAAGGTAACCTGCCCCATGAACTTTACCAGAACCGGCTTCATGCCCTCAGTCGATTCTTCTTTATCCGTCAAACCTGTAGCATTTTTCAAACTATACGACAAAAACTTCTTGAAGCGATTGGAGTGAAGCCATCTTTCAAACCATCAGATACCAACAAAGTCTCTATGTTTGAAAATACAATTGAAGCTACAGCTATCGTAGAGCAGGTTCGTCAAAACTCAGTGGCCTGCGGTTTATCGTTACAACGGCAAATGACTGCGGAGATTCTCCACTACGCCCAAAACGCAAATTGCTACGAGCCAGGTTTCTTTTCCGGGCACGACTCATCCTCGCTGCAAACCTTTCAGATCGGTGAATTGCAGAACGATGACAGACGGTTTGGCAGCTACAAACCGTCCCGCGCTTTAGTCCTCTTACCTGGTGGTGGAGAACATGCCAGCGATTGCCCCGCCATTGAGACCCTGGTGCGCGATCCTGTACTGCTCAAGATTGCCCAGCACTATCTTGGCTACTGGCCTAACCGCATCACCAGACATTTAACCTTCATTCTCCCTCGCTCGCCCGATCGGGAAACGCCACCAGCTGCAGATTGGCATTTAGATATAGCAGGATGGCGACCCTTCACGTTTTATACTTACATTACAGCCGTACAAGATAAATTTAGCGGCCCACATCTGTTTATACAAGGCTCGCACCGCAGCAAGCCACTGCCGCTTGTGCTGTCCAGCAGCCGTCATCAAGAACACAAACTCTTTCAGTTTTATCCCATGAAGGACAAACAGATGGTTTTAGGAGAGAGTGGATTCTCATTTTGGGAAGACCCGAGTTGTTGGCATCGCGTTGAGCTGCCAATACACACCAATCGTCTGATTCTGCAGTTGAGGTACAGCTAAGCGACGCCTGTCGCCTGCCTGAATCTGGGAATTTTCTCCCAGACCCAACTGCAAAATTGGACAGAGTAACAAAAAAATACAATCGCCAGAAAGGCCATGCCACAACCCATTCAGTCTGCATCACCGCCACAAGCCCTCGCTGCGGATGCCACATTTCCACCTCAACCTGCCACTCCCTTCTAGTGGCCAACGAGGAGTGATAGTGGCCAACGAGGAGTGCATATGACCAACTTCTCTCCCCATGAGCCAGAGCGGGAAGAACAGCTCAAGCAGCTGAATGAGATTGTGATGACTATCCTCTCTAACCAGGACAATCCGAGTCTACCCAAAATACTGTTATTCATCAAACGGACGCTGGTACAGTTTCACCTGCATACGTTTGTCCACGAACGGGAGGTTTTTATCAAAGCCTACCTGCGCACGTACAGACAAATCCAAGCCGGAAAATCAATCCAGCGCCTGCCAGAGTATCTCAAAGGGGTCTCGTTTAACATCATCCGGGAGTATAACAGGAGCAGGCAAAAAGCTGAATCGCTCAATCAACGCCTGATTTGCGAGAGTTTCAGCAATGCTGAAACAAACGTTTACCCAGAGCTAGAGGGAATGGAAGCCAGCAAAGTCGAGACGGTGTTGAAAACGTTTCAGCAATCCAATCCAGACGATTGGGAAATTCTAAAGCTCCGGTTCGTTCAGGGGTTGTCCTGGCAAGACATTGCGGGCAAACTCAGCTGGGATAAACGAGTAGATAGCCTCCGAAGCAAGGGCAAAAGAGCCTTAGAGCGCCTCCGAAAACAGTTCTTATCGTACCTTGAGAAATAGGGATAGGCAGGAAAACTATGAAGCGTTTAGCTCCCTATACAAAGGTCATTCTCCACTACGTTCAAGCATTACGGAACGCAGCAAAACTTAAGGCTGGCGTCGAAAACTCCAGATTGAAACCCCTGCAACCCAGACTACAAGCAGGTGGGACACCTTATAAAGAAGTAATTTATGTAACTCCTAATCAAACATTCCATCAAGGAGAGACTGCAATTGCTCAGGGTATGGAACTGGGCCATTCTGAGTATGAGAATATCCTGACGAACTATTACCATCTAGCAACGCTTCCTGAACTGTCAGAGTTAGACATTAAGCGACTGAAGAAAATTCTGGCTGCGGCTCAGGCTGACGAACAGCTCAGTTGCCTGATTAACGAAACTGACAAACTGGTCTGCCAGCAGCTGGGGTTGCTGGAAAGAGATAGCTGGCTGCAACAGAGGATGAAACCGTTACAGACCCGAAAGACGTTGCAGAAGACTACTGAGTCCAAGGTGCCCCAGTACGACCCTGGGTTGCCAGCAATGCCCTGCCATGAAAATCAACTGACCCCAACATTAGAAGCAGGGCATGAAGAAATTTTGGCCGCTTATTACCATTTGGCAACCCTGCCTGAACTGTCGGAGGTAGACGCGAAGCGCCTGGAAAAGATTCTAGCTGCTGCTCAAGCTGACGCACAACTGAGTTACTTCATTAACGAGATTGATGAGCTGACCTTTCAACAGTTGGGCTTCCTGGAAGAGGAGGAACATTCGTGGACAACAGCAATTTGGTGCTGGCTCAGCGCAGGCGTAGCGGGAATATTGATTGGATTAGCAATGCCTATCATACCGGGAGTACTGCAAGCACTGTGGAATTCTCCGAAATCTCAAAATCCTGCTCTGAACCGATTAGATGATGCCTACAGCGACTCTCAACGCAAAGTTGTAAAGCAACAACTTTTTGATGTCAGAAGCCAGGACACCGACATTTTTGCGACACTAGAGTCTAAAAATGATGACTTGCTGATTGTCAATTCCTTAAATCAGGAAACAGATCGAGATTCAGGATCTAGGAACATCAGGACTTTTGATTCTATATTGATGGCTACCCAAAGTAGGTGCATTGACAAATTTTCAGTCATGCCATCCAACCTGATGGGCGGGGCAGACACAGAGTGGAATTTTTCCCTAGCCTCATTTAAAGACAGTTCAAAACCCACTCACAACCACTCTCTCAGCTTCCCAACTACGACAACTCATGTGTATTCCTTTCTAGATAAGAATCTATGCAAAAGCATGACGTATTTCACCTATGAGCCAGGACAGTTGAATGCTTCTTTCAAAGCTCCCTTTGACCATATTGTGGGAAATACAACCGCTCGAACCAATGTCTTAGCTGTGGATCTGGAGACCTTAATCTTGGCGATAGATTTGAGAACCCAAATCTATGACTCCTCTTTCATAGTTGCCTATGATGTACCAGAACCGTCTGCATTCACTGCTGTATTTGGAATTGGTTTAATTATGCTGTATCAAGGCTTCCAGTTCCAACGACGAAAAAATCAGCGTACCAAAAGCTATAATCTAGCTTTTTGGCTGCTCCTGCTTAATTTTGGAGATGGGTAGGGGGATTTTCCTTTACCTATCCTTGGGATAACGGCAGATGGTTTTTAGCCAGGTAGGATGGGCAAAGCGGAGCGTGCCCATCGCAAAGGCAAGATGGGCACGGGCATTCGCCCTTTGCCCATCCTACTGAGCTTGGGATAACGGCAGATGTTTTTTAATTGGAGAGGATCTGGCGCAGTTGGGTGCAGGCTTGCTCGATTTTCTCAATACTGCCGGGGTTGACGAGACCGTAGTAGTCGAAGGTATAGACCCGATCGGCTTGGGTGGCCTGGAGTTGCTGCCAGAATGCCTGCGATTTGAATTGGTTGAGGCTGCCGTCGCCGATGTCGATCAGGATGATGACGTCTGGGTTGGCTTTGAGAATCTTTTCGGCGGAGAGGGTGACGTAGCCGCCAATCGGGCTTTTTCCTTGCAGGTCGGCGGCCAGGTTCTGGGCGTTAAATTTTTGCAGCAGGTCGCCGGCCCAGCTGTTTTTGTTGGGGGCGAGGATGGGTTGCCAGCTGGCCAGTAACAGGGTTGAGGGGGTTTGGGTGGGCCGGTCTGCGAGGCATTGCTGGTAGCGCTCTAGTAAGGGGGTGGGGTCGGCAGCGATGGACTGGGCCAGGATTTGGGTGAGGTCGGTCAGGGATTGCCAGCTTTTCATTTCGACGGTGAGGGTGGCAATTTTTAAGTCCTGGAGCTTTTGCAGGATGCGATCGTGGAAGCCTTTGGCACCGATGACGAGGTCGGGTTTGAGGGCGACGATTTTTTCCAGGTTGGGTTGGGTTTGACCGGCACTGACCAGGGGCAGATCGTTGAAGCGGGGGTCTTGGGTCAGCAGGCGGCTGCCGACGATGCCGACGAGTTTGGTGCGGTCGAGCTGGTAGAGGATGTCTGCACTGAGGGAGGTGAGGGCGATGGTGCGCTCTGCGGTCTGGCTGGATGGGGGGAAGGATGCTTCTATGGATGCGTTGGAGGTTGCGATCGCACCCTCCTTCAATCCAGATCCGGCCTGAGAGTCCGACTCCAATTCGCTAGACCCTGCTGCACAGGACAGCAACACTAAACTCAGCAGCAATACAATGCTCCGCAATATCCAACGTTGCCATTTCATGCGTTTAAGTCCTGCTCAAGATTGAAATTTATCGATAGGGAATCTCGCACGTAGGGGCATAGCAGTGCTATGCCCCTACGGATTGCGTTATTGATTTAGTTTTACAATAGGCCGACAAAATGGAGCGGCCCGTGACCGCTGAGCAATTCTGCTAACAGGGCCAGGAAGCCGAGCATGGCCAGACGACCGTTCCACATTTCTGCTGCAGTGGTCAGGCCCCACTCCCAGCGTTCCTGCGGGTACATCTTGATTTGTTTCTTCATTTGGGTCACTTCCGCCAGCGCCAGGCGCGGAGAGTCCAATGCCTCTGTGACCAGATCGGCTAGGGCTTTGATAAAGCGCGGATGATGGTTGGGCGCAGGGACGCGGTAGAAGTTGTGGATCCCGGCTTCTTCTGCTAATTCCCGATATTCAATATCAATCTCTTGCAACGTTTCGATGTGCTCTGAGACAAAGCTAATGGGAACCACCATCAGATCTTGAACGCCTTGTTCTGCCAGAGACTGAATGGCATCTTCAGTGTAGGGTTTGAGCCATTCTACTGGTCCAACGCGGCTTTGATAGGCCAGGGTATGGTTGTTGGGGCGCTTCAGCGTCCGCATAATCAATTCAGTGCATTCTTCGATTTCTTTCTGGTAGGGGTCGCCTGCTTCCTCGACATAGCTGACGGGAACGCCATGGGCGCTGAAGAAAATGTGCACGCGATCGGGATGCGGACACTGGTCGAGTTCGTTGGCAATGAGTTCGGCCATCGTGGAAAGATAGTCGGGTTGTTGGTACCAGGACGGAATAACGGTATAGTCAATCTGGTCTAATTCTGGGTCTTCTTGCCAGATTCGTTCGAGCAACCGAAAGCTGGAACCGCTGGTACTGATTGAAAATTGGGGATAAAGGGGAAGGATGACCAGTTGCTCGATGCGATCGCGTTTAATACGAACAATCGCTTCTTCAGTAAAGGGATGCCAGTAGCGCATGCCAACGTAAACGCTGGCATCCTGTCCATGCTGCTGCAAATGTTCGCGTAGAGCCTCAGCTTGTTCTTCTGTGATGCGGCGCAGTGGAGAGCCACCCCCAATTTCTCGATAATTTTCCTGGGATTTGCGCGCCCGCGAAGTTGAGATAAACCAGGCTAATGGTTTCTGCATCCACCGAAAGGGCAGCCGAATAATTTCAGGATCGGAAAATAGATTAAACAAAAAAGGACGGACGTCATCCAACTCATCCGGTCCTCCCAAATTAAGCAATAAAACCCCAACGCGGCCCATAACGGTCACACTTCCCTATCTTTCAATTTTCTTCAGATTTGTTACCAATATTAACAACAAAATCGCCTCTGAACAGAGAGTTAGCGGCAAAGAATACACTTCTTAATCAGGAGAGTCTAAACCTATGGCAACAATTCTGAGAGATTTGAGCTATCGCTATCAAGGGTTGTATGACACCATTGCGGCGCTGGCTGCTCTGAGCGTGGGGGGAGAAGCACGTTTCCGTTGTTTGCCGCTCCAGGGACTAACGATCGAGCCAGAGACCAAAGTGCTCGATCTCTGCTGTGGTAGCGGTCAGTCTACTCGATTTTTGGTGGCGCGATCGCATCAAGTCACGGGACTTGATGCCTCACCGCGTTCTTTGAAGCGAGCCCGGCAGAATGTCCCTGATGCGGAATATATTGAAGCTTATGCAGAGAAAATGCCCTTCTCAGAGGGGCAGTTCGACTTAGTGCATACCAGCGCTGCTCTACACGAAATGAATTCTGAGCAACTACAACAGATCTTGTGTGAAGTTTATCGCGTTCTCAAATGGGGGGGAACCTTCACACTGACAGATTTCCATCCACCAACAAATTGGGCTTTTTGGCCTCCACTCTCGCTTTTTTTCTGGTTATTCGAAACAGAAACTGCCTGGCAACTGTTACAGACAGACTTAGCACAACAACTGAGCGAGGTTGGATTTGGGGAAATTCATCGCCAGCTCTATGCAGGAGGTAGCCTGCAGGTCATTCAAGGAACGAAGTTAAGGTGACAAGTTTAAGGGGTAACAAGATTAGGCAGGGTGCGGGATGTAGGGGTTAGGGTGTGGAGCAATACTGTTCGGTTTAGCAAGGAAAATTAATTTCTCGCGTAGGGGCACGGCAATGCCGTGCCCCTACAGGTCGATTTTTCGTAAAGGGATTGAATCCGCTATCCTTAACCGAACGGTATTACCCCACACCCCACACCCTAGTCCCGAATGGCGCTTACATAAGGTTGGTGGGCAGTGCCCACCCTACGAATTTCCAAGGCTTTCAGCTTTCAATTCTTGCTTAAGTAAGTGCCATTTCACCCTAGTCCCCCCTTCTTTTGGAGATTTTTGTCACGCCGCCAGAAGCTAGAGGGGAACCTGCATTATTTTCTCTGTTTGGCTAAATTGGTATGGGAGAACAATTCGCAAGATCGAATTCCCATAAACTCTATCCAGTTGTACAGTGCTTAAGTTGATAGCCTGAATTTTTATAGAATTTATCCAGGTAGTACGCGAGGCGATCGAGATTGGACGAAAATTATCAGACTTACCTGAATCGCATGGCGCGGACAACGTTGCCAGAGGCTTATAAGTCTCAGATGCAGCACATCCAGGAATCGCCCAAATACCAGCCATTGCCAGGAGGGGGAAGAGAAGCTGCCCCCTTCCCGGGCTATACCATCATGACGCCACCCTGGGAGGAAGAAGCTGAAAATAGCGCTTTTTATCAGGAGGCAATGGTTTGTCAGCAACAGTTACTCACGAAGCTGCCGCCGGGGTTGATTGCTCCTTTACCCCCTGAGAGTTTCCACTTCACGCTGGCAGATTTGATCTGGGATAGTGCCTATCGTGTTGCCAGCCAGTCACCTGAATTCGAACCCCAGTTGCGCGATCGCATTACCCAAAGTTTCCACCAATCCGAGCAGCACATTGTTGGTGGGAAACCCGTTCGCTGGCAGCTGTTGGGAATTATGGTGCAAACCAGAGCGCTGACTCTTGCCTTAGTGCCGCGAGACGAGGAATCTTACGAACAGGTGCTGACGTTGCGGCGGGCAATTTATCAGAATTCTGACCTGATTGCTCTCGGCATCGAACAACAATATCGTCTCAATGCCCACATTACGCTGGGATATTTTGGTGATATTGCGCCCGATCTCGATCGCGACTACGTCTGTGCAACCCTCTCTGCTTTGGGACTGCGTTGGCTGGAGGTGGAACCCAAAGAACTCCTGGTCAGGCGGGCAGATCTGCGGAAATTTGACGACATGACTCGCTTCTATCGCGAGCCGGATTGGCCAGTGCTAGACTTCCCGACGGTGTGAATTGGAAGGCAGGAGGCAGAGGGCAGGAGGCAGAGGGCAGAAGGCAGGAGGCAGAGCGGGGAGAAGTGGGAAGCCGCAATGGCTAATGGATAGAAGGATTCAAAGTTCATAGTCGGCACTTTAGTGCTGCGGCGTCTTGTGGGTAAGCCTTGTAGCTTTCTCTATAACCAGGCTCTATTGCACCAGAATAGCGGTGTAGCACTACGAGAATAGATTAGGACATGACAAAAAGCTCAAAACCAAATGTAGTCAACCTTTCCCTTCTGCCCTCTGCCCTCTGCCCTCTGCCCCATCAGTATCTGAAAACTCAAAACCACATGAGTCAACCTTTCCCTTCTGCCCTCTGCCCTCTGCCCTCTGCCCTCTGCCTTATGCTACATCAGGTCATGACAGCCAAAAGCTAACCGCTAACCGCTAAAATCCACAATGGAGAACGTTCATCCGATTGCAGCCCAAAGTTTTGCGATTATCGATCGCGAGATTGGCCAGCACAACTTCAGTGCGGCAGAATATGCCATTGTGCGACGGGCGATCCACAGCACAGCTGATTATGAGTTCAAACAGCTCATTCGCTTTAGTCCGGGAGCAATTGCAGGTGCGATCGCGGCGTTGCGTCGGCAAGTGCCCATTGTTGTGGATGTTGGCATGGTCAAACAAGGAGTCGCGGGCGCGATCGCACGCAGTTTCGGCAATCCCCTGGTCAGTGCCGTTGAACAGGCAACAGTTGCCCTTCCCGGCAAAACCCGCACCGAAACAGGACTGTTGCAATGCTGGCAAAAGAATCCTGATGCCATTTTTGTGATCGGCAACGCTCCCACGGCCCTACTTGCACTCTGCAATGCCATCTGCTCAAGTCCCATTCAGCCTGTCCTTGTCATTGGTGCACCCGTCGGTTTTGTCTCTGTAGTAGAATCAAAAGCCAGGCTAGCCCAAACTGCCGTGCCGCAAATTCGCGTTGAAGGCAGAAAAGGTGGATCTCCTGTAGCGGCAGCGATTCTAAATGCACTGATAGGGTTAGCCTGGGAAGAACCAGAAGATCGCTAAACTTCGCTCAGGTTGAAACTTGCCATCTCAGGGGGCGGCAACGAAAATTGCAAGGGTGACCGGAGCTTGAGCATGAAAAAGACAAATTGTTCTGGAATTCTTTTATTGCTTTACATGATATTGCCCATAGGGGATAAGGAAATAAGTGCTCTAACGGCTCAGGTACTGCTTTCACAAATCAGAGCAATGTATTTAGCTCGACAAGCAGAAAAAAAATTGTTGGCAGAGGACGCAGAGGGAACCGATCGAGAGTTTTTGCGATCGCAATGGCTCGATCCCAACAACGCCACAGCCAATAGCTACTTGAGTTTTTGCTATTGTTCTCCCATCTTTCTCAACCACCACCCTAAAGAACGAATTACAACCGATGGTTTTGTTCTGAAAGGACTGACGATCCCAAATGGAGCAATTCATTTAACAGTCAATGCCTACTCAACCTTCCTGGTCGGGCTATTTAGCAGTCGAGCCCGCCTCATCCTTGACCAAATAGTCCAGGCCGATGAGACAGGCAATTTTGAAGTTCAGATCCCCGTTTCTGCCAGTGTAGAACCCACTCCTGGAACTCGCTATCGCATTCGCGCCAGGGTTGAATCAGAAAATTTTATCAACGAAACAACACAATTAACTCTGATTCAGAATTGAGATTAAAGCGATTGGCGAGTAGCTTTCATAGCAGAAGGCAGGGGACAGGGGGCAGAAGGGAAAGGTTGGCTAAAGTTTTTCCTCGTTACCAGGTTGTACCTGGTAGCGTTTAACCAGCGGCTCCAGCCGCGTAAGTTGCGCCAGCTGAAGGCGAGGCAAACGAGACCGGAGCCTCCAAAAGTGCGTTCCCAAGCAGAGCAGGGGAACGAGGAAAACCTATTCTCATAGTGCTATAGCGATTAGCGGTTGGCGGTTGGCGGTTAGCAGGTGGCAATTGATTAACCATGAACGATATAGCGCTACGAACATGGATGAGGACAGACCAAAAGACTCAACGCTAGATAGAATAAATTTTTCTCCTTCTGCCCTCTGCCCTCTGCCTTCCACCATGAACAACGAACGCACATGCAGAATTTAAGTTACTCTAAAATTAAATCTTGATTCAAACGCAATTTGGGAGACAAAAAGATGGCAATTGAAGCGACGCAAGAGGCAGTTGGCCAAGCTGTTTCCCCAGATTGGGAATCCTGGAAGCCCCCCATAGATCTAATTTTTGATGATGGAGAACCGTTGGAAAGCAACCGTCACCGCATTGCCATGAACGCGCTCATTCGGTCAGTTCAACACGCCTTTGCAGGCCGAACCGATTTCTTTTCAGGCGGCAACATGTTCGTTTACTACAGCAAAACTCAAGCGCGCAATCGGGATTTTCGCGGCCCCGATTTCTTTGTTGCCCTGGACGTGGATGGCAGCCGCGAGCGGCAAGGATGGGTGGTTTGGGAAGAAGGAGGTCGCTATCCTGACGTGATTGTAGAGTTGCTGTCGCCCAGCACCGCTGAAGATGACAAAGGCGACAAAAAAGATATTTACGAACGGATCTTTAAAACGGCAGATTATTTTGTCTTCGATCCCTTTGATGAGACTTCCCTGGAAGGTTGGCATCTGGATATCAGCAAAGGTTACCAGCCCCTGGTTGCCGATCAGCGGGGATGGTTGTGGTGCGAAACTTTGGGGCTGTGGTTGGGGACATGGGAAGGCGCGATCGATCGAGAACCCGCAACTGGTAATTGTCAATGGCTGCGTTTTTACGACCCGCAAGGCAGCCTGGTACTCTTGCCCGAGGAAGCAGTGAAAGAACGGGCTGAGCAAGCTGAAGAACGGGCCGGACAAGCTGAAGAACGGGCCGGACAAGCTGAAGAACGGGCCGGACAAGCTGAAGAACGGGCGGAGCAGACTGAGGTCGAGCTGGAGCGAGAGCGTCAAAAGACAATGATGCTGGCAGCACGCTTACAGGCAATGGGGATCGATCCTGAGAGCCTTTAAATCAAACGAGACTCTAAGTCGTTAAAGAGGAAACGCCCTGTTTTTGATAATAGCGGTTGAGCCATTCTTCGTGTCCCCAGTGGCTGGCAGCTTGATTTTGAGCGACAACAAGTTGGGCAGCGAGTTCTCCTGCGTTGGCAGCGACCAGTGCGTCGGCGAAGCGGTGCAGGGTGCTGGGATAGGGAGCGAAATGATGACGTGCGATCGCAACCGCAGATTCAATCTGTCCCAGCTCCACCAGCAGAAATGCCTGCTGTCTCGGTGTCCCCAACGTGCAGATCAGTGCCTTCGCTGCTTCCCGGTTTCCCATCCGTTCCTGCCGCACCGCTAGACAGCGCACTAAACTTTCCTGTTCCCACCCAGAATACTGTTCGATTACCATGCGAATGCGAGCTTCAATCTGGCTCCACTCTGCATCAGTGGCGCAGTTTAACACAAACTCGCACGCCCCCTTGGCATAATCAATCCCCCCCAGTTCTATATCGTTGAGAAATGCCTCCAGCAGGGCAAACAGCCACTGTTGCCGGGTTCGCGGCTCTGAATGACCTGCTCCCAGTACCAGGCAATCCCCCAATCCCTGGGCGAACTCCTGCGACAACAGGTTAACCTCATCGTCGCAATCCAGGCTGCATAAATCGTCATCATACTTCCGAGTTGTCTCTTCCAGCAACAGCTGGTAAAGGGTGCCACCTGTCAAACGATCGCCGCTGAGGGCTAATTGCTGAGCAATGTTGCTCAGAATGCGTAAATCTGCTGCGATTTCTTTACTGTCTTCTCGTTCCAATGCTCGCTGGATCTGACGGCGACACACTGCGACATCAAGCGGACAGGATGACGCTTGAGCGGCAACCTCCTCCACCAGGGAGAGTAAGTCTGGATGACGCTGAATCATACTCTCGATCAGGCCCAACAAGTCTTCCTGACTGAGACCCACTACCATGTCTTTTATCATGTCTTTGAGCAGTGGAATATCACCCTGTTCAACGCGCTGGGACGGTGTCAGGGTTTCAATTTCGGTTTCGCTGAGCTGGGGTCGGCTCTTTTGAGACATAGGGCTGGACAATCTGATTGCGATCGCAAATTAGGTCTTAACCGTTATTAATGTACCCACATCACATTCCAAATAGTACTATATTCTCAATGGCGCTAGCGGTAAACAAGTCAGGAGATTTGAGAAAGTCAGACGTGCCCATCTTCTCCAGGCCAGGAATCTGTACTCCATGAACAAGCAACAAACAAACTACGACAGTCCCTGGAAGCAAATAATCGAAGACTACTTCCCCCAATTCCTGGAATTCTTTTTCCCCACGGTCTACAACGGCATTGACTGGCAACGACCCGTCGAATTTCTCGACCAGGAACTGCAGCAGCTATTGCCGCAATCAGAGAGCGGACAACGTCGAGTAGATAAAGTGGCCAAGGTCTGGCTACTTGAAGGCACGCCCGCCTGGATCTTGCTGCATCTGGAAGTGCAGAGCCAGTACGAGAGCCAGTTTCCCAAACGCATGTTTATTTACCACTACCGCCTGTTCGACCGTCACGAGCAACCCGTCATCAGTCTGGCCGTGCTCGCCGATGAGGAACCGAACTGGCGACCCTCTGGCTACCGCTATGACCGGATGGGCTGCAGCATCGAGTTCGCATTTCCAACAGTGAAACTGCTGGATTACGAAAACCAATGGTCAATGCTGGAGCAGAGCAGCAATCCCTTTGCAGTGGTGGTGATGGCCCATTTGAAAACCAAAGCAACGCACCGGGATCCAGACGGTCGCTTACACTGGAAGTTGAGCCTGGTGAAGGGATTGTACGAACGGGGCTATGGTCGGGAGGATGTCATCAGGTTGTTCAAGTTTATTGATTGGTTAATGGTCTTGCCCCCAGCCTTAACCCAGGCGTTCAAAACAGAAGTGAGACAATACGAGGAGGCCAAGAAAGTGCAATATGTGACCAGTATCGAGCGTCTAGCGATTACTGAAGGAATTGGGCAAGGTGTTCTCCAAAATGCCCAAGAAAATACTATTGAAGCTCTAGAAATTCGGTTTGGCGCAGTGCCGACCTCGATTGTTGAGGCGATCGAGGAGATTCAAGATCCAGCTAAGCTGAAAACACTACATCGGCAAGCCATTGTTACTCATTCATTGGCGGAGTTCCAGGCTGTGCTGAATGACATGGTGAATTGAAGAAAAAGTTAATGTTCGGGGTGAGGTAAAGAAAGTGCAATATGTGACTAGTATTGAACGGCTAGCCCGCCAGGAAGGAATTGAGCAAGGCGTTCTCCAGAAAGCCCAGGAGAGTGCGATCGAAACCCTGGAAGTTCGGTTTGGCGCAGTGCCGACCTCGATTGTTGAGGCGATCGACACAATTGAAGCTGAGGATAAATTGAGATCTCTTTTCAGGCAAGCTATTGTTATTGACTCGTTGGAGGAGTTTCAAATTTTGCTGAACAATTGAGCGCTGAACAATTGTTCAGGTTGATGGGGGCATGAAATATGTTCGTTGATGAACAGCCAACCCTCGATCATCACCCCTCCACCGTTACTCTTCTACAATGAACAACCAACAATGAACCCTGAACCCCGAACAATCAACTCTCAACCTTTGTTTCCGTCGAAGGTTGCCAGATGCGGATCTCGCCGTCGCTGCTGCTGGCGAGTTGCTGACCATCTGGGCTGAAGCTGACTGCAGTGACGCTGCTGCTATGGCCAGTCAGGGTGTAGAGTAGTTTCTGACCGCGCAAATCCCAGAGTTTGACTTTCTGGTTGCGATCGCCGCTAACCAACGTTCGTCCATCAGGGCTGATGGCAATGGTACCGATCCCTGGATTCTGGCCCCGACCGGACAATAGTCGGCTCATCCATTGGCCAGGACCGCCCTCTTCGTTGGCGGTAGGATCGAAGTGGAGCAATTTGCTCGTTCGTAGATGTAATAGCGTAATTTTTTGCTCGCGGGTCGCGATCGCAAGGGTCTGTTCATCTGGACTCACCGCAATGAAGCGCATCGTTGCCGAACGATGCGGCAGAGCGCGAATTAATTTCCCCGTCTGCAGATTCCAGAGTTTAATCTGACCATTTTTCCCCCCACTGACCAGAATTTGCCCCGTTGGGCTCAGGGCAACGCAAACGACACCTTCCTGGTGACCGGGCAAAGAATAGATCTGTTTGCGGCTCTGCAAATTAAAAACGGCAATCTTTTGGGGCAATCCCCCGGCGGCAAGAACGTTTCCGTCTGAGTTGCAGGCAAGAGACCGATAAGCGCTGGACGGCAAATAGTCTGTCTGGAGCAATTTACCGGTATCGAGATCCCAACTTTTAATCGCAGTCGTCACGCCTCTACGAGTGTTGCGATCGCTCAGACCAATCAACTTCTTTCCCGCCCGGCTGAAAGTCAGGCAAACCAGTTTTTCGCCCTGGCAAGTGAAGGTTTGGCTGCATTCCCAGGTCTGCGATCGCGGCGTTGAAAGCACAGATAACGTCTGAACGGACGTTTGCGGTCGGAGCGGCACGAGAGAAGTGCCAAAAGCGGTTGAGATCTGGGTTGCTGGCTCCAGAGGAGTCTCTACCTCAGAGGATTTTGGCGGCGAGAACGTTGGCGGCCCTGCCAGCGGTCCAAGTTGCGTCTCGATCCGGTCTTTTCCAGATGGAGCAGCGGGAACAGATACGCCAGCAGACCCCTTGTCAGTAGAAGTTGCTATATTGTATCTGACTGGCGTCGCTTGGGAACGAACGGGGTCAGCGCTCTCAGGAGAATCCTCGAACGGCACTGCATAGGGAGCAACGGTACGGTGGATTGTGCTACTTCCCTGTTGCCCAGACAGCACTGCAAGCACCTCTCTGGCAGACTGATAGCGATCTTTCGGTTTCTCCGCCATCATTTTGTTCAGGATTTGGGCTAACGACTCGCTGGTTGTGGTGTAAGACCGCCATCGCCATTCCAGCGAATTCAAATCTAATAACTGTCTGGGTTGTTTACCCGTCAGCAGCACAACGGCAGTCACAGCCAGCGCATAGAGATCGCTGTTGGGGAAGCATTGGGCATAAGTCAGTTGTTCTGGCGGAGCGTAGATCTTTTTGCCAATACAGGTCTCGGCACTGAATTCTTCTGGATCGTTGCCGAAAGGGTCGTCCCTAAGGGGATCGAGTTGAGCCAGCTTAACAGACCCAAAATCGATCAGCATCGGCTGGGCGCGATCGCGAGGCAACATAATGTTATCCGGAGAAATATCCCGATGGATCATCTTATTGCCATGGAGATACTCTAAAACAGGTAACAGATCTTCGAGCCACTGAACGATTTCAGCTTCAGAAAACGTTTGTCCCTCTTTCTGACGTTCTTTTAACAATCCAGCATAGGTTTTGCCATCAATATATTCCTGGGCCATAAAAACTTTGCCATGATCTTGCAACAGGGCCAGGAATTGAGGAATTTGAGGGTGGGCAATCCGGTGTAACGCCTTTGCCTCTCGCTCAAAGAGCTCCTGGGATTTTTCGGCCAGGACGCGATCGGCTTTATTGGAGAGAAGTTCTTTGAGGACGCATAGTTCGCCAAACCGTTGCCCATCAGAAACCAGATAAGTACGTCCAAAACCCCCCTTCCCCAGAATCTTTTGCACCTGGTAGCGTCCAGCAATCAGACTGCCCGCTTCAATCTGGACTGCGGGCAAGCGGGTCAGAGAATGTTGAACCCATTTTTCGTCAAAAATAGTGCTGTAAATTGGATTAGCAATTTTCAACTGGCCGTGTTGCACAATCGCCAGTCTCGACTGCAACAAGATCTGATGCTCCTGGCTGCGATTAGACTCAATTGCGCGCTGTTGCAAAAGGTGTTGATAAACCTCTAGCACCTGGACAACGCGATCGTCGTTGAGAATGCGATCGCGAATGGCACGCAAATGCTCCGCTGCCCCCTGTTTTTCCCAATCCTGAATCAAGCGCGATCGCACCACATAATCAACCCATTGCCCCTCATCACCAGGGGGAATAGAGGACGGATACGCCAGCAAGAGCCGACAGAGCATGTCGGTCAAAACCGATTGACCGCCCGTCCACACCAAAACTCGTCGAGCCACCTCCTGGGGATTGTTCGTCCTTCCCAACCGCTGTAACTCAACGACAAATTTTTTCAGCATCGGCACCGTTGCCACACTTTGCTGCTTCAAAGTCATGCAAACACCCCGTAGGTTGAGGTCCCAGATCGTTAAAACACCATGCACCCGATCGCTCAGACAGCTACCCTATGGAGTTGCCAGAGCGTTCCGCAATGGATCGACACCATCGCCTACGGTAGATACCACTCTCTTCAGCACCGATAGCAACAATAATTCCCACCGATGGCAACAATAATTCCCCTATCAATCATTATCCACGATCTCACTCTGCCTATCCGCGATTCCTTCAGGAATAGATGCCCATCAGTTATAGCAAAAGGCAGAGGGTAGAGGGCAGAAAGCAGAAAGCAGAGGGCAGAAGGCAGAAAGCAGAGGGCAGAAGGCAGAAAGCAGAGGGCAGAAGGCAGAAAGCAGAAGGCAGATAGGGCAGAAAGCAGAGGGCAGAGAGGGCAGAAAGCAGAGGGCAGAGAGGGCAGAAAGCAGAGGGCAGAGAGGGCAGAAGGCAGAAGGGAAAGGTTGACTAAATCTGGGTTTGAGTTTTTTGTGGAGAGCATTCTCGTCCCCAGACCCTGTCTGGGAATGCAATCCCGGAAACTCTGGCCTTCAGAAAATCAAGCGGTGAGGACATTTTTTCAGGCTAATGCTGAGCAAGCATTTAAGCAGACATAGCCTCCTAAAAGAAGTCCCCAGACGAAGCATAGGAACCAGAAAAAAGGATTAGCACTCTCCCTTTGGGGGCTAACCCAGCCCTTTCGCCAGAGTAAAGTGTAAGATCCAAGCCAGACGCATCCAAATGCTTGGGAGAAAAATCATGGTCAAAGGACGTTGCCTTTGCGGTGACATTGAATTTGAAATTGAACTGATTCCCGACCAGGTTTATAGCTGCCACTGTTCCATCTGCCAGCGATCCCATGGAGCGGCCTTTGCTACTCAGGCTCTCGCCAAAGGGAATAGCCTGACATTTGTGAGTGGCAAAGAAAAACTGGCTGAGTATTTTTCAGGGGGTGGATTTCGCGCCTTTTGTTCCAACTGCGGTTCGCGACTGATGAACTATGCCAAAAATAAAGACGATTACCTCAGCGTTGCAGTCTCCTGCCTTGAGAACAAAAACGAACTTGGCCCAGTCGCGAACGTCTGCATTGAAACGAAACTGGATTGGCATCAACCCGCCAGCAATATCCCATCCTATGAAGGCATCCCCAAAGAAATATTAGAAGGGTAAACCCGCCTCATTTAAACCCCATTGAAGAAGATTAGTGGTAAACAAGTAAGGAGAGTTGAGCGCGCCAGTTCCACCCACACGCTCAACTCTCCTTACTTCTGGAGGACTACCATGCCCCTGATTTCAACAGAACCCGAATTCACCGAACTGCCCGATCTGAATCTGGTCGGTACCTGCAGCTTTGCAGATTTTTTCTCTGACAATCTCTTCGATCAATTCGGCGAAACCTGGTCCCGATTTATCAAATGTCAGGAACACATCCAGGCTCAATTGCCCACCGGTCGTTGCTTTGGACTGGAACTTTATCCCCAGGACTTTCCAACCGATCGGCGCTGGTATTATCTTGCTTGCCTTGAGGTGTCTTCCTTGCAAATTCAGCAACCGCCAGATATTGTCTCCAGATTTATTCCTGCAAACTCCTACCTCAAATTCACTGTTGCCGGATCGATTGCTGAGTTAGCCCCTTCATTTCGCTACATCTACGATGAATGGCTGCCCCAGTCCGATGTGAAGCTCAAAGGGTTTTACGATCTGGAATATTATGATGCTCGATTCCACGGCCCCGATGCTGACGATTCAGAAATCGATATCTTATTACCCATTCAGTAGTCCTCAATGGTTGGTGGTAAACAATATTAGCTGTGTTATGGAACAAAAAGACGACCAGTGCCCATAAAATTTTCAATATCAACCAAAAGGGTAAGAATACAGTCAACACAACGATTTCAGTAAACTCGATCCACCAAGAAACGATCGGGATCTCCAATGGTAATGACAGGCATTGAATTTTCTGCATTCTCTTCACGAAGAACTTGCTCCAGCGAATCTTCTTCTTTCATATTCCGGTTGGCGGTGAGCAAAATCATTCGATTGGATTGAGCAGTTTTCCAAACCATCCGATCGCTGCTGTTAATCGATAGATGCATTTCTTTAAAAGTCACAAAACGAATGGGTAATAGCTCCAACCAACCCTGACTAGCGATATTGCCCAACAAGATCTCTGCATGTCCCCCCAAATTATGGTCAACCCAGAAGATCGTGCTTCTAATTTGTGTCTAGCTTTTTGTTCCTGAAGCTTTGCCCAAAGCGCTTCTCTACCGGGTTTGGATGGAAGTCAGACAAAAAGTGTGCTCGGTATAGACTACAGCGTTTTGTAGATGTCCATCTCCCTGAAACAGATATTGAGCCTAATGAATAATCAATTTGTACCATTTGAGAGTTCATGGATGACTGTGCGTCAGGCAACTCCTGACGATGCAGAATCGATCCTGTCATTTGTGCAGAAAAAAGCGGAATTTGACTGTGGCGTCGGGGCTTTCTCTGGCATTCTCCACACATCAGCAGAAAAGATTCGCAAAACGCTTTTTGCCCCTTCTCCCTTTGCCTATGTTCTATTTGCAGAACTGAATCATCATCCCATTGGCTTTGCCCTGTACTATTTCAGATACTCCTCATTTGCGGGTCAACCCAGCCTCTGGCTTGACGACTTGTATGTCGATGCGGAGTACAGAAGTCGCGGTGCTGGAGCAGCATTAATGCAGTCTTTAGTCCAGATTGCTCAAGTGAGTCAATGTACTCATCTGGCCTGGACTGCGGATGTACGCAATACTCGCGGGCTGAATTTTTACCAACGACTAGGCGCGACCATCGTAGAACAGAGGGGAAAGACCTGCTTTTTGAAGTGGGAAATTGTCTAGTCGCTGAAGTTGGAGATGCGCAGGATACAACCTGTGTCCATCACCGATCGAAACACTATTAGCGGTGTCATAGAACGAGAAGACGGCCAGTGCCCATAAAGTTTTCGGTCGTTCCCTAAAAATAAGGGTTTTGGGTCGCGGACATTCTACGATACCCCCTGGCTTTTGCCAGAGGGTATCGTTATTGCAGAGGATGTGGCATGAATCAGCTGCAGTTAAAATCTGTGCTTTCAACGACGCCAACAGTGGGCGGCATGGTGCCGTAGTTTCTGTCTACTGGCCTGAAGGCTATGCCATTGACCTCGGGTGGGGCAGCGGACAAATCAACGGTAACGTCATAGCTAAAGGTGCCGCCAACCGCTACAGGGCCTGATGGTGCGGCAGTAATTGCCACTGGCGGGACATAGACTCCATTCGGACCTGGCGGTATTCCCCAGAGTTGGAAGGTATCCGTGGCAGTGGTGCTGAAATTCATATCTCTGCTACCTTCGTTTTTGAAGACTGCCTTCATTGAAAGACTTTTAACCCCTGAAACAGCAGGTTCGCTTTCGTACCAATTGGGTTTAGCGGTCAAATCCTCGGCGCAGGTGAGTTTAGCCTTGGGTAGGGACTCGCAGGCAATGCCGTCTTTGTCGCCATCAAGCCGGAATGGATCGCCCTCGAAAGCCTCCAGGACTGCTTGTGCAGCGTTCTGGGTATCAAAATCAGCGCAGTTACAATCTGTGTTGACGCAATCGGGGAACTCTGCCGCGATCGCGATTGTCGGTTGAACGATGCCCGAAAGTAGTATGAGCACCGCTGACATCAGAAAAACCTGAAGGCTTCTCAGTAATCGTTGCACGCTTATCTCCTTGTAAAATCAATAACTGAAAGAATTATCACATATTTTGCCCAAGCAAAAAAGCACGACTATTGATGGCGGCGCTCTTTGCTAATTTCAACCCATGGTCAGACTTTACGCCTGCGTCTCAGCAGCGTTCCACCCGCCAGAGCCAGGGTACTCAGTCCCAGGAGGGTGGAGGATTCGGGGGGAGACAGGAGTTACTATTGCAAAGTTTTGTAATAAAATTTGTCCGCTTGGGATCGAAGTCGCAATCGCCGGTTGAGACGCAGCGAGCGGCAAGTTTGCTGATTTCGCGATCGCGCAACAGAAAAAACGGATCGAGTGTAACACCAGTACAATGCGGGCAATTTTCCCAAGAAAAATCTCTATAAAAATCGATCTAGGCAAAATACGGATACTGAGGTAGAGTAGTCTAAAGACAGTTACTTTTGTGCATTCACACCTATCCTTATCTGCCTAACTGCACAAAAGACTTGCGGGGAAACCGAGACTTTAGATAAGACTTGCGGGAAAATCGAGACTTCACACAGGGTATTGTTGCCATTCTGCGATCGCGAACAGAAATCGCTGGATGGCAAAACTGCACCTGTACAGTCTCGCTTTTGTGCGTTAAGACTCTACCGAAAACGCCTCCTGCAAACCTTTGAAAGCCAGGTATATCGTCGTGTATCGTTTCTTCATTAAATTCTTCTCCAGGCAGCACCCTTCGACTGCTGCTCAAGTTGCATCAACCGCTCAGCAAACCTTTATCCTGGACCCTATTCTCACCCCAAGTGGGTTAGTGGATAGTTTAGAGGAAGCTCCCTCCCTGCCTTTGCCGGAGATAGATTTGTTCGATCCAATGGATGGCGTAGCAAAGGCAGAAACCGAAACGATCGATAGCATTCCTGATGTGCCGATGGAATTGGAAAGCGATCTGGAAAGTGCCTCTGACCCTCTGGAGTTGATTGGATTTATCGATAGTCTTGATGCACCCGCAGCAACTCTAACAAACGCCAGTCCAGTCTTTGATTCCGGTGTCTTTACGGTGGGTGAGAACGGTGAAGTCAGTATTGATTTCCTTTTTGATGGCGGTCGCTACGAGGGTGAGGTTTCCATCTTCAGTTTGGCGGGCATGGAAGACTTTGAACCGGGGTCTGAGGCGTTTATTCGAGAAGCGGCGAGTCGGTCTTTAAGCCATTCTGAACAGGGATATATCGTCATTGCCGATCGCATTGAAGGTGCCAGGTTTGAAGGCACATTGGGCGAGCGTTTTGACTGGAGCGACGGTCAGTATCTGGGCGTGAAAACGGTTGAGATGAGACCTGGCGACGAATTTGGCATCATGCTGGTTCCCAATGGCAGCGTGCAGCAAGTGTTCGACAACCCCCGACTCGAAGGCAATCTTCGCCCGTTGTTCTCAATGGCGACAGCCAACCCAGAAGATGCCTTTCATGTCGGACAGATTGCCGACGTGACTGGCGATGGGGATACCTTTGTTCTGGAAGATTGGCGAGTGGATGAAGGTAGCGATCTGGACTATAACGATATCGTTTTCCAGATCAAGGGAGCTACAGGCGAAGCAGTGGATCTCGATGACGTCATCGATCCCAGTCAGGATTGGCGCGATCTGGATTTTGGCCAGGACATCCTCGACTTTGCGAAAAATGGCAGTCTGGCTCCCGAGGTAGAGTCACCCGTGGATGACCTGGCGTTGTCGTCTGGCCGACCGACCGCAACAATTGACCTGTCTCAGGTTTTCATAGATGCGGATAGCGATAGTTTGGAGTTCGAGATTGTTGATGGCGATGGCGAGGTTGTCGATCTGGTGCTGCAGGACGATCGCCTGCAGCTGACGCAGCGGGGGGAAACGGGGCTGGCTAATGTGGCGATTCGAGTCACGGATGAGACGGGAAATAGCTATATCCATTCGTTTACGGTGGCAAACAGCCGTCTCAGCAATGGGCAGTTGTCGGCGCTGAATGTGGCTCTGGCTAGACTGGGGGACGCGATCGCATTCGATCGAGATGATCTGACTGTTGGTTTGAGCAGTCCAGACGGAGAGGACGCGATCGCCAGACTCGGCAGCGTCCTCCAAGCGCAACCGGGTCTATCTGAACTGTTGTCGCACCCAGATCTGTTGGCACAAATTGGGGTCACTCCTGCTGGCGTGAATACCCTGCAGCAGGTACTAGAGAGTCCTCAACTGGCTGCAGATCTGGATCTCGGTTCAACAGAAGGGGTATTCGCAGCTCCGGCAACCTTAGCAGATGCGCTGAGCGACAGCAGTTCGCCGCTGCTCGATTTGTATCAGATTGGAGCTACAGGCATTGCTAGCGCTCTGGCGAATCCAGAGATGAACGCCACCCATCCTCTATACCGACGCCTGGCAGAGAGCACCCATCCCCGCATCGGCATTCTGGACTTTCCCGCCAGGGGACACAGACGGCAGGTTGTTGAAACCCTGACCCAGGTTAATCCGCTAGCTGAGTATCGCACCCTGGATGCGGGTTCGCATAGTTGGGCGGAGCAACTGGTGAAGTTTGTTGAGGAGGTGAAACAGTCGGGTCAGGCCAATGGCATTGTTAACTTGAGTCTTGACCTCAGTCAGATCGATGGACAGGGACGAATCACCACGCGCTACGAGCTGACCGTAGCAGAACAGCAGGCGATTCAGTATGCCCTGGAACATAACGTGCTGCTGGTTGTGGCAGCGGGGAATACTGGCGACCAGATGTCGGCGCTGGGGGCAGCGGCTCAGGTGTTTGACAACATCGTCACGGTGGGTGCGATTGATGTTTGGGGACAGCGGGCGGACTATTCCAGTAGGGGTCAGGGCCTCTCGCTTGTCGCTCCAGGGGGCGAATTTCAAGGAGAGCATAACGCCTTTGCCGGGACGTCAAAGGCAACGGCCTATGTCACGGCGGCAGCTTCGCTGGTCTGGGCGGCGAATCCTGACTTGAATTATCAGCAGGTGAAGCAGTTGCTGACTGACAACGCCTTAGATCTGGACGTTCCCGGTTGGGATGCTGAAACGGGTGCAGGGGTGTTGAATGTGGAAGCGGCAGTTCGTCAGGCGCGACAGACTGCCCCTGAGACGCTAACGAGCGTTGGCGAACTGACTCTGGAATTCTTTAGCGGTACGGGCCGCGTCACACCGCTAGCCCGGGCCGCATCTCCGGCGACCGAGGCTGCGATCGCAGATCTGCTCAACCAACAGTCCAGCCTGGACGCGCAGCGACAGCAACTGGTCGGTACGGGGACTCTGCCGCTCTCCCTGGCTCAACTGGAAGCAGCCGTGGCCCAACAAACCGCTGCTGCTCTTGCGGAATTTCAGCAGATTCGCAACCGGGCCGCGATAATCGGATCTCAGACAGGGCAAGCTTCCGTCGCCCTCGATCTGGCAACGCAGCATCACCAGATTGAAGAGAGACGGTTGGTTACGATCGAAGGTCGTCAGCAAAACTTGACCCAGCAATTGTTCGAGCTGAATCAGCAGCAGACTGCCCTGGAGGAAGCTCGCCAGCAGCAACTGGCGGCGATGAACGACCAGATTCAGACTGCTCAAGCGGCGCTGCAGGCTATTCAACAGGAGCATCAGTCGCTTGTCCAACAGCGATTGACGCTGCCCCCTGTAGAACTGAGGCAGCAAGCAGCGCAATATCGTGACTCGATCCAATCGCTGGCGGCAGAGCGAGAACGGCATCGTGCGATCGCAGCCTCGCAGCAGGTACTCAAGGATCGTCATTTGCATCAGGCATCGTTAGCAGAGCGAACCCGCTTGACGCTGGAACCCCTGGTCGCTCAACTAGTACAGATGGCAACGTTACTGGAAACGAATGCTTCCCCAGCAGTTCTAACAGCAGGCTACCAACAGCTAGCTTCTCTCGCACAACAGCTACAACAACAAAGTCAGGCAAATGCCGACTGGCATCAGGAACGATTAGAGCAGGTGCCTGCAACCCCAGGTTGGACAGGCATTTTAACCAGCGCTCAGCGAGCCGAGCACAGCCGCCAGCGGGACTTGTATCAACAACTTGCCAGTCAAGCTGCGACACAGCACGACGCTGCCTCGTTTCTATCCGGCAGTTCCAATGCGCAATTGGCAGCACTTGAGCGGACAATTGCAGCCCATGAAACGCAACTACAGGCAGAGCAGGATGGTCTGGCATTGTATCAGGCGAAGACAGAACAGCAGTTAGCTGCGATCGCATTCCAGATCGCCCAGGCTGAAGCGACACTCCAGGCATTGCAGACTCAGCAACCTGACGCTGTCGCCGCCGCCGCCGCCACAGAACAACGCCTTCTGGATCTGCGGACTCAACTGGAGTCGCTCCAGAGCGACTGGGATGCGTCGCAAAGTCAATGGAATGCCTATTTGCGGCTGAATCGTAGCTTCTTGCCCGAGGCAACACGCCAGACCTTGGTGGATCGGCGACTGCAGGACCTTGACACCGAAGAGGCACGCGTCCGAGCGCTGATGCTGGAAATTCAGCAACAACTGACCCAAACGCCCAACGCCACTTTGCGATCGCAACTGGACGACGTGGCCATCTATCTGGAAGAACTGACCCAGGAACGCCTGCTGGCACAACTGCATCAAGACCGATTGGACGGTTCGGCCCTGTCATCGCCTGCGCGTAGTGCCTTGCTCGAGCAGACCGACCAGTTGGAACAGACCTATCAACCGCTACAGGCTCAGTGGCAAGTGGCGTTTGACGAGCGGGAAGCAGCTGCGGCAGCGCTGGCTGCGACCCAGGCTTTAGGAACAACGGAACGGCAAGAATTAGCGGATTTGCGATCGCAGCTCGCCAGCGCTCAGCCAGATCTGGCCACCGCCCAGACCGAGCAAAATCGGCTCACCCAGGAACGGGACGCAGCCCAGCAAGCTCTGGAACTGGCTGAACTACAACTGACCAATCAGCAACTGTTACTGCAAAGCTTGCTGGATCGAGACGCGGCCCTGGCCAATGGCGAGGCTTTCTATTACACATTGGCGGAAGAACAACGACAAAAATTATGGTACTGGAACGACCGCACGAATCGCTACGAATATAACGACTCAGTGGCAGAACAGTACCAATCCTTTTTGCAACACACCTCTTTCTTGGCAGGGGAACGCAATCGCACCTTCCAGGCGATGCAGGAAGCACGCACCCGGATCCAGAACTTGCAGCAACGGCAAAGCAATCAGCAGACTCAAGTCACCACGCTAGCCGCCGATCTGGCTGCTGCTACAAATCGAGTGGAGTCGTTAGAGGCTGCGATCGCACCCCTGACCGATGCGATCGCGCCCCTGGCTGCCATCGTCGAGCCACTCCTGCAACAGGAAGAACGTGACCGTCAAACCCTGGCAACAGCCACAGCCCAGACCGATGCGATTCTGGCCGAGCTGATCGCCACGGCCAATCGTCAGATTGCTGCCCTGGAACGGTTGATAAACTCAGGATTGCTATTGGCGGAAGAAGAGGCCAATAGTTTTACAACGACAACTGAACCGCAAATCCGGCAGGCCATTCAGCAATTGCGCGATCGCGCAGTGGTTTTCGCGGCTCAAGGACTGGATTTGGGCTTTGGGGCAGCAGCGGATCGGCTGGAAGCGCAGTTGGTGCAGGCAGAGCAGGTTGTGGAGAGTTTGCGATCGCAACAACAGCTCACCCTGCACCAGCAACTCACCAGCAACGCCAGCCGTCTGCAAGCCCTGCAAACCCTCCTCGCCACCGAAGACGCTGCCGATGCCGCCATTCAGACAGACGCCCTGGCAGACTACGAACACCTCACCGACACAGTCCGTCAAGATCTACAACAGTCCGCTGCCACCTGGAGCCAGCAATTCCAGACCAGCCAACAGCTCGCGCAAGATCTGGTCGCTGAGCAACAGCAACTCTCCAATGACGCCGATACGCTGCTAAACCTGATCCAAACCCAGTTCGCCGATCCCAACGGCAACTACAGTCGCAGCGAAACCGAACTGCAAGAAGCCCTCTCAATCCTGGCCATCGGTGCCCAACGCCAGGACGAACTCACCCAGGCCGTCAGCCAGACTAGCCAGGACATCGAACGTCTGCAGCACCGACTGCTCCAAGACGCCTCCCTCTGGGCCATCATTGCCCCCATCGCTGCCCGCTACGGCATCGACTCCCAGGAACAACTACAGCAATTACTCGCCGACACCCTCAGCCAACACAACCAGCAGCAGCAACAACTGGCAGCAGCCAAAGCCAAATATGCCGAACAATCCGCCCAAGCCGCCGCTGCCCTTTCCCAGACCGCCTGGAATGAAGCCCAGGCGCGGATTCAATGGGAACTCAGTCGCAAAGCCGGCCCCACCTGGACCGAGACCCGTTGCGGTCGTCGCGGCAAAAAAAGCGGTTGCGAAACCATTGTCCATTACGACCAGCACTGGATTGCTTGGGAACAACACGAAAGTACAGCAAAGATCCTACAAGAACAAGGACTGAACCAATTAATCGAAGCCGAACAATGGCGACAAGAAATCGAACGACTCGATCCCCTGGCGCAGCAATGGGGCGAGGCAAACCAGGCCGTTCACCAGGCCGACCGCTCCTTCACCGTCACCCAGACCCAGGTCAAACAACTGGAAACAGCCCAGGAAGACCTGCCTGCAGCCCAAGCCCAACTTGCCTTGCTCACAGGACTGTTGCCAGAACTGCAGCAACAATTGCAGCAAGCCGAACAAAATGCCCAGACCGCCAACCTGACCGTACAACAAGCCTGGACAGACTACGATCCAGCCGCAGCAGCCTATCGTCAGGCCCTGGCCGCAGTGCTGACCCAACAGGGGAACTGGCAGCAACAAGCCACCGAAACCCAGCATCAGATCGAGGAAACAGAAGGCTGGATTGAACAACAGAGCGTTGCCCTGGGCACCGAACTGGCCCAAGTCCTTGCCCTCAAACAACAGTTGGAGAGCCAACAGCAAATCCTGGAAACCCAACTGCTCAGCACTCCTTCACCCGAAGTCATCAACAAATTGCTCCAGTTAGATGAATCTCTGCGCCTGGTAACCAACAAGGCTGCAGTTCTGACCGCGCAACAAACCGCGCTTGCCCAGCACCGCACCCTTCTAACTGCCCAAAGCGAGGTCATTCAAGCCGAGCAGCAGTTGCTTGCCGCCGTCCTCAAAAGTCCCGGCAGCGATACCGTTGCGCTGCAACAGCAACTGCTAGACAGCCGCGCCGCTCTTGCTGAAGCACAACAACTGGCCGACCAAGCCAAAGCCAACAGTCAAGCTCTCAGTGCCCCCCTGCAACAGCTGCAAACCGACCTGTTGTCCCAGAACGCCGAACACCTGCAAGCCGCCCGAGAACAACGGAACATTCTCGCTGACTTGCTCGCAGCAACCGAGCAAAATATCCAGTACACCCTGGACGCCGCCCAAGCCCAGCAACGGGTCAACGACCTGGAATTCCAGATTATCAATCGCTTGCAAGACGCTACTGCCGCTGGCAGCCAGGAAGCCAGACACCTGCTGGATGTCGCCCAGTACAATGACATCGCCTCTGCTGCTGAACTGTTCTTCCGTGACTATAGCGACCTGGCCAGCGATCGCGGCAGCAAAGGCGTCGGCACCGCAGAAGATGCCGAACTCGCTGAACGATACCGCCAGGAAATGCTGCGCTATCGGGCCTTACAGGGCGAAGCTCAGACTCAGGCGAATACCTTCCAGCAACTGAAAGAGGCTGCCCAGGCTCAGCTCGCTGCCCTGGACGCCGAACAGCAACAGGCCGTTGCCGCGCTCGCCCAGCTCAACGAACAAATCGCCAGCACCGACAACGCCATCGCTACCCACCAGCAAGCCCTCGCCATTGCTGAGGCCCGCGCCGATGCTCTGGCCCGGGTGCGCCAACAAACCGAACAAACCTTCGTTCAACTCGTGACCCTGGAACAGATCAACCTCAGTCAGGCTCAGTTCGAGCAACGCCTCGCCCAACAGCGCCAGGATGACATCGACCAGGCCGTCGCCGATCGTTTAGAAAGAGACCGCATCGCCCTGGAACGCCAGCGCCTGGAACTGCAATTCCAGATCGAGAAACTGAAGCAACAGCAAACAGAAGAAGACCTGCGACAAGCCCTGAATCAAGTTCGCAGCGACCTCAGTCAAGCCGACATTGACGGCACTGTCGATCCGGCTGCCCTGCAGTCCCAGCTGACCGGACTGCTGGCAGGTTTGCAGGCACTCCAGAACCAACAACCCGACTTACCTGCTGACTTAAAAGTTCTGCTGACCGAAGTCCAGGGTGATATTCAGCTGGCCCTGCAAGGAGACGAAGCCCAGGATATTCAAACCAGGCTGCTCCAGGCTGCGAACGGACTGATCGGCCAAGTTGACCAGTACAAAGCCGAAATCGCTCAAATCGACCTGGAGGAACAGCGCGATCAGGTCATCCTGCAAACTGCTCAAACGAATTTGCAGGAGGCCAGTCGGATGTTGTTGGCGGAACTCGACCGCGCTCAGGCACTGCAGGGCGAGCGAGAGATCGTCAATCCCCTCTACCTGGAAGCGCTCACCAAAGTGGCCTACGCTGAGCAAGCAGTCGAAATTTCTGAAGCACTGGCTAAAAATGTCCGGGAAGCCCTGGAAGAACATATCCAGCAACGCATTCAACAACGCAAAGCCCGTAAGAAAGCCTTCTGGAATGCTATCCTTGGTACTATCTCAACCGTGCTTTCGATTGTTGGTACGGTGCTGACGTTTATTCCCGCAACGACAGCGTTAGGACTAGCTCTGGGTGCTTTGGGAGGAGCAATTGGCACAGTCCAGGCAGCAATAAATGGGGACTGGGCTGGCGCAATTTTCAGCGCTGTGATGGCTGGAGCAAGCTTTGTCGGCGGCACCATCGGTAATGCGCTGAAAGCAGGTAAACAAGTCGTTTTGGGCCTGACAAGAGCAGTGGCTGAGAAGACGCTGGCAACGATCAAAACGTTACAGTCTTTAGCATCAGGTACGTTTAACGGTGTCCGCAATATTCTGTCTGGCGACAGCATTATGGGCTTCTTGCAAATTATCGGTGGACTTGCTAGCGCCGCAACAAGTGGGATTGCTGGATTTGCTCAGAACGGCTTGCAAGGACTCAGCAATCTGGGGAAATTTGGCTATAAGATACTGGAAAGTCTGCAAACAGTTCCTACCCTGATCTATAGCAGCATCAAATCTATCCAGAGTGGCGATTGGATCAACGGCATCGGCAACATTCTTAAATCTGCGATCTCTCTGGCCAAAACCTGGACTAACGACTTCAACGACGGTTACGAATCCCCAGGTGAAAGGATTGCCAACATTCTGGAAAATATCGGTTCTGTGGGTATCGGCGTCAGCAAATTCATTTCCGGTGGGGTCAATGGCTTGTTTGATGGTCTGGGGGATATCGCCAGCGGCTTGGGTGATGATATTGCCAATTTTGTTGAGCGGATAAACGACAGAGACGACTGTGTATGTTCCAGTCCAACAGTTGTTTCAGAGGAAACTGCAGACAATGCCAATGATGCGGGTCAAGATACGTTTCCAGGACTTGGCGAGCAACCCGTTCTAAATTATCATCAGACACCTGATGGGAAAGTCTACTATGAGGATGGAATAAAATCGTACGCTACAGATCTCGAATATCACGTCGATCCAAATGGGACCGTTTACTATTCCGATTCTGCTGGGAATACCTATGAGACAAATGAGTTTGGACAAATTGTAGGAGGGCATTTTCAAATTGGGGATACCAATCGAGAGGGGCATTGGTATTCTTATCAAGGTAAGCCAATCGATCCCAGGAAACTGACTAAAGTTCTAATCCATGGCTATCGCGATAGCGGTTCAGAGGACTGGGTCGCTCGAGATATGACTGGAGCATACAGTCAACAGAATCCAGATCAAAATATTATTGTTATCGATTGGGGAGAAGCCGCGAATGGGGTGCTCAATAGGTATCTTCCGCTCGACTACGATAGTGCAGCTGAAGCATCTCGAAAGGTTGGAGAGAGCGTCTATCAAATTCTGAACGATCAAGGGATCCAGGCTGCAAATACAACCCTCATTGGCCATAGTTTGGGAGCTCAAGCGGTGGGAGCGGCGACGCTTTCTCTGCCAGCAGGTGTGGAGTATCAGCATGTGATTGCTTTGGATCCTGCAGGTCCAATGTTTGAACGGGGAGGATTATTTTTTGGTCAACGCCCACCAGCGGATCGTCGGTTGGATCGTGAGGATGGCAATATCACAGCAATCCATACGACGAGATGGCTGGGTACTGCACATGCTATTGGAGATAGGGATTTCTATTTATCAGATGGTGTCATCAGACGTTATCTCAAGCCTACTGATTATCTCAAGAATGTTTTTGGTGCTGCTGCTAATCATCAGGTTGCTTATCGTTGGTGGATCGATCAAGTTGCCCATGGCAGAGATCGAATCTGGTTGGAGCAAGAGGAGAAATCATACACGGTTGTAAGACGCTGATTAGGTGGCGATCGACGAGGGATGATTTTGGAGCAAGCGGATGGAACCGACATGCTCCAAAATCGTTATCTAACAGATTGCTAGCTAGATTGAGACGTGCTTGGGTGGGGCGCGATCGCACCCTCGTTTTTTGCGTGCGATCGCGCTATGGCTAAAGTGCGTCTGGACAAATATGAGTCAAGCGATCGCAGCGAGATCTCGATTCAGGTAAACTGGAAAGACAATAGTGGATTCCATTGCCATGTCAGATTCGCTCAGGGACCCAGAGCGAGAGAAAGAAGAATTAGGGCATCCTATTAATGAACCCATTCAAGCTGTTTCAAAACGAGACGCCGTCGCCAAATGTTTAAAGTTAGCGCAGCAATACGAACGCGAGTTAATTGATGTTCGAGCAGAGGGGCCTTCCTTCTTCCGCTGTTATTTTCAGTGAGGTTAGCAAAATGACATCCAGCATTAAACGACCAGGGGTTTCCATCTGGAATCAACAGGAGGGATGGGCTATGCCACCGATGCCAATCCTCAAAGACAATGAGCTGGCGCTGGCGATCGAACCTGGGGAAGAGACCATTTCAGAATGGGACGCAGAAGCGATTGTTCGTAATTTGGGTTATCAACCAGAATCTCGTTACTTGGGAGAAAACGATGTCAGCGATCCTTTAGGAACTGACGTTTATTTGTATCTTGGGACCTATCATGATGAGCAAGACGTTCGCGATCGCGCCTCTGTCCTCAGACAAAATGGCATGCCTCAGAATGCCATCAAGATTCTCTCTGCCACTGCCGCCGTGGTTCGTTAGAGAAGGATCCGTGTCAAGGGAGTCGAAGTGCGATCGCACACAGAAACAAGGATGCGATCGCAGGTTGCAGATGAAATGGGGAGCGCGATCGCAGTTGTGTCGTCGTCATTCATCGGGGTTAATGTTATGCGACCGCAGCAATTCTGCTAAACGCTCCGCCCGTTGACGTTCCTGCGCAAGTTGTTCCTCCGCTTGTTGACGTTCCTGTTCAAGTTGTTCCTCCGCCTGTTGACGTTCCTGTTCAAGTTGTTCCTCCGCCTGTTTTGCCCGCTCATCTCCGGTTAAGAGTAAACTGCCATCGCGATTGCACCAACGCAGCCAGCGATGATAATACTTACCTTCAAATTCCCCCTCCCAAACGGTTAAACCTAGCCCTACGGACTCCAGCCAGGCATCTTGCAACCGTTGATAGGATCTTCCATATAAGACATAGACCTGCAAGATCTCCGATGAGAGCTGTTCCAGGGGATCGAAGACGACATAATAGGCGACGCCAATTTGGGCATACTTCTGCAGCTTGTCGCTCAGTTCGCCGCCTTTTTTGTTGGAGACAATTTCAACGATCGCATCCGGTGGTTTGCCAAATTCCCAGATAAAATAGGAGCGTTTGCGCTGCTCGCTCCAGTCTTCCGGGACAGACACATCTAAACTGAGCAGGACATCGGGAGCCAGAGACTCCGTCTGATTGATGCCGTAAAATAAGCCCAGATCGGCAGCGGCCAGAAAAGGGATGCCCAGCTTCAGCGAGCTGTAGAGACAGTGTACCAAAAAGCGTTGCAGCTTTTCCTGAATGAGATTATCCACGGGAGTGTCATCCTCAGTGACGAGATGGCTGACATCAGGAATGGGAATTTTTTCCTCATTGTTGTCTGGAACCAGCAGTGCTGTTTCGGGCAACGATTTTACCTGTGGGGATGCTGCAATCGCCGATCCCCCGATGGGCAACTCTACAGGTGCTGAATCTGGTGCTGAATCTATGGTTGCGGGTTGAGCAGAGATAGAAGACATGAGGAACTCTCCGGAGGTACCCTACAGACCTTGTTCAGGGTGTTGACGTTCCAAGGGAAGTAGGATTTGCCTTGCTTGTAATGGTTTAGTATAGCTTGATTTTGACAGTGAGGTTGCGGTCTTAATGCAAAATTCAAAATTCAAAACAGACTAACTGGGCGATCGCAAAGTCAAACGTTCAACCTTGTTCGCGGGATGGTACCTTTATTTTGAATTTCGTGAAACACAAAAAATATACCTAAGGCTGACTTAATTGCGGAGTTAATTAATAACGGGATTCGATGTACCCCAGAGGATATCATTCGGATTATGAAGTTGCCGGATGGCAAGATTGTCTTCCTGGAAACGGGCAATGATAGGGCTGGATTGCAGCACATCCTCAAGCAGCATATGGATGATTTCGCCAACCAGGGTATCCTGGCAGAACAAATTCCAGATGCGATTATGGCTGCCCTTGGGACTGGTCAACTGATCGGTTATCAGGGTGGAGGAAAAATGCCTCGTCCCATCTACAAAGTGAACTTTCATGGCAAACTCTATTACATTGGCGTTACCGTTAGCGATCATGGTTTCATTGTCGGTGCTAATCCTATTTCTACACAGCAGTTCAAGCAGGCACATCCATGAAGAAAGCAATTAAGTTGATGGCAGACTACGGTTGTTATCCGCTGTGGTGGGTTAGTTCAGACGCGGTAGGCGCTGTCGATCCGGCTGAACTGCCGTTGAAGCTAGAGATAATGCAACAACTAAAACGATGGTCTCTGACTTACGACGCAACTTTGAATCAAGACTATCCGCCAGATTCTGGTTTCGCCAGCGAGACAGATACTCAAGCATTTGAGCAAGAGGGGATTCGGTTGTGGCGACAACTGGTTGAAGAATTAGCACCCAACTACGATGTTGCTTACTTCAGCGAGCAACGCGGTCAATTGTTTGCTCATACGTCCCAACGGGTAGAAATCTCTTCCTCCGCTTCCTGAGATAAAGAAACGAGGACGCGATCGCATTCCGCATGAAAATTCTCATCGATTTTCCCCATCCTCCAAGCGATGACGTAGCGTTGCCAAATCATCGCGATACTGCTCCAGGAGTAACTCCAGATCGGATAACTGGGATTGAATCTGTTCTCGTTGCTGGCGCTCCTGCTGGGTCTGTTGTTGAGCCAATTCCCGTTGCTGGCGCTCCTGCTGGGCCTGCAGTTCAGCCAATTCCCGTTGTTGGCGTTCCTGCTCGATCTGTTCTTCGGCAACCTGAAGCTGTTTTTCTGCTTCAATTGCCGCTTCAGGGGGGATGGGAACCAGCACACCCGCTGCGGTGAAAAACCGCAGCTGGCGTTCGTGGACGCCAACGAACAATTGCAGTTCTTCGCTCCACAACTGCCCGCTGGCATTTGCAGGAATAGATTGATACTTGCCATTGATTAATTTGAAGCCTGAGAATTCCAGTGTCCAGGGATGGAACCAGAAATATTCTGGGGTTTTGAAGGTATTCTGATAGAGTTTTTTCTTGCCCGTGCGATCGACGTTTGCGGTGCTACTGGAGAGAATTTCGACGATCAGATTGGGAAAGCGGTTGTTTTCTTTCCAGACCATCCAGCTTTTGCGGGGATGCCCCGATACGTCTTTGACCAGGAAAAAGTCCGGCCCGCTGAACCGATGGGATCCTTTTTTGCCTTGCTTCTTCTGGTAATAGATACTGACATTTCCAGCCACGAAGAAGCGGCTGCGGTCCCGCCACCACCATTTCAGGCAGGCAATCAAGAGTAAGATTTGCTCCAGATGCAGGGAACTTTCCAATTCTGGTTCGTCGCTCCACCATTCATCGTCTTCATCAGGCAGGGACACCTGTGAAGGAATTGCAGTTAACGGATCTAAATCTTTCGCCAGGGACATAATCGCTAGCAATAAGAAGGAAAGGACAATCTGATTTTAGTTTAATGGATACGATAGCAACAGCTCATCAATCTTCAGGTGGCGCTAGATTCCTCATTGAACTTTGAAAGATGAATCCTTACAGATAATTGTACAAGAGATTGCATAGCCTGTACAGCTGCGATTGACCTTTATCTCGGCACTCGAGACCTATGGATCTCATACCGATTTAATTGAGAGAGGCAACTGATTAAATTGACAGAATGACTGCCCAAATGGGACGCTTGCCCAGTAAGGCTTTCTTCAATCCAAAATCGCCAATCTAAAATCCAAAATGGTATCACTTGCATTGCTGAAGCATTCGAAGGTGGGGGCAATCGCGTTCAGCCCATAATATCGCACCCTCGATTCACTGGTTTAACCCAGCAAGCGAAGCTCGCATTGTGAAGTGAATGGCGCTTACTTAAGGAAAGATTCAACCCGTGATGTAGGTTGGGTAGAGCGAAGCGAAATCCAACACCAGGGGACTTTGCGTTGGGTTTCCGCTAGCGCTGCAACCCAACCTACAATTGCCTAAATTTCTGCTTATGTAAGTGCCATTCCATTGTGAAGTGGTAGTCCTCCAGGTGTCAGGATTTGTTTACCACTATCTGTGAAGTTAAGTTACAAAAAACGGGAGGCTGCATAAAACGGGTGACGTTTTTCTGAGATCTCCTATAGAAGGGCGGGCGCTGCTCAGCGTTTCTATCCTTAATATCCAGAGGAAAGCTTCCCAGGGAGCATCCTTCTGAAATCTGACTCCCTCACTGTTTCTTACATCATGCCTTACACTCATCGGCTGGCCGTTTTATCAGATGCTGCTGCCATTACTCCCTTTGTTGAAGCGCTGTGCCGCGAATGGGCTGCGGTGGATCCGACCCGAGTCGTCAAAGTCGGCTTCGACTTTGGCCAATATGCTCGTTATTTGTTGACCAAGCCTCACACGTATTGCCTGGTTCTGGAGCATTGCGATCGCAACCCACCCGAATTGAACACTCTGGTTGGCTGTATTGTCACCAGCTTCTACGATGAAGGGCTGCCAGACAACGCCCTGCCCGATCGGATCCAGCACGACGCGGTTGCCCATCCCTTTGAACCCCGGCGCGTCGGCACCGTACTCGGTTTTTACGTCCACCCCGATCATCGTCGGGCTGCAAATGTCACGCGCTTGATTCAGGCTGCGATCGCGCAGGCCGATGTCCAGAAAATCGAGGCCATCGACGTGCAAGTATTTGGTAACCGCACCGGCGTCCAGGCCCTGCTCAAACGCATGGGGTTCCAGGCCGCCGCCAACCAGTATACCCTCACCTGGACAATCCCGTCTGACACCCCTCTCCCCGATCTGCATCCGCCTGACTCCTATCCTCCCTTGCCGGATACAGAAGCCCACGCTGCCCCGATTCCTCTGCGCGATCCGAAAACAAACCGACCTGTCGTCAACCTTCAGGGCGAACCCGTTTACCTGAAGCCGCTTTTGCGCGATCGCAACACCCCGCTCCTATCCTCCAAAAACGTCCCCGTTTACCCCATCCCTGTCCGCCATCCGCAAACCGAAGCTTGGGTTTTTGATGCGGTGGGAGAACTCGTCGTTTGTCCGATTCTGCAAGATGAAAGCGGCCACGTCTTTGAATGGAACGGCATTCCCCAATTTGTCTCCCCGGCCTACGAGGTCCGACACGGAAAACTGCACCTGCAGCAAAACCCAGACGGCAGCTATGTTTTCCAGGAAGTCGCCCGCGACTCCTTCGGTCAAATCCTCACTACCTCCGACGGCAAACCTATTTTTAAACATCCAATTGCTGTTTAACGGTAAAGACCATGTCGCAGCCTATCCAACCCTCCGACTCTCCTTTTTACACGGCTCGCATAGCAACTCAGGAAGATGTGAAGGGGCTAGCGTCCTTAACCGCAGCCTTTCACCAGGAAAGAGTTGCCATCGACCCCAGCCGCACGCTCAAACCTGGCTTTGACTGGGAACATTATGTGCGCGATCGCATCTCTCAACCACTTCACTACTATTGGCTTCTAGAACATCGCGATGTTGCAGAAAAAGATGCAGGAAAAGATGCAGAACAAGACCCGATTGTCGGGTTTCTGTTTGTCCTTGGCCGCGACGAAGCCCCCTCAGACGATCTCCCTGCGGCCTTAGCCCAAACCCACCAGCGCCTGCTTCCCTATCAGCCGCGTCGTCTGGGCACAGCACTCGCCCTTTACCTGCTCCCAGCCCACCGCAATCTCCAGGGAATTCAACAGTTAATTGCCGCCGGAATCCAACAAGCGCAAGACTGGAGCATTAGCGACCTCGACCTGCAAGTCGGCACCGACCAACGTGGTCTGCAAGCCCTGTTGAAACGCTTCGGCTTCCACAAAACCTCAGTTCAGTATACTCTCCACTTTGACTTGCCTGCCGATGGCGACTTGCCCAGCCTCCATCCACCCCAGGCTGAACGCGTCAAGTCAGCAGCCCCGCAATCGGGAGCGATTCCTCTGCGAGATCCGACAACCGGCGAACGAGCAAAAAATCCCCAGGGCGAACCCGTTTTCCTGTCCCCATGCCTGGACGACAGCGGCAACCCATTGAAAACAGCCAGCGGCCTGCCGATCTATCCCCCGCCTCTCCGCCACCCCCAAACCCAGGCGCTGGTTTTTTCTGCCACTGGAAATGTCGTCGTCGCTCCAATCGTACAAGATGAAACTGGCCTTGCCTTTGAATATCAGGGCGTCCCTCAATTCCATCCCCCAGCCTACCGCGCAGTCGATGGCAAAGTGCAACTCCAGCAAGACGAAACCGGCAACTACATCTTTTGCCAGGTAGAACGCGACCTAGGTGGAAAGATTGCCCGCGCACCCAACGGCAAACCCCTGTTCCAACCGCCAGCCTAAGCCCTGCACAGTATTGCATAACTGCGTAGTGTGTACTTCAGTACCGATCTGCAATCTTCTCCTATCGACGTTAGAGCCTCACAACATCCTCAATAGCAGCAGGGCACCCACAAGGGGTGCCCCTACAAAACACCCTGTAGTATTGCGCGATCGCAACAACTCTGTAGGGGTCGGTCTTGTGCCGACCCTGAATCTAGCGATTCCGTGCGAAGGAATCGCGATGCACAATCACTTTCTCTCGCAAAAACCAACGAATCGACTGTATATAGTTCAGTAGGGTGGGCATTTCCAGCCTGCGGCTGTTTTCCCATTTGAGGTAACTGATAGGAAATGCCCACCAACCGGGACTTTCACGGTTGGGTATTGCTCACCAAAGCGTTGCACTCGACATCCTCAACACGCAGGAGAACGCCCACCCTACACGACTGCTTGAGTGCTGCAGAGTGTATGCGTTGCGATCGCTTTAGCACTGCAAAGTCGATGCCTAATGTGTACTGTAGTGCTGCAGAGTTCATCGAGCCAGCACGATCGCCGTTTTTATACCAATTCTCTAAAAGTCGGCTACAGCCTCGCACCAGCGATACCCCTAAGACCCAAAACGTCAATGTCACCTCAATATCTTTAAATCCTGACAACCGCTCAAACGGGTTGGATAGGCATATTTCTCTCTCTACGGAATATGTAGCCAATTTTGCGAGAATTGGGATTACCCCCCAGCTTAACCGCAGCCCATTCGCGATCTCAGCGCGTCGTATTTGCCGTGACGATCGATCTCAAACGCCATGTTCCATTGACAAGAGGCCGGGTTTCTTGAAGAAACCCGGCCTCTGAAATCGCCTGCAGATGCCATTCATTGAACTTCCGAAGAAGGTTTGCCACATTGCTTATGTGACCCAACTAATAGACCCGATAGCGTTTCCATTAATTGAACTTCCGAAGAAGTTTTGCCACGGCGGGCATATGGAAACCTTACCACACAATGGATACAGACCCCGGTTCCGCGAACCTCTTGTTTGACTCTGCTCAATCCCGCTTTCAGCTGCCAGCAGCCTGCGGTTGGAGTTGCTCTAGCCTTTGCCATGCAAGGGTTTCAGGATTTCCGCGAACCGTTTTTTGGGGCCGATCGCCGCAACCTCCAGCGGGAGAGGGATTCAGGCGTTTTTTTTCGATCGGGCAAAATATCGCTCCAGGTTCGCGTAGACGGACTCAGTCCGCTTTTGCGTTCTGAGGGATGACGGCTGTGTCGCGCCAGGCATTGGTATTGTTCGGCTGGTCTGGCTTGATGCGTAGCGGTGGCAGAGTCTTGACCTTGCCCGTCTGCCGTTTGCCGAGGGCGACTGCGGGATCACCCCCCAACGGCCTGAACAAAACGCTCCATTTCTGGACTGGGATCGCCATACACCGCTTCAATGTGCTGGCAACAGCATTCAATGGCAAAATCTTCCAACTGATCCGGCTCAATACCATACAGCTGCCGAAAGACGGCTGGCTCCACCCGACAAAAGCGCGGGCGATCGGCATAAATCTGACACTCACGACTGATGCGGTCAAAATGAATGCACCAACCCTCCTCACCCACCAAACTCAAGTAAAGGGCTAAATCCTCTGCAGACAGATATTGGTCTAAGTACGGGCGCTCCGCTGGCTCGAGGTAACAGCAAGCACCGCATTGTTTTGCACAACACCAGGTGGGCATCGTTTACTCCCACTGAAATCAGAGTTTGCTTTGTTGAGTTTTGTAAACTGGCTTAAAATAGCGATCGGCTGTCACGATAGAATCGAAAGCGGCTCTTTCAGGTTACTTGTTTTTTATTCATTTAGGGCCATTTGGGAGGAGAAATGGAGCTTGTAGCAGGTTTATTCAGCATCTTTAACAGTATTGACTTTGAAGTGGTTGCCCAGTTAACGATGGTGTCGCTCGTTTTGATTGCCGGACCAGTGGTCATTTTTGTGCTGGTTGCGAGAGGGGGCAATATGTAGCGGCGAAACCGCGCCAGGTTCAACAGGACTATTGCTCAGTTTGGCAATCAGTTAGGGCAGGTCATGCACCTGCCCTATTGTTTTGGGACAATACCGCTGAGGGGGTTCGCTATCATTGCCTCATCGCTTGCGATCGCGTATCTGTCGTTATTCTATGGATCTGAATATGCTGGATATTCACTGTCCTGATCCAGAAAGAACAGAACCCCTGCCATCTTTAAATCATAGTTATATTTGTATAGAAATCATTAAACAATTGCTGGCGAATCAAGCTATTCAAGCTTTACCGGAGTTAACTCTAGAGATTGATAATGGTTTGACGCCCGATATTTCTGTTTTCCCCAAAGCAAAAATTAAGCCCAATTTTTTCAGGGATATTGTGAAATTCAAAGAGATGCCAATTCTGGCGATTGAGGTCATTTCTCCCCAACAAAATATTCAAGATGTACTGGAAAAAGCGCCGGTTTTAATTCATGCTGGTGTCAAGGTAGTGTGGACGGTTGAACCTTACGGGCGAACAGTATTTGTTTCAACCGAGGCCGGAGAAACTATTTTTCATGAAGAACGAGTCGAAACAGAAGGGATACGGGTTGATTTTTCTAAAATATTTAATTTAGTAAACTGACATAGCGAATTGGGTGCAATAGAATTAGATGGACGAAAAGGCTATAATCCTGACTTGATAGACCTCGGCAGCACTAAAGTGCCAACTACGAATTGACACAATTCCAGATGTGTCATAGCGATATCAGATGCACCAGCAGCCGTCGGGCTACCTGACGGCTTGACCACACCGCACGACTGAGTACGCGGTGATACTTATCAAACCGTTCTTGGGCCAGACCCACGATCCGCAAAATTGCGCACACAGTGCGACTGCCTGGACAAAGAATCGCTCCCATCGTACGCACCCTGGCATTGAGCTGCAGTATAATCTGTCCAGCGGTGCTGAAAGGCTAGGGCATCGTGTAAGGCAGAGAAAATCTCAATGAGACGGATGGAAGGGAAACTGCTGACGGTTGGTACGCAGTTCGCGCAGCAAGCTATTGGCGTAGACGGCAGCAGCAGATTCGCCACAGAAGGTTTTCAATCGCTGCAAGTTTGACAGAATCTGCTCTGCAAGAGAGACTTGGAGAGCGAAAAACACAGGAGAAATAGATTACTGCAAAGTCTGGACAAACGCAAGCACTTCCTGCTGTTTCTTGCGAGGTAGGCGGCGCAAGTTTTTCAGGACAGCTTGTTCAAGGGTCATAATGTTGAAAATGGATTGACTACCAATACGAGTTTATCCGATCTAGGGCATCCCTTGTGGATGCCCTAGATCGGACGAGGTTATGACGGTTGTTTGTTCAGACTAGGATGGCGATGCTGCGGTGGCAACTTTGGTACCGCTGTCGCGGTAAGGACTGGTGAGTTTCTTCAGTTGCTGCACCAGCAGGCTGAGGAACAGACCAACATCGGTGACGACGCCCGTGGATTCCACGGAACCGCGATCGCTGAGTTTGGTCACCACAGCAGGATTGATGTCGACGCAAACCATCTTGACGCCAGCGGGGGTCATGTTGCCGACGCCGATGGAGTGGAGCATGGTGGAGAGCATCAGAATCGTATCGGCTCCTTCCAGCAAACGAGCGTAGTCCGCCTGGGCCTGGATTAAGTCCATCTTCGTGTCGGGGAGGGGGCCGTCGTCGCGGATGGAGCCAGCCAGAGAGAAGGCAACGTTGTTGCGGACGCATTCGTATAAGACGCCGCTGGTGAGGACGCCTTGCTCCACAGCGGCGGCGATGCTGCCGCAGCGCCGGATCAGGTTGATGGCTTTGAGATGATGGCGGTGACCGCCGCGGACGGAGACGCCCCGTTGCATATCCACGCCCAGGGAGGTGCCCATCAGGGATTGCTCGATGTCGTGAACTGCGATCGCGTTCCCTCCCAGTAACGCCTGCACATACCCCTCGCGGATTAACCAGGATAAGTGCTCGCCGCCGCCGGTATGGATCACCACCGGCCCAGCCGTGACTACCACCTTGCCACCCTGGTCGCGGATATGCCGCAATTCCCAGGCCACCTGCTCCACCACCAGTTCAACTCGACGTTCGCTGGAAACCCCAGCCCCCATAAAGCTGAATTCCTGTGTCCCTCGTTGTTCGCGAGCCTCTGCCTTGCGCACAATCCGAATGCCTTCCACACCCGTAACAATCCGATCGTCGACCGCCAGATCGCGCAGCAGCCTGCACCGAGCCTCCAACCCTTCAGGTCCAGAGCCGACAACAATCGCACCATCCATGCGTTGGGCCTGCACCTGCACCCACTGCCCCTCAACCCGCACTTCTGTGGGATAGATCGTCGTCACATAGAAATCGTCAGGGGCAACCCCTGCCTGCACGACTGTTTCCAACTGGCAATCGCACACCTCCTGGGGACGAGCGACAGCGCCTAAATCGATCAACTGACTCATCAGCGTCGTCATCACAGCAGCAGAGGGGGCTGATACTTTAATGTCTGCTGCAGACGTACTTTGACGCTGCTCGCCCAGGTCAAAGTTGAGCACCTGGAAACTGCCGCCGCCATCCACAATCAGATCCAGTGCCCGATTGATCAGACCAGAATCGAGCAGGTGTCCCTGGAGCTGAATGGTACGACTTTCCAGCACGTCTGCTGTATCAACTGGACGTTCCAGTCGAACGGGTTCGGTGACTCTCAGGGTCAGACATTTTGCCGCTCCCCCCGCTTTCAAAAACTCAGTGAGCGGTGTCTCTCGTACCTGAAATCCTGCAGCGACCAGACGTTGTTTTAGCTCGTCGCTGGCCTGGTTCATCACCACCGTTTGACCGACATTAACGGCATTGCAGGCAAAATTCACGGCATCTGCTTCCCCGATAGCAATGCGCTTTGATTCGGGTACGCGCCGTTCGATCAAGGAATTGGAGTAGGCATCAAAAGCTGGCGGATAGTAAAGCAAATATCCGTCATCAAGCGGACAGAAGCAGGTATCCAGATGATAGAAGCGCTCATCCATCAGTCGTAATGAGAGGACTTCAATGTCGAGCCATTGGGTCAGATAGGCATGGGAATCGAGTTCGGAGCGGAAGCCGTACCCTGCCCAGAGCCAGCGCCCTTGACGATCTAGCAGGGCATCACCTGCTCCTTCAAAGGGTAGGTCTTTGGGCAATTCGTAGACTTTGAAATTGTGGGATTCGAACCACTGTTTAAAAAAGGGTTCCTCCCCCTGTCGCTCTTTGTGGAAGAAGCGACTGAGCACCACAGTGTCTCCCAGCAGCAGTCCTGCGTTGGCGGTGAACACCATATCTGGCCAGCCAGACTGGGGATCTACCAGGTCAACTACAGCCAGTTCTTTGAGGATATAGAAGAGATCTTGCCACTGGGCATTAGCGCGATCGCGAGAAGACTTGTGAATATTGCCCTCCATCCAGGGATTGATGACGTAGTCCACATCGTAGTGTTGGGGAGAGCACATGAGGAAGCGAATCGGAGAAGTCATAGAATCTTGAATTTTTCTGAATAGGGTAGACGCAAACGGCATACTGCAATGCTTATAAAAGCAATTCTACTGGACTAGCAACTATCAATTTTTTTGCAAATGACGCCGCACCAGCAACCCTTATAGTTCCCCACTAATAAAGATTATTAAGGGAAGAAAGTAGCGCTACCAATTGACTTTGCAAAAAGGGGAGCGGCATCAATACCGTTGCTGCTGGATAGAGTATCAATCCGGCCATTCAATCCCTCTCAATTTTGGTATTTGGAGTTTTGCCTTCAGGAATAACTCCAAATACCAAAATCGACAGCTTACTCATCATATTACGTAGCGGTCAACTGATTGCGGATTCGCAATACTAGATTTTGACCGATCTTCACTTTAAGCCACCCTATCCTCATTAATTGTTTGGGTAGTGGTAAACAAATAAGGATTTTTGATCCCACGGGTTCCATCCGTGGGATCAAAAATCCTTACACCTGGAGGACTACAACTATTTGAACAGGTTAAGATAGCAGTTGAAGCTGACTCTTCCGTACAAATAGTATTAATTAATAACAAGTATCGATCTTGTCTTGGAGAGCCTCCCGATGAAATATGTGTTAGGACTATCGATCGCGATCGCGCTCAGTCTAACCTTCCCAGCAACGGCAGCTGAGTGGGTGTTAGTAGACAGAACTAGCAATGGCCAGGGCATTTATGTAGATAAAACATCCATTCGTCGAGTCAACCAATTTAGCTGGTTCTGGCTTTCTGGCCCAGCCCCCGCCTCCATCAGGCAAGACATTAAAGAGGCTGAGACATTCATGGTGTATCTTTCCGTAGACTGCAAAACCGGCACAACCCGATTTAGAGAGGTTGCCGTCTACAATGCCAGCAAGAAGCTCATTTACCAAATTGCCCCTGGAGATCGGGGACCGGTATACCAGCGATATTTCCAGCAAGATGGATTCAACAAAGTGTGGCAAATGACCTGCAGAGGATGATAAACCTGAGCGCGATTGACGCAGGCTAAAGAAACTAATAACAATTCAGCAAAAATAGCATCAGCTTCAGTCGAACAAATAACCTCTTGCTCGCCAGAGCAATTCTAATGTCCGATTGCCAATTTCCCCTGCAGAGACAGAAGACTATGCTACACCCCTTGTGATATCTTGAATCTGCTACACTTTGCCAAAGCTGCTGACCACCTTTACGGCCCGATCGTTGAGCAATTTGAATGCTGACCAGCGTTGACCGTCTACTATTTGTCCGGGGAGTGCCCATTTTTCAGGAACTGCGCGATGATTTTCTCGTACGGTTAGCTGCCATTATGGACGAACTCTCATTCCCCACGAAATACACCATTTTTACAGAAGGCCAGGAAGGGCGTTCGCTCTATATCGTTGTTTCAGGCAAGGTACGGGTGCATATTGGCGAACAAGAGCTAGCCCAGCTGCAACAGGGAACCTGCTTTGGCGAAATGTCACTGTTCGATGCCGAACCTCGATCTGCCACCGTCACCACCCTGGAACCTTGCGAATGCTTGATCCTGACCCAGCAACAGCTCTACGATGCCATTGATGAAACCCCCGGTATCGCAGTCAATATCATTCGTTTATTGTCTCGTCGGATCCGAGAACTGAACCATACCCTCAATGCAGAAAAGGCAAAGAGACAAAAACTCCGTCATTTTTATGAACTACAAGGCTCAGATATGCCAGACAGTTTTGGCTAGTCTATTTTGGCAATCGATAGCGCTTGACAGGTCAGCAAGTTTAGACATACGAGTTCCATCCACCCGTTCAAAACTCCTGTAGGATAGCAAATTAAATCACTTCACAAACAACAACCCTGTAGGGACACGGCAATACCGTGTCCCTACGCGAGAATTTGCACTTAATTCAATCCTCATTCCTTATTCGGTAGTCCTAATAGAGATAATGATTTTTGAGCGCGCAGGTAGAATCTGCGCGCTCAAAAATCATTACTTGTTTACCACTACCCCTTATTCAATTGAGAAGTCGAGGATACTAATCCTATTCCTTTATGCCAACACTAAAAAATGGGTGATTTTGCAAGGCTTGCAAAATCACTTTCTCATTTATATGGGGACTACTTGCTGATGAAAGCAAGCCAGTTCAATATACACTGGGCAATGTAAGCAAACAGTCAGGTGCCCCCGTGCTGGACGAACAAGCCAAAAAGACCATATTGCGAAAAATACCCCATGCCCTCTATATCTGTGGGGTTAGATCGGAGGATGGAGAGAATGTCAATGGTTTCACAGCCAGCTGGGTCATGCAAGCCTCCTTCAAGCCTCCCTTAGTAGTGAACTGCGTCAAGAAAGATTCCACCTCCCACACTATGATTCAATCCAGTGGGGTTTTCGCCCTGAGTTTCCTGGAAGCAGGGCAGAAAGAAATGGCGCAAAAGTTCTTCAAGCCTCTGCGACGGGTGGGCAACAAGTTTGAAGATATAGAATTCTACTTGGGCGAAACAGGGTGTCCCATTGTGTCCGACTCACTCGGTTATGTGGAGTGCAAAGTTGTTGGTACCGTGGAACAGGGCGATCATACTGTTTTTGTCGGTGAGACGATCGCGGCAGGTATTCATCGTGAAGGCGACCCCCTTCTGTTATCAACCACTGGCTGGCAATATGGAGGGTAATAGAGACACACTATGCCTTTATGACCATTACCTTAATTTTGTTCAGCCAGATAGCATAGGGCACGAAACCGCAACCCAACCAATTGCTCATAGACGGGATTAAGCTTGCAGAGCGGGGGAATCCGAATGATGGTATATCCCAAGACTTGGATTTCCCGTTCGAAGGGGCATTGACCTGGGATAACTTTGCAGAGGAATTTTGCCCGCTTAGAATTGCTGACTTCGATGTTATCGAGCCATTGGCGAACGCTCCGTAAAGGACTAAAGCATAATCGATTGAAGCACGTAGCAGGTTGAGACTGTTCCCCCAGTTCAGACTGAAAAGCAGTGTGTTCGTCTGGTGAGGAGAGATGCTGACGAGGGGAATTTGTGGTTAAGAGTGTTACTGTATTCATCACGGCACCTTGCGAGGTTGAGAGTGCGGAGCCTATCCTGGCCTAAATTGATATTGATACTGACTGCAATCAATTTCTGCTTGAATCAGTTCCTATCTATAGGTTACAAAAGAAAGCCAAATGTAACGTAATGTTTCGATAAAGCAGGAGACAAAGGAAGTTTAGTTTTGATGAACTGCTTTGCCATGCCTCTTTCTTACAATCCTTCGAGTCACGACTTGGAAGGTTATTTTGAAAGCCTTGCTGAGCAAGGCTTTCAAAATAACCCATTTTTCCGTTCTGGCACGAAGAAATGGGGGTTAGCGCCCCCTGAGAGGGCGCTAACCTTCCAAGTCGTGTCGAGTGCTCTGTCAACGCCAAAAGTTAGGGTAAACCCCGTGGGGTTTACCCTAACTTTCAATTGCGATACTGCATTAAAAGCGACGTTGATTTTCCAGTAGGGGATGCAAGACTTTTGTTGAAATCGCCACCAGCGGAGAACGGGTATCTGTAAAAAGATGAGACAGCGTTCTTGTCAGCAGGTTCGATTCATACTCGCTGACATTGCAGTTTGCGCATGGGGTTTGTTTTTTCCCATAGGTGCGCAACGATTCCCGCCATGCTGCAAGACGAACGTAGGCTTCAACCAAACCCAACTTGTCCCCAATCTTTCCCACTACAGCATCTGCATGGGCAGGGCTGTCGCTTCTCACTTGACAGCAAATCATCACTGAGCCATCCCAATCGATCGCCAGATGCTTGAATGGTGCATAGCATGGCGACACCCTGGCTGCCTTACGTGCGTTTGGCACTAACCCTCCCCGATCCGACATATCAATGCGCTTAAATGAGGCGATATTCCTCACACCCGCTACAAGTCGAATTTTGGAGGATTCGATTTCGCACCAGATCTCGGGGGAAGTCGTCACAACCTTATAGGTTCGATTAATCCGTTGGGCAAATTTTTCTAGATACTGCCTGGCGACGTCGAGATCGTAGGTCTCTTGGTCTGGAATATAAATATCAACTAAAAGTCGATTTAAACCTGTTCTTTCCAGCTGCTGGAGATAGCTATCGGTCAAATAATCTCCATTGGAATTGATTGTGATGCGACAACTGGGTGCAGCTTTACGGACTTCACTAATCCGCTCCAGAATGCGTTTTTCTGAAAGCGGCTCAGAATAGCGCGACCACACAAATGTCCCGGAGTAATCCAGTTCTTGCAACCCAACCAAAATCTTGTTCCAGGTGATTTCTGGCATCGACTGTTTCTGGCTTTTGCGATCGATAACGCTATTGGGACAAAACGAGCAGGTGCGATTGCAAAATGACGTGGTTTCAACTTCTACGAGTTCAACCGATTGCTTGAACAGTTGGATGGCTTCAGAATGAGGCAAACTGGATTTGAAATGATTGTCTTGCATCCTGAGGGAGTTCCTGACAATTGCCCCAATGGCATGTTTGCGAGTAATCTTGTTCATGCTCTATCGTCTCCTCTTCGTGCGCTATAGTCTCCTCTCAGGGGCGAGTGGTGACCCAGGATGTTTTGATGGTGCGGGCTTCGGGCCCGAACAACCAGTGCGGTTCAGGTGGATGCACATCGACAGCTCTGTTGGCTGCAGCAAAACAGTTCAGGACGGGATCTAACAGCGGATCCCCATGGACTTCAACCACCCAATGATTAGGGGCTTGCAACAGGGAGGCGGCGCTTTTGAGTACGTCTACTTCGCTGCCTTCGACATCGACTTTGATTAAAGCTGTTTTTTCATGCAGGGAGGGCCGTTCGCGATAGGCAGCTTCCAGGGTAATGGTTGATGGGGCTAAGGTGGACCCGACAAATAAAGGAATGAATTCAAATTGGATATCAGCGTATTGCGGCCAGGTGGCAGGCTGTTGCAAGCCGGGTTGTGCTGCTAGCTCTGGCTCAAAGGAAATCACATGACCGGCTCGGTGATGCTGTGCGATCGCATTAGCACAGCCATAAGTGAAGTAGCCATCATTGGCTCCCACATCCCAAAGCACTTCGATATCGGGAAGAATCTGCTTCAGCCAGGGGTTCAGCACATGTTCGTAGATACCAAACACTTTCCGTTTGGAACAGGCGGGATTGAGGATCAAGCGAGTCCCTTTAAAGGGCCCAGCTAAAATTCTCAGGGGAATGGGGTGTTTGCTCAAATAGGGAAACAGTTTCATCATATGGCAGGAGGCAGAGGGCAGGAGGCAGAGGGCAGAAGGGAAAAGTTGACTACATCTGGTTTTGAGTTTTTTGTTCTGTCCTCAATCTATTCTCGTCCCGAATCTATTCTCGTCGTGTTCTATTTTCAAGGAAGGTTTGCCGTTGCCCGGTCTCTTATAGCAACCAGGGATTATAGTTTAAGGTGTAGTGTAAAGGGCGCGATCGCATCTTAATAACCTGGGCCGGGTTGCCTGCAACAATGGTGTACGGTTCCACATCTTTGGTCACCACAGCTCCCGCACCTACCACCGCGCCTTCTCCAATCGTGATTCCTGGCAAAACGATCGCCCGATAGGCAATCCAGGCGCGATCGCCGATCGTCACCGCTCCCCCTAAATCGCCAAATTCTGAGGATTGCGGGTCGTGTCCCAGAGTCAGAACGGCCGCTTCTGGCCCAATCGAAACATCAGCACCCGTGCGAATTGGATAATGACGGCCATCGAACAAACAACCAAAATTGATCGCATTGCGATCGCCCAAATAGATTTTTCTCCCATTCAAAAATTGACATCCCATTTGTACATGGGTGCCGTTTCCCACATTTGCCAAATATGCTTTTAGGTAAACCATACGGACTCTGCGACAAGGCAATTTGCCTACCCCATGATTGTAACCATAACGAAGAATACTGCCCGCTATAATTTTGAAATTCACAGATAAAATTCACAGAAGTAAGACATCTACAAATTGTTGCTCAGACTATTAACAACCAACCTGGCATTCAGCATCCAGGAGTTTTCCTCAAAATACTGTTCCCATCGAGGAATCGGAGGATTTTTCAGCCATTTTTCAATGCCATTCACAATAGAATCGACATCATCGGGTTCAACCCAAATTCCCAATTTGTATCTTTGTACAACTGCCCGTAATGAGCTTTCACCGGCTGAAGCCAGACAGGGTTTGCGATAGCCCGCCGCTGCATTGAGCGCGCTGCTGGCAGAACGAAACGTTTTACTATAAGTCAAGATAGTAATATCAGCCGCCTCAAACAAATTTGCAATTTCGGTATCTGGGACAAATTCAACTTTCCAGCGACAGCGATTGGCAACGCCGCACTGCTGAGCTAATGCCTGATAAAACACAGCTGGTCGTTGACCAGATGACTGTTCTTTCCCCACTACAAGCAAGTATAGATCGGGAAAGTAAGCCATTGCTCGAATGACTAAATCGAGATTTTTATTATCCCGAATATGCCCAAAAGCTAGCATCACGTTTGCATCAATAGGCAAATTGAAATCCGTTCTGACTGTTGTTCTTGATTTGTTGGCAGGCGGGAAATGATGGGTGCCATAGGGAATGACTGTTGTTCGTAATTTAGGCATCGGTCGAACCGTATCCAGTTCAATTTCTTCATGAACAAAAGCATCTTTCAGGAAGGAATAACCACAGGCAATCGACCAACGATGCCACCAGCCAGGGCCAACAATGAAATCTCGTACCGGATCGTGAACCACTGCCCCAAAAACAACTCCGCTTTGTGCCAGCTGTTGCAACCAACTTGACCAAAAAGGTGCTAGATATTCCACATAAGAACCCAGCAAGACGTAGCGAAATTCTTCTGCCTGAATCAGGCGAAACAATTTAAAGAAATTCACCAGAATAATGGCAGCAAAATGAGCTTTCTTGAGCATTTTATGTGGCAAGGGTTGGTTCGGAGAAATTTTCTCTAATTCAGGTAAGACCCGGTATTTTTCTCCCTTGCCCAGGGGATATTCGGGCGTACACAGAAAAGTGACATCAATGCCTAAATCAACCAGCGCATTGGCCTGTTCTCGGGCATAATCGGCAATGCCGCCATAGCTCGCAGGGGAATAATATAGCAGTCTCATTTCAGACATTGCATCCCCAAAGACAATTCAAGAAATTCGCTGATGAATGATACGCTTGGGCAAGATTGGCTTTTTCCACTGCTTCAGCTTTGTATTCAGAGAAACAAGCAGCCATGAGACAAATTTTTTCTGCCAGATCGAGAGCATTTTCATTCTCAATCCCAATCCCGGCCCCATATTGAGCAACTGCATCCTCCATCCAGGTATCCTGAGTGAAGATCAGGGGAATTCCTGCTGTAGCCGCTTCAACACCAATCCCAGAGATCCTCGCATAATAAGACTGACGGCGATAGGGTAAAACCATACAGTCCGTTTGAGCCATATATTGATCGTATTCTTCACTGCTCAAATCGGCGGTCAAGAACAACACTTTTTCGCTCTTTTCTAACTCAGGCTTGCGTTCGATTTTGCTGCCATCTAAATTGAAGATTTCCCGATTCCATTGAATGACAAATCTGACATTGAGCGCTGGTTTTTCTTGCAGCAAATAAAGAATTGCTTTTTGCAATAGATCGATGCCTTTCTCCAGGCGAGGAGGACCAAGACAGCTCATTACAATTGCTTTTTTATTTGTATTTCTATCTTTCTGATCGAAGTTTTTATGATGACAGGATGCAATTCTGGGGCTGGGGAAAACAGTAAAGTCTAAGCCTGAGAGAATATTGTATTCTGCTGCGAGACGATTGCTGTCAGTGGCGAGACAAACCAGTCCGGTTTGGGTAAAAGGTTGGAACCCTTGCAGTATTTTTTTGAGGATATAAGTGGAACGTTTAAAGACAGGTCGATTGGAGTTATTAGGATAGCTGCCGGCATTATTTCTGAAAAATAAAACGACTCGTTTAAATTTTTTATTCTGATATTTTTTCGCTAAGAAGAGCCAGGCTGCCAGGTGATAAATAATCACGGTTGGGACAAAGATGCAGTTAAAGGGTTCTGATAAATTTAAGAATTTATCCAATGTCCGATAAACTCGCCAGTTGTGTTGTAAGATGCCCAAATATCTCTTTACAGCAACTGGACTGTAATAGATGCCATCCCAATTGGTATATTTAAATAGAGGCAGTGCATTTAGCTCTTGGACGATCTGTTCGCTTGCGGCTTGATGGGCAGCGATGGTGACATGAGTGCCAACTTCCCAATGCATTTCTGCCACTGATTTATCGTATTCGTACCAATGGCCGTTGTAATCTTTGAGAGCTTCTTCTACGATTAACAAGCGGCGCTGTTTGGTTTTCATAAGTTGCAGCAACAAATAAAGAAATTCAACCGAAAATTTTCAGGCTAGAACTCAGTAAGGATCGGCCACTGAAGACCCATAAATTCCTTCTCTAGCAATGCTTTTTGAACAATAATGGAAAAAAGTTTTGGCTTGCTTTTTTAGATAAGTTGCTGTTCGCTGCCTGAGAGAATGACTGGGAAGTGATAATAGATAGAGAAACATCGCAAAGGTGATTCCCAAGAAACCTCTACAGACATAAGATTTTGGACTGATTGTTGAAGACAATACTGCTTGCTTTAAATCTTGTGCAATCGTTTCAGAAACAAGGTCGGCTTTCAACGCTGCCTCGATTGTTTCTATCGCGTAGTCATGGCAACCATAGCTTAATAAGATAACAATAAATTTAATCAACACAGGGGTTTGGTTCTCCGGTGCAATGGCTCTGAGTCGTTCTAAGAAGCAGTCTCGCTTGAGGAAATAGACTGCATCTGCCCAGACCAGTTGGGGATGGGAGTTCGCTCCGTAGACTAAGTTTTGCCGCAACCAATGTTCGCGAGCCAGGATGAAGAGGACAAATCCACGGTCTCGCAAAAACGTATCGGCTTCGCCAAAAAGAGGGGCACCTTGATGCCGTTCCATAAAGCTAACCTCGATTTGCACGCCCATGATGCTGGTGTCCAGGGATGCGATCGCTCCTCGCAAAACGTCTAGATCTGAACCTTCGACATCCACTTTCAGGAAATCAGGCTGCAATTCAGGATGCTCGCTGAGGCAGTTGTCCAGGGTATCTAAATCGATAGGAACAGCGCCAGTCAGTTCGTGCCATTCCCAATTGGCAAAATCCTTGAGCTGTTCCAGATTAAGCGTATAAACGGAGGAAGCCGGGGGAAATTGGGTCAACTGGAGCAATTTCTGGCCTTTTTCAGCCCCTAAGCCCTGGGTAAAGTTAACGGTTGCGGTCAGGTTTGCATTTTCTGGCGATCGCGCATCGGGTTCGAAGGTGACAAACTGGGTTAAGGATTCAACGGGTTGCCAGCGGGGATGGGTTCCCCCTGCAGCACCGACATCAGCAATGACAAGCTTGTTTTGAGAGAGCGCTTGCGCCATGCTTTCCGCGATCGCATAGGAGTAGGCGGGCCATAGGTGTCGGTCTAGTTTCTTCAGCGCTCCAATCAACGTTTTGGCAAAGGGAAAAGTTTTCATAGGCTGCTGAGGGCAACTGCTGGAGATTGCTCTGTATTGAGTTGTTCTTGATACCAACTGACAGTGTTGTAGATTCCTTGTTCCAGACTCGTTGCAGCGTGCCAACCAATTTCCTGGCGAACTCGACTGACGTCCAGTAGGCGCTTTTTGACTCCGACAAATTTTGTGGGATTGTACTGAATTTTTCCGGGGAATTCAGCGGCTTGCTGAATCAGGTTTGCGATCGCACCAATCGAATAAGCCTCACCTGTCCCCAAATTCAAAACATCAACCGTCGATTGTTTTGCTGCGGTAACAATCCCGTCCACTGCATCTTCCACATACAAAAATTCCCGCTCCTGCTTCCCATCTCCCCACACCTCAACCTGTTCTGCTCCCAATCTGGCAGCGCGAACAAATTTGCCAATCAATGCCCCCATGACATGGGAATTTTCTGCAAAACTGTCGCCAGGGCCATAAACAGTCGGTAAAACAACACTTGTGCAGTTCAGATCGTATTCTTGACGATAGGCACGTTGACCAACAAGCAACGCCTTTTTAGTCATCGCATAGCTAAATAAATAATCTTCTGGCTCCGTGCCCCACAATTCTGTTTCTGGATGCGGTTGATCGTGGGGCGGATACATACAGTAAGACAACACGCTGGTTAATTTCGCCTTGGGAAAAAAACGCGCCCAGGCTTCTAGAAGATTCACATTAATCGACATATTCACGTGAAATTGGGTCGCAGGATGCTCGACAGGCCATCCTCCTGCTTTGTAGAGTGCTGCCAGGTGGAAAATATGGTCGCATTCCAACGCCCAATGCAGTTTTTCAAACCAATCAAACGTAGCCGAACGATTGACTAAGTCAACAGTCTCCGATCCCATGCCAATCACATGACAATTCGGGCTAATTTTCTCCTGCAATCTGCGCACCAGGGCTTTACCAATAAACCCCGTGGCCCCCGTAACGATGATATTTTTCATAACTGCATCCTTTATCTTTAATTTTGGCAAATGATATTTAGGAGAATGACAATACTGTTCGGTTTAAGCAGTAGGATGGGCAAAGCAAAGCGTGCCCATCTTTATCCTGTGATGGGCACGGGCGCTTGCCCTTTGCCCATCCTACTAGCCTTAATTTAGGCAAATGGTATTTAGGAGAATGATATTTTTTATGACTGCATCTTTCATCATCGATCTAAGAGATTGAGTCAAAACTCAAAACGCGGACATTGGGCACCGGAACAATAAATTTTCCTCCCTCCAAAAGAAATTTTTTGTATTTACCTATTAGATAATCAAGGAAGTTCCAGGACAGGATCAAGTAATAGTCTGGTTGTTCTTGAATTTTGTCTTCATCCACAATCGGAATATGAGTACCTGGTGTTAAACGACCGATCTTGAATTGATTGACTTCCGTTGCACATTCAACCAAATCGGCACCGATTTTGCAGTAGTTGAGTAACGTGTTCCCTTTCACGGGAGCCCCTAATGCAAAAACCCGTTTACCCTCTTGTTTAATCTGGGTTAACAGACTAACTAAATTGTTAGCATTTTCTCTCACTCGTGCCGCAAAATTTTGATAAGTGGAAAGCTTGCTCAGTCCTGCCTTCACTTCTGCTTCAATTGCTTGCTGAACTGCTTCATTAGTGGGTGTCGGGTGAGTTTTCAATCCGGTGTAGAGAATAAAGGAACCACCATGAATATCTGTAAATTCTACATCCAGCAGACGCATCTCATGAGATTCAAACAGTTGCTTGAGCGGCCCAATCGCATGAATGCAGCTGTGTTCGTGGTAAAAATGATCGAACTGGTTTCTTTCGATCAAATCTTTTAGATTCACGCACTGAATGACAAATACACTATTCGGCCCCATGACCGCCTTCAACCCTTCAATAAAGTTATGAAGATCGGGTAAATGATAAAAGACTGCAGTGGCTGTGATTAAGTCAGGTAACAGCCCCAGTTGGTGCATGGCTTTTCCGGTGTCCAGATTCCAAAAGGTGCGACCGACTGTTATGCGTTGGGAACGAGCAAGTTCTCCTGTGCGTAGCCCCGGATCGATCCCTAAAGTTCGCATTCCCAAAGCTGAAAAAACTTTCAGAAATGTCCCATCATTACAACCAATATCTACAACCAGAGCGTTGGGTTGTAGGTTCAGTTTTTTGATGATATGAGGGGCTAATTGTTCAAAGTGCTGAACAATGGGAACATTGACGCCGGTGATGTAAGGATGATCGGTGAAGAGAAATTCTTGTGACGGAAACTCAGCGATTTGGACTTGCCAGCAGTCCTGACAAACAATCATAGAAATCGGGAAAAGGGGTTCAATATCCTTGGTTTCTGAGGTTGGAAAGTTGTTACCATTCGGCTGTATTCCCAAGTCTATAAACTCGGTCAGGTTTGACGAACCACAATTCATGCAGATTTTTCGTTTCATGGGGTTGAGGCGTAATTCTAGCGGTTGGATATTGTTTTCATACCCAGGTTAACAAGCTGCAAAAATAGCTTGAGACCTAAACAACGACGAATAATCATCGATACGTTAAGTTGGTCACCCCGTTGAAAATATTGGTTTAACCATTGAGAGGCTTCCACAAGCGATCTTTGTTGTATTTCTTGGGATTTTTTAGCACAGGCCAAAAGATAAATACTAGAGTAGGCACGCATTAAATGTTCGCTTTTTGCTGAGGTGATTTTTTGCTTTTCATCGGCAATATAATCCAGATTTTTTTGAATTGCAGTATGGACGCCTTCGAACCACTTTTGAGGGTTAAAGCGTTGGGTACGGCAGCAAGCGGTCTGAGTGCGATATAAAGCTCCTTGACTGGTGCCATAGACAACGTTGTATTTGCTAATCAGCTTGAACCAAAATGCAATATCTTCTCCCAAATATTGGTCAAGCTCTTCGGGCCAATAAAAGTCAGATGACAGAGCAGAATGTTTCACCAGAGCCGCATGAACTGCCCAGGGGGCGAAGGCAACTGCTGCATCTCTCAAGACTTGAATGGGCTGACCAAAACCTGCTGGCGTTTTCAAGATTCTTATGTCAGGGTTTCGCGCGGTAAATTCTTGCCAGCAGCAAGCAATAATTTCAGCATCAGGATTTTTTTGTGCAGCTGCGAGTTGCTGTTCCAGATGGTCTGGTTCTAACAAGTCATCTGCATCCAAAAACTGAACCCATTCTCCTCTAGAGGACGCCAAGCCGTAGTTACGAGCTGCACCCGGGCCACGTTTCGGCGATTGTAAAAAGCGAAGGCGCGGATCTTGAATTTGCTGCGCTTTTTCCCAACTACCATCCGTAGAAGCATTATCGACCACGATGGTTTCCCAATCCGAATAGATTTGGGAAAGTACTGACTGGATTGTTTCCGTAATATAGTCAACTTTGTTGTAAAGGGGAATAATAATAGAGACCTTTGGCATTAGAGAGACAGCCCCTTTAGTTACCGTATTTAAGAAATTTAGTTTCCTATGATGTTAAACATTATTTTTAGGATTCAAGATCCTCAATGAAATATTATCTAATGAGGGTTATAATCAAAATTCGCAGAAGATATCTGATAAAGATTTTGAGTGAATTGATGTTGAATTTTTGTTGAGTCGAACATTTTTTTTGCCATTTCTAAGGCTCTATTTCCAAGATGTTGTTGCTTTTCGGGTTGAGTTTTGAGGGTGCCAATCGCTTCTGCTAAACCTTCAACTAAAGGTGAGGTGACGACTAGAGCTATCTGTTCCCTATTTCCCCAGGAGACTGCTGAACAATAGTCTGGCCCCCAAATAATGATAGGTTTGCCAAACTGACAGTAATCGACCAATTTGGAGGGAAAGCTGGTTTTCATTCGTTTGCGATCGCGTTCATCAAACGACATCGCCACCAATAAAGCATCAGCATAACCAAGCTCATGTTCTAGCAAATCTCTGGCAATAAACCCACCGTAAATTCCCCGATCGCACATCTCTTCTACCATACAGTCTGGCCAATCGGGTCTAGGGCCAAATAACTTTAGCTGCACATCAGATTTGTGTTGCAATAACAGCGATAAAGCTTGCATCATCGGTCCGTAAATGCCAGCAAGGCTACCAGAATAGACAATTACGAATCTATTTTTCTGCTTGGATAGAGAAATAGATTGCTTCAGGGTAAATTTTTCGGGAATAGAATTTTCGGGAATAGGAAATAAAACTTGAGCATTTGAGTGTATACCTAAAGCAGATTTCATTTCCTCACTCACACAAAATGCCAATTGGCTGCTTTGATAAAGCTGCTTAAATTTCCAGGTTAAACTTCCCCGCATCCAGGAATAAACATAGGCAAGATCGGGCCACCAATCATGGAAAAAGGTAACCAATGTAATATTAAATGTTTGAGCAATTTGTTGAGCTAGCCAACATAATTCGCCATGGGCTACTGTAACAATTAAGTCGGGTTTTTGATGTTTAATATATTGCTTAATTGGAGCAGCTGAGAAAGAGTTCGCAAATTGACGAATACCATGGGCTAATTTCCCAAATCTGGTGCGAGTGAAGCGAACCAGTATTTGGTTTTCTTGAATCGGAATAATTTCATCCGCTGGTAAATCTTTTGCATCAGAATCAGTTGCGATCGCAAGATTGAGTCCTGGCACTTGGGAAAAATGCCGATATAAAATAACCTCACCTCCACTGGTGTTTCGCGGTAGAACCGAAGAAATCAGCAAGATTTTCAAGATATTTTCCTATGGTTCAGAATGTCAGGTCGGAATGAGTAATTGAGAGACTGCAAGTTTTTGTTCTTTTGGCACTGCAAGACAGTGATGAACCATAACTTGATTAACCAGATCGTCCAACCAACAGAAATTTTTAATATCGTATAAATCGTAATTGCTGGATAACACCTCCAATCCCCCTAACCAATTGCTTCGATTGTGAAACTCGATCAGCATCAGGGGCTTCGATTCCTGCAAAAGATGCTGCATTCCAGATAAAGCTTGAAACTCGGCTCCTTCTATATCCATTTTTATGAAATCCAGATGCGATTTTGCAGGGAAATAAATATCGAGTGAAGTTGCAGGGATTTCCATTTCTGCTTGGGTTGTATTTCCCTCCACGTCATGACCCACAATATTCCATTCAGCCGAACGATGGCCGCGACCAGGAAACAACTTGATAGAACGCGAAGTGCCATCAGAAATCGCCATCTTCTCTACTGTTGTTCGGTGTTGGTAGCCGCTGAGTTTTACATTTGTGCCTACTTTCTTCGCATTTTCTGGATGCGCTTCAAAGGCAAAAACATATCCACGTTTCCCGACCAACTTAGCTAAAAGCAAAGTGAAGTATCCTATATTTGCACCCAAATCAACACAAACCCATCCAGGCCGAACAATTTGAGCAATAATTTGCGCAACTTGGGGTTCATAAACGCCTTGGAGATAGGGGTCGTTGACTGGCCCTTGCATACGACAGCCTGTTAGAATTCCGCCTAAAGGATACCCATAATATTTAAAGTAAGGTTGGGTTAAAAACCTGGCAATTGGACGTATTGATGGCGGTAAACTTTGCCCCCATTGATAAAGCTTTGCAAGTTGCATATTATTAAATCCTATTGACAATAGAGTTCCTTGTAACGTTGGGCTTGCAATTCTAAACGATAGTCTTCCAGAACAATCTGGCGACAGCGTTGGCCTAGTTGCGATCGCAACTCCCGATCTTCCATCAGCTGCAGCATACCCTGACGGAAATCGTCTACATCCTCGGGTTCTGCCAGGTAGCCCGTTAATCCAGGACGCACCACATCCGCAACCCCTCCAGTGTTAAAAGCAACCACTGGAGTGCCGCAAGCCATTGACTCCTGGGCAACTAACCCAAACGCATCCGCACGGGTTGGAAACAGGAAGAGATCTGCAGCAGAGTACGCAATCGCCTTCAGTCGATCGCTACCAACGAAGCCAAGATTCACAGTTTGTATTTCAACCGCTTCAGAGAAAGATTCGCCACCGTTGCCCAGCATCAACAGACAGGTTTCTGCTTTGAAAGCTTCAGGCAAACCTGAAAGTACTTTCAATAACAGGTCTCCTCCTTTGCGAGGATCGGTCAGCTTCTGCGCTCCAAACATCAATACGTTGCTATCAGCAGGGATGCCCAATAGAGAACGGCACTGTTCCACAGGCAGCGGTTGATACGCTTCCGTGTCAATACTGTAAGGAATCCGATAAATGGGTATATTTTTCAGCATACTCTGCTTTGCCTGATCGTAATTCCAACGGCTTGTTGTCACAACAGCAACCAAGTTGGAGCGAGCATAGGCCCAGCTTTTCAGTTTCCACGCCCAACCTGTACTATCTCTCTGGATCGGGGGATAGTTCTCCGGATAGGGACAGCGACCGCAACCCGTTTTCCAGCGATTGCAGTCAAAACTATAAGCGCAATGTCCGGTGATTCCCCACATATCATGCAGGGTCAGAATTGCGGGTTTATTTTGAGTGAGCGACGGCAGCGCCAGATAGTTAAAGTAGCCGCTATGAAGGTTGTGGAAATGAAGAACGTCGGCATCCTGATAGAAGGGATGCCTGGCAATATCAAACGTACTCAGTAAATGAATATCATTGAAGCCAAGGCGTTTAGTAAAGCGATAAAGTTGATAATCCAGACGGCGTTTGGGTGGAGTCGAGACGACGCGATCGCTACTGGTAGCCACTAAATCAACTAAAAAGCGAGAATCGATTCCCTGTGCCAACAATCCCTGATGCAAACGATAGACCGCGATGGCTGCCCCACCGGTAATATCTGACTGATTAATATGCAGAACATTCATGCAGTTGGCTTCATGCAGTTGGCTTCATTGCTTCCATAAACAAAGAGTCTGGTCGGTAGACTTCTCCCTGAGAATTTGTATCCAGATTAAAATCAGCCCAATTGGTTACATAGCTCTCGCTAGCCGTACGTTGGAGAATATTTTTGAATCCACATTTTTGCAACAGGCGTGTTAATGAATAACGGTCATACATCCACTGATGAACTTCACCTGTTTGGCGAAAACGACCTACTTCCAAAGTATTGTATTCCTTTCCTAATAAAATCTTCAACAAAATTTCTCGGCGGTATTTTGGATAGCGAAAACACCAATAAATTTGTTTTAAGACAGTCTTGAAAGAACGATCGCCTAATCCCAAAGACTGAGAGTTTTGCCTGCGCTTTTTGCCAGCTTCGATTAACTTTTCAGCCTCAACACCCAGCCGTTTCAACACAAAATCTTGATTCAGGATTTTGTCCTGAAACAAATACGCTGCCATTTCTCCTCCACAAGAAGTTCTCACCGTTTGATCGTACATTTCAAGCACAATCCAATCATAGTTCGCACTCCATTCCGGAGAACCATTGACAGCTTGTTCCAGCGCCACTAAATAAGTGCGGACAATTTGCTCTAGATCGGGGATTGCAATTCTCAAAACTCCTTCAGAACGGAGAACACGATAGCATTCCTGCAAAAAAGATTCTGCTACAGGTCTGGGCAAATGTTCGAGCACATGAGAGTGATAAACAACATCAAAAGAGCGATCTGAAAACGGAATCCCTTCAACAAGATTGCAGGCAATAACACAATCGCGATTTGAGACCAAATCGACGTTCGTCCAATCCTTATGAAAATGACTGCCGCAGCCAAGGTTCAGATAATCCATCAGCGGGAAACAACATCATTAGTAGGAAATGATAAAATTATCGATCTTTAACCGCTAATTTCAAGTGCGATTCATGCTCTAATCTTCCAACTGCATACTCCTCATAGAATAGCTTGGAAGTAATGTGTTCGCCAAAACCAACAACACTCGAAATATTAAATAGAAGTTTTAGCGATAAACAAGCAGAACTCACTGCGAAAACTTTTATCTTATTCTTGTGCGTAAAATCCGGGTGTAGAAACGCAGCCATAAAGAAAATTTCAAAGGGTAAGAAAAAGTGATGCGGTTCCGAAAGTGTTAATATTTTGGGGAACAAGTCAGACAAATTATCTTTCAGCTTTTCAATTTTAAGCTTGCTATCTCTTGGATGAGGTTTGATCAACAGAACTGGATTTGAATCCCTGTTCTCAGACATCAAAAATTGACGGTAAGCAAAAATTTCATTCTCCAACGACATGCGACCTGCCTCAGAAAAGTTTGAAGTTAACAGAATGAAGATAGACCGATCGGCAACAGTGGCTGTAAAATTTGCGATGTCAGTTGGATCGACTAACGCGATTAACGGCTTTAAAACCTCTAATAATTCTTGCCGATCTAGAGTGACAGTTTCCATCGGCGGCAATTCTCCCAATACATCAGGCAAAACAAAATAACCAATGTCAAATTCTAATGTTTTGAGCATTGTTTTTAAATTTGCCTTTTCCTTGATGAAATGGATCCAGGGTTTAACTTTGTTTTTTAGAGAAGCGAGTAAATCAAATTCCGGTTGCTTTAGATCTGGGGCCAAAACTGGGTAGAATGCTGTGGATGTAGAAGAAAAATAAAGACCAATGCTGTCTCCATAACAAATCTTCTGAGCCGATTGATAGGTATTAATTAGCAACTGATGACCAAACTGCCAATTCCGACACAAATAAATTTCATCTGCAGTATCAACTCCAACTAAATCTCGCACTAGACGAAATATCTTTGACGATCCAGTAGAATTTAATTTGCCAGCAATTGCTTTTATCTGTTCAGGCGTAATATATACAATATTCTTCCAGCACAGCATTTGTCTTGCCATCTTCTCAATCGTTGCCACAAATGCGTCAAGCTGCCCTGATGGCGCATATAAATCGTAGATAGCAAGATAATTTTCATAGCTATACTTGAGTTTTCGTTGCTCTTTTTCTCGATAGTTCAAAACAGATAAGGCAGTCACCAATTGAATGGTACCTTGACAAGTAACTACCCGTTTGACGAGGTTTTGAAGCGCCATTTTCTTAAAGAATGAGAACTGAGTCATTTGTCAACCAGGATGGGCTGTCAGCTAGGATGGGCAAAGTGAAGTGTGCCTACCTCTAACCTTTGATAGACATAGGTTTTACCCTTTGCCTATTCTAATTAACGGTTTGCACTCAACAATAACTCGCAAACCTCCCGAATGCACCCTTGTCCGCCAGCAAGTTTAGTAATATATACCGCTGCTGCCTGGTTCTCTGGCATGGCATCAGCAACAGTCAAGGGACAGCCAGCGGCTTTCAAAACGGGTAGGTCGTTGATATCGTCGCCCACATAGGCAACCTGGGATAAGGATAATCCCATGCGATCGCAAAGTTTTTCTAATGCAGCTAATTTATTTTCAACCCCAATTAGAGTATTTTTAATGCCCAGTTTTTTGGCGCGATGTAACGTTGAGGTTGCATGGCTGGCCGTAATCAGAGCGACTTCAATTCCTAATTGGATAACTAACTTAATGCCCTGTCCATCTTTGACATTAAATTTCTTCAACTCCTCTCCACTATCTGTGTAGTAAACCCCTCCATCAGTCAAGACACCATCGACATCCATGGCCAGCAGTTTAACCTGGGATAAACGCAGCTGTATATCGCTTTTCAGAGGATTATTTCTCATTAGCTTAATTGGAATTGACTGCAAATAAACTATGACGAACAGCCAGAATCTGTTTCAGCATATTTTCTAGATTTGCCAACGGTACCATGTTGGGGCCATCGCTAGGAGCGCTATCCGGATCCTCATGGATTTCCATAAACAACGCATCAATGCCAACTGCCACAGCTGCCCTGGCTAAATACGGTACAAATTCGCGCTGTCCTCCGGTTTTATTGCCTTTTCCACCTGGCATTTGAACGCTGTGAGTGGCATCAAAGACAACTGGATAATCCAACTGACGCATTTGCGGGAGAGACCGAAAATCGACAACTAAACTGTTGTAGCCAAAAGCAGTCCCGCGTTCCGTTAAAAGAATATTGCTAGCACCCCCTGCTTCTAATTTATGGACGACATTTTTCATATCCCAGGGAGCCAGAAATTGCCCCTTCTTGACATTTACAGCTCTTCCAGTAGCAGCAGCAGCAAGGAGCAAATCTGTTTGGCGGCAAAGGAATGCAGGAATTTGCAACACATCGACTACTTGGGCAACTGTTTCAGCCTGATGACTTTCATGAATATCAGTCAGGACAGGAACTCCTACTTTTTCTTTGACGTTCTGAAGAATTTCCAGCCCTGTTTCTAATGTTTGTCCTCGAAATGAATTGATGGATGTACGATTGGCTTTGTCGAAAGAAGACTTGAAGATCAACGGAATATCCAAACGATCGCAAATCTGATGGATTTGCTCAGCCATCTTCAAGGTAAAATCTGCTGATTCAATAACGCAGGGGCCACCAATCAAGGTTAAAGGTAAGCCCTCACCGATTGACAAAGTATCTGTAATTTGAGATTGAATCATAGTTCCAGTTTCATCCATGAACTGAGCAACAGTCGAATCTTCTCATTATTGAACATAGACTACAAGTCGCTAAAAATTGAGTTTTTTTAGTGTTTTGATATGGCTAAAATTATGCAAGTTTGCAGTTGGCATTTTAGTGCTACAGAGTCACTAAAATAAGCATTCCAGTCTTCTATACAATCCAACTCTATCGCATAAATTAGTTGTGTCAATCCAGTCATACTTTAACACCCCTAAAACTGTGTAAGTTTGTAGTTGGCACTTGAGCTGTAGTGGGATGACACAGCTCAAATAGTGGAATAGTTAGCAACGGATTTGAACAGATGTAGCGGATGGCTATCCTATTGAGACTCATAGAGTACACATCCGTTACATCCGATTTTCATCCGTTGCCAACCAGAGTTTTAATTTCAGTGACACTAATCCTGATGTCGATCGATACCCAAAATATCTACGTTTAGCGATCGAACATTTGATTTAGCGATTGAACTAATTTTTCTACAGGCACCCAAATATCAGGTTCAATGGGATTATCTACTGTTTCTCCGATCAAGTACCAATATTGATGCTCCAGGGATTCGCTCATCGACCAGTAACATGCCCGTACAACAGTCTGCTCGAATATCTCTAGTACTAGAGTTCCTGGTGGGGTAAAAAGTAAATTGGCTAATCCAGCACCGTGACTAGCAACAATAATCTCAGCCTGGCTAAACAACAGTACCTGATCTTGAAATGGCATTTCTTCAGGTAAATACGTTTCAAAACCATAGCATTTCAAACAAGCCTCAACTTCTCGATCGTTTTTGATTCGCCGATGTTTGGCTAAACATCGACTAATGTAAATTCGTTTGTCCCGATTTTGCTTCAGAGAGTCAACATTACAACGAGAAAACATTAGCTTTTGCAACCATTTGTTGACAGCTGGTGCATCCCATCCTGTTTGGGTCGTAGGGGGTGAAAAGTATAATATTTCCAATTCCCAAACTTCATCACCACCAAACAAAACTAACTGTTCTTCTTTGATTCCCATCAGATTTAAGGAATTGTATTGGTATTGCTTTAGATTTGCAGGAACGACAAATTGAATATCCTCTGGAAGCCATTCGAGAATAAGATACAAACGTGGCAAAACATCATGGAGCCAGTGATAGTAACCTTCGCACCAAAGAGACATTAATGAATAATAAGCACCTGATTTTTTCTGGGTTCTGGAGCGCATTTTGTGTCGGTAGGATCGACTGCTATAAGCAGGCAGTTTTTCTAACAAAGATTCCTGCCAGATTCCTTCCAATGCGTAGCTCCCATCTGGCAAGATCGCTAAGCCATACTCGCCGATCAATTTAGTGTTTGGAATACAAGCTAAATACTTTGTTGGAGTTTTGTATTTTAGTCTATTCAGGAAAGAAGGATGGATTTCTGTTTCTAAAGTTTTGGGCGGTTTCCTTTGGAAAGTTTCTGATGATCGAATCAAGGTACAGGCTACATCAGACTGTCTTTTTGACCAGGATTGAATATTTTTGCAGATAGGAGGTTGATTGTCATAGAGAGCCAACAACAAACTTTTCCAGGATGAAGGGAAGAGAGCAAGGATTTTCCAGCAAATTCTTCTAACCAATCCAGAAACCATAGTGCCTAACCAGGTATCAATTTCAGAACGATACTTTGGTCATTCTCCAACAATTCCTTCTTTGTCGATCGCTATTAATATTGTTTAACAATGGACTGAGCCTGTTTCAGATCATCAGGAGTGTTGACTTCAAGGACAGTCGTTTGAGTAAAACAAACCCGGATGCCAAATCCATGTTCCAGTACCCGCAATTGTTCTAATCCTTCACATTCTTCCAGGGGCGTGGGGGAAAATTGGGCATAGCGTAATAAAAAATCCTGACGAAAGGCATAGAGCCCTAAATGATGGAATACAGGGGCATCTGTAGAATTGCGGTAGTAAGGGATGGGAGAGCGGGAAAAGTAAAGGGCGCGATGGTTGCGATCGCAAATTACCTTAACCACATTCGGGTCGAGATATCCCTTCCCCATATCCAGCGGGCAAGCCAGCGTCGTCATTTCAGGAGACTCACCCTCGAGGTAAGGACTAATCAACTGACTCAGCATTTCAGCGGTAACAAACGGTTGGTCTCCCTGCACATTGATCGCTACCTCCATCTCCGGATAACGCCCAGCCACTTCCGCCACCCGATCGGTTCCGGTCACACAGTCAGCACGAGTCATTTCCACCGCTCCGCCAAACTGGTTGACGCAATCTGCTACCGCTTGATTGTCGGTTGCAACGATAACTTTGGTGATGCGATCGCAGCCTTTCGCAGCCTCATAAACCCACTGAATCATTGGCCGATCCCCAATCTGCTTCAGCACCTTGCCAGGTAACCGCTGAGAATCATAACGAGCCGGAATAACAGCAAGTATACGCATCATAACCCATTCCTAATAACATCGTGCAGGCGAATCAAACCCAGACAGAAACGCTCATCATCGACGACAGGCAAAACCGAAATCTGCGACGGGCGATCTTCCATCAGCCGCAACGCATCATAGGCCAGCATCTTCGGACCTGTAACGATTGGGTCAACTGTCATTAATGCTCTAGCATTTAACGTTTCCAGTTCCGATAATTTAATTTTTCCCAAACATCGTCGTAAATCTCCATCCGTAATTAGACCTAACAGTTTTCCCTCTTCGTTAACAATACTCACAGCACCCAGCCCGCCTTGACTGATTTTCCGCACCACTTCCAGCCACGAGGTATACGACAAAAGCGTAGGATTCTCAGAACCACTGTGCATCAAATCTTCGACTTTGAGCGTCAAACGCTTGCCCAAACGCCCAGCCGGATGATTGAAGGCATAATCTTCAGCAGTCAATCCCTTCATCTGCATTAACGTCATCGCCAATGCATCCCCAATCGCTAAAGCAACGGTTGTGCTAGCTGTAGGAACTAAATTTAAAGGACAAGCTTCACCATTAACCGTTGCATCCAGAACAACATCGGCTTTGCGTGCCACCGTAGAGCCAAGATTACCTAAAATAGCGATAATCGGTACTTGCCGATGCTTCAGATGAGGAATCATCGCAATTAATTCCTCAGTTTCGCCGCTATTACTCAACAACATCACTACATCAGTCGCGGTCACAATTCCCAAATTGCCATGCAACGCATCGCAAGGGTGCAAGTAAACCGCAATCGTGCCAATGCTAGTCAAGGTCGCAACAATTTTTTGAGCGACAATACCAGATTTGCCCACCCCAGATAGCACAATCTTCCCCTGACAATGCACTAATAAATCAAGCGCCTTTTCTAACTGGTCAGGTTGTAATTGTTCGGCAGCCTGGGTAATGGCATCAGCTTCTAATTTGAGGAGATCAATTGTCTTATGAACAGGGATAGGAACCGTGATAGGATCAACTTGTGAAGACATGTCTCAAGCAATATGAAATGAACGGTATCAGGCAGACTTAAATCGACCCAGTTTTCGGAAGACATTCTCGATCGAGTTAGCAAATTTCTCGATTAGTTTTTCGATCGATCTCCGTCTGGTCGATGGAGAATTCCCCTGCATGAGGTCATGTCTGACATAGGAGCGAATCAGACTCAAATCAATATCTTTCTGTGTGACGTATCCAGCAGCTATTGCTTCCCAAAAATAAGTAAACCAGATCTCCCCATAGGGATGATCTGGACATTTCCAGGGTTGTTCATGAAGATTTGTGTAGTGAACTAGTTTAGTCTTGTCATCAACGGAGTCAAAAACATTCCAATTGGGGTCAAGTTGGCCAATCTTATAGGGATGATAGCTTAGAAAGAGCGGGGTCATACAAGAAAAGTCCGCATAAGCATACAAGCCTCGATCGATCTCATCATAAACGCTCTCCAGGTCAAAACGACATTGCTGACAATTCAGCAACATAACGCTGAGTCCCCAAAGATTTTTTCCTCTATGCTCGTACGCCTCCTGTTTAGCTAAGAAATCATAATTTTCTAGAGGAGTATTAAATAATTCACCAATATCGTTTAAGCAAATAATATCGGAATCTAAATAAATCGCTTTGCCTTGAAAATTACAAATTTGAGGAATTAAATATCGATATAGACTGAATTCTGTAATATTTTGATACTTCACCCTTAAAGACATCGGCGCAGCATAGGGTTCTCGAGCGTTAAGTTCAATCGCATTATGCGTACCGTTAAAAACATAAATATCTATCTCCTTCTGAGTATGTTTCTTCAGAGAGTATATTAATACTTTCCGTTCCAGAAGACTGGCTTCTCCAGAACCAATAAAGACTTTGATTGGCGATGGGTTCTCTTCATTCATAGTGCAGACGATTGTAAGAGATGCTGGATTTGCATGGAAAAGTTTTCCCAACTCAAATGTTCGACCGTTTTCCTCACATCAGTTTTGATCTCAAAAGCCTGTTCGATGAACTCGCAAATGGTTTCAATAGGAGCATCGACATCGAATAGAAATCCATTGTTCCCATGGGTAATCAGATCGGGAGCAAATCCCGTATTGCTTGCGACTGGGAAAACATTGCACATCATGGTTTCAACTAAGGGAATTGGTCCTCCTTCTAACCTGGAAGGTGACACAAAAACATCCATCTGCTTGTAGTAATTGGGATAATCTGTATAGGGAATTTCAAAGTAGAGGAAATTTGGCAGAGCAATCATTTCCGAAAATTTTTCATACCTATGCCAATTTTTACCGATAAGGATAAATTTTCTATGGGAAAGCTGCCGGATAATATCAAGGACGCGTTGAGGCTCTTTCCTCTGGTAGTAAGCTGTACAAAAGCCAATCGCGCCGTTCGAGCGGTGATGAGGTTGGAAGAGATCGGGATCGGCTGCACCTAAAACAGAGGTCACTTTCTCGGCAGATAAACCACATTTCACCAGAAGTCTAGCGTGCATAGAACAGGCTGATACAACTTTAGTGGATTGACTCAAGACACGAATCAATTCTTCATCACTCATCATTCCCTTGGGATGGGTATACCAAACCAAAGACTGACTGTGGCAGAGCGATGGATTGAGCTGAAGACACACTGCAAAAAAACTATAATGTGCAAAAAAATAAGCGTTAGAGGGAGGAAGATTGTAGGGTAAGAAGTGAAAGCAGTATCGCCCAGGAAAATAGCTAGCTATTTCTTTACAAATTGCTTCAAGAATCCAACCTTTTCCATGTTCTAAAACAATAAAAACTAGATCGTACTTTTTAAAGAAAAAATTTTCTAGTTTTAATTTTTTGATCAGTAAAAAAAATATTTCAGAAATTCTGTGAGGCAATTTATAATTCCTCAATGGCAACTTTATTAGCTTATTTTGAAACAGGCTTCTCATCTTGCCAACTTTAACTTTAATTGGACTGCTATATTGTCTTTTCTCCAACCACCAGACACGTAAGATAATAATTATTTTTATATCGCGATCGCATCAACATTTTGTAAGTCAACTTACCCCAAAATCCAGAAAAATCGAAAGCCTCATATATAAGAGGGAATAAAGAAATCTGGTTTATTTCATTTTGTTGAGTGACTTTGAACTTTGCCTTTTCAACTAGATCAACAATCGTTTCCATATCAAAAAAATTGACATGAGTCCGATCGGTATAGTGATAATAAGTCAGCAAACTCTTACGCATTCCAGACGTAATTTTACAATTAGGGACTGTCAAAATTAAATTTTTTCGACAAACGCGATAATACTCTTTGAGCGCCGCTTCTGGTTCTGATAAATGCTCAAGCGTTTCAAAAGAAAGAATCGTATCAACACTATCATCTTCCCAAGCCAATGTAGATGCATCTGACAACGAAAATAAATCGGGCATCATATCCCAACTATCAAAGTGTTGATTATCAACTCCACGAATATCAAATCGATCCGCTAGCTTCAGCACATAAGCGCCACTACCGCATCCCACATCCAATACAGAATTGCCTGCATACTCTAGAATTGCCTCTAACCTGGCAGGATTAACTCCTCTTGCTGAATAAGAAATGTTCTTGGGCACTAGCACAATCGATTCTAGAAAATTCGTATTTTTTCAACTAATTTTTTAATCCCATAGCGAATCGCTTTTCCAGAACGTGTGATATAACTATCTGAGAAAATTTCTGGAGAAACATCAATATTTTCAATCAGTTTAGGCTTATCGAGTTCTTCACACAATCTCTCAAAATCTTCTTCAGGATGAGTAAGACTTAAAAATGGAGTTATATTCAATAGATTAATATTGCGTTCTCTCAAGACAGTTCTTACTTCTGCTAGGCCCTGGTAATATTGCTTGTATCTGAGATTAGGATCGACACCTTTCCATCGAGTATGTTGTTGGCCAGCATGATGGTTTTTCAACAGCGAACAATTGTCGCAACCTACAAGAAAAATATTTTTGGCCCCCATATTCGCAGCTAGATTGACTCCTGTTTGGGATATTGAGGACCAGACATAAAGGTAATTTTCGGTTGGTTTTCTAACCCAATCTAGTACTCTACCTGAAGCGCTTGGCTGATTCGGAGGTTGGGTATTAGCCTGACCGTGGTATTCGAAGAAGTAGAACGTCTTTTTCGCATACTTCACTAATTCTGGAGATGTCACTCCTTTGAGTACAATCCCCCCAGTATTAGTCTTGAAATAGCCAGATATCCAGGTAATTTCTGGATGGAGTTCTTCACCAGGTATAAATGCTGGAATGTTCAAATTTGGATGAATAGTGACCGAATATTTGACAGGGACAACTTTCCAGGCCATATTTAACCCAATCACAATCTTATCTTCTAGAAAAGATAGAGGGAAAACTCGCAAACTTGCGCCAGTTCCAACCACATATATATCGCTACCAGGATACCTGTTATACAGTTCGGAGACAAATTTCATAGATCTGAACTTGTTTTCGAGCTTAGCCAACAGTCGGAAAACTATAAATGAAATACCTCATAAAGAAACAGGGATGGCAAGCTGCCATCCCTGTTGAGCTAAAATGAGCGGTTTGCACCAAATTCAATAAACCTGAAGTATTGATTTGATATTTTAAGGATTGGAATTGTATTGAACAGCATTGAACGCGAACTGCGAACCGCTAATATTGCTTTGACTATGATTTTTTGATTCATATTGATATATGTTCGTGGTGAGCCTAGTCTAAAAACGGTGAAAGCCTTATCTAGCCTGAGAACTCGGTTATGACTTCAGCTGAATTTTTGAATGGCTTGATGCCTGTTCAGAGTTCTCATGGCTAAAAGATCTATTATAACACATCTCCAACATGAACGATCGGCATTTAACATCCTTAATTAGGTGCTAACCTTTGATGAATTCAATGAGCGAACAAAGTAGCAATATATAGCCAGAATGTCCCCTGTAACCTGATACCAAATTCGGAATCGTCAGGTAAATATGGCTAGTAAACTGAATCGGAAATCATCAAGGTACACTACATATAGCGCAAAGTAACCCAAGATCTGCATTCACCAACCCTGTTAATAGAGTAGCTTTTTAATACATAACTTAGAAAGTTATTTGGGCGTATCCAACTATTGGGGGAGTCTATCAGATAGGGGGGGCATTTCCAGCCTGCTGCTGTTTGATCCATTGGAGATGCCCCATGGGAAATGCCCACCAACCGAGACTCCCGTGGTGGGCAGTGCTCATCAAAGCACTGCGTTCAGCATTCTTGAACACTCAAAAGCACTGCCCACCCGACACAAAGGATCTCCTTATTTCTAGACTCCCACAAGGTCTGGATGTGCCCGCTTCAACTGCTTATTCGGTTCGATCTCTCAACTGATCGACGTTTACAGACCAAAACTTATAGATAGGTAAAAGCATAATCCCCTTTTTTTAAAGGTTCAGCAAGATTTACCTTTGATAACGAGCCATCTGTCGAAATCTCGCAAGCCGCATATCCTAAATCTCCCAAAAGTTTCCCCATATCCCTATCTTTATAGGCAAGGGGATTATTTTCCACAATTAAGTAATCAATTCGGCGCTGACGAAGTAAATCGGACATAGATGCAACCACATCATACTCTGCACCTTGAATATCAATTTTCATCAATTTACACTGCTCGATCTGATGCTCTTCAAACAGTCTCTCAATTGTTTTCATTTCTACAGTCTCTTCCATCATATAGATATCAAGTATTGGATCTTTAGCACCAAAAAAATTGGCAGTTGAAGGAGAACCAGAGTTAAGATAGCGATATTTGAGCGTAGTTTCTCCCTCAACCATGCCAACTGCTACGGGTTCTAAAATAAGATTGTCAGCATTATTTTGTCGAGCGTTTTTTTCTAAAATATATCTGTTGCGAAGCATAGGCTCAACAGCAATTACTTTTGAATCGCCAACAAGCTTAGACATTAGCAACGAGACATACCCTACATTCGCACCTAGATCGACAGCAATATCTCCTGGTTTTAAAAGATTCAAAATGAATCTTGTATTAGGTTCTTCCCATATCCGATTGACAATATAACCAGCATCTGTATAATCTTGCCAGTCTAGCCATAGTTCTAAATATAAATCCCCAACAACATGAAGTTTGTACAACTCTAATCGGGTATGTCGTGCCTTAAATACCTCATGGAATAGTCTCAACCCCCAATTCAAAACTTTTCTTTTGATCGGTTCAGGAACTTTCTGACTATTCAGAATACCTCGATAGATTCTCAAAAATTTATACATATTTTTTGGGGAGTTATTCAAAATACTAATGTAGCAATCGTTGGCTCAGAATTGAGAGCGCATTATATTGAAAAATTTATGTCTGTTTGTATTTATAGCGGTTCTCGTGCGCCTGAAGTACATGGAAATATGCCCCTGCCTTCGGCAGGGGCATATTTCCATACCTCACTAGCCTGAGAATTGCTATATGTCTATTCGTTATGTCTAAATCTATTATCTTGTTAAACATAGTCCTCATAAAACTGAGATGCGATATCTTTTGTGGCGATCCTCACTCGCTCTATATCATTAATGCTTAAACGTCGTTTCCAATTGTCTAAACTCTTCCTGGCGTTTCTCGGTTCATAGACATCAAAGGTTGATTCCGCTGAGTTTTCCGATGAAGTGAAGGTTTGAATATAGTCTCTAATACGATCGCTCATGTCCAGTTTTAGATACTCGAATATTTTCTCAAACCCTACGATTGGATTTTCTGCAATATCTTCATATTTCACAAACAACCAGGATGGATATTTCTGCTGATATTCAAGAATAGTGTAATGAAGCGTATTCCACAACAGGCAAGCTCGATCGATAAAATCACCAGTAGGCCCGCAAAGTTTATCGATCCTAGCTGTGAATGGCAGTAGCAAGCTCTGCATAAGTAGCTGTTGCTGCTGTAAATATTTAAAATCAAAATCCCAACAAACCTTTTTCACGCTACCCACAAATGCCAGAGGATTTCTGATCGTACAAATGACATTTAAACCGTATGTCTCGTGTAACCATCCTGCAGAGAAAAGAGCGATTGGATCTTTAACCAGAATACGTCGCGCTATTGAATAGAGAACTAAATATTTAGCCAATCGTAAAGGAGTTTTTATATCCAATCCTGTTGCCCTACAAGTGTATATAGCTCGATGCATCGGGCTAGCTTGAAATAAATTGTCAAAGGAGGATTTAATGGCGTCCTTTTGAGGCGATGATTGATAATGGGTAAACCAGGTCTTTAATGCTAATCCCATTTCTGGATTCGGAAAACTAACATTAAAAGGTTCATGAATATAACTCACGCTTCGATGTTGAGATAGGGTCATCCCTACCCATGTTGTGCCTGAGCGGTGGGGGCCTGTAACTAAAATGTGCGTCTTGCAAGTATCCATTAATCAATATATCTATATTTTCAGCATCTTGGGAATGATGAGAGCATCTAGATATTAAGAGAAAAACTGTTATCTACAAACTAAAAATATCAGGATTCTTGAAAGAGATTTTGGCACTTTCATGTCTCCTTATAAAGGAATTTCATAACTGGGAGAAGGGCTGAAAATATTGTTCAAAATCTTCAAGAACTTGTACATTCTTACGAGCATTTTATTCAAAGCATCACTATATAGCAATTACTCAGGTTAGTGAGGTATGGAAATGTGCCCCTGCCTTCGGCAGGGGCACATTTCCATGTACTTCAGTTGCACGGGAGCCGCTGTATTGATTGTTTGCTTAGAATTGAAAGTGTATCTTTGCGGAGATGCTTTCTTCTAATTTCCGAACGAATAAAATCTTCGGTAAAAATTTTCTGGTCTAAGCATTCTTGTAAAAGCGAGAAGAAAAATTTTTCCTGATTGGGATCGGGATGTGGGATATAGGTGCCGCAAGGATGATATGCTCTGCCTTTAATCAAAGCTTTAGTCCTTGCAATCCAGGATTGCGGCACAATTCCCCACTTTTTAGCAGGAGGTAGGACGGGATGTTTCGGCATAAAGTCGATCGGTAAACCCGTTTTCCAGGGTTGGGTTATTCGTGCAGTGTTATGCAACAGTTTGGTGGTTTCATTCAGAGTATCGAAATGATTCCACTCCTCTTCTAGAGAACCAATGCTATCTTCTGCTTCCATTAACAATGATATCCAGGGGCGATAGTCCCGTTGAAAGGTAAACAGTTCCTCGATTTGTTTTTCCCACTGCCAGTGAGTCAATTTGCTGCAATCAAGTAACATCACGCTAGACGCATAATAAGGAGATCTACCATTATCCGGAACAATTTTGCGGCAAAGGATTGCTTTACCTGCCATATCGCGAGTCAGCAATTCATAGATATCAGCTAAAGCAAAGACATCTGGATCAATGACAATTGCTCTACCGTTGTAACCCATCAATTGAGGTGGCAGGAATCGGAGCAACGTAAAGGATTGCAGATCGCGATTGCGCCATATTACCGATCGATCTTCTCTTAAAAAAGGTTTGCCTTCACGTTGGTATAAGGCGGGGTAGTCTCGCAAATGCAGCAACTCAATTTTAAATTTGTCGCAATAACACGACATTTTTTTTAGTGCATATTCTGCCACCTTAGCACCAACAAGCTGCTGTTCGTTTGTTTGGATAAATACGGTTGGTTGCATATCGTTATTGAAATGCTCTCCAGGGTAACCATGAAAATCTAAACCTGGGTTTCTCTCTCCTGAGATTGAATAAGCCACCGGTTGGCAAATGATGTAATTCACCAATAATGTTGACCAAACGACGGGGATAGTTTGTTTTCAAACGAATCGAAACACCGTGTATTGAATGAAGGGAGTTAATGAAAAGAACAAAGGTGTTTTCTGCGTATTGAATCGTTTTTATTTTTTCTACATATCGATCTTCTATTTCTGCCTTTCCATGAAATAAAAAGTTAGGATCTTTGACCTGAAATATCTCTAGATCTCCGCCTGCATTATCATCTTTATCTTTCAGATAGAGCAGTCCAGCATAGAGTTCGACAGGATTATCAACATGGGGGCCGCGCACTCTGGATGGAAGGGTAACGGGGGTGTTGATACCGGGTTGACAGTCTAGCACAACATCTGCGTTGCGATCGCGCCAGCGAACGCCAACGCTAAACTCTTCAAGGCTTTTGCCCAGCTTTTTTTCTAGCCAGGGATAGAGTTTGCGGATATGGCTGCCAAAAAGAGCGATGACTTCTTGATAGAAGGCTTGAGAGACATGATAGGTGGTAAATTCTTGCCAGAGTTCGTTTATTTGGGGGTGTGCGATCCCTTCATGAGCAGAAATTTGATAGCGCGCATTATTCTTTTTTTCTTGCCCCAACGTCAACAAATCAGTTGAAGGATATTCTGCTTCTAGTTTTCGATAGAGATCGTCGCTGAGCGCATTATGGATGACAATGTGGGGAAATGGATGGCTGACAATGTCTGCTTTGGATACTTTGTTGAGGATGCTTTCCATTATGTCTGGCTCTGATATAGTTTTGCGATCGCACAACTCTCAACATCTTGAACATACTTACCTTGTATAGGGATCACAAAGGGCTGGTTTGTTTTCCGCTGTAAAGCCGCAACGATGGCTACATTAGCAAAATCTTTGCCCGTAATTCGTTTTTCATGCGCCATCACTGTCTGAATCGCAGATCCTATTGGAGAGTTTTGCGTTGAAGGTCTGATATCCAAAAGTGCATCTGAAATGCTAATTTTTGAAACGCGATGGTTGCGAAAATACAACTTCTTTAAAATTCGATCGATCAGATTCAAACGTCCAAATAATTTATTTTTTCTCTCTGAACCAATTCGATTAACGGGTTCAGACAAATCTGTAATCGCAACAGGAACCTCAAATCCCCACCGATTTGCAATACTCAATTTCACCAATTCATATTGATTTGCAGCAGCCAAATCAGCATATAGGATGGGATGAAAATTGTAGAACCCATGATTAACCCAGTTAATAAAAGGCATGATATGTAACATAATGCCATCTATAGCAGTGAGTTGGTGAATATTTTTAAAAACGGCAAATTGATTAAAAATATGTTCGCCTGTGCCGCTATTGGTAACCAGGTCAAATGTCTCAGAAAAATTATAGCGCTCTCTTAGATCGTAGTTCAGATCCATCATTAAGCTGCCATATTTTTGATTAACATCAATTGCGTTGTATGCCCTGAATCCTAAAGCCCGATAGAATACATCAGTCAAAGGATATTTCTCCTCTCTAGATTTTCCGATCAAAGAAGATAGAGTCTCTAGATCGACATTAAATTTTGGAGAATCAAACTCTGCCTTAATCCGGTTCAGAATCTCATCTGAAACTGTAAACCTTTGGTTTCCTAATTCGACAACTGATGGATTCTGAGGAAGATATTCGAGCAGCGATGCGACTGTCATGCCTACTAATAGATTAAATGTCATTTTGGTAATCCCTTAACACTGAACTCAAAATTTAATTTACGGTTTGGTCGTATTGCGAAATATAACCTGCTCCCTATCCCATGAACGATGTAAACTTCTCATGCCACTCAACTTCTAGATCGAGCTTCGTAATTTGCTCAATAATGTCATCCACTTTATCCCACCATAAACTTTCGTATAAGCCTGGATCGCGACTAACATCATCTTCTAAGGTAAGGGATTTAATTTGCACCTCCAAATAGTCTAATTTTTCTGGTATCTTCAATAGTCTAAGTATATTTAATTTATATAGACACTCCAACTAGCTGGTTAAGGTTTCTTGATTGAGGATTAGGCTAGAGAAAGACAGTTGATTTTGTTAGTACATTTATAACTATTTCTTATTATTTTATTTTTTACAAAGAATAGCTTGACCTGTAGAAATAGTTAATAGAGGCAGTTTATATTCTGAACAATATTCATCAATCGCTTTTTTAGCTCCAGGCCAAAATAAAGAACCATAGTCATCACAAACCAGCCATGCCCCTTCAACTAAACGAGGGTAAAAGTATCGGACTGCTCCAGCAGTGGGTTCATAAAGATCTAAATCAATATGGACAAACCGATATCGCTTTTCAGGAATTTCTTGGAATTTCTCAGGGAGCCAACCTTTGTAATAAGTAACATCGGGAAATGAGGAGAGTGTAGATTGCAATTCTTCTAAGCTTGAGTAATAAGCTCCTTCTACAGTTCCAAAGTTTTGACTCAATTTTGATATAGTCCGATCGGGCAGTGAATCTTTTTCTGCTGGTGTACTTAAGCCTTCAAAAGAGTCAAATACATAATAATCATTACCTTTGAAGTTTGAGTCGTAACTTAAGAGATAGTTACATAATAAAAAGGATGAGAGACCTTTCCAACACCCACATTCCGCGATCGCTCCATCCAGAGAAAAAGTTTGTTTAAAAAACTGGACTAAATTGTAAAAGCGTTCTCTTCGCTTCAAGCTGTCGGTAGGAGTTTTTGTCAATTCTAGACCTAGATCGTAGCTCTCGTTAAAAAAGACATCAGCCTCATAGGAAAGATACTTTTGATTTGTATCTTGGATGAGTTTTCTCTCAACCTTAGAGTCTAATTGAGTTGCTACTTCACCCTGTTTGAAAATCTTATGCAAGAAAAATTTAACTACATTTCTATTGTTATTCACAATAAATTTACTCTCCACGTCTCCGTATAATTCGACCAGGTACTCCAGCAACTACAGAGTAAGGTTCAACACTCTTTGTTAAAACTGTGCCCGCTCCTAGGACGGATCCCTTACCAATAACACAACCATCTAGAATCTTTACTCCTGCACCTACCCAGACATCATCCTCAATAACAATTCCTTGTTTAGTTAATCCTTGTCTCGCAATAGGAATATCTCTATTTTCAAATACGTGATTTGCAGGAACAATTACAGTTTGAGTAGCAATTCTAACATGATCGCCAATAATCAGGCCACCAAGACCGTATAGAACACAAAAGGGATTAACACTGCAGTAATTACCAATTTTGATATTTCCTTTATAGGTTAGAATCATGGCTGATGGACATATAGTTGTATTGTTGCCAACATGGATACCTGCTGTTGGTTCATCACAGTGAAGTGTCGCATTCTTGCCGATTACTACGTTGTTTCCTAAAGATATATTTTTAAGGTATCCTTCGATATTAGCTCTAAGGTCTATATTTGAATTTTCTCCAAGATGCTTCAGTCTAAATTGATAGTAAAATGAAGCTATATTTCTAAAAAATGACATAATTATTACATTCAAGTGTAACCGTTAAAAGTCAACCATCTTGCTATTAATTGAGCATTTGCCACGATCTTGGCTGATAAAACGAACATTCTGTCATATTGCTATCTGCCACCACTTTAAAAATAAAGCATTCAAGCATATCAAGGATATAAAATTTTTCGCCACAAGTTAGATATATTTTCATGGAGTAAACACCCGGTTTTAACCCACAGTAAGGCAGATAAAGCTGAATTGTAATTTGGTCTTTAAAGGCTGAAAAAGTCTGGCCATCTCTCATTGACTCCATCAGCAGAACAGGTTTATTTTCTGCTGCTAGATCTTTTATTAAGATATTTAGGCTAATTTGACTCAATTTCTGATAAATTTTGCAACCCACCCAAAAGTAAACAGGATAACCACTTACAATTGCGTCAAGGGTATTACCTTGTTCATCTTTAAAACCCACATATTTTATCTGCAACCCTGAAGATTTAGCTGTGTCTGCTATGAATCGCTCGCTTGAGACTGCTACTGTTGAATTCATGAACAAATCATTTTCATATTTTCTTAGAACTCGCTCTGCTGAATCGGTGATCGTCAACTTCCCATTGACTAAATAAATTGCTGAACTACATATAGAAAGAATTGCTACTGAATTATGAGAAACAAGGATAAAAGAGATCTTTTTTTCACGTAGCTCTGCTAACTTTCTATAGCATTTTGTCCTAAATTTCATGTCTCCTACAGCCAGGACTTCATCAATCAACAAAATATCAGGATTGGTATAGATGGCGCTTGAGAATCCTAGCCGTGCTGCCATTCCTGAACTGTAGGTTTGGAGCGGGGCATCAATGGCATCGCCAATCTCTGCAAACTCCACAACTTCATCAAAGCATTCATCAATTTCTTGTTTGGAAAGCCCTAAAATTGACATATTCGCATAGATATTTTCTCTGCCTGTCAAAATAGGGTTAAAGCCTGCACCTAGCGCAATGAGAGGAGCAACGCGACCTTTCACTGTTACTTTGCCCGTATCGGGTTTGATCAGGCCGCTAATAATACGCAGTAATGTTGTTTTCCCTGCTCCATTGGCACCGACTAACCCTAATGATTCTCCGCGGCGCAACTGGAAGTTAATATTTTGTAAAGCCCAAAATTCCCCTTTTCGGAGCGTGTTGCTACTTTGCCGGAAGCCGGAGAGTTCGGCAGTAATATCCTGAATTCCATACCAGAGAGAACGTTTTAAACTGCGGCAAAATTTCTTAGAGATTCCTTCTATGGAAAGCACCACATCATCAGTTTCTCTGGTTGCTGCTGCAAGTGCTGGGTCTCTGGGGTCAGTTTCCATTAACAGCATAGTTTTAAGCACTCATCCGTTCTATAACAAAAGGCATCGCTAGACGATAGCTTAACCAGGCGAATAGCAAACTGACGATTGCAAAAATACTGGCAAGCCAAAACCCTGGTGAGTTGGAAACAATGCCAGTGGTTGCTAATTCTCGTGTAGTGACGAGCAAGTGCGTGACAGGGTTGAGTTGAACAAGAGTTGCAAAGGTTCCATTTTGCGGTACAGGATAAATGACCGGAGTTAAGAATAACCAGGCCCCAATGACAAATGTTAAACCTTTGGAGATGTCCTGGTATAGGGCTGCAATGGGTGACAGAAACAAACCAATCGATGTTCCTAGAGCAATGAGATGAATTAAGGCAACAGGAGCGAGAATGACACTCCAGGTCACTGAGATCCGAAACCAGATGAGCAGGCTAATAATGAGAATCAACTTAATCGAGAAGTTAAATAGGACTTCTCCAATTTTGGCCAGAATAATTGCCTCCCTTGGAAAGTTGATTTTAGCTAACATTGCTTTAGCCTGGGTGACTGCTTGAATGGGCCCGTTCAGAGATTCTACAAAGGTTTGCCAGAGTGTCATGCTCAACATTACATAAGCGGCATAAGGCAAATCTGTTGTGCCAATATTAATAGCATTGGCGTTATTGGCTGCAGTCAAACCGATGGCAGTGGCAATGGGAGGAACAAATGCCCAAAAGAGGCCTAATAAGGATTGGCGATATTGAGCGCTAATATCTCGGATCAACAGTCGACAGGCTAGCTCTCGGGATGCGAGCAAATCTTGTCCCATGACATGAAACAGTTTCAGCGGCTGTCTCAGCTGACTTTCTGGTGTGTAGATTGCAGACCCTTGATGTTGTCTTGGCATATTGTGCTAATGGGGCAATTCAGTAACCCAATTCTCTATAATCATTTCAGCGTAACTAAGCTCTGTCCATCTTTGAACCGTCTTTTTTGGGGCAAAAATCCAGCACCAGTCCAGCACCTAAATTATGGATAGGGTGAATCCAGAATGATTTCTCCACCAGGTATCTTCATGTCCACCGAATTTCAGACAGAACTTCAGGCAGCCGTTGACCGTCGCCGTAATTTCGCGATTATTTCTCACCCTGATGCTGGGAAAACAACGCTCACAGAAAAGCTCTTGCTGTATGGCGGGGCAATTCATGAGGCAGGTGCGGTCAAAGCGCGACGGGCCCAACGCCATGCGACATCAGACTGGATGGCCATGGAACAGCAACGAGGCATCTCGATTACTTCAACGGTGCTGCAATTTGGCTATCAGGATTGTCAAATCAATTTACTGGACACGCCAGGGCACCAGGATTTTAGTGAAGATACGTATCGCACTCTGGCAGCAGCAGATAATGCGGTGATGTTGGAGGATGCAGCGAAGGGACTGGAGCCTCAGACTCGTAAGTTGTTTGAAGTGTGCCGCATGCGATCCATTCCAATCTTTACCTTTATGAATAAGATGGATCGACCGGGACGGGAGCCGCTGGAATTGCTGGATGAGATCGAGCAGGAATTGGGGTTGCAAACTTATGCGGTCAATTGGCCAATTGGGAGTGGCGATCGCTTTAAAGGCGTGTTCGATCGTAGAAAGCAGCAAATCCACCTGTTTCAACGCAGCGAACATGGGAAGCGGGAAGCGCTGGAGATCGTCGTGGAATTGGGGGATCCGCGTATTGAACAATTGTTGGAACAGGATTTGTATTATCAGCTCAAGGATGAGTTGGAAGTGCTGGAGGAGTTGGGTGCTGGTCTCGATCTGGAGCACATTCATCAGGGAAAAATGACACCAGTCTTCTTTGGCAGCGCTATGACTAATTTTGGTGTGGAGCTGTTTTTGAATGCCTTTTTGGACTATTCGCTGAAGCCGGGTTCGCGTAGCAGCAGTGCGGGAGAGATTCTACCCACTTATCCTAATTTTTCTGGGTTTGTATTTAAGCTGCAGGCAAATATGGATCCAAAGCATCGAGACAGAGTGGCGTTTGTGCGGGTCTGTTCGGGCCGTTTTGAGAAGGATATGACGGTGAGTCATGCGCGATCGGGGAAGACAGTGCGGTTGTCTCGTCCGCAGAAGTTGTTTGCTCAGGGGCGAGAGTCGCTGGAGATGGCTTATCCAGGAGATGTGATTGGGTTGAACAATCCGGGAGCGTTTGCGATTGGCGATACAATTTATACGGGTAAAAAGCTAGAGTACGAGGGTATTCCCTGCTTCTCACCAGAATTGTTTGCCTATCTACGCAATCCGAACCCATCTAAGTTTAAGCAGTTCCGCAAGGGCGTGTCTGAGTTGCGGGAGGAGGGGGCGGTGCAGATTATGTATTCGGCGGATGAGGCGAAGCGGGATCCGATTCTGGCAGCGGTGGGACAGTTGCAGTTTGAGGTAGTACAGTTTCGGCTGCAGAACGAGTATGGGGTGGAGACGCGGCTGGAGATGTTACCTTATACGCTAGCTCGTTGGGTCGCAGGGGGATGGGCAGCGCTGGAAAAGGCGGGACGTTTGTTCAATGCGGTAGCGGTGAAGGATAGTTGGGGGCGACCGGTGCTGTTGTTTAAGAATGAGTGGAATTATCAGCAGGCATTGGGCGATCATCCGGATTTGAAGTTGAATGCAACTGCACCTGTAGTGGCGGGACGAGAACCGGAGTCTTTATAAGGACGGAAGAGGGAGAATGGAAGGAGGAGAATAGAGATACTAGGAGTTGGGAAAAATGAAGGTTGGGTTATTGGGTATTTTGGCTTAAGGCTGATGTCCCAGCCTGATTCATTCGGTAATAGTTCTCCATAGATAAGGACACGACTTGGAAGATTAGCCCCCTCTGTGGGTGCTATTCTTTACGGGGATCTCGCCCAAACCCGCATGCTTTCGTTCCAAAATGGGAAAGTTCGAGATTGGGTGGATGTCTGAGCGGGTAAAAGTCCTACGTACTTTTGCTTAATGGATAGTTGTGGGTGGGGGGCGCTGACCTTCCATTTCTTCGTTCCAGCGCAGAAAAGGTTACTTTGACAGCATTGCTCCGCAATGCTGTCAAAGTAACTTTCCAAGTCGTGTAAAGATTTTTGAGCGCGAGTGGAACCCGCACTCAAAAATCCTTACTTGTTTACCACTACCCATTCGGTTAGGCTAGACCAGAATCATGGAAGCTAAGTTAGTTTTGATTTTTCTGACTGCAGTTACAGGTTGCAGTTCAGGGAGAATAGCCTGTGTTATTCTCAGCCAAATTTATTCACTCTCTATTTTTACGGAAGCAGGCTATGAACTCTGTTCCCGATCCTTCTATCTCTGGTTCGTCAGATTTTCAGTCTGGGGCTGAAGCAACTGCTTCGCTGGATGCTGGGCTGAAAGCCTTGGAGCAGGGAGATTATGCAGGTGCGATCGCGCATCTAGAAGCCACTAACCAGGAGTCATCTGACACAACTGCTTGTCTGCGCGCACGAATGGGTTTAGTGACTGCCTATGAACGCAGCAGACAAACATCTAAAGCCATTGAAATCTGTCAGGAATTGTGCCATAGCACAAACCCCAAAGTACAAGACTGGGCAAAGCATGCTCTCACTGGTTTCGCAACCCACTATCCTCATCTCTTGTCCAGCTCCACTTCTCCCACCACTTCTGAGCGCGATCCAGCCGACCTCGCTGGAAACCCGGTTGTCAACCCGCAACTCCCCAATCAGGCTAACACTGCCCCGGATGTGACTGGCTTTGTCCCCTTCGATAGTGCCGCACCTTCCTCAACATCGCCTACAACTCGCCAGTCTAGACCTCACAAAGATGTCACTGGTTTTGCTCCCTTCAACAATCCCACTGCTTCAACCCCAATCTCTACCACTGCGCCTGCACCTGCACCTGACAACAGGATCTCTCCTCTATCCGATCGATCGATCGCGTCCCCTCTTCCTCAGGAAACAACGTTAAAGCAGCAACCCGGAAAAACTACCGCTCCACCCTCGCTTGAACCGCCTGACTCTGAAACGACCGCAGCACCTTCCCTGCCAAACGTACCCATTTCACCAACAACGCTTCCACAATATCAACCTGTATGGAAAGACGCTGGACGAGCCGTCCATTGGCAACCCTTACGCAGCTTGCACTCAATTCGTTTCTGGTTGATTCAAGCCGGGACAATAGCTGTTTTTCTTTGGCTGACCCATGGTCTACTGAAGTTCGCCATGATAACGACGAACCAGTTTATTAGAAAGGTCTATTGGATACCTGGCATACGAGTCATCCGGCTTTTTTACCGCGACCCCTTTTGGTTCGTGCTATTTTCCTTTGTTATTCTACTTTGTCTCTCCCCGTGGCTGATTGATGGTTTGCTGAAATGGGTGTATGGTTGCAAACCTTTGCCTATGCTGACGTTGAGGCGACAAAATTCAGAAGCGGCCAGAATCATACAGCAGTTCTGTCGCCAAAATCGCCTCCCTTTGCCCCGCTTAAGACTTTTGCCTGTCCCAATTCCAATTGCCTTTACCTATGGTAATCTACCCCGTACAGCTCGGATTACCGTGAGTCAAGGGGTATTCGATCAGCTTGCAGCCGATGAAGTAGCTACTCTCTACGCTAACGAACTGGGCCATATTCGCTATCGAGATTTTATTCTTTTGTCCTGGGCTGTGATGATGGTTCAGATTCCCTATCTGATCTATCAATACGCATCTCATTTGGGAGACTATTGGCAAAAGCGAGCAGAGGCTCGCGTTCCTGCATCAGTGAGCACTACAGGTAAAACTCTCCGCACAAATAGGGGCAAGACTCAGACTCAGGAAAGAAAAGAAAAGTTCAACATTCCAAGGCGTTTGCAGGCGATAGCTGACTTTTGCATCCCAGAAATCCTGGCTCTGATTGCCGCTATCGGCTATGGGTTTTACTGGTTTTTTCGCTGGCCTGCGCTATGGCTATCGCGGATACGCGTTTATTATAGCGATCGCACAAGCGCCAACCTCACTGGCAATCCCAACGGCCTTACTCGTGCCCTGATTAAGATGGCTATTGGGATTGCAGAGGATATTCAACAGCAAGAACATACCCGCCACTTATTGGAAAGCTTCGATCTATTGATGCCTATCAGTTATCGTCAAGCGATCCCTTTAGGGAGCGTCTATCCCCATACCCCTCTAGAACTGATTTTGGAATGGGATCGCAGAAATCCTTACCGCAGTTGGTTAACAGTAAATAATTCCCACCCACCTGCAGGCGATCGCCTTCAACTCCTGGCTGCTTATGCGCGTCACTGGAAACTTGAGACAGAACTCGACTTGGACTATGTCAAGTCTCGCCGGGATAAAAATGTTGGATTCGATCGCACGCTATTTTTGCAGGGGGCTCCCTTCTTTGGCCCTGTATTTGGTGTGGCTGCGGCTATGGTAGCCTGGGGCATTGGCTGGATGGACAATTTGCAGCGAGGCACCTGGTTTTTCTGGATGGCTGGAGATTGGTCGCTAGTCTACAGTTTTATCTTAGTCGGGATCAGTATGGGCTTCTTTGTGCGACTCAATACGTTTTTCCCTGAAATCAAGCGCAATAACGTACAAACCGATCTGGACTTGCCCTCTCTGTTAATGGATCCCCTAACGCTTCCCCTGGACAGCCAACCTGTTCGGATGCAAGGTAAACTCCTGGGTCGTCGGGGCATTAGTAACTGGCTCAGCCAGGATTTAGTCTTGCAAACCTCCAGAGGGTTAATTAAGCTGCATTACTTTTCTGGGTTAGGTCCCATTGGAAACCTTATACACTCTTTTCGTCCCCATACCTTGATCGATCAAACGGTGGAAGTTGAAGGCTGGTTCCGTCGTGGAGCCACACCCTGGATCGACATCGAAAGAATCCGCAAGCAAGGTAGCAAATCAAAGAATGGCGGGCATCCCATTTGGTCTGCTTGTCTGGCAATTGCAATTGCTCTATGGGCAACCTGGATTATCATTCAAGGATAAGTCGATACGCACACATCGATGGAGCGTTTCGCTTGGCAAAACGCTCCATCGATGTATAATAAAATACTTTGATAGCAAATTAAGCTTATACTAATTCTTTGGCAGAGCCTGCTGAGGACATAGATTCTATTACTTCCTGGATAGTAGAGAGCAGGTTATCAGGCCGAAATGGTTTCACAATATAGGCATCTGCGCCATTTTTCTTGGCCCAATAGACATCAACCTGAGTATCTTTGCTAGAACACATAATGACTGGAATATGCCGTGTTTTTTCGTTGCTTTTTAACCGACGACAAACTTCGTAGCCATTCAAATCAGGCATAACTACATCTAGAAGAACGACATCTGGAAGAAACCGTTCAATTTTTTCCAGGGCTTCAACTCCATTTTGGGCAACGGCCACAGCAAATTTTTGCTCCTGCAGCACTTGCGATAAAACTTGCCGTTGTGTGGAGCTATCTTCGACAATCAGTACGCGACTCATGGGACCCTCCTCCCTCTCTGGTGTGATGCGATGCCATTTCTTTTTTCAAAGGTTACCGAGGCTAAACTGGAAGTTTTCTAGCGGGTTTATCCACACAATTACAATTTGACAGATTGTCAGTTAGCGATTGGCTAGCAACAATAAACAATGAGCCATGAACCATATAGCTTTTTGGGGTTCCCGACTGGCAAAAATAGTTGAACGTACGATTGGAAGTCGGTTGCTCAACCATCCTGACTGGTTTATTCTTGCCCAACTTTTTTGAACTTTGAATTCTGGATTTTGACTGTGTACTTGTACTCTTCCATGGAGGATCGTTCGGACATAAAAGCATCAGCGCTAAAATCCCATAGCACGGGCAACGTGCTCCAAATCGGGTTCAATGCCCTGGTGAAGAGAGTTATGACTGTGTTGGATCGCTGCATCCGGATCTTTGAGGCCGTTGCCGGTGAGGACGCAGACAATGGTTGCACCGTCTGGAACCTGATCTTTGTATTTCAGGAGACCGGCAACAGACGCAGCACTCGCAGGTTCGCAAAAAATTCCTTCTTTGGATGCAAGCAGACGGTAAGCGTCCAATATTTCTTCATCGGTTACGGCTGCGAATTGACCTTGGCTAGATGTTTGGGCCGCGATCGCACGCTGCCAATTTGCAGGGTTTCCAATCCGAATAGCTGTTGCCACTGTCTTGGGGTGAGGAACAACTGCTCCAGTGACAATCGGAGCTGCCCCTGCAGCCTGGAATCCCATCATGCGAGGCAGGCGATTGCACAAGCCCTCCTGACGATACTGGCAAAAGCCCATCCAATATGCTGTGATATTTCCTGCATTACCGACCGGAATGCAAAGCCAATCCGGTGCTTCTCCCAGATCGTCCACCACTTCAAAAGCAGCGGTTTTTTGCCCTTCCAAACGATAGGGATTAACTGAGTTCACCAACTTAATGGGATAGCTGGATGCCATTTTCTTAACAATTTCCAGTGCCTGGTCAAAATTGCCCTTAATTGCCAGCACCTTAGCACCATAAAGCAATGCCTGGGCCAGCTTGCCTAAGGCAACATAGCCATCAGGAATCAGGACAAATGCCTTGAGTCCTCCCCGCAAAGCATAGGCTGCTGCTGAGGCAGACGTATTGCCTGTACTAGCACAGATGACCGCTTTAGCTCCTTCCTCCTTGGCTTTGGAAATGGCCATTGTCATCCCCCGATCCTTAAAACTACCGGTTGGATTCAACCCATCGTATTTCACCCAAACTTGCACTTGCCTGCCAATTTGCGACGCAATGGCAGGCACAGGGATCAGAGGAGTATTCCCCTCTAACAGGGTTACGACTGGCGTAGAGTCCGTTACAGGCAGATAGGCACGGTAAGTCTCTATTAGGCCCGACCAGGAAGACGGCACCTTAAGGGGGACATGGGAATCAACAGCAGACAAACTAAGGGTCACGATCGAAAGTTACTCAAACAATAAAAGGTCAAATTAAACAGTGTCCATAGTAAAGCAACAGGTTTTTCTGGGTAGAATTTCAGGTTTCAATCAACTTCATCCATTTTGAAACTCGCCATTTTTTCCCGCTGGGAAATGCCAGATCCCGAAACGAAGGGGTTTAACCCGCTAATCTCGATTATGAACAAGGTTCAACCTCAGTTTACCCCGCCTGTTCGCCTTCGCTCTCAATCTCTTGAAGGCAGTACGTTAAATTAAATAATTATGGAGTTATGAAAGCAAGGGCCTGACGTGCCTGTAGCAGACTAACCAATCATTAAACCGACACATTTGCAAACTGGGCTTCATAACTTCAGGTGTAGAATAACGGCGTGGTGTGAGTAAATCAAAATGGCGAAGCAGTTATTGATGTCAGCAAATGAGACCATGGTCTCTGACAGCGAGTTGGTGGCAGGCGATTCGGACTCCACTCTTACTCCTGAGGTGTCTTCAGGAAATGGCTGCTGTGTGAGTCCTGCGCAGCCTTTACTTTATCAGGCAGAGCAGCAAACAAAGCTGCTGAATTTGCAAGCAGAGGTTGAGTCTCTCTTAGAGCATTTGAAAGCCCTGGAACAAGAGCGTCTAGCGTTAGAAAATGCTGCTGTTAAGAGCGAACAGTTTGTTCGGCAGCAGGGTACAGCTTTCTCAGAAATGAACTGTGCCAAAATAGATATGCCTTGAAGCAATATCCTCGTTGAAATCGCAAGCTGCCTATGTTTTACATTCCCAGCAACACGTTCCTGTTGTTTGGGAATTTGCCGTGTATTGTTAATGGAAGAATAAGGCAAGGTTGTTGCAATCTGTTGACTGTTCCGATTGCAGTTGGCCTAGTATTGGGAAACAGCATGGTTCTGCAACAAAGACATTAGGTGGGGAGATGAAAAATGAAGAGATTTTGCTGGCTCGCTGGCTTCAGCACTGTAGCCCTGGTGTTGGTCAGCTGCGGCGAGCCCATGGGCAACACACCCATTGAATCGCCTGTTTCAGAACAGACATCAGAACAGACAACTGTATCCTCCAATTCATCGTTAACATCTGCTTTAGCCCAGGCTCCGGCTGCAGCTGCAGAAATTTCATCCGATTCGCCGATCGCTGTCCCTGGACTGCTGCCTGCGACCGATCCCGATCAGCGTCGGGCTCAGATTGCTCGTCGCAAAGCCGATCCCTTCGCAGCCCCCCCTGGGTCTCCTGTCGCCAGAGTTGAGCAAGCGAGTGTAGCTCAGCCTGCCTCTTTACATCCCCCCGATCTGACAAGAGTGTTGCCTCCGATTCCATTGCCTGCTGAATCTGCAGTGACTCCGGCACCAGTCGCACCAGGCTCGACTGAAATTGCCAATGCGGTTCAGATTACAGGCGTGCTGAAAATTGAAGGGAAGCTGGTTGCTATTGTTGAAGCCCCTGATGAACCGACCAGTCGCTCGGTGTCGGTAGGGGACTATCTTTCTGGAGGAAAAGTACGGGTGAAGCAGATTGAATTGAGCCCGGGAGGAGAGCCGCTGATAACCCTAGAGGAGAATGGCATTCAGGTGATTAAATCTGTGGGAGCAACGCAAACTTCCTCTAACTAGGTTTGGGCTTCGATCTGTTGAAAAATGCAGATTTCTTCTACTACTGGTAATGGTAAACAGGTACTGGTAACTCATCCCGCTACTGCCCCAGGTCGAATAACTTTTGAGCGCACGGGCATTCCCTGTGTGCTCAAAAGTTATTATTTCTAGGGAACACCCTATTACTGGACTGACACAGCTAATTGGTTGCAGCTAGGATATAGAAAAAGCTGTCATGCTGACCCGATAGTCTCTGTAGCATTAAATTGTCAACTACGAGCTGGCACAATTTTAGCTGTGTCATTCTATTAGCCTGCGAATTGGGGCAATGCTAGCTGCCTCTGATACGATCCGCTAAGCTTTTAACAGAAATGGCCTGGTTACCGCTAAGCTGGTAGGGAATTCAGTCGAGAGCGGACTGGCATGACAAAGCCCTCTGCCCAACAACACAATGCTGGCATTTGGGGATGGCGCTCGTCGAATGCGAAGCCGGACTATCGCAAGTTAAGTTATGGTGATGTTTACCCTTGTCCGATCTGTCGTCATGGAAAAATTTCGGCGCTGACGTTGATGGAGGCATTGGCTTGTGATTTTTGTCGCCACATTTTTACTGCCGATCTGAAGAGACAATCGATTCGCGTTGAAGATATTTCGCAACCTTCTGTTTGGCGCTGGAATGGTCGTGCCTGGAAAATGTTGCGTCCCCAGGAAGGAGAACTGGTATTTGCGCTGTGGTTGAGCGCGGGGGTTGCGATCGCAATTCTCTCCGCTACCCTACTCTGGCTCGCGGCTTATATTTTCCCCCCGCTGGAGGGCAGCAGTGGTTCTTGGGTGCCTAAAATATGGCCCTTCGTAGCATTGCTGACGCATTTGTCCCTGTTCGTTCTCTGGCCCCTGGCTGAACGGTATCAGCTGCCTCTCTATATTGTTCTGAAAGTGAGAATCCAGGCGCTGTTGGCGCGTTGGGGAAGGGAATAGGGAACGGGGAATGGGGAATAGGAAATAAGGAAGGGGGAGAAGGAAGATAAGACCCATTCTCGCTACAATTGCGGCAGAGTGGCTGGGGGAAATTTATGCCGCGAGTTGCGAACCAGGACAGGGGTAAAGTGACAGCCACCATGACCGTTACAAATTTGGTGGATCAGATCCTGGCGCAACGAGGATTTATCCCAGAAGCCGAAATTCGCGCTGTTACCTTAGATGATGTTCTAGTCGATACGGGGGCAACGCGCCTTTGTTTGCCTGAAGACATCATTCAGCAATTGGGGTTAACGCTACTGGGTGAAATCGAGGCCAAAATTGCTGTTGGTACGCGAAAAGTTTGGGTTTTCAAGGGACTGACGCTAACGCTGGAAGGAAGAGAAGGAACCTTCAATTGCGTTGAATTGCATGCAGGGGAGGATCTGTTGATTGGCTTGATTCCCTTAGAAGATTTGGGTTTGGAGCCGGATTTGCAAAATCAGCGACTGCGATCGCTACCGATGGAAGGCAGAGACACCTATTTAACTATTCTATGATCCGTTGATCCGTATGTTTTTTTGCTCATTGCTTGTTGCTAACCTCTTCCTAATATCTGTTCCCTAATATCTGTTCCCTATGCTTTTGGAGTTCTGTTGCCACAACATCCAGACAAGACTCAGCAACAGCAAATTCAGGATTAGTATCAGCTCTCCCCCCACGACCGAGGGGAGAGTTGGGCTGAAATGAAATCAATCCTTTAGCGGAACGAACTTGCACTCCTGTCTTTTAACTTCAGCAATTACCTTTGGTTATTTCTTGCTGGGAGTTCTAAAGTACAGCCTTTGAGTACGATCCCTGGATCGTCGCAATCCACCAAATAGGGTTTGGAAACTATACCATTCGTCGCGACTGAAAAATTCATCTGACAGATCTTGCCTACATTTGTGGCAATCTTACTCTCCATGGAGATCTCAGCCGGTTGGACGGCACTGAATACAATTTCCGCTTCTTTCGCGGGCTTCACAATAACATGTGGATAGTCAGATGGTTCCTGCCTTATATTTGGTTGCTGTGAATTTGGTGCGGGAGAGAAGTTAATTTCGTATCCATATTTGCCGTTACCGGCTTGATAGATCACTGTATGGTCACAATTAGCTGCAAAGCCAGGGAATTGAAGGGTAAAAAATGAGGCTACAATGACAGCAAAAAATGCTGCCAGGCTAGCGAGTTTCAGGCGTTTAATTTGAGCAATCACTGAATTTTCTCCGTTGTGTAGTTTTGTATGAAGGGATAGAATCCCGGCCATATAACTGCTACAAGCATTACTGAAGCATGAAGCAGTGAAATCAGTGTGCTGCCTTTCCTCAATTGATACAACCGCAGTTTAGGGTTTTAAGGTTCGAACTTAAGCATAATCTGCAAACGATTGTCTGTAAGCTTTTCCAGTAAGCAGTTTCATCGATTTCACCCTCGATCCGTTCGCAGCCATGTTAGCTGAAGATGCGTAATACTATTGATATCGCTATGTGAAAGGATGAATTTAGGCCGCGATCGGTATCTGAGCAAAATAATTCCACTGATGAATTTTTGGGGTAACAAAATGTCTGCCTGATATCCGAGCCGGTGACTCAATCAGACAACTACAGTCATGCCTATCGGACTCTATTTACATGCAGCAATTTGCAGTCTGTTTAAGTACAGGAAGATTGGGTGGACCTGACAATGCGAAGCCCTTACCGAAACTGCGTATCAAATCCCGTCGAAACTGCTATATCGTGAGAGCAGCGTTTACCTGCTGCCTTATAGATCGCTGTTTTCAGAGATTGCCCTATTCCCCATTCCTTGTTCCCTATTCCCCATTCCCCATCATTGAGGTTCAAGCTTCATCTTGATGATGGCATTGGTCTCGATCTGGTTCGATCGAGCGTGGCCTGTTTCGTCGCGGGCCATCATGCGTGTATTCGTGGTGATGGTGGCCTCTGCTCGATCGGGGACAATGCGATCGAGGCTGAAGGTGAAGGTGCTGCTGCCCTGGGACGCGAGCTGCAGCAGGTTGATGGCAATGTCTGCAGGTTGCCCTAGTTGGAGTTCCTGGGGAGGGGCTTGTTGGTCGACGGTTGCTTTGACAGTCACAGCATTGCCCTGGAGGTTAACGATCTCGTAGAGGACGGTCTGGGTGAGCGCAATACCGTTTAGGTTGAGGGATTGGGTGGCGCGCCATTGGGCACCGATGCCAACAGCGCCCTGAGGCAGGGGAACGGTAAGCTGCTGGAAAGAGTCGGCAATTTGTTGCAGCAGTTGCCTGGAGCCAGGATCGAGGGTTGCGGGCAAGGCGAAATCAAGCGGTTGTTTGGCGTTGCCGAGGGCATCCATCACCAGCGCCTGTTTTAACCCGACCAGGGTTTTCAGATAGGTGTCGATGGCATTGACCGCGACTGGCGGGGTGCCTGAACCCGGAATCGCTGCAGCATCGGTATAGACAAAATTCAGGTGGATGTCGCCATTGGTATCCACTTTGGTCACGTCTGTTTGAACGACCATAACCATGGCGGGGGATGTGAATGGCACGCTATCCTGACCGTTCAGGAGTGTCTTTACGTCCATGTTCAGGGTCATTTTCAGGGTCTGCTGGTGGTTGACTTGCGGGCTAAAGCGCAGCTGTTGTCTGGGAGCAGCTCCTGCATTGAGCAGTTCGACTTGGGTCTGGGGGACGATGGGGGCGGAGGGGGATTGCTGCGCGATCGCGTCGGGCGGTTGAGCGTTCACCGATGCAGACGGCAGCAGCACGCTTGTTCCGGCAAATAGAACCAGAAGGGAACTCAGGAACCATACTTTTTTCATTGAGGAATACCGGGTAAAAATGGCGATGTGATAGCAGAAGGCAGAGGGCAGAGGGCAGAGGGCAGAGGGCAGGGGGAAATATTCACCACATCTAGTTTTTAGCCTTCTGTTATGTCCCGATCCATTCTTGTAGTGCTATATCAATCTAAACGTTTTCCATTACCTCCATGTTCCAGATGCCATGCCTGCAACGCCAGTTGATGCACATCTCGCCAGGGAATCTGTTGCTGTCGGGCTAGTTGAGCGCAATCTTCGTATTCGGGTTGCACGTTGCTGATGGGCCCCGTGCGATTTCCGTCTTTATCCCCGGCCCAGGCAATTTTCACCCGCACGGGGCCATAGGGAGTCTCAACAGATTCAATACGTCGGTTCAAGATGGTACGCTGCTGGATGCGGCGACGGATGCCCAGGGTTGTGGTTTCCTGGAACAGAATCGTTTCGCAGGCAGCAATCCGCTCTGGCGGGCACAGGACAGCAAGCAAAATGCCAGGACGAGATTTCTTCATGCCAATGGCCTGGGTGAAAACGTCAAGCGCTCCAGCCGCAAAGAGGATCTCGAAAATATAGCCAATGGCCTGGGGATTGAGGTCATCGATTTGAGTTTCCAGGACAGCAACGGTTTCCAGGCCACCAAGGGTTGCTGGGGGAGTGAAGGTTGTACGGGGAATCGGAGCGGGGGAGGGCTTGTCTTGAGCAGTGGCAGGACTGGGATTGAAAATGGCAGTCTGAAAGGGCGGGGAGGATTCGGACATACCTTCGCCTTCACCGATCCACAGTCGCAGAATGTTGGGTAGGGGCAGATCGCAGCTACCAGCACCGAGGCCAATTTGCTGCAGGGTCATGGCGGGGGGCGGGCCAAAGCGACAGGCGAGGGTGGTCGCGATCGCGGCTCCCGTCGGCGTCACCAGTTCCCGGTTGATGCCATTGCTATACAGCGGTACCTGGCGCAACTGCAGTAACTTCAACACCGCCGGAGCTGGAACTGGCAGCTGGCCGTGGGCGGCGCGAATGGTGCCGCCCCCGGTGGGCAAGGGCGAGCAGTAGAGCTGCTCCATGCCTAACCAGTCCAGTCCCAGACAGGTCCCGACAATATCCACAATGGCATCGGTGGCTCCCACTTCATGGAAATGCACTGCCTCTGGAGCGATGCCGTGGACGGCCCCTTCAGCCACAGCCAGCTGCCGAAAGATCGCCAGACTCCATGCCTTTACCCGATCTGGCAATTCAGCAGATCGAATCAAACGCTCAATCTCTGGTAGATGGCGTGCTGGCATTGCATCTGGAGAATGCTGGGAGCGCTGGGTTGTTGGAGCAGAATGCTGATGCTGGGAGCGATCGCCATCAGCAGCATGGCTGTGAGGATGAGGATGAGAGTGACGAGGGTGATGGGAATGAGGAGCATTGCTGGGGCTGCGATCGCAGTTCAAATCCACCTGAACTTGAGTGGCCTGCTGACTGTTGCGAAGCACCCGTTGCGATCGCAGCTGATACTCCTCTGAAATCCCCAAGCACGCCAGCATCTCTATCAGATAATCTAACGGCACGCCCCCATCGACCAGCGCCCCCAGACACATATCCCCTGCAATCCCCGTCGGACATTCTAGATAGACTAACTTTTTCATGGGAATATGGTTCATTGTTAATGGTTCATTGTTAATGGTTCATTGTTAATGGTTCGTTGTTCATGGTTTAACGGTATTGGGAAATTAAGAGCGAGATCGGCACCCTTTCCCAAACACCCCCTGAAACCTGAAACCAATTCGCCACAACACCGAACCATCAACTATGAACAATGAACCATCAACTATGAACAATGACACATAAAAAACTTTTTATGACCGCCATTTATTCAATCCATCCGGATACGCCTCAAACCCGAAGAATAGAACAGATCAGGGACGCGCTGCAAAACGGCGCGGTCATGCTCTACCCAACTGACACCGTTTATGCCATCGGTTGCGACCTGAATTCCAAATCAGCCCTGGAGCGGGTGAGGCGGATTAAGCAATTGTCGAATGACAAGCCCTTAACTTTCCTATGTCCTTCATTATCGAACATTGCTAAATACGCTCATGTGAGCGATTCAGCTTATCGAATTATGCGACGACTGATCCCCGGCCCATATACGTTTTTACTGCCGACCACCAAGCTCGTGCCAAAACTGGTCAAAGATCCAAAACGCAAAACAACAGGAATTCGCGTTCCCGATCAAGCTATCTGTCTGGCTTTACTCAAGGCTCTGGGTCATCCGATTATTTCTACCTCTGCTCATTTGCCCCCTGATGAGGAAGTTCATCCCGCACTTGAGGCAGAAAAACAGCGCAATCCATCGCGTTTCGATTTATTCGACCGTCTGGAAAAGTTGGTAGACATTATTGTAGACAGTAACTCAGAGCCGGGATATCAAGGCTCCACCATCCTGGATCTGACTGCTAATGAACCTGCTGTGGCTCGGCGTGGGTTGGGGTGGGACGCCATTGCGGACTGGGCCTCGGAATTGGACCTCAGCGAGTTGGTTTCCTGATGTTGGTTTTGGGCGGGAAGGTGTTGCACCATTTTGGATTTTAGATTGGCGATTTTGGATTGGGGGAAGCCTTGCTGAGAAAACATTGCATCAATTTTATTGATTGTGTCTCCAAGTCAAATTGGTGTCAGGAAGCAATCTACGCCCCTTGGGGTTTCTTTCTCCTAAAGGAATGGAGTGAAATAACAATTCAGCAGTTGCTATCTGATTCGCTACTTTTGAACCACTTTGGCGAACGTCCACTTGTGGAGCTGTTACTCGCGGGATATCAATCGGGGGATTCTAGCTCAGCCTGATGGCGATTTTGCTTGTATGGCAAGGGTTTTGACGCATGACTGACTCTAGAAACTGGACATTCGCAAAACGAAGGCGACAGTTACTTGAGAGAGTGACACAGCACCCTGCCTCCAGTGAGTTGGGAATTCGTAGAGTTGAACTGTGGACAGGGAAGTCAAGCAAATTAAGTGGTTGAAACACCTAAGTTTCCTCTCTCAGGGTTGGCTCCTTACTGTTCTATGTTTTGCGCCCCCGTGCACTACCAGAGGCAAAATCATGAAGGTTACATCTTCCAATTCTCGTCATCAAACCAAGCAAGCTCAAAGCAAGCAAACTCAACCCCATCCTTCTGTTTGGAATGGTCTTCCTCAAAACCAGCCTGAATTGGCTGCGGTGGGGGAAATGGATCCTGATGCACTGGTTGATTTGCTACAGCAGGAACTCCAGCTAGAGGTGAAGTCAACCGGACAACGGGTGTATGGTGTGGCAGCCCGAATTGGTAAGGAAGTTGAACGGATCTGTCGCAAGAGCGATCGCATTCAGGCATCCGGCAAGGTACTCGCCTGGCAGGTGTCTCTTGCCCGCCATCGTTTGCAGAAGTGTCTATCCTATTATCGGCTGGGTTCAAAGCGCGCCCGGGTTGAACTTCACAGCACATTAGGCGCAATGGTGTACCGCCATATTGCCCCCCTGCGATCGCAGCTCGGTTTTCAGGGTCGCTACAGCATGATCGAAGACTTCCTGCAAAGTTTTTATATCGAAGCCCTCAAAGCCTTCCGCCGCGAGAACGATCTTCCCGCAGACTATACTCCTCGTATTCAATTGGAAGTGGCTGAGTACATCGCCTTCACCGAACACTACGCCAAACGTCGGATTGGCTTACCCGGCGGTCGCAGCCAGCAGCTGATCGTACTGCGCGCCCAGGGATTTGCCAAACGCCAGCCCGATGAAACTGCCATCGATATGGAAGTTGCAGTTGAATTTCCCCGGGGCGAAGAAGCAGAAGCCTTCAGCCGGTCCAACGTGGTGCAGCAAGTCAGGGAACAAATGGTGGCAGACACCATCGATCCCGCAGAGTCCGTATTGCGCGATCGCGTCATTGCCGAACTCATCCAATACCTGGAATCCCAAGGCCAGTCCGACTGCGTCAATTACCTGGTACTCAAACTGCAAGACATGGCTGCCCCTGAAATCGACGAAATCCTCGGCCTCACTGCTCGTCAACGGGACTACCTGCAGCAAAGATTCAAATACCATATGAGCAAATTCGCTCGCAGCCACCACTGGAAACTAGTCCATCAGTGGCTTGGAGCCGACCTGGATCAAAACCTGGGCATGGCCCCTCAACAATGGGATGCATTTCAGCAGCAACTCACCCCCGAACAACGGCATCTGCTGCAACTCAAGCAAGCCCGATCCAGCGAAACCGACATTGCTCAAGCACTCGACTGTACCCTGAAACAATCTCAAAAGCGATGGTCGCAGCTCCTGGAGCTAGCCTGGCAATTTCGCAACCAGGACATTGCAAGTTAGTTCGGTGCCCATTGGTTGGTTGCTCATTGTTGGTTGGTTAGTCTTCGTGACAGGTTGGTGGCAAATTGGTGGCAGGTTGTCAGGATATTGGGAAGTAGGACTGGTCTTAATTCCCAATATCCTAATACCGACGATCTATCATCCATACTCCATCCACAATGAATCATTAACAATGAACCATTAACAATGAACCATTAACAATATTGCCAATATCCTAATACCGACGATCTATCATCCATACCCTATCCACAATGAATCATTAACAATGAACTATTAACAATGAATCATTAACAATGAACTATTAACAATGAACCATTAACAATGAACCATTAACAATGAACCTTTCTTATACCTTTTATTAACCATTTCACCCTTGCAGATTTTTTGAGCTACGTTAAGCTGAAACAAGCTGGGATAAATCATCTTCTTGTTGAAGACAGTCGATTGCCCCAGGTAAAACTCCAGATCTTGTGGAAGGACAAGGTTGATTTGCAAACAACATGGCAAGCTTCCATCCTATTCGCAAGTCTGGCCTATTGTTGCCAATATGGCACTCTCAAAGATCGTCCAGCACGCAAAGCGCTGGACTTGCAGATAGAAGTAGACATATTCCTCCGAGGCGGTTATGGCTGTCAATCTTGCGCAGGCTCCTGCTTCATGCCCCCAGGCATCACAGGACGCCCCCGCACTCAAACAAATCTTTTCAACAATTCATGCCAGTAGCTGCCCCCGCTTGTTCAACTTCCATATGCATACGGTCTGTTCCGATGGCAAGCTGAAACCAATCGAACTTATCCAACAAGCATTAAACATTGGCTTGCGAGGTTTGGCCATTACCGATCATCATTCTGTTACGGGATATCAAATTGCCCAACAATGGCTGGACGAACAGCAAGACTTAAGCCAACAGGAATTAAATTCCCAGGCATCAAATTGCACCGATCCCCAACTTCAATCAACAACCCAACTGCCCCAGTTATGGACAGGTATCGAAATCACGTCTTATCTACTCGGAATTGAAGTGCATATTCTCGGCTATGCCTTCGATCCAGGTCATGCTGCACTCCAACCTTATCTCCAGGGCAAGCGACCTCATGGTTCAGACTCACTGGCAGCCAACGTTATCTCATCTATTCAGCAGGCAGGAGGACTGGCCGTGCTAGCCCATCCCGAACGATACCGCCGATCGGGAGCCGAACTGATTCCAGAAGCAGCTCGCTTGGGCATTGATGGGGTAGAAGCCTACTACGCCTATACCAATCCCAATCCCTGGAAACCCAGTACCAAACAAACCAAACGTGTGTTGCAACTGAGCCAGAAATATTCCTTGCTCAACACCTGTGGCACCGATACCCACGGTCTGAACCTGCTGCAACGTCTTTGAAGCAGCCAGGAACAGCTTATGGCAGAGGGCAGAAGGGCAGAGGGCAGAGGGCAGTCGTGTGACAGCTAAGATTGGGCCAAGTTTGTAGTCGGACTTTAGTGGTGCATATTAGTGCTGTAGAGTCCTGGGTAAGCATTGTAGCCCTTGCTCCGAAGCCCTGTTTCGCAAAATTAACTATGCTAGTGCTTTAACATTACGAGGTGGAAGGTTATTTTGAACGCCTTGCTTCGTAAGGCGTTCAAAATAACCTATTTTTGTGCGGGCACGAAGAAATCAGGATTAGCACCTCCTTCGGGGCGCTAAGGAACAAGAATTAAATCAGATGTCAACAATCTGTAGTGGCAACTGGCGCTTACATACGAGATTACATCTGTTTGGAAATTGGTCAGTAGGATGCAAAGGGCTATGCCCGTGCCCATCACAGACTCTCTGATGGGCACGCTTTGCTTTGCCCATCCTACGCTTATGTAAGCGCCTATTCATCTATCGGGGCAATCCCTTGCGATCGCCCCGATAGTCTCCTGATCGGGTGTTTTTTAGCCAGACTGGGGGAACGATGCCCGTTGATTTCCCGATAGTCTCTGGATAGGGTACCCACAAGGGGTACCCCTACAAATTGACAAACGATTAAATTCTCATTACTAACCGTCCAAGTTGTGCTGAAGGGGGGCTAACCTTCCAGTTGTGTTCAACATACTCCAGTTGGAGCCTCAGCCAAAAAAATAAAGGTTAGCGCTCCCATTGGGGGCTAACCTTCCAGGTCACCATCTAGAAATGTCCTGTAACGAATACCAATTTGACTTGGAGATGCAATTGATGAAAGTAGCAGAATGACTGCCCAAATGGGACGCTTGCTCAATCAGCCTTTCTTCAATCCAACAATCGGCAATCTAAAATCCAAGATGGTATAAGGCATGTCTGCGTATAGAAAATTTCTAGACCTAGAAATTCCCTCGTTGTCGGCCGCCATTTTCCCCTTGCCGCGCGCGGCGGTTACCCCGTTGTCCCTTGCGCTGCTCCATCAGCTGGGCCATCTGGGCGCGTTGTTCTGGGGTGAGTTCTGCGCGAATTTTGAGCAACGTCTCAAAGCGCTGGTTGCTCATTTGCTGCTGCAGGGCTTGCACTTGCTGGTGGTGTTGTCTCAGTTCGTTGTCAGATGCGTTGCTGGCGGAGAGCGATCGCATTTGCTCCCGAGCTTGTTGCATTTGCTGGCGCAAACCTTCATTGTTTGCTTTAGCGTCTTCACGGATTGCGCGGATGCGTTGTTGTTGTTCAGGCGTCAGGTTGAGCTGTTGCAACCATTGCCCTTTTCCCTGTCCGTTTCGACGTCCCCCATTTTCTGAAGAGCGTTGAGCCAGGAGGGTTGAAACATTTGCTCCGGAGTCAGTCAGGTTGCCAACCCGTTGGGTCTGGTCTACAGCAAAAGCACTGCCAATGGGTAACAGAAGAGAAGCTGCAGTTAACAAAGCAAATTGGCGCAAATTCATCTGAATATACCTCTTGTACGGTGAGTGATAGCTAAGTGAGTAAAAACTGAATGAGTGAAAGCTGACTGTTCGTTTGGCATTGGAACTGCCCTCGCGAACACCCTCATCTTAAAAAATTGGCCTGTGGAATGGCCTGGATCGTAGCTCCCAAATGTTTTGCAACTGGGGAACTAGATCGACCTGGTACTTTAGGACTAGGAAATCTGACGGGGACAATATTCAGCCCGTTCCCAGGATTCCGGGCATCCAACTATTGGGGGAGTCTATCGGTAGGGTGGAATGGCGCTTACTTAAGCGTAGGATGGGCAAAGCAAAGCGTGCCCATCACAAGCTCTCTGATGGGCACGGGCATAGCCCTTTGCCCATCCTACTGCCCAGTTTCCAAACGGATGTAATCTGCTTAAGTAAGTGCCATTCATCGGTAGGGTGGGCATTTCCAGCCTGCTGCTGTTTTATCCATTTGAGAGAACTGATGGGAAATGCCCACCAACCAAGACTCTCGCGGTGGGCAGTGCTCGCCAAAGAGCTGCGTTCAGTATCCTGGAACGCTCAAAAGCACTGCCCACCCTACACAAAGGATCTCCTTATTTCTGGACTCCCCCAAACTCTTGATGCGCCCCAGAGTTCCCTGCTCTGAGAACGAGGAGGTGGGTTCAGTGCTATTCTGTATCTTCATCAGCTCATCAGATGACGTAAAGAAAATCAATGATCAAAATACAGAACGATCGCCTTCTGGATCGCATAAAGGTCAGCTATCGTTTGCAGGATATCCAGGCAATCTCCGACTTTCTCACTACGCAAGGCAGTTTCCACTTCCCTACCCTCGCCAACGGATTATTCTCAGCAGCACTCCTTTCAAGAGAAACAGAATATACAGGCTACTCCAACGTCTGGGTCAGAGACAACATTCATGTTGCCCATGCATGCTCCATTTTGGGTAAGACAAACGTAGCTATTAAAAACCTTGCTTGTTTGATGACCTATTTTAAAAAATATCGAAACCGGTTTGAGAACATCATCGAATCTAAAGTCGATCCAGCAGTCGTAATGGAACGACCGCACATTCGATTTAACGGCCAAACATTGGCAGAAATCGGCCAAAAATGGGCCCATGCCCAAAACGATGCCCTGGGATATTTCCTCTGGTTTTATTGCCAGCTAGCGTGTGAAGGGTTGCTAAACCTGCAACCAGAAGATTGGGCAATGCTATTACTATTCCCTCTTTATTTTGAAGCGATTCGCTACTGGGCAGACGAAGACAGCGGCCATTGGGAAGAAGCCCGAAAAGTTGAAGCATCCAGTATCGGCACCGTCGTCGCTGGGCTGAGAGAACTGCAAAAGCTGATGATAAAACTTCCTGTACAAGGTGACTGCCAATATCCCCATAAGACAGTAGATGCTCAGTTTTTAGCTGACCTAATCGAGCAGGGAACCGCTGCACTCAATCGTATTTTGCCCTGGGAATGCATTCAACCCAAACACAAACGCAGGCGTTATGATGCTGCCCTTTTATTCTTGATCTATCCGCTGCAGATTGTGGAGTCAGAAATGGCAAATCGAATCCTTGCAGATACGATCGAAAACTTGCAAGGAGAGTATGGCATTAAGCGCTATTTGAACGATTCATTCTGGTCAGCTGACTACAAGACAAAACTATCGCCAGAGGTAAGAACCGATGATTTCAGCGAAGATATGTCTGCTCGAGACGCCTTAGTCCAACCTGGAGAAGAAGCGCAATGGTGTATTTTCGATCCGATCGTTTCAGCAATTTTTGGGCTTAAATTTCAACAGACCCAATGTCAGGATTATTTTGAACAGCAAACCTTTTATCTCAATCGTTCTCTCGGACAACTCACCGGAAAAGATTGCCGTTTTGGCGAATTCAAATGTCCAGAACTGTATTATTTAGAAGACGGTCGCTATGTACCCAACGATGTGACACCGTTGTTATGGACCCAAGCCAATTTAAGCATTGCCTTGAAAATGATGGAGAGATCGATTGAGACTCATTGTTTATAATTCAGAGACGGAGGAAATTGACTCATGGATAAACTAAAACATTATCGCAAATCCATCAAGACTTTTTTGCAAGAATATGTCGATTCTAGGAAGATTAAATCGAACACTGAAATACAAGCTGTTTTCGATCCTGAAAACGATCGCTATCTTGTGTTAGACATCGGTTGGGATGGCGAACGTCGGATTCACCATTGCATTTTTCACTTTGATATCAAGGGCGACAAAATTTGGCTCCAGGAAAATAATACCGATATTGAAGTCGATCGAGAATTAGAAGAGATGGGCATTTCGAAGAAAGAAATCGTCGTCGGGTTTCATCATCCCTCAATGCGCGAGTACTCTGATTTTGCGATCGCCTGACCAATACCTCCTATTCCCTCTCAATCTCACTAGTCCTGAACAGCTATTACCACATTCTGCTCATTACCCTGTTTCCGATTAGTAGTATTGGAGACTAAGATGGATTTCTCCCTGTATTCAGATGCGATCCTATTACGCGATCTACCTGAAGAAGGTTTATATCGTGAAGATATTGGCACAATCGTTGAAGTTTATCATGTCCGTGGACTGGGAACAGGCTACAGTGTTGAGTTTGTTGATATGCTGGGCAACACTGTAGGAATTGTAACTTAACTAATGAACGCTCTCCGTTTGCCTACTGCTGCAGATAGGCCAGCAGTGAGAAGTATGGCTGATGTTGCGTAATTTGAAAATGCCGATCGACCCATGGGTTTCAGACGAATAACAATATTGCGATCGCATGACACCACATTCTCTCCCTGACCCTCTCATATTCAACTAAAATGACTGGTATGACTTGCGCCCGTTCAAAAGATGACATCCTTACGAGAACTGATAGAAGACGAAATAGCAGCGATACCAACCTACAGTAAGTTCTGGTACGATACTGCTTTCTCAACGACGAAACTTAATCCTACTCAAGTCCAAGACGCCATTCAGAAAATCTATGCGATATTCGGCCTGATCCCCCCGAGGATACATTTCTGCGATAGTCTCTATGTCTTAATCAAAAAAAGCATAGATCTTTTCAATCATCCTCCACAATACTACTGTGAAGATGGTTCAGTGTTTGCCACTCAGATAATGGCACAAATTCATGAACTGCAGGCGGGTTTCTTTGAAAACATTGGCCATTGGGATCTTGCGCTGACGTCTCAACTGAGCGTGGTGGATGGAGAAAGTATCGATCGTAGAATCTCTCATTGCTTGCAGCAAACGTTGCTTGAAAACCAGCCAGATCAATTCAAGAGATGTGAATTACATACGTTTTGGGTATTGCCAAGACTGTGGTATGCAGATGAAGCAAGCCCGTTGGACTTTCACTTTTCTGCTGTACGGCGGCAAATGCTTTTTAAAGCACATGATGATGTTGTTTGGCAGGCGTACCGGCAACTTATCCTATCGTGCAGTTGGTTGACTGCTTTTGAGTCTGATTGCTTGATATGCGAGCGCCCGGTAGCCTTCTCGCTCAAGACGAATAGTACTTTCCCAACCTCTATCCTATTTGCGAATGGAGATGAATTAGTTTTGCAGAATAACGATGAGGTTTTATGATGACCAGGACATCCCTCCCAAAAAACGATGAACCTCGATCGATTACAGGATACGACTTGGAAGGTTATAGCAGAAGGCAGGAGGCAAAGGGCAGAGGGCAGAAGGGAAAGGTTGACTACATCTGGTTTTGAGTTTTTTGTTCTGTACTAATCTATTCTCGTAGTGCTATATTTTGACAGCCTTGCTCCGCAAGGCTGTCAAAATAACCTATTTTTCCGTTCTGGCACAAAGAAATGAGAGTTAGCGCATCCGAAAGGTGCGCTAACCTTCCAAGTCGTGTCTTGAAATATCTACACAGGTAGGGCTAAAGCCCCAACTACGGACCTTGCAAACGGTTTACGCGGGTGGGGCTAAAGCCCCGACTACTGACCGACCTAGAAGGTAAAGGTGGTTCGGATGGTACCGATCACAGCGTCTCCATTGTCAGCATCCTGGTTGGGTGAGGTCAGCCAGATCACCCCAGGCGTGATCAGGATATTGTCATTAACCCGGTATTTGTAGAAGGCTTCAATGTGAAAGGCAAAGTCCCGATCGAAGTCCTCTGGACCTGGAACCTCAAGCCCTCTGAGGGTGGGTTCTGCCCCAACGACGATGCCGCCAAAGTTTCCCTCTCTAAACAGATCGATAAACCCAAAGGTGAGGGCATAGGTCCAGATGTCCGCATCGCCCAAGCCAATCAGGCGAGAGTCGATTTTGCCGACCCAGCCATTCATGATGAATTTTGAGTTGAACTTAAGCGAGGTTTGGAGACCGTAGGCGTTGCTGACCACAGGGGTATTTGCCCTGGCCGAAGACAAGGTTGTTGCAGCGGAGAGACGGGCGGGACTGAGATTCGCCAGTCCGGTACCAGTGCCGCCCAGGACAAAACGAGTGGGAAAGTTGCTTGCAGTCGTGCCATTGTAGGCATGGACGTAGGTGAGACCGACTTTATAGCGGTCTCCATAGACAACCTGGGCGATCCCAGAGTAGCTGCCATTGAATAGACCAGCACCTTCTGAGGGATCCTCTGCTTCGTTGGCGATGTAACCGAGATCGATTCTCAGCTTTTTGGCAGGTGTAATAGCAACGGCTGCCCCGGCACCAAAAGGCCCAATGCGGTAGATGGGGTTGCGTTCGCCGAAACGGGAAATGGCATTTGACCCACCTGCTAAACCTTCAAAGTAGGGGTTTACGGTATCAACGTAGTAGTGATGCAGGGCGTCGTTGGCCAGAATCTGAAATTTGACTTTTTTGCCGACGGGGAAGATGTAACGTAAGATATCTAACTCGACATCGTTGCCCGATGGCCCGTCATAGGTAAATCGCCCTTCCTGGGTGCCCAACGTTCCTGTCAGCAATGGCGGGGTATTGCCTGCCTGCAAACGGGTTTGGAGCAAATCTTTGCCGGTGAAGCTGGTGAGGAAATTGAGGCGGATCCGATCCTGGAAGACAGTGTTGGCCTCAGTGTCATCGCCAAAGGCATCCGAGAAGGCAAAAATGACTTCTGCGGATAACTTGGTGGTGGTGGAGAACTGGTTGGCTTCTAGCTCTGCAGCACGGGCTTCCAGGGCATCTACACGACCCCGAATGGAAGCAATTTCGGCAGCAAACTCATCTTGTAAACGCTGCAAGGTTGCCAGATCTTCTTTAGTTGCCAGGTCAGCCGTAGCAGCAGCAATCAATTCGCTAATGCGATCGAGACAGGCATTTAAGCCTGCGGCAAATTCGTAGCGGCTAAGGGCACGATTGCCTTTGAAGGTGCCGTCGGGATAGCCTGCAATGCAACCGTAGCGTTCTACCAGGGATTGAAGAGCCTGGAATGCCCAGTCAGTGGGTTGAACGTCGGAGAGCTGGGACACAGAGGTGACCTGGCTCATGACTTCATCGTCTGGATTTTGTAGTGCATCCAGCGGATCTTGCACTTCATCCAGATCGGCAAGTGTATCTTCGCTTTCAAGCCCATGAGTATCGAGATGAGCAATAGGATGTGATTCAGACTCGACACTTGTATCTGTTTCAACGTCGGCGATGCTTGGCTGTACTGATAGTCGATCAGTTTCCTGGGCTTCAGCAAGCTGCATAACGGGAACAATCTGAGCGGTGGGTCCTCCGTCAAGACGATCGAATGGGGTGGAAGTGGGTGCGATCGCATCTACTTCCACCTCATCCGCCAACCCATCAAACTGCAATGGCTCGGAATCTAAGGAAACGATTGGAGTTGTCTCCTGAGCCGGTGCCGCAGGCAAAACCAGGAACATGATTCCCAGAACCGCCGAACTAGACAGCAGAGACATCAAAAAAAACTTGGACATACTGATTCTGGTTCCTCACACCCAACTACAAATCTCGTGCGTTTAAAATGTACGCTTCAAACAGCGCTTTAATTTGTGCGCTTCAGATATGCGCTTCCAACATGGGCACCTTAAACCCATGGATACAATTTGCGTCATTAAAAAAATGTGCTGGAAAACTTGCATCCATACACTGAAATCCCATGCCTGACTTGAGTTTTTTGTATTCAGCGATGCAAAATCCCTTTTCTTTATGTCAAAAACAGATTGAGGCAATTCGCAAACAGCATGAATTTCAATCCTTATATTTTGACTGCGCAGGCAGCAATTTCAAATGCAGAACAATCTTGCATTGTCTCAGCAGACGCCCAAGCTGTTAAGAATTGCAAAACTCTACTCGTAGGATGTCTAAGAAGTTCAGTTTTTTCGAATTGCTGCGATGCATTTGCCGCAGTTGACAACTGTATAGCAAGGAACGTTTACTAGTTATAGCGCAGGATGCTCAGGATTTAAAGAGCTGCGATCGCGCCTGGACTCAACCCCATCAGCGGGAGAACTTTCTGGTAAATTGATGCAATCTGGACCTATTTCAACCTTCATCGATCGGCATTTCCGTCACTTCAATGCCGCCACCGTCAAAGACGCAGCAGTTGGCTACAACCTTCATTTGCAGAGTGGTGGAAAAATGTTTTTGGCTATGGCAGGTGCGATGAGCACTGCAGAGTTGGGATTATCTCTCGCTGAGATGATTCGGCAGGACAAAATTCACGCAATGACCTGTACCGGGGCCAACCTGGAAGAAGATTTGTTTAACCTGGTTGCCCACAATCGCTACAAACGGATCTCAAATTATCGCAACCTCACCGCTAATGACGAAATGGCTCTGCTCAAGAGCGGCTTAAATCGGGTCACTGACACCTGCATTCCCGAAGAAGACGCCATGGCCAAAGTAGAATCTGCGCTTTTGGAGCTATGGCGGCAAGCCCATCAAGCTGGCCTCAAAAAATTCCCTCACGAATATTTATATGACCTGATTAACAGCGGTAAACTCCAGGATGAATATCAGATCGATCCTCGCGATAGCTGGCTATATGAAGCAGCAAAGGTTAATCTGCCTTTATTTATTCCCGGCTGGGAAGATTGCACTCTGGGCAACATGTTTGCAGCCCGATGTTTGAAAGGCGAATTAACCCCTGCCTGTATCAGGATGGGGATTGAATACATGCTGCATCTCTGTGACTGGTATAAAGAAACCAGTGCCGATAGATCCATTGGCTTCTTTCAGATTGCAGGTGGCATTGCAGGAGATTTCCCGATCTGTGTTGTGCCTCTGTTGCGCCAGGATGCGGAACAGGATGTCCCCCTCTGGGCTTACTTCTGCCAGATTAGCGATTCTACCACCAGCTATGGGTCCTACAGCGGTGCCACCCCCAATGAAAAGATTTCCTGGGAAAAGCTGGGGGTCGATACTCCAACCTATGTGATTGAGAGCGATGCGACAATTGTGGCTCCGCTTATATTTGCCTATGTTTTGGGTTGGTGAATTTAGAGGGAGAAGGCAGATTGAAGGCAGGAGGCATGAGGCAGGAGGCATGAGGCAGAAGGTGGAATCTAGAGGGAATATCTGCGGTTCAAAGTGGGCGATCGTTGCCCTTATGATGGGATAATGAACAACATTCTATCCTCTACTCTCGAAGGGCACTACTGACATAAGGGTCGGTGAACAGCTCCCAATCTAGGAATTTCCAAGGCTTTCGGCGCTCAATTCTGAACTTATAGTAAGGGCCATTCTCCTCTGCCCTCTGCCCTCTGCCTTCAAACAGGGTTTACACTATAGATTAGCTTTTCCCTATTTATCATTTCAGGCAATCCTGAGATTGCTTTGCCTGTGACTGCCTCTGTTTTTACGACCGAACGCCTGCTATTCAACCCAGCAACCCCGATCGCAAATGCCATTCCCACTGTCTTTGCCTTTCCCAACAAATACTCCATTGGAATTACCAGTCTGGGCTATCAAGTGATATGGGCCAAATTAGCAGCACGTCCCGATCTGCAGGTGAGCCGTCTGTTTACGGATGTTTGCGAACCTTTACCGGCCCAGGCAGAGTTGCTGGGTTTTTCCCTGTCCTGGGAACTTGACTATGTCAACATCCTGAATTTGCTGGAATCTCTTTCCATTCCCCTCCAGGCTAGCCAACGCAGCCACAGCCATCCCTTGGTTTTCGGTGGCGGGCCAGTACTGACTGCAAACCCTGAACCCTTTGCTGATTTCTTCGATATCATCTTGCTGGGGGATGGGGAACTGTTGCTAGACGAATTTATTTCTGCCTACCAGCACGTCCGCACCGCCGATCGAAATACGCAACTTCGCCATCTTGCCCAAACTGCCGGCGTCTACGTTCCCTGCCTTTATACCGTGACTTACTGCAGCGCCAGCGGGCCAATTCAGTCCATTCAACCGCTTGATAATAAAATTCCTGCTCGCGTAGAAAAACAAACCTATCGTGGCAATATCTTATCTGCCTCCACAGTGGTGACTGGGAAAGCCGCCTGGGAGAATATCTATATGGTAGAGGTCGTGCGCAGTTGTCCGGAACTGTGTCGTTTTTGCCTGGCCAGCTATCTGACGCTCCCCTTCCGCACCGCCAGCCTGGAGGGATCGCTCCTCCCCGCAATCGAGCGTGGCTTGCAGGTCACCGATCGGATTGGTCTCTTAGGAGCCTCAGTCACTCAACATCCAGAATTTGAAACCCTGCTGGACTATTTGGGACAACCGCAGTACGACGGCGTCCGTCTCAGTCTGGCTTCTGTGCGAGCCAGTACAGTAACGGTAAAATTAGCAGAAACCCTCGCTAAACGGGATACACGTTCGATTACGATTGCTGTCGAAAGCGGCTCCGAACGTTTGCGTCAAGTCATCAACAAAAAGCTGCGGACTGATGAGATCCTACAGGCGGCAGCTAATGCCAAAGCGGGTGGGCTGCAGAATCTGAAACTCTACGGCATGGTCGGTCTTCCTGGAGAAGAGGCAGCTGATCTCGATCAGACGGTGGCGATGATGAGAGCGCTGAAACGAGCGGCACCGGGTTTGCGCCTGACCCTGGGGTGCAGCAGCTTTGTACCCAAAGCCCATACGCCATTTCAGTGGTTCGGCGTTAACCGAACAGCTGAGAAGCGCCTGAAGCGCTTGCAAAAACAATTACGTTCCCAGGGTATTGATTTCCGCCCAGAGAGCTATAACTGGTCGGTAATTCAGGCGTTGATCTCCCGGGGCGATCGGCGTCTGTCGCGGTTGCTGGCGTTAGCGCGCACCTATGGCGAGTCGTTGGGTAGCTATCGTCGCGCTTTCAAGCAATTGCGAGGTCAGCTTCCAGAACTGGATTTCTACGTTTATGCTGACTGGTCAACTGATACAATGCTGCCCTGGAGCCACTTACAGGGTCCTCTATCTGATGCCATGTTGTTGAAGCATGTGCGGGAGGCGCAACGTCATTTTCTGCCGTCGGAACAGGAGCTGTCGTCATCGAAGGCAGGTTGATCGAGCGTTTAGCCAGCATTCTGTATGCGTTGTTGAAGATGGACAACCGTGTTTTTACATTACGCAATCTGAGTCATACATCTCGCCGCTGGTCTATCCGCAGCAGTAGGCAAGCGGAGATCGCTCATCGGTAAAGTTATAATTTCTACGGTGTTGCCCAATATATCAAAAAACTCAACACTGTAGCCTGTTTCCAGTCCACGGACATGATGAACCTCAACGATTGTGCCAATATCCCCACGACATAAACCTGCTTCAGGTAGATCGCGTAATAGGATCGCATCTGAATACAGGGAGAAATCCATCTTAGCCTCCATGACTTCTAATCGGGAACCAGGGTAATGAAACGAGGTCAGTTTGTGCCTGCATCTATTTGCCAAACGGTTCTAACTAACAATTTCTTACTTATGGGAGTTAATAGGGCTGCTCTCACTTCGTACCTTACCCCATACACAGTCCCTTTAACTTTATCAACATCTGCAGTCAAGTGAAAAATACGAATGTCCGAGTCTAGCTGCTGCCAATTTTCTAAGGAATATCCGCACTGAAAAAGTATTTTTGCCTTTGGGCCACCCCGTTTATGCTCGGTATTCAGTATTCATCAGTATTCAATAGATAATCATAATTTTTGATGGTTCAATAATTGCGCGATCGCGATTTGGGATTTTCATTCCAAATTCTTAGAAATAGCCAATAATTATATATTTTACTACACAAATCAACTTAATGCCTGGCTTCACAGCAGGCACAGCCTTCGTCGTGAAATGGACTCTGATAAAGTTGTGACACGACTTGGAAGGTTATTTTGAAAGCCTTGCTGAGCAAGGCTTTCAAAATAACTCATTTTTCCGTTCTGGCACGAATAAATGGGGGTTAGCGCCCCCTTCGGGGGCGCTAACCTTCCAAGTCGTGTTGTGAACCAACCAGTAGATATCAAGCGTTCTTTGCAGGTGGTGGTGCGCTTTGGCATAAGTATTGGTTTTGCGATGCAAACCGGTTTGCTCTATCATCGGCACTAAGCCCTTTAATGCCTGCTCAAACAGCGATTGGTCTTTGCAATCGCAGTGCAATTCCCACAGAAATCGACTGCCGCGTTCCATTAAGACGATCGTCCATCTCTTTAGATCGTCCATCTCTTTAGGTTGAAAGCCTTGTGTTGCAAGGCTTTCAACCTCACCTACCAAATTGTGGCGGGAAGCATTTGGGGGCAAGGGACATACATCTACAAACTTCGTCACCATCCCAGCTCTCGCATCAGCCGGTCGAGATTTTTCCCTTTGATTGCGGGATGGAAGAAAATTTGTATTTCCTGCTCGCTTTTTGCCTGTGGGGAGTGCGGGTGCCGATGGTGAATAGCAGCGAGATTGGGTTGGGGGTTGGTTGGGAGGCTCATCTTGGTTCTCCTTAAAGGTTCATACCATTTTGGATTTTAGATTGACGATTTTGGCTTGAAGACGGCCTGCCTGGGCAAACGTCCCATTGAGGCAGTCATTCTGCCAATTTCATCAATGGCATTGCCAAATTAAATGGATATCATCACGCCAGGGCAGAGAGTTCATCGCTCAATTGCACCCGGCCTCGACTGATGGCATACAACAGACGATCGATGGCTGTTCTTTCTTCTTCATCCAACCCTTCAGACATCACCGCTGCCATCAATCCATACCGATCGGCGCGGGTGAGCTGGCCGGAACGGGTTGCTTGGGAAAATAACTCTGAAATCGCACTGGGAAGAAGAACAAACGCTTGCATTGCCATAACCTCAACTCCATATCTCTACTATCGCTGGTTTGAACGCTTTGGCCTGCGATCGCACTCTCCTGTGAATGAGGATTCATATCAGGCTACCGGGCGATCTAGATGACGGGGACCGGGCGATCTCGCTCCGTCTCTCATGCGATCTGGAGACAGGGTAATCGGTGATGGGAATCACATCTCTTCTTCTCAGAAGGTCTATCACGACCTCTTAGTTTGACGCAGCGAGTCATTCAGCAAGTGATTTATAGCAACAGCCAAGCTCATTAGGACAGACAAAAGCAGCTCGCAACTGGAAGGCAGAAAATGCCGATTTTGGTAGGAGACTCCATCAGGCAAGACTTGTTAGAATTGGAAACCCGACTGCATTCAAGTGAATCAACGACTTGATGCCTAGTTGCCAGCGACTAAAAAGTTCTGCCCTAATACCATGACAACAAATCGTAGCTACCAACCGTGTTTCGCGACTGTTCCAGATTCATGGTTGGGTCGATGGGGTTTGTTGCGTGAATTCACTCGTCGATGGCATGGCCTCTCGTTACGCCCCCCTGGCAGATATTCATCACGAGTTGAACGCGAACAATCGAAATTGGGCATTGTGCTTCCACCTTCCTTCCAAGAGTGGCTTGCGTTTGCAGATGAGCTGCTGGCACAAGACGCTTTCGAAATCCTGCGCGATTGTTACGAAATTACCCGCATTGAAGAACAGGGTGCCACATCGCTTCTTCTGCAAGGCGAAGGTGATGTTTATTGGGCTATCAGAGACGAGAATCTGACAGATAGCGATCCGCCAGTTGATACCTATTGTCTCGATTACGAATCTGGAGATGAAGACCGGTTTTCCCTTTGCGGGACTGAATGGCCGCATATTACCACCTTCATTTTTGGGCATATGGCACATTTCCTTGATGGAAAGGGTGGGGGTTGCTTTGTGAGAGTCGAAGCAACTGATGATTTCTTGAATGAGATGCACAAGGCATTTCCAGTCAATTCGTGCTTCGATACGATTCACATCTTCGAAAAACAAGACTTAATTGTTCTGATTCTCCCCACTGAATACGATCCTGAGAAATACCATATGCTTGTAGAAGTCTTCCGCCCGATACCGATGTCAGACATTCCCAATTGCGTTCTTGTTCGCACTAATAACGGCGGAGCCTTTCATGGGATGTTCGCGTCAGAGTGAGATGAGTCTGGCAAAATCAGACGTCATCACGGCAAAGTCAAACATTAAAGTATGCGCGATCGCAGACAGGCCCCTGAGATAGTAAAGATATAGCAAATCACTGGTACTGAATCCCGACCGCTCTCACGGTCGGCTTTTTCTTGATAGCAGAAGGCAGAAGGCAGGACGCAGAAGGAAAAGTACACGACCTGGAAGGTTAGCGCCCCGAAAGGGGCGCTAACCTCCATTTTTTCGTGCCAGCACTAAAAAGAGGTTATTTTGAAAGCCCCGCAGTGCGGGGCTTTCAAAATAACCTTCCAAGTCGTGTGTCTCAGTCAACCTCTGCTTGACTGTATAGGAAATGTCATTGCCCTTTTCTTTCATTCTTTCTTTCACCAAGAAAACGATTTAATTGAGCGATTAAACCATTGACAGTACCAATGTCTGGAATACCTGATGCGCTCTTGATTTTATTTGCAGATCTGCGGATAGCCCCTTCAATTGATCGATCTAGAGACTCTTTATCCTCATCCATAGTATCTGCTTGGATTCCACTTGTAGAGTCAGTCCGGCTAAGCGCATTTTCACCAGCGATCGTTGAGCCATACAAACGACTACTTATGAGTTCAGAAGGTACTCCTAGAGAAAGTAGATACTTTCTAAAAGTCCCTGAATTGAGAATAATGACCCCATCGCGCAACAAATCTCTAACGATAGGTCTTGAATGTTCCTCGATCTCATCGCTAACTGTTTCTCCAACTTCTCGATCCTGTTCATTCTGGGCAGTGGAACTAAAAAATTGGGCATAGGTTGTATCAACAAGTAAAGCGATGTTTTGTTGTTCGCGTGGGGTTAATACCGTGATTGCGAAATCGTGATCGTCAAATTCGTCTTCCTCTGCTGATGGAATGATTCCATCAAGGGAATAGCGATAAACCATCACAGTTTGAATGCCACGCCCGACAAGTCTTTCAGCAAGCTGAACAGCTACCGCTTGACTCGCTATACCGCAGCATGCTGAAAGAACGCGATTGGCCAGCGAACGTGAATCAGTAGCACCGGGAGATGCAACGGAAAGAAAGGCCCGCACTGCTGCCACAGTTGCTTCAATTAATGCCAGCAACTCAACCAACTCATCATTATCCCGATACTCCTCATTGAGTTCTCTCCGGATTTCCACCTGGCGATCTGCGATCGATGTAGACCCTGACAATGCTGGCCCAGACTCTAATAAATGATTGATTTCAGCAAGTATGGATTTAAATTTTGTCCGTTGTGAACTGAATAACGGCTTATAGTCTTGCTCGTTCCCCGCCTCGTCAGCATCGACCCTGGTAATTTCTCTGTCATCACTCATACTGCCAAAAACAATCCACTTGTTTCCATCTGCCTTGGCATAGAGTTTCTTGAAGCCAAGTTTGGTTTTGGCAGTACCAAGAATCCGATCCAGGGCTTCCTTGCCGATGCCGCGACTGCCTGCAGCATTTTTTAAATCATCCTTCAATTTTTCAGAAGCTATATCCCACTTCGAGTTCCCCCACGGCATTTCTGCCTGTGGTTCTGTCGCTTCACCCTCTTTGGTGGGTGTTGATGTCTCCGCAGGCTCCAGTGAATCGATCAGGGATCTATGCTGTTGCGGGGTAAAAGTAATCTGTCCCTGACGCATGCCAGAGGGCTTAGCCCCAGACTTGAACGGGGCATTCCACATTACCTGGTCGATAATCGTCTCTGGCCCAGTTGTGCCCCGATCGACAACCCAGACATGGACATGTCCCTTAGAAAGACCGCCCCTGCGCTCAAATCGGTCAGGATTGGATCTCACAAGCTTACTAACGCAGTCAGTGCAGTCACCCCAGTGCTTGCGCGGCAATTTGCTGATATCAGGTCCTTGAGTCAAATCCACTTCGGAGGCTTCCTTCTTCGGTATCTCCACAATTTTTTGCTCTGGACTCATGCTGCCAAAAACCATCCAGGTTCCTGTCTTGGTATTGCCATTGCCTGATGTAGCCCTGCCTTGCGGGGTGCCTTTTTCCCTGGCATAGAGCTTCTTAAAGCCATACTGCTTCTGGCGACGAATCGACTTCAGAATCCGGTTCAACTCTGGTTCGCTGATGCCCGTTCGTTCCGCAAAGGCCAGGGCCTGCTTGACAACTTGAGCGCCCCGATCCCATTTCTGGCTCTGGGATAGCGTCGCCTCCCGGTCTCGCTCGCTGGTTTTGGCCTGCTCGGTCTTGCCAGCCTTCTGTCCGGGTTTCTTGGCCTGCTCGGTCTTGCCAGCCTTCTGTCCGGGTTTCTTGGCCTGCTCGGTCTTACCAGCTTTCTGTCCGGGTTTCTTCCCTTGCCTGGCCGCTTCTTCCTGCAGTTGTTTAACCGTCCTGCCATCCGCCGTCTTCGCATTGGGATTGGCCGGTTTCGTCGCCTTCTTGGAACCGCCCGGTTTCACCTTGGGTTGAGCCGCAGGCTGGGCTGGGGCCGCACCTGGTGTTGCGCCACCGCTGGGGGCTTTGGCTTCAGGGGGTTTAGCAGCTTTCTGGTTCTTTTCTTTCCACTGGCCCGGTTTGGGCTTGGCCGCCCCAGACTTGGCTTTGGCTTCGTCGCTGTAGAGATCGGTAAAGAACTTGTCCGCGGAGAAATCGACTGGCTTGAATTCCAGAGAAGGCCATTGCCCGGAGCCAAAGACGTAATCCACCGAGGCACCGATACCGAAACTGTTGCCCAGGGGCCATTCTTTGCCCCCCAGGGGCCAGGTCCATTTCTTATCCGACAGCGGCGACCACCAGGGGGCATCCACTTCGACGAACAGATCGCCACTTAAGCCGAGGAACGGCTGCGCGGCAATTTCCAGGTCGCCGCGAATGAAGAACTCGCCCTTCTTGTCCTCACCGTCTTGGGCCGCTTTTTCCCGGTAGCCAATAATGGGCGTCGCTTCGGCATAGCCCTGAATGCCAGCCAGGGCATTGACGCCCGCTCCCGCTTTCAGGTCGTGGGAGATAATTTCCAACCCGGCTCCGGCCTCGCCCCGCAGCCGCAGTCCAGCGGCGGCGGAGATGTTGAGGCTGCCCTGAATGCTGAATGCCTGGGCCTGTTGTGGATCGGTGGAGTAGGTACCCTGGACGACAATGTTGTAAAACTTGGCTGGACCCAGTTTGGCGAAGGCGTCCATACTGACATTGGCAAAGATGAAGATGTTGCCCACCACAGGCAAACCATAGCGAGCTCTGCCCTCGATCTCGAACAAATGCTGGTTGAAATCTTTCTGCTCAAAGAGTTCAAACTCTTTCTGGGGGGTAATTTCACCGATGATGGTGACATGGCCTTCATGGTCGGTAATCACCTGGGCAGTACCATTGAGCCATTCATTGAAGGCAAAGTTGAGGTCGCCTTCCCCAAAGACGACGTACTCCACTTCCTTTGGCTTCTTCGATTTCTTTTTCTTACCCTTCGCGGTGGGGGCAGGGGCTTCAGCTGCTCCTTCTGGCGGTGCTGTTTTCGACTGGGCCAGCTGTTCGGCCTGACTCCGTTCCATCAGTCTCAGCGTCACGGTACCGGAGAGCTTCTCGCCCTGGTAACCGACTTTGCCTTCACCGCTAATCGACTGACCATCCCAGGCTAGCTTCAGGCTTCCTTGAAAGTTCTTAGGCAACGTCAGGTTGGCACTCCCCTCACCTGTAACCTGTCCGTAGTCAGCATGCTTCAGGTTGACCTGGCCGTCACCCAGTCCCTCCGCCTGGAGATTAATGTTCCCTGCAAAGGATTCTACTTTCTGGTCTGTGACGTGAACTGTAACTTTGCCTGAGATGGCATTGCCGACGTTGAGGGAAAACGTTGTTGGCCCCACGGAGAGCACGCCATTCTCAATCTTGTTCGGAGTCGACAAATCTGTTAGAGCGAACCCACTCAACCCGATAAGTTCAGGATATTTGGCGAGTGCCTTATCCATGCCGCTGAGCTTGTCTCCATCCTTCACCCCCATAAAGCCATCTGACTCGATTTTGCCAGTGGTGCTCCCTTCTTTTTCGCTGAGCGTCAGTTTGACGCTCTTCACAATCAAGCTGGGAACCAGGGGCAATTCGCCGATGGACGCAAACAAAGGATGGGGCTGGAGCGGAATCGCTTGCCTCTTCTTAATGGTGGTGTAAACACTGGTGGATTGGCGTTTGCTCTCTCTTTCGAGTTTGATGGGCTGTTCTGCAGTCAGCGCACCAAATCGAACGTTGATGGTGCCTTTTCTGCGTTTGCCTGATTTAAAGTAGGTGTTGAATGCTCCTGAAACCGGGAAAGAGTCTTTCGTTTTCAGATCGATGACGCCGGGGGCGGTCTCTTTCTCGGGTGCAGCTTTGGCGGGGGCGGCGGCTTTACGCTGCAGGTGGCCAGCGGTCGTCCCGGTTGAAGGTCTGGAAATTGGCGGTGCGGGTTGTCCGGCAACGACCCTGGTGGCGACGGCTTCGGCTTCCCGCTCCAGGGGATCGTTGGGCTGGCTGACGGTCAGGCGCGGTTGGATGCTGGGTTCTGGGGCGTTGCGTTGCTGGACGGTGTGGGCGAGTTCGTGGGCCAGCACTTTCTGGCCCTGGGCGGTCTGGGGTTGATATTGGTTGGCACCAAAGTGGATGTGCTGGCCGCTGGTGAAGGCTTGGGCATTGAGTTCCCTGGCAGCGGCGGCGGCGGTGGGGTCGGTGTGGGTGCGAACGCGACTCAGGTCGGTGCCGAGGGCCCCTTCCATGTGGGAGCGGGTGGAGGCGGGCAGGGGGCGGCCACCGCTTGAACGATTGAGGGCGGTTTGGGTGGCGGGGCCGGGTGTGGGGGCGCTGGTGTTGCTGGCGCGGCGGGCCAGGTAGGTGTGGACGAATTGGTTGCCTGCGGCTTGCTGCAAACGGTGGATCGGATGCACTGGCGTACTACCAGGTTGCGGTTGGTGCGCCATCGGGGAAGATGGACGTTTATCCGCCTGGGCGGTGGTAGGGTCGAGGGTGGAGTGCCGGGTGCTAGCCATAGGACTGATACTATTTTGGATTTTAGATTGGCGATTTTAGATTGGCGATTTTAGATTGGCGATTTTGGATGAGGAAACCTTAAAATTCGTAGGGTGGGCATTGCCCACCACCCTGATGTAAGTGCTATGCAAACGTAGATCGTAATTTAGTAGACCATCGTTCAGTCAACCGTAATTCAATCAACCGTAATTCAATCAACCGTAATTCAATCAACCATAATTCAATCAACCCATAATTCAAACGTAGACTGTATTTTCAGAAATAAACTGTGATGGATCCGCCTACAGGCAGGCGTTTTAGCAGGTCGGGTGATGTTCCCTGGGCAGATTTGAAGGCGTCGAGTTGTTGCTGAAAGTGTTCTAGCGTTCGGGGGGCTTCTTGTTCGAGCTGGGCTTGCAGGCTGGTGTCCAGGAGGAGATCGGCGATGGTTTCGGCGAGACTTCTGGCATCATCGGCACTGAGGCTGGGTTTGAGGGTGTGCAGGAGGGTTTCGATTTGTTCGACGCCCTGTTCTCGTCCGGCCATTAATGCTTCGACCTGTTTGTGGGTGAGGGGAATGCCACGGCTGGATAGATGCTGGTGGATCGTGGCGCTAATGGGGGGAGGAACGCGGGGATTGAGCCGAAAATGGGCACCGACCATGCCCAGTCCAGCGATAGAGAAGGCACTCTCTGGTTCTGGTGGGGGGGCGGGGATGGGGGCGGCTGGCAAGAGGTCGGGATCGTTTGATAGTACGAAGCGGGGCAGATAACCGGCGCTGGCTAAGCGTTGGAAGGCGTCGATGGGCCCGGCGGGTTCTGGAGTCCAGAGTTTTGTCAGATCGTGGGTCTGGAGTTCCGGGATGAGGTCGAGCAGTTGGGTTTGCAGGTCGGGGGTGAGGGCGAGAGGGCCGCTGCTGCCCTGGGATTGATATTGGAGGTAGAGCAGGAAGCGAACGGATTCGCGCCGGATCAAGGGATCGTTGAGGGTTGAGGGGGATTGGGGAGTGTCTTGACGCTGCAGGGTGGGGACGGGGTTGCCGCTCTGGGCAAGGGTGGCGGGTTGGCCGGTGGTGATGGCGCGGGCGACTTGGTCGGCTTCTTGCTCGCTGGTGCTGCCGGGTTGACTGATGCCTGCTTGGGTGCCCCGTTGTCTGGCTTGGGCGATGTGGGCGCTTTCGTGGGCGAGCAGGGGCAGATTGGTGGCGTCTGTTTTTTTCTGGAGAATAATCTGGTTGCCAGTGGTGAAGGCACGGGCGTTGAGGGCGCGGGCTGCGGCTTCGTGATGCTGCAGGCGCACGGTTGAGAGGTCGATGTTCAGGCTCGCTTCCAGGCGCGATCGCAATTGGGGTGGCAGGGGTTGACCGGCTACTTCAGGTATCAGTTCGCGGTTACCTGCACTGCCTTGCAGCCGCTGGGCGGCTTGATGGCGCAGACAATCGCTGCCGCTGTGGGAGGAGCGATTCAGCAGGCGGCGGGCCAGGACAGGGGGCAGTTGCTCTCGACCCGTATCCAATTCAGGAACAACTTGAGCTTGAACGTGCTGGGTTGCAGGCAAATCCCAGTAGCGGTTCCAGTAGCGACTTTGGCGTCTCATGGCGACCTCCGGGAAGAAGGGAGATTGGGGCGGATCAGATCCCGGTAGGCCCCGAAATCTGAACTGACGATGGGTTTCTCGAGCTTTTCCAATTCTCGCACGACGGCTTGCACGAGATGTTCCATCGTAATCGATGTTTCCTCAGCAGCGGCGGCAAAGGCAGCGGTCAGGACACAGTTTTTAATATTACCACCTGAAAAGGAAAATTGCCGCGCCAGATAGCCCAGGTCAATATCTTCAGCCTGGGGCACTTCGGCAGGCAGGAGCCGCTGCCAGATGCGATCGCGATCGCCAGCCTGGGGCAGGGGAAATTCAACCGTCATCTGCAGCCGTCGGGCAAATGCCTGGTCTAAATTCTGACGGAAATTCGTGGCTAGAATGGTGACGCCATCATAGGTTTCCATGCGTTGCAGGAGATAATCAACTTCAATATTGGCATAGCGATCGTGGGCGTCTTTGACCTCTGAACGTTTGCCAAACAAGGCATCCGCTTCATCAAAAAACAGTACTGCATTGGCTGTTTCTGCTGCTGCAAAAATACGATTCAGGTTCTTCTCGGTTTCGCCAATATATTTGCTCACCACTGAAGAGAGGTCGATGCGATACAAATCCAGCTCCAGATTGCGGGCCAGAATTCCCGCTGCCATTGTTTTCCCCGTGCCAGACGGGCCACTGAACAGAACGGCCAGACCGCGTCCCAGCATCAGGCGTCGGGAAAAGCCCCAGGTCTCGTAAACTAGATAGCGGTAGCGCACCCAGTGTTCCAGGTTCTGCAACTGGGTCTTAATTCCAGGGGGCAAGATTAAGTCTTGCCAGGTGTGAATGCTCTCGATCGGCTGGGCTAAATTTGCCAGCTCCAGGCTCGATTGGGCACGACAGCTGGCAAATAGCTCGGCTCGCGTTGGGTGTTGGTGCTGACCAAAGGCCGCTGCATGACCCGAGGCATGGCTGGCCGCTGCAGCAATTTGCTCGCTGGTGAGGCGAAAGCGGTCGGCGAGCTCCGACAGGTCAATTGCATCAGTCTTAGATTCCTGACCGTCTGCGCTATGACCATCAGTGCTATGACCGTCAGTGCTATGACCGTCAGTGCTATGACCGTCAGCGCTATGACCGTTGAGCGATGCTGCCCACAGGTGTTGGCGAGCTGTCGTATTGGGAGCAGGCAGATGCAAGGTTAATAAGGGAGCAGCCATGACGAAGTCTGTTGTGGCCCAGGGTTCGGCTGAGAGGAGATAGCGTGGTTGCGGGCAGGGAGCTGCTAGCAGATGACGCAAAGCCAGGATGACTGGTTCTCCTGTCAGCAGGCGATCGACACTCTGCACAACCAAAGCGGCATTGTCCAGATGTAGATCGCGCAGGAGACGGGCAACGGCGTCGTCTGGATTGGGATGGTGGCTGAGGGCAACTCCATCCAGCACCTGCAATGGTACCCCTGCAGCATCAGACAGATGGGTGACTGCTGCCATCTGAAGGCCGCGATCGCGGCCGGTTACGGCAAGGATCGGAGCGGGGGAAGACAACTGACTCATGTAGAGAGTAAGCGCCTTAAAGCGAGCGGCTGTCTCTGGATCCAGGAGCTGGTCGGGTTGGAAGGGGGATAGAGCGGGGGGAGTGAGGGGAGTGGAGGGGGCAGGGAAGGAATTGGTGGCAGGGGAGTGGAGGAGTCCGGTGAGGAGGGGGTCGGGAGTGTTGGTGCCCAGCAGGTAGGTGACCAGGCGTTCTTCGAGTTTGAGGCTGCGACTGAGAAGGCTGGGAGGTAAGGGGCCGGTGGGGTCGCTCAGCTGGATCAGACGTTGCGATCGCAGCGGGGATTGGGGGGCAAATCGCTGACGCTGACTGGCCCGTTCTGCCAGAGTGTCGCAAAACAGATCCAGGGCTAACCCTACTGTCGGCCAGCGGTGGGTAATGTCGTTATTCAGATACCCAAACAGGCGCTCGTACTGCCGATCGAGTTCAGGAGCCAGGGTTAGCAACACCACCTGTTGGTCAAAAATGTCTAAGCTAAGACGTTCCTTTACCTGCTGCAATTGCAATATTATACCAGTTGCGATCGCAGCCGCTTCACGGGTATGATGACGGGCCTCTGCCTCCTGTAGAAGTGACGACAGGGTCTCAATCGGAGCCTGGTCAAGTCCATCGGCATCCGGTGACTGATGAGCAGCATAGAGACCATCCAGCACCGCATCCATTTCCGGCTCTGAAATGCAGAGACCCATCAGCTCGTCCGGTGTGGCCCGATCGTGATGCGTGGCACGCCAGCGCAGCACCTGGCGATGCAGCCGCAAATTCAGCACCAGGATCGCACCTTTAAGGTGGGCAAGATTGCTTTCGTAGGGTTCTTGTGAGGTCATAGTAATCAATCATTAAACCTGCATGCAACGGTCCTGGCCTGTTTGCGCCACCCACTCGATCCGATCGATCTCTTAGCATCCCCGAGGATAATAGTAAATCCGATTGCCTTGAGTTTTATCTTGCCAACGAATCCAGCCCTGATGGACAGTGCCGTCCCACTCCGATTCGCAATAGCTCGTCGGTTGCATGACTCGCACATACATCCAATCTCCCTGGATTTTCAAAATATCAAAGCCATGATTTTCACCAATTGCAGTCACCACTGCTGAATCTTGTGCCGGGTTTTGTCTGAGTGCGGAGGAAATGCCCTCATGCCTGAAATAATGCCCCCCACTTCCTGCGTAGCGGATTAAATCTTCTGCGGACGGCTCAAATTCTTCCTCCCAGGGGATAAAGGTCAGATGAGCGTCGCCAAACGTCAGGTGTTCCTGATGAATCCAGGCTGTGCCATCCCCAATTGGCCCTGTTGCTGAATAGCGAATTCGCAGCCAATTGCCCGATTGCTCTAACACGATGAAACTGTATATCTGATAACTGGTTTCCAGAACATAATGCTGCAGCGGTGGTGCGTCTACGCGATCTGCGTGGCTTTGCACCACTCGACCGCAAGCAATCCATCCCTGGGGATTGCCCTGGGGTGCGTCGTAAAGGGGAAGTACAATGTAGTTTAACGGCCACCAACTCACTTCTCTGTTGTCAAGAGGTTCAATCCTCAAATGTCCCATGCCCCAGTTGTCGTCAGGTTGAGCGGTCTTGCTTGCAGCGGTCGATGCCTCATGCCGACGGAACGGTAGGCTATAGAAGGGGCCTTTTGGCCAGGCTGCGTCTATGATGGACTGCTCTGATACTCGCGTCAGCGGCTGTTTGGGAATCGGTGGCAGGGCAATAGAGGTGGCTTTTGGCCAGTTGGGCGTACAGGCTATTTCTTCTGAATCAGGGGTTGAAGTCGGTGCCGCAGCAGCCAGGGTCACAGCATTATCCTGGCTTGGGGAAGTGCGAGTATTCGGGGACGCTGTCGTCTGTTCCAGCTGCGCCGGGGTAACCTGACAAGCACTCAAGCACAGAACAACAGGCAAGATTGGGACTAACTGTCTCTGCATGGCCAAACTCCTAAATTAAAGAGAAATCATCAACAAAATACCTTCACCTTTTGACGTTAGAATTCCTGAATGTATCTGTCTTTGCAAGAGATCGACTGAAGAATGAGAATTTAATCGTTTGTCAGTTTGTAGGGGTACCCCTTGTGGGTACCCTCTCCAGAGACGAGCGGGACAAGCAACTGGCACTGTTTCCACATTCGGGCTAAAAAACACCTTTTCCAGAGACTATTGGGGCGATCGCAAGGGATTGCCCCTACAGAGGAATGGCACTGACTTAAGCAGATTACATCCGTTTGGAAACTGGGTAGTGGATGGGCAAAGGGCTATGCCCGTGACCATCAGAGAGCCTGTGATGGGCACGCTTTGCTTTGCCCATCCTACGTTTAAGTAAGCGCCATTCCCTACAGAATGTTTACATTTTATTGTGATTCTTGTTCTTTCATCTCCTGATAATTTCTAAGATTGAATATTGAGTTGAACTGGGGCGCTGAGCCAGGGAACCTCTAACCTTTCGGGGAAGGCGGCCATGCGCAAGACCAGGGCTAAGGGGCCACCGCTCAAGCGAACGATCGACGCGGTTGGGGTGGGCTGCAACGTTGCCGGTTGGGCCAGAAATTGATTGGCTAAGTAGGCAGGACTGCTCTGGGTAAAGCCAGGTAAACGAGCGGCGGTACGCCGCAGGATGAAGGAGGTGGCAGCGGATAAGGCTGCGTCCAGGGTGGGCGTCAGCCAGGGATAGCCCAGGGTTTGACCGAGTTGCAGGTGTGCTGTTTCTGTTGCGATCGCGTCCCGTTCGGCTGCCGTTAAATCTCGACGAATCGAGTTTCCCTCCGGGGCTAAATTAGCCCAGCGTCTGGCTAAATCCTCTTCTGTTTCCTCCTGGGACAGGGGCTGGGCCGCAAGCCAGTGGGCAGCAACGGCATCTCGCAGGAGCTGCAGGGTTGGCGTTGACGCGATCGCCAGATCGCGCTGATGAGCTGGATACCAACGAGCCGCAATTTCAGGCAGGCGATCCATCCAGATTTCCCGGTGGCCATCGGCTTCCAGAGGCAGTCTGGCATCAGCCAGAGGAGGTGCGCTCAATCCCGCGAAGCAAGCGAGCATCGGATCCCCCAACAGGAGCGGCGTACGCTCTCGACCGAGGGCTTTCAAAGCCAGCACAAACAGATAGTGACGTGCTCTGTCTTCTCCCTGTTCTTCTCGCCAGTGCTGCCACAGACCGGATTCAACGAATGCGGGTAGCAGCAGGAAAACACTACCAACGGCACTAGATTGGGCACTGAGTGGCTGTCTCTGTTGAAGTGAGCTTTGAGCAGATAAGGAAGTAGAATCATGGGACGTGGGAGAGGCGCGCTCGCTGGTGTCCTTGAATGCTGGTGTCGTATCTGGAGGGTCGGCATCAGGAGAATGAGGAGTTTGAGAGGGTTGAAATGGCTCGCTAGAGCCGACAATCTCAGCCAGTTGTCTGAGGCAAGCCTGACCATCGGCGGTATTGGAGAGCGGAATGAGCCAGCCGAGAGCATCAGCCATCGAGCCGGTGGCGATCTGTTGAATGACGGCGGGATATAGACCAGATTCCATTAACAAGAGAGGAGCAAAATCGGGGTACAGTCGTAGCAAGGCTGCGACCTCAACCAGCAGATGAATCAGGCTGGCAGGAACTGCAGCTCTATCCCAATCAGGTTGGGCAGTGACCGCAGCAAGCCAGAGCCGGAGGCGATCGCGTCCTCGATCCGCCAGAGAGGGCCGACCCGAACGCGGGATACTGGGCCACAGCGCTGCCAGTATGTGTAACACTGGGCTGATGTTTGAAGATAGAACCGTGGCAGCAGGTTGGGGCGAAAAATCCAGCGCTTCCCAGAGTTGCTCGATCTCCACCTGGCCCCAACGTTCGATCAGCCGCGCCGTATGCCCGGTAGCGGCCAGATCGGTCAAAATCGGGAAAATCCAACTGGGTCGAGGCACAAGCAACTGGGCTGCAACAGTGCGATCGGGCAAGGGTTGCAAGAGACGAAATTCGTCGTAGTACCAGCAGTTCCAGGCACGGCCATCGATCAGATCGCGCAGGAAAGCGGCAACAAATTGACGGGGCGAGTCAAAGCGGCGAATCTGTTGCGAACTCCCCCGGTACATGGCCTGCATCACTGCCTTTGTCAGCAGATTGCTCCAGCGCTGAGCAATGTCGACATCGGACATGCCCTGCAGATCGACCCAAAGTTCCAGATGCAGGTGGCGAATGCGATAGACCGCTTCATCGTCCCCTGGAAGAGAAGAGAGGGCTGCGCCGCAGAGCTTGGGAATGTCGTGCTGGGCAATGCGGGTGATGCGATCGCGTACTCGACCCGGAGACTCCAATCCTGCAGGCAAATTGAAGCGGCAGGCCATCTGTTCGATTGCCAGCTGCAACGTCGCCTGACTGTTCCTCTGCTCCTGGATGGCCACCATTATCAATTACCCTCTCCTCTGTCCAATATCAATTACCCTCTCCCCTGTCAACGTTAGCGCTCGCTCGTTTGCTGCAAATATCGCAAACAGTGCTCGTAGTGCTGCGGGTAATCGCGCGCCACTCGTTTTTCCAAACGATCCAAGAGAACTGGATTGCGTTTTGCCCCTCCCAACAGATGCGTATAGCCAACCTGTTTAGCTTTTTGAGGTGAAAAAAATGCTTCCTCCGACGATGCAAAAAGGTAACGAATATCAACATCACGGAAGGCAGAAGTCTCTTGCGCATTATGATAAGCAATACAGGCACACAGAAGATATTGCTCAAACAGCGTATTATCTCTGCCGATGTCATCAATCCGAGACCAAATTTCTTGATTGTTCGGGTGTTCGATGAAATGAATTGCAGTATCGGCGTAATGGCGGAGGAAACCAACCGCATTGCCTCCCAGAAAGCCGCAACAGGCAGCATGGGTACCCTGTTGCTCAACGTACCATTTAAATTCTGGCGGCAGCCATCCCTGATGCTGTCTCACCTGCTGATAATAAAACTCAGGTCGGTACCACCAGCGGCTATCATCGAAGGCAAAGAATTCAGGGTTTTGGGCAAAGACGGACGCACCAGCGACTGTCTCAGGTAAGGGTTTCCAGAGAAAAACATCGTAATCTAAATGGACAAAGGGTTCAGTTTGCGCCCGATAGGCATGCAGTTTCCCCAGCATCCAGAGTTTTGGGTTTCCTTGTTGCAGCACATTCAAGTCAGTAGAGACCGAATCAAACTCAAGGCCAATGCCATCGATCAGCTGGCGCGCACCGGCATCATCTGTCACCAGCGTCGTTTTGGGATAGTGTTTTCGTGCTTCTTCAACCGAAAGTACCCAGGCTAGGAAATGATGCTTCTTGCTTAACCAGATGGAGGGTTGGTCGCGCCGAAACGGTTCGCTCCAGAACGACCAGACAACACGGGAAATGGGTTGAGTCATAGTAAATCCCCCCCGATACCCATATCGTGAGAGATGCGAACATCAGATGACATCATAGACATCCAGGAAGATGGCAAATGGGGATAGGAAGACGGATAGGGAATGAAGGACAAACATTGCAAGATTTCGGGTAAGAGCCAGAGCGGGAGCAGTTGGGAACGGACACTGGGATCGATTTGGAGTTGGCCTGTGGTTGGATCGAAGTCTAGACGGGCTAGAACCACCCACGGATCGTCAGTTTCTGGGGGACAGTCGAACAATGGCGGCAGATCGTCCAGGGTCGTTGGCGGGGTTCGTTGACCGTAAATTGCCTCGTTGACGATCTGTTCGCAGTCCAGAGCTGGCAGGGGCGGGTTGGGGGGAAGTTCTTCCAGACAGGCAAACTCAAAGCTGGCCTGAAAACGGGAGGCTTCCAGGGGTAGGGCCGGCGGGCAACGATTGGGCAAAGGGGAAATGGGGCATCCAGGGTCGTCTAGATATCGAACGGCAAGATAAACGGAATCTTTATACCACGCCGTCAAGGGAATAACCATAGACTTGGGCATGATGATGAGATCGCCCTGAGGACTGAGCGCTTCCCCAGGCGTGACCCTTACAGTGAATGGCCCTTCTGTTGACCCTGGTACGACGTCCAAGCCGCAGAGGACACCGCAGCCGAGGACAAAGCGGTTGTGCAAGCGCCACAGATCGCGCTGATAAATCTGATCGGTGGTGAGATCGGCAGCGGTGACAAGCTGGCGGGGAACGTAGCGCGATCGCGACAATGACCCCATTTCTGACATCTCGCTGGCATTCATGTTTGCAGCCATAATAGTCCCTATTCCTATTCCTTATCAACCTGGGACAATAACCCCTTCGCCCGCTCGACAAAATCGCTAGCACGCGTCTCGGAAATCTCAAGGATTTGGGCAACAGAGCTGGCTTCCATCGCCGCCAATTGGTTCAGGTTATCGACACCACCGCTTTTCAGACGACTGGCATACACCGGGCCAATGCCGTCGACTTCTTCAGGACTCCGTTCTGTTGCCAGATTGCCAATTGCCAGATTGCCAGTTGCCAGATTGCCAACGGTGTTCAGGTTGGACAGATTGGTTCCAGTCTCCTTCCCTGATTCTGTTTGTCGTATCCCCTCTATTTTCAAGGGCAATTCGTTCGAGACTGTCCCCTCTCCTGAGCTTTCTGGCTGTCTTTGAGCAATTTCTGGCTCAGCTCGCTCGACGAAAAGTTGCTCTTGGGGTTGACTGATGTAAAACCGATCGTAAGGGGTTGGGGGTGGAGCTGCTCCAGACAAACAGCGCAAGATCTGCGTCAAGAACCGCGTCGGCAGCAATTGGGAACGGACGCTATAATCGACCTGCAGGCCAGCAGCTGGATCCAGGGTGATGCCGGCTAAAACGACCCAGGGATCGGGGGTTTCTGGCGGACAGGCAAATAAAGCAGAGATGGAATCTGTATCAATCGGAGGCTGACGTTGCCCTGCAAGAATCTCATCATATACCTGCTGGCAATTCACTGCAGGACGCTGACAGGTTTGGGGACAGTCGTCCAGGCACGCCAGTTCAAAACTGGCTTGAATGCGAGAGTACTCGCAGGTTGAAGCCGGAGCGCATCGTTCTGGCAAAAGCGGCAGCGGTCGCAATAGTTTTTCAGCATACCGAATCGCTAGATAGACCACTTGAGTTTCTGATTGAATCTCTGACTGAGGATCTAAATTCAGACAATCGTCAGTGGGGTCGCGCGGTGGCTTAATCGTCACCGTTTGTTGCCCGGGCACAAAAATGCCATCACCCTGGGGACTGAGGGCATAACCCCGCGTCACCACGACCGCCTGACGCTCATCAGCCGCAGGCAAGACTTCCAAGCCGCAAACCACACCGCAACCATGCAAGGTGCGATTGTAGAAACGCCACAGGGTCTGAAAATAGGTCTGGTCGGCGGTGAGATCGGCAGCGGTTACCGTTTGTCGGGGAAAGTAGCGCGATCGCGTCAATCCCATCTTGTCCCCATTGCCATTGCCATTGTTACTAACCATCGTCTTTTTACTCCATCCAACTCAGTCACGCTGTTTCAGGGATTGCCAATTGTCCGGTTGCGATCGAGAACGCCAACTTAGCCCGCGAGGTTTTCCTGGAGTTCCGGCGGAATATGCAGGATGCTTCTCCAATCACCTCCTGCAGTCCCGCTAGTTTTGATATCAGGCACTCCTGGCCAAATGTGGTTGCCATCCAACGCCCGACCCTTTTCATCCAGAATCCAATCCCCGCGCAATACAACCGTGAGTCGATCGATGGGGTTCTTGAGAATGACGGTTTGCCAGTTCAGTTCCTCTGGTAATCTCAGGCGAACTGCTTTAGCAAAATTGCCTCCAGACGTACTCCTTGAAAAATCAACGATCGTTTCAAAGCTGCCATCGATCTCTTGATTGCCCACGAGCCAGTTTAGCTCTGTTGAGTCAGTATTCACTTCGACCAACGGCTCAACAATCGTTAACACTTGAAACTCGTGAAAAATCACAGGTTGCTCTGGATCTTGTCGCCGTGCCAGGAGAAAGACACTCCGATCGTTCAACGTCTCTACCAACACTTCTTGCGCAAACTCAATGACAAAATTAACTTCGGGAAATTCAGTTTCCGGGGCCAGTCCCAACAAAGCTTGTATCCGTTCAGGTTGACGTAATATTTCATCATGGTGCCAGCTGGCATTAATCACATGGTTGAATGGTTCTGGGGGAGCATCACCCGGTATGCCTCGCGGAATGCCCAGCAGTAAGCGTTGGTCGCCCTCTGGATCGCCGACAATGGGCTGGAGTTCCGCCGTCGCGTCGAGTCCAGGATCTAAAGTCTCAACCCGGACTTGCGTAATGCCAGGGCCGCGCGCTCCCGGAGCGCCGTCCAGCCCCGGGGGAATCCCTAAGATCAGCCGCTGATCCCCTTCCAGGTCGCCGCTAATCGGTTCCAGCGTCGCGGATGCCTGACTGCCGGGTTCCAGCGTGGTTGCGGTAGCGCCAGTAATGCCAGGGCCGCGCGCGCCCTCGGGGCCGACGACCCCGCGCGGGCCAGGAATGCCTTCGCTGATGCCCTTTTTGAGCATGCACTCGACGACCTGTCGTAGGGTGTTGGTGCTCGGTACCAGGGGCCGATCGGCTTCGTTATCGATGACATTGGGGCCATCCGCTTCGTCCTCTACCATGGCTTCATCCCATTGATACAAGGGGATAGAGGCGAGGATGACCCCTTGTTTCGGATCGTCGCAAGGGGGACAGCCTTCAATGGTTTTGCGGATGAAGGTATCGCAGGCGGCCTCATCAACGAACAGGATGCTGATGCTACCCTCCGGATCTGGACTATCCTTATCAAAGCCCACGACATAAAGTCGCTGCCCGATAAAGCCGAGGGTTTGGAACTTTGCTATGCCTTCGGTGCTGGCGCTGCCGCGCCGGAGACCGGGTGTTGTCTCTAAGTCAATGGGGGCAGGGCCCCGGTTGCGATCCATCACTTCGATGGAGAGGATCTGAACGTCGCCGCGATCGCGCATCTCGCCCCCTTTCCCTAACCGACGCAGCACATAGAGCCAATTTCCCCGAGGCGAGACCTCAATATCAACTGGGAGCGTCTCTGGTGGTTCACTGTCTCCGGGGGGATCGTCCAGACGCACCGCGCTGAAACTTTCTCCTTCAGCTGGAACGATGGGAATCAAGGATGCCAGTTCTTCCCGCACCTCCAGCCGATACAGCATCCGACTTTGCGGGCAGAGGACATAAAGGAACTTGGCATCGTAGCCAAATTTGACGACATTAGGCCGCTCTCCACTCGGCCACAAACGAGCGGCTAACAAGTTGGAGACATCCCCACCCGACTCAAACTGCGGTAAACTGACTGCAATTAAACCGCCTTCTGACCCTGGGACTCCGGTCAGGTGAGCCGCAACCACCAGCCAGCGACCATCAAAACTGACGGTCATCGTGATGGGTCGCACTGTAATGGCAGACGGATCCTCAAAGGCAGCATTGAGCGCTTGCATGGTGGGTTCGGGGGCTGCCCCGCTACCGTCAGCCTCGACCCAGGCTCGCAGGCTCTCGCTGCTCCAACGACAGAGCCGTCCATCGTCCAACAGGGCAAAGAGGGCGTCATCGCGAGGGGACACGGTCAGACGCCGAACCCTGCCCTGTACTGGCAGCACGGCTTTGAGTGCAGTCTCCGGGGACTGCTCCAGCGCCGCTTGAGCAAAAATCAGGATTTGAGTCTCTGCTGTTTCATTGGCAGAAGAGTCTACTAAAGCAACATAGATTAAATCACCTAAATTAGACCGGGCTGCGGCTTGAGGGAAGCGCAAAGTGTTTTCAGGCGCTGCCAGGGCAATTGGGGGCACAACCAGGCTGTGATTGCTGGCATCGTAGACCCGCAGCCAGCCCGTTGTGCCATCCCACTCGGTGGCATAGAACCGCATCAGCTGCCGATCCACAACCATGGCGCTGGGACGGCCCATGGAGAGCGTGTGTTGCCACTCCAGGCGGGCATCCAGGGGATCGGTCTCTTCGCGAACCGGGTCGTCTAAATCCACAAAAAGCTGATAGGTTTCGCGGGTCCGGTTGAATTCCGTGTTCGTCTCGCCGTGGCCGCAGTCATCCAGCAGGGCCGGAACTTGCTCCACGTCGCCTTCTCGATAGGCAAGGCGAATGTAGACATTGAGCGGATCGGGACTGCCTGACTCTGGAAAGAGATTTTTCTGTCGCAGGGCTGTCTCGATTTCCTGTCGCAGATCCACGATCGTTTGTTCGCGGACAACAATTTCATTGCCGCAGCAGTCCAGGGCCAGCCCCGGATTCAAAACTACGTACTGATGGCGACAGGCCGAATTGGGATGCGGCTCGATCTTGAGGCCGCACACCGTCCCATAGCCGTGCAGCATGCTGTTGTGCAGGCGCTGTTTTCCTTTGAAATAGGCTTGTTCTCCCTGGAAATCACGGGTGACCAGGAGCTTGCCATCGAAGTAGCGGTTGCGTTCAAATTCTTGCAGACCGCAGGGTGCGCAAGGATAGTTACTGTTGTCGTTATTCTGACTCATAGTACTGCTCTGGTTGAGATTGTTATTGAGAGATTGAAGTCTGCCCTCTGCCTGCTTTTCTACCTTCTGCCTCCTGCCCTCTGCCCTCTGCCTTCATCTACCTCCTGCCTTCTAGCCGACTGACCCCCAATTGACCCGCCGCAGGGGGTAAACGCACGCCTTCCAGCATTGTTCGACTGCCGAGAATGCCGTCGGCTTCGGTTCCTACGGGCAATTGCCAGACCGCATGACTGCCCAACAAACTGTTTACTCCCAGGGCAGTGCCTGGAATCGTTGCTGAACCGAGTCGTACTTGCGGATACACTGGATGCAGGGAGTAAAGAGCATGGGCGGGTTTGTTGGCATCGATCAATTGCTCGATCTGCTGTCGTTTTTCAGCGGTATTGAGAGTGGCGGCAGGTAACCAGATGCTGAAATGGTGGGCAATATCTGCGGCTGGAATTTGTGCGAACCAGTGTTGCAGAGACTCGGAAGCGGCGCGATCGCGCGATTCATCCAGGCTCATGCCAGCACTGCGATAATGCTCCACAATTTGAGGTAAAGGGTCTGCTACATCTGCATGCAACTGCAGCAATCGTCGCAATCCTCGGATCGTACCGCGCCAGCGATAGAGATCGACAATTTCATTTAAAAAGCGGCGGCGTTTATCTTCGTTCCAGATGGGGAGCAAGGAAAAGTCGAACCAGGAGGCTAACCAGGGTAGGAAATCGGCAGGCGCTCCCTGGATATCGAGTTGGAGCGGAAAATCTTCGATATTGCTTTCAATCTCACCAAACAGAGTATCTGAGAGAGAGAGCAGCCGATCCAGTAAGTGACGACTGGTTTCATCAGACTGGTAGGCTGCAGGCAAATACTGGAGTGAAGATTGTCGCTGCTGATAGACATAAAGCCGTTCAACCCTGGGAGTCCGATCGCCCGGCCCTTTTAAGATTAGAGTCAGGTAAAGATACCGCCCTGGCGGAGACTGAATCAGCCACTCATCAGCATTGGTGGGGGCAGCCTGCCAGAGTCCCAGTTGGGGTGGCTCTTCTAGCAATGTCTCGGTGCTGACGTCCGGTCGTGGAACATCGCTGGTGAAGCTAAACAGACTAACGCTAGTCCGTTCGGGGGCGTCTAAGTCCAGAACGACACGATGCCAGGGATTACCTGCACGACCGCTATCTAAGGGTTGCATGCGGTAGAAGCCGTTGGTTTTGAAGATAGCGGGGGGCCGACGATAGAGCAAATAGGGGCCGCGACTGCCGTCTGGCAATTGCAGATATCCATTTTCATCTAAAATCAGATCGGTCGGTTGGGGTGCAAGCTGGTTTTGTTCGGGAGTTTGAAAGGCGAGCAGGACGCGATCGCGCTGTAACGATAGGCGACTGGCTGGCCATTGCTGACGCAACGTTGCATCAGGCTCGTCCACCAGCGGAGCGTCTAGACTGGCGATTTCTCCGACAACGCGACCGTAGCGATCCAACTGCATCACTGCTTCCCGATCTTCAACCTGGACATAAACCCGATCCTGGTTGTCTGCCCACAGGCGTTGAGGCACAGCACCCTCTGGCAGGCGACCGCGATAGTACCGATTGGGGCGTCCTTGAGCGTCCAGTTGCCAGATGAACCCCTGACTGTCAGCAACGTAAACGTTGTTATGGGGACCTACTGCCACATCAACCGGATACCAGAGCGATGGGGAATCAGGGGTTTCAGGATCGGCGATCTCGGTTTCCAACGAAATTGGCTCTACTGCCGAGGGAAAGAATGTAGTGCGTTCAAAAGGGCCAAAGATGCGACGTAAAGCTAGACCTGGTAAGGTAAACAGGAGCAGTCGTCGATTGCCAGAATCTACAACGATCAAATCGTCTCGCTGATTCAGGGCCAATCCCAGGGGGGTGTCCAGCTGTCGCGGTTCAGATCCCAGCCCCCCAATCGTGGATAAAGGCTTCACTGGCCCGCAGCAAGGGTGCCAGTGTAAAATCTGGTGGCGGATGGGATCGGCAATGAAGAGTTCGTTGCCCCAGAGGGCTACGCCTCGCGGCAGGGTATGTCCACCCAGGCTGCCGTTGACATCGTTCAAAGGGGGAAAGAGCTTTGCCTGGTTTTGCAGTTGGATCGGGCCATCAGCCAGGGAAACATTTTCTGCCTGCAACAGTCGCCAACCGCTGGCGGCATCCAGAATGAAGTCGAACGGTCGAATTACACGCGCCATCATGTCCTCCGGAGGTAACGGACGGAAATTTCTGCCTGACGTAACGCCACCAGCGCTCCTGCTGCAACAGGCAAGTCTGTGCAGTGATAGACGGTGATGGCGTAATACTTCTCTTGGGGCGGAGCGTCTGGGGCTATTCCGGGTTCGACAACGCGGAGCTTGCGCTGTATAGGATTAAAGGTATTGGGGAAATCAGCAGTATCGTCTTCAACCAGATTGCCCCCTTCGCCTTCATCTAGTTCTTGCTCGAATTTGCGGAATTTGAGCTTGTCCACTCGCAGCACCCCGGCAATCGCCATAATTTCGCGCAGCACTTCTGAATAATGCATGTCGTAACCGAAGGGCCAACCTTTGCCATCAATGCTCCCTCGCAACGGATGTAGGTAGTCTGCCAGTCGGGCTGCGATCGCAGTCTTAACGCTTCTGAGATCTGCATCATCCTGAGCAAAGACCTCCATCACCACATCCACATCGCAATATTGCGGCCCCGACACCCGCAGTTGTGTGGTGACCAACCGTCGTTCGTCCAGGTAACATCGCACCAACCGCCGCGTGGCTTCACTGGGAACGGGTTTAGCAGCTTCGCTTTGAGGCACAATCGCGACATCGATCTGATGTCCTACACCAGAACTGTCTGTCCGATAGGCTGCTGCACGAGCCACCTGCGCTCCGGGCGTCTCCCGAGCCAGTTCAGCAAAATCTTCCAGGGTCACCGCCCGATTGCGAGCTTTCATCTGTCGCGCTGCCCGCAACTTGGTGTCGCTCAGCGATTCTTCATCAGCTCCTCCCGTAGCCGGACGGGAGTTGGCGACTGCGTCCACATCCGCAATTGGCGATGTCAGGTCGGTGATGGTGTTCGCTCCCACATTGCCAACCTGCCCGCCACCGTAGCGATATTGGCGTGCGATCGCATTAAATTGACCCGCCACCGGAATCCGGCCCCGTTTCCCATCACCAAAGGTAATTTGTCCTGTAGCCCGATCGAGAACATAGTAAGGGTCGTCTGGTCCCGCCCCAAAAAAGTCAGGGACTTCGTGCCAGAGCTGCGGCCCGGTACCCTCATCCACCTCCAGTTGCAGAGGCGGTTCAGGCAGCACTGGCTTGTTCCGCAAGATCATCACCTGATTGGGCTTACCGTCGCTAGATCCCACAGCTTCATCAAACACTGTTAGGGCAGCAGTGGCGCGTACTGTGTTGGTCAAAATCCGATCCAGGACAGGGGCCTTCGCATAGGTGCCGCCATGGAAAACAATCCGCAACCAATAATAAAGGGGGGACTCAAGCAAGCGTCCAGCGTTTTCAAGCAAGACATTGGCACTCTCGACCGCTGCCTCATTTTCCGGATCGAACCCCAAAATCTCGATTAGGTCGTCGGCACTCAGGGCCGCCAGGGCTGCAACAGTGTTAATCGGGGGCTGTGCAGTTTGCAAACTCGCCAACACTGCTGACGTAAGACCTGCGACCTCCTGAAGTTGAGGAGGAGCTTGGGTTGGCAAGGAAGTTGCTGTATGAGCAGGGACCGCTGGGATCTGGCCAGGTACGCGGAAATAGACCTGGCCGCTTTCAGTCAGACTGCGGGTTTCGTCTGCCGTAACGTCCAGATCGCTCCACGCTGTCCCATCCCACCATTGCCAGGCCAGTTCTGGCAGATCGTCTTCATCAATGTCCGGCCCGCTGACACTTTCCCCAGACGCCGCGAGCAGTCCCTGACCCTCTTCTGCCAGATAGACCTGCAAGCCAATTTCCTCGCGGGAAAAGGGCAACGGCGAACTGAAGGCCAGATAAAGACGGGTGCCTGCGATCGCATTTTCTCCCTCATCCTCTCCAACGCTAAAGGGCGTAAATGTTTGCCCATCCACTTGATTGGCTTGAGTGACATCAACAATCTTATTTTCGGTGTCGTTAGTCGGCAACTCGCGAATCAACCCTTGCAGTCGAGCGCTAATCGCAATCAACGTCCGCTCCGTCTCAAATGAAAGCGGTTCCTCCAGATCGGCATCCGAGACCCCAACAATCGTTCCTTTCTCAATGGTGACTTCAGCCTTCTCTTTACTGACTGAATCCTTCAACGTAAAGGTCAAATCAGCCTGGGCCGGTCTAGCCGCTTTCTGCTTCACACCCAACAACTGCAGGAACTTAATGTAGTTCAACTCCGGCACCTGGTTCAGCCGATAGAGAATCGTTTCCGTCAGCCAGGCATGGAGCTGCAGCAACGTAATTCCTGGATCGCTTTCATTCCAATCCGTCCATTCCGGTAAGTAACGGGGAATGCGAGATCTGGCCTCCTGGAAGAGACTGTCAAAATCGCGGTCGTCGAGTTTAGGGGGAGTGAGTGACATGGTACAGGTTTAAGGATGGATAAGGATTATGGGTAAAGGCAGAGGGCAGAGGGCAGGAGGCAGAAGGAAGAATGAGAACAAGTAGGGGGAAGGGGAAAGAACATCAATGGTAAGATGTATTTAGATTTAAATTTGGATTTTGAAAACATGAGCTATAAAAAGCAATTTATTTGGCAGCGAGGAATTCAGTTGTGTATTCGGTGTTATCAAATCACTGAGCATTTCCCTCCATCGGAACGCTATGGGTTAACCAGTCAAATCAGGCGGGCCAGTGTGTCTGTGCCATCTAATATCGCGGAAGGATATGGAAGAGCATCGAAAAGCCAGTACATCCACTTTTTACACATTGCCCTCGGATCGCTTCGAGAGCTTGATACGCAACTCATCATTGCGAAAGCTATAGGATTGGCAGCTCCCGACCTTTTTCTGCGCGTCATGGAAGAGGTGGAAGAAATGCAAAAAATCATGGTTGCTGCTCTTAACAAACTGAAAGGTAACAAGTAATCTGCCTCCTGCCCTCTGCCTTATTCTTTCTAACTTCTGCCCTCTGCCGTCTGCCGTCTATCCCTCCTGAATGAAAAAGGGATAAACCAGGTTATGAAACGCGTTGTTGACTCGGATACGATAGTCCACATCGATTAACAATAGATTGGGCTGATTGGGATCTTCCTGAACGCGGATATCTAAAACATCAATGCGGGGTTCCCAGCGAATCAGGGCTTGCTGTACCTCATAGGCAATGGCCCCGCGCGTGCTGGCGTTGTTGGGGGAAAAAACATAGTCGTGAATGCCACAGCCAAATTCGGGCCTCATGATGCGATCGCGCCGCGCCGTAGACAGTACCACCCAGATTGCCTCTGCAATGTCCTGCTCCTCTCGCGACAGGGAAAAGCCTCCTCGACCATTAATGCGAATCGGAAATTTCCACCCTGTGCCTAGAATACTGCGACCCATAGTTCTCCTCTAACCTCCCGCAAAAACAGTCGGAACGCCACCCAGCACCTGCCCGACAGCATTACCATCGTTTTGTTTCGTCGTATCAGACAAACGCACAACGTTATGCCCCTCAGCAAATACCGTTTGACTGAAAGTAACAAACTCCACTGGTCCTCCCACTGGAGAACCACTGATTGTACCGGTTAACCCTGCCTCATCCCCGGTGGTAGAGGGGATTTGGCTATTGCTCGTCACGGCAGCATTGCCGCCCGCAAACACCGACTCAGCAACCTCTTCTGTCTGGGAGAGTTGTCCAATGCTGGGATAAGGCACAGGTACAATTGCTCCAGACGGCGTTTGGGTATCGCACACATTCGGAAAGGCAAAACAAATCCCGGCTGCTTTGGTCGTTAGCGGTTGTCCCATAACTAATTCACCTCCAAAGTTGCGTTATCTAATCGATCTTCCCAAGGGAAGACCGCACGCCAAGTCACCAGAAAGTGGCTTGCTGATACGTTATAAACAACAGTATCCACACCTAAATCGATCGAGACAGGGGGCGAGATGGGTCGGCCATTGGCTTTAATGGTCAGACTGGGGCCAGACAGAATGGTAACTGGATGTTCAGTAAAAGTTTCAGTCTCTTCGTCATACTCTGCAAATTCGACCCGATCGCCTGCTTGCAGATGGGCAAGACTGCTCAAACGCCCGCCGTTCCAGAAGCGGTTCTGGAAATTGTCCGGTAGCTTCAGCTTTTCAAGCAAGGGGGGAGGATTTGCTGGATCGACTGCAACGGGTTGGAAATTGGCAACATCTCCAGCCTCGTCTTTACGGGAGTTTGTGGTGCGATCGCGCCAACCATAAGACAACGCCATTGATGGACCAAAGCCCATGCCCCGATCGACGCTGATAGTTCCAAATGGCTCTAAGACCAGGCTATTTCTGACAACCGCAATATCCAAATCAGGTTTGTAGGCAACCAGATCCGATTCTAGACGAATCTTCAATTGCTTTTCCTCATCAAGGGGAGGATCCATAGGGGGTAAGGGATCGAACTCTGTATCATCTTTCAACAAAATCTCTTCCTGCCCGCTCACCGTTCCATCCATCTGAATGGTTTGCTTCATAATAAGAACCCCAAGCGCTTCCACAGGGGCAGCAGGAACGCCTGTCGCTCGACCCGCAACGACAAAAAAGGTTGGATAAGGAAAATCGTCAGGAACATTAACTTGCATGGCTAATCTTGCATGGCTAATCTTGCATGGCTAATTCAGATCGATTCGAGTACCCTGTACCTTCACACCGCTCGCAGACAGTTCAATCGAGTTTCCCCCATCGAAGACAATAGACAACTTCGTTTGCTCCAGCGTAATGCTAGGATCGCCCCCCTTCCATTTCATCGTCACCTTCTCGCTACCCTCCGTATCATCAAACTCCAGCACATGACCGCTGACCGTCTGAATCGTCCGTTGCGCCGGTTCAGTGCGCGGCGGCAATTCCTGCCCGTTCCACAGAAAACCCACAACATAAGGGAACCGTAGCTCGCCATGGTCAAACGCCACCAGCACCTCGTCGCCCAATTCCGGCATGAACTGCATCCCTCGCTCAGCCCCTGCCATTGGCACCGCAATGCGAGCCCAATTACTCTCTGGACTCTCTTCTGACAGCCAGGGAAATTCCAGCAAGATGCGTCCCATCCCTTCCGGATCCTCCAAACTCTTAACAATGCCAATTGCTACACCGGGGATATGCTTCACTAGGGTATCTCCATCAATTCTTCCAAACGAGCTTCAAACTGCGTGCTGTAGCCGCTGTCACCCAGAGAATGGGTACTGTTGGTGACCAGATATCGGCCTGTGAAGCGCTTGCCCAGTCCGCCAATATAGACCAGTCGTCCTGCACGTAATTCGGGCAAGCCCACCGTACTGCCCGATCCGGTCACCAGCTCTTTGGCTTTTTCAGAAAGGTACTTTTTAGCCAATTGCTCCGCTTCAGCCTTGCTTTCAATCGGTTGATCGGCAATCACCTCTTCAGATCCGACCAGAGCAGAGTCAGCAGCTGAGAGGGCTGCCACATCAGGCAAACTCTTGGCATCCAAATCGTACCAAACTGCTTCTCCGACAACCTCCTCTTTTTTCTTGGGATTCCAGCCCCGAACCGTGACTTTCTCGACCTGCTTCTTGATCGCCAGAGTGGGTTTAAAATTGATCAGCGTTTTGCCCCACTCCAACTTGTAAGGAGCAGGAAATTTCCGAGTCGGGGGATGGAAATGCAGGCGAGCAGGCTGTTCATCTTTTCCTTCCTCAAGATAAAGATCGTAGCCGTTATGACGGGCCCGTTCCATTAGAAAGCTAATCGGATATTCATTGTTAATCGCGATATATTGGTAAGGCTTTTCAATAGTCTGGTTTTCTGCAGTTGTGACCAGTTCCAGATTCAAGGTCGGCTTGCCGTCAGCCTTTTTCTTGCTATTTTGATCTTTTACAATCTTATCAAGAATCGCTTTCGCAATCTGCGAATCAGTTTTATCTTTAAAGACCTGGGTTAATTGTTTGAAATGCAGCTGATAGAGCTGATTCAATGCTCGTATTTGCAATGTGGGTTGTCCGCCTGCAGGAAAATCCGGAGACAGCGAAACAATTTCCCCCCGCAACATCAACGTTGTTCCACCCTTGTCGGCATAGCCCATGCGGAGTTCAATTGCTGTGCCTGGATTGAACTGAGCGGAATCGCTGTACTTAAAGGTCCGCTGTCCTGCGTCCCAATTATTGATCGTGAACTGACAAGAGTCTAACTTGTCAAGGCTATCAGTGTAGCTGACTGAAATCACGTCTCGAAGCACCTCCTCCTTTATGTCTTGACCTTTAAGTTTGATTTCAAAGCTGGGAACGTAAAAGTCGTAGTTTGTGTAAATCGGGATCGGGCTTTCCGCCATATCAATACTCCTTTCTTCAGGGACTGAGCGGGGGGAGTTCCAACACCATTCCTGGCACCAGAGTGCGGGGACGCAGCAAATTATTCGCTTCGGCAATCACGCGCCATTGGGTTGGATCTTGATATGCCTGATAGGCGATCTGTGGCAGATTTTCACCGTGTTGTACTGTGTGAACGCGAGTATGGTCAGATGAACGGAGATTAATTTCCTCCAGCTGTTTTTGCAGCGTTTTGTATTCCCGGAGCGACAGGCTAACTGTTGCTCTAAGCGGAACACCTTCGGGGCTAAACAGCGTAAATTTTTGCTGAATATTCTCGACAATGCACTCAAATGCGCGACGCTTAGCAATTGATTCCTGTTGTAGATCGTCTTCATTCAAGGTTGTCCCTGGAAATTCCGCTCCCCAAATAAACCGACATCGGGGAGGCGCATGATGCTTGCCAGCGACCTTAACAAGGTTATAGAATTTGTTCGTTTGTTCAGTAACAGAAGTGACCTTCCCCTGAGTACCAGATTCGGTTGAATCGAAGAAGAGTTCTAAAGAAACCTTTTCATTCTGACCTCGTACGAATTGCAAAAGGGGACTATCCAGCCCTGGGATAGCGATCTCAGCAATTTGCGTACTCTTCTCCAGACTGAACTCCGTGGGATTAAACTGCACTTCTATGTCGTCAACTTTCTCACCTTTAAAATCCAGAAGTTCGAATTTAGCTTTTGCATAAGCTTCAGTCATAAAGACAACCTCTCACAGACAATTCCTGGTCGCTCAGTGATTCGTATCCAGACTCTGCTCTTGAGTCATCTCTCGATCGTTACGCTGTTTCTCTTCCAACCGCTGGATAACCGCTTGCACAATTCGATCCAACACTTGAGGGGTCAGCATCGCCGCAGCATCGGTGACGTTAACTTCAGTGGTGAGCCTGTTAATTCGGACATCAGCGGGCATCGTTCATTAGCCTCCTTAAATCACAGAATTGATGAAAATCACAGAATTGATGAAAATCACAGAATTGATGAGTCTGCCTAAATCAAACTGATGAGTCTGCCTAAATCAAACGGTTCCAGTCGCTCGTAAGCAATTTCCAGGGTTTCAATACTGACTTCGCTTTGTCCTGCATTCAACGTTGGCCCTGTCCATTTCACCGGCAGACCTCTCTCGAACCTCCAGGCCATGACGGGCAAGCGGAGTTCGTTCCGCAGAATAATCAGTCCATCCCGCCGTTGGGTCTTGCCCTGCAACAAATCTAGATGCCACAGACGCAGGGTTGGATCCAGGGTGATGCCTCGCTTCAGCGTGATGTTCGTAAAGGTGAATCGGGACGGGAATTTATGCACCCGATCGTTGAACCCTCCTTCCTGATATTCTTCAATCTCCAGGGTAGATTCAAGGCCACTACACTCGCTGAAGCCTGCCAGACTGCGAGGAGAACCATCGTCTGCCAGTAAAAGCACCAGAAAATTAAAGGCAGGCAGGGGATCGAGCCGCAAATTGGCTCCAAGAACGGGATCGAACTGCAAACCGATTGTCATGGCTATACCTCCGAAATCTGCAATTCGTTGTTCGTCAGTCCTAACCGCAATACAATGAATTCATAGGGTACCGTTGGTGCAACACTCACTTCTGCAACAATCTGCCCTTTTGCCTGGAGATCTGGCGGCGTGGTTACGGCGTCGCAGCGGACGCGATAGGCGGCATCGGCGGTATCGCCAACGAATGCACCGCGCCGCCACAGACCGTCCAGCAACATAATCAGCGATAGGCGAATACCAAATTGCAGCGAGGGATCGTTGGGTTCAAACACAGCCCATTGCAATCCTGTATGTATGGCTTCTTCCAGCATGCTCATTAACCGACGGACATTGACAAATCGCCAGGCACTATTGCTGCTGAGGGTGCGGGCACCATAAATTCGAATTCCTCGTCCTGGGAAAGCACGGATAGCGTTGATGCCCTGAGGATTGAGGACACCTTGTAAGGCGTCATCAATTTCAACAGCGATATCCTCAACAAAGGTCAACACCTTGTTGGCGGGCGGACGGAAAACACCTTCAGCCAGGTCAGTTGCAGCATACACCCCCGCGACATGCCCGCTAGGAGGAACGAGTAATCCTTGCGGGGCATTGGGTTGAAGCGGATCGCGGACCGCTAACCAGGGATAGTAGAGGACTGCGAAGGCACTGTCGAAGCGGGCACGCCAGGATTGGAGACCGCTGAGATCGAGCGTTTCACCCCTGGCATCCAGGGGCGGATCGATGAGGGCGATGCGATCGCGCAATTGCTCGCACTGAGCCACCATCGCCGCCTGACCATAGAACACATCGATCTCATTTAAGCTGGGTGGTAAATCGACTGGGGTTAGGGCAATCTGTCCCAAATTTTGGGTATCAGAACCAGACGGTACAATTGCGACCGGGTATGCCTGCTCTTCATACCCATCCAGAGCGAACAGCAAGACAAAGGAACTGGGAAACAAATTTTCCAGACGGAAACGTCCCTCAGTATCAGTCTCCGTTTCGGATATCTTCAGCCCATCATCCACTTCAATCCTGACGCCTGCCAGCAGCTGCTTTGTTTCAGCATCGACGATCTCGCCCTCGACAGTCAGCCGCAATTCAGGACTCTCCAACGCACATTCATCAATCCGGCGACGCGGCGAATAGGACAATCGTTTAGACGGGCGAGATTTTGCCGTTAGATCTGGAATAGCCAGAATGCTAACCTCATCAATGGTAGCTAGTGCTGCAAGGCCGTACCGATCGCCCTGATGCGTACCGATATAATCAAAGATATTCAGCGTTTGCAGCCCATTGGCTCCTCCGGTTAGATTTCCCCTCCAGGGCAGTTGAGGCAATGCTTTCCCTGCACCACGCTCGATCCGGATCGAGCGCGAGTTTGCCTCGATAATATCAACGACATAGCGACTATGAATTGCTGTTGGAGCAACGTTATCAAACCGCTCTAAAAGCTGATTTTCTCGCCAAACCAACATCGTAAATTCTAGACTTTCAATGCTAATCAGCGACACAGCAGAATCGTCATGCACCAACCCAGCATCAGGTAAAGAGAAATCAAGCTTTAAGAGACCGCGAACAGCATCGACCTTGACTACGTTTCCTGTGACCTGAATGGAAGATTCCCCGATCTGTTGGGTAAGCTGAACTTGACTGCCCGCTTCAAACCCTGCAATGCTCATTGCTGCCAGTTGATCGTCTGCAAGACCCTCAATGGCAACATGTTGACTGGCGGCTAACCGGGCTGGCTGGACAGAAACTGACAGGCTATTTCCCCAAGTTCCAGGTTCAGTTGCTTCTACACGGTAGGCAATGCTGGGATCCTCGCTATCATCTGGGATTTCCAGACTGGCAACATCAGCTGCATCCTCATCCGCAATGCGAACGACCCAGCAGGCTTGTCCGCCATTTTCAAAAAAGGCATGAACGGCATAAGCGAGATAGGAATAAGGTAAGAAGCCACCGAAGACCTGTTGGAATTGACGCCAGGTTGTCAGACGTTGAGGTTGATGCAAGGAACCTCGCTCTGCCAGACCAACGAATCCCGCCACATCAGTTCGCTGTGGCAAGGGAGCAGTCTGGGGTTTAGGCCGCTCGAAGTAAACACCAGGAGTCAGGTAAGTGGGCATTTTTAAGATTTAAGGCAGAGGGCAGAGGGCAGAAGGTAGAAAGTAGAGGATGGAGGATGGAGGATGGAGAACGGAGGGCAGAAGATGGAGGACGGAGGATGGAGAACGGAGGGCGGAAGACAAGCTCTAGAGGTGAATGGTACTTACTTAAGCAGGAATTGGGCACTGAAAGTCTTGGGGATTCGTAGGGTGGGCATTGCCCAACACCTTTATGTCAGCGCCATTCAGCTCTGGAGGTTGGGTGGACGTAATACCGATTTAATTTGGAGATGCAATTGATGAAATTGGCAGAACATCTATCCAGCACGGCTGTCTTCAAGCCAAAATCGCCAATCTAAAATCCAAAATGGAATGAGTTGCTCAGGCTAGCTCAAACTCAAGGCTTTCGCAGACCATTTCGATGGATTCGACGGCGACTTCATTACTGGTACTGTTGAGTCCTGGTCCCTCGTATTTAGATAGCCAGCTGCTGCGAAATGTCCAGCGCATCACGGGTTGGCGCGACTCGTCCAGAAGTACGATTGTGCCGTCACGTCGCTCGGTGTGACCATCAAGTGTCGTTTTACGCCACTTCCAGAGTTCCTCGTTTTTGGTATAGCCCCGTTTCAGAGTTACATTGCCGTATTTGAGCAAACCGGGAAGTTTGCGAGCAGTGGGCAGATCGCTACCTTCACGGTACTCAATCACATCTGATTCAGCCATGAGACCGCCAACTTCGGTAAAACCAGCGACTTCAATACCGTCTAGCTCAACCAGGAAGTTAAATTGTGCGTACGGATCGTTGCGACCGTTGGCCATGGTTTTGTCTCCTTAGGAATTGGTAAATGGGCGATTCGATGGAAGGCAGAGGGCAGAGGGCAGAAGTTAGAGGGTAACGAGAAAGATGGGAAAGGGATAAGGAATAAAGGGTAAGATGTGTTGGGATTCGATTCTAGATCCCACGATCGCAAGGCTGCAAAGACAATTCATCCTTCTGCCTCCTGCCTCCCGCCCTCTGCCTTGATTTATTCCTGCCGCCTGTTTCCTTAAGTACTCGCTTCCAGAGTCTTCTGACTGACACGGACAATGACGAATTCTGCAGGGCGTAGTGGTGCTGCGCCGACCAGAACAATCAGCCGACCGTTAGCGATATCGTCTTCGGTCATGGTACTGCGATCGCAGCGGACAAAAAATGCTTCTTCTTCTGTTACCCCTGCCAATGCGCCAGATAACCACAAGGTGCGTAGAAAACCCGTAATCGTGCGGCGTACCCGCGCCCACAGATTTTCGCCATTCGGTTCAAAGACCACCCACTGCAGTCCCTCATAGAGAGACTCTTCCATAAAAATGAACAATCGCCGCACGGGAACGTACTTCCAGGCATTATCGCTAGTCAGACAACGGGAACCCCAGACCCTGATGCCGCGACCGTTCTGACGGAAGTCGCGAATAACATTGATATTCTTGGGATTGAGAATGTCTTGCTCGCGATCGCTCAGTTTGACCTCTAGCCCTGTGATGCCGCGAACGACTTCATTGGCGGGGGCCTTTTGAACGCCGCGCTCGGCATCCACGCGAGCATAAATGCCAATAGCGTGACCGCTCGGCGGTACCAGCCGCCCGTTGGGTTCATCAGGATACAAGGGATCGCGGATTCGCAACCAGGGATAATAGATTGCAGCGTAGAAGGTATCGTGGTTGTTGCGTTGGACAATGACATCGTCACTGCTGCCGCTACCCATCACCGATCCCATCGCCGGATCGAGGACGGCAAAGCGATCTTTCAGCTGTTCGCACTGACCGATCAATTCTGCCTGGACGCTAGCATCGCTCGCTCCTGGCGCAGCAATAATGCTGATATCGTCGATGTCTGCTAAAGCTTTAATACCGGTTCGCTGCCCTGGGCCGTTGTCTGTACCGCGATAGTCATCAGCATTGGGGGGAGCGCCGTTATCTCCTCCCGCCAGGTTAGCGGCTGCACCACCCAGAGTCCGGGGCAGATTGAAGGGAGCGGGTCGAGCTGAAGCCTGAACAGTTACTTGCACGAGGCGAGAACGCAAATTGACAACATTCTGAACGAAATTAGGCGCGGCCGCGTCCATTGAGAGGTTTTCAAACAACTCGCTTGTCGTACCATCATCGAATAACAGGCCAAACTCAACCACACGCACCACCGTGTTTTCTAATACATCCCGACCTGATACACTGCTGAGTACCAGAGCTTGCCCATCGATGCTGGCAACGGTATGGTACGTTTTGGTTGTTCCATCATCAATCTCAATGACAGCTTGAGGATAAAAGTTGCGAGTCGATCTTAAATTCAGTCGGTTAGAGGTTTCATTCCCAGCGGTCGCCAGAATAAAACGAGTATCATCTGCTGCGTAGGCATTAGCGATAGCGAACGGCGGACTAGTATTTAATGTTACTTCTTGCGGGCCATTCACGCTGCTAATCCGAACCAGCTGGGAATTGTTACCATCATCAAGCCGAGCCAGATCGCCTGCTGCGAAACCAGCGGTGTTGGCCACACTGACCGTTGGAGTATCAGCACTTATGGCAAGCGCTGCAGTCAAGGTTGTCTCAACCCCTGTTGCGACCAAACCCACCGCACCATCGACGTCAGTTGCAGTCACCTGGATCGAGCGTCCCCACAGTCCCTCACTGCTGGCTGCAACGGTCAAGCGCGCTATGCCGCTGGCCGGGAGAGGCGCATCAGTAACCCCATCCAGACTGACTCGACAGCCTGCAGCCGTGTAGCGCGGTACTAGCGGTGCATCTAGCGTCACGCTGTTGGTTGTGTTGTTGTAGGCGGCTACGGTCTGAGTCTGGGCTTGCTCGGTACCGCCAATCGTTTCAGAAAATGTCAGCTGACTGCCCTCACTAATCCCTCGTAACGAGGCCAGACGTACGGTATCGCGAGCAGCTGGTTCGCTGGCTGTGTCCTCCAGCAATCGGGTGACAAAACCATCGTTCAACGTCAGAGAGGCAGCACTGGCACCCGAACCAACAACGCGCTTGATATAGACTCGCTGGCCGCCATTATTGAAGAAGCCTGCCACGGCATAGGCCAGGTAGCGCGTTGCTCCCCATCCTTCTTCTGGTAAATAGCTGCCGTAGGTGCGGGTGAAGTCTGGGAAACTCGTCACCAGTTTCGGCAAACCGCTGGTCGGGCCTTTTGCTGTCGCGCCTACAAACCCTGCAGTACTGGTACTCACCCCCTCAATCGTCTGCGCTGCGGGTTGCTCTTCAATATAGACTCCAGGATGTAGATATTCGGGCATCAGGGTATTCCTCCTGTTACAGCTAAGTTTGCTTCAGCGGTCGCGATCGCAAATCTGGCTACGCATCAGGTTTAAGCGCGACCCGTAGAGAATTGATCGGTTGCGTATAATCCAGTTCGTAACTGTCTAATATCTTGGTCTCAAAGCCAGTTGCTGACACTTCAATTTGCAGTGTTTCTTCCAGGGGCATGGGATTTAGGAACTCGAAATACCCCTGAACATCAGCGATCGTCGTTTCATCTGTTGCGACTAATCTTAATGTAGCACTATCCACTCCCTGGGACAAATCGTCAAGTCGGATTGTCTGTCCTTGCAACCGAACAGGTTCGCGTTCAAGGATAAGTACGATATCTGTCAGCGGTAGACCGCTGACTTCAACGGGCGGATCGCCTGGGGGCAAGGCTCCACCATTGGCAAATAACTGCACTTGCATATCTGAGACTCCCTCAAGGGAAACAGAACGAGCCACTAATTCTGGCTGACCGGCAATTGGCCCCAGATTGAAGTCGAGACTGGCAGGTTGATAATAGGGAGCGCTGACTTCCAGGCGAAGTTGATACGTGCGCTCGTTCAGCTGAGGAAATGAGGTTTCTGGCGCACCGAAAAATGAAAAGGTACCGTCTGAACGAACGCCCCCTTTCAGCGCCGTTTCCTGAATTGCTTGGGTGACAGGATCGATCTCAAACAATTGGATGGTTGGTGTTCCTCGCGGGGCTTCTCCCTCCTTCATTGCATCTTCTAATTTGCCAGATATCAGCACTTGAAACGGCAATACGATACTGCGACTTAAGCCTGGCAAACTCATAGCGTCCCTCCATTTCTGGCGACAATTTGGTGGACGTCCACCAACTGTTCGGTTACAGCAGGGCCATCCTCTGGCAGACGGATGCTGTCGATCGAGACCACTTGTACCTGATAACAGACAGATAGACGGTAGGGTTGATTGAAGGCATTCCAAATTCGTGTCATCTCTTCCAGATTGAGCGAATTCAGGGTAAGACGCACTTCTGGAGACTCGGGTCGTAGTTGGGAATCCAGGAAATTAGCACGGATAATCGGTGCAGCCGCTAAGACTTGCATGGCCCGCCCCAGAATCAGCAGATCGGCCTCTGGCGTTGCGCCCAGAGGAACCAGTAAGTAAAACAGATTCAAACTGAGCGGCGGATAATGCAGTTTCCCGCCCCCTAGAGAGATCGGGGCCCGGTTATTCAGTTGACCATTGGGAATGGCCTGATAGAGGTAAAACGACAAGATCGGCTGAGAAGTGCTTCCTCCTCCACCATTGTTTTCATTGAGCTGAGCAGGAGACGCTAAAGAAATTTGATCTAAGGCGATCGTGCCACTACCAATCGCATCTTCTCCACTCAAGCCATCCAGGAGTAACTGTCGTAGATAGTGACTGATATCGCGAAGAACCTGAGAATTACTCACAGCAATTTGCCTCAGAATTACTTACAGTTCTTTGCATCTTCGGAAAGAACCAAAACAACTGCTTGCACCCTACCGGTCATCTAAACTCTCTAACCCTGTTAGAACTCGAATTTGTCCATAGACAAAACTACAGAGATTCGACAGTATAGAATTTGCAATCAGTGCTATTTAGAACTTGATAATCCTTGCTAATACTCGTTGCTGAAGTCTCTAGGGAACAAGAGACTTACGTAACTGAGCGATTTAGAACTTGATAATCCTTAGCTAATACTTGTCGCTAAAGTCTTTAGGGAACAAGAGACTCACGTAACTGACTTAACTCTGTTATCTCAAACGATGTTCAAGCTACCCACCGAGTGTACTCGCGAATTGAAGAAATCAGGCAGTAATTGACCATAAAACTACAAAATCCTTTACACAAGTTCATATAGTATTGTTTTTCTTTACTTTGTCTGAATCCATGCTACTTTGTGCTTAAATTGAATGTAGCCAGGAATAGATATTTTTATGTATTACAAATTACGCATTATACTGGTGTTAATTAGCAAAATCCTCTGCAGTGCAGTCATTAATTCTAGTGAGGGGAGTCAGGGGATTTTTGCGTTGTATCCAAGCGCAAGCTATTGTTACTGAAGCGTTCGCTCCTGGAGAATACTGGATGAAACAATGGCTCAGTCTCCTGTTTGCAATCCTGATAGTTTTAGGTTTGACCGTCTTAGGATTGTCTCAACCTGTTCAGGCTGCTGGTACTGAGGTCACCTGGTTTAAGACGCTTCATCAGGAAACAGGGGTAGAATTTGCCCGTGCGATCGCGCCCCGCGACTGGCAGTTTCCCCAGGACTTTGGCCCCCACAATGACTATCAAACTGAGTGGTGGTACTACACCGGCAACCTTGAAACAGCAACTGGACGTCCCTTCGGCTTCCAGCTAACTTTCTTCCGACAAGCGCTGCAGCCCGACTTACCGGAACTAACGACATCCTCCTACTCTCCCTGGCGTAGCAGCCAGATCTATTCTGCTCACTTTACCCTCAGCGACATTGCCAAACGCCACTTCCATCCCTACGAGCGCTTCAGCCGCAGCAGCGTTGGACTGGCCGGAGCTGAGGCTATGCCTGATCGTATCTGGCTGGAAGATTGGTCTACCCTTGAACTGGAATCCGGCCAAGTGCGCCTGCAGGCCCAAACTGCAGATGTGGCGATCGATCTCCTGGTGTCCCAAACGCTGCCTCCTATCCTTCACGGCGATCGCGGTTGGGCGCAGAAAGGGCCTGCACCAGGGAATGCATCTTATTATTATTCCCTGGTGCAGCAGCCGACGACAGGTACTATTACTATAGCTGGACAAACTTACGACGTCACTGGACTAACCTGGAAAGACCACGAATATGCTACACGCCCCCTCAGCCCAGAAACAAAGGGTTGGGACTGGTTCTCGTTGCAATTCGACAATGGCACTGCCCTGATGCTCTATCTGCTACGTCATACAGACGGCTCCCTGGAACCGACCTCCGCTGGAACGTTTGTGTCATCTGCAGGAGATACAATTGCCTTGAAACCGCAAGATTGGCACCTACAGGTGCTGGATACATGGGAGAGTCCTCGAAGTGGAGCTGTCTATCCTGCCCGTTGGCAACTGTCTGTTCCTCGGCTCAACCTGACGATACGGGGAAAACCGTTGATGGCCAATCAAGAGTTACAAACAACGACGGCCACCTATTGGGAGGGGGCGGTGGCATTTCAGGGGCAGTTGACAGAACAAACTGTACAAGGAAAAGGATATGTGGAGCTGACGGGCTATGCCAGCGATCGTCTGGATCGATTGCTGGCAGGACAACAGCAATAAATCAAGCAGGAAATTAGGGTTTGCGGCTCTTGGATGATATTCGTCAGAGAATTATCGAGGCCAGATCAATACGTTCGACGTCGATTTGGTTCATCAATGAAAGTAGAACAACAACGGCAAATTTGGTTTGATATAAGAATCTAAAAAATACCTGAACAACATTGAATGTTGTGTTTCAATCTGCTAGCGCTTTGCTAAACGGTCCAGCCAACAAAAAAACTGGATTTCTCGTTTTCGTGCTGCAGCCAGTTTTTCTTGCAGATTCAAGAGGGTTTTCCGCCGACTAGAATCGAGCAGTTTTTTCTCTCCCAAAGATAACGGGAAAAGTCAGGTTGGCTGATGGCTCGAAACCAACATTAAATCTGTTGTCGCAGCAGACCTGATTGATAACCATCAAATTCCGATTGCATTATCGATCAGTCTGCAAACTGCTCGGCAATTCGATCGGTCTGGGCAGCCATGATGAAATCGTTCTGGTGCAGCCCACCCAGAACGTGAGTCCACCAGGTTACAGTGACTTTGCCCCATTCTGTTAGTAAGGCAGGATGATGTCCTTGAGCCTCAGCCTCTTCGCCCACCTGCTGGGTAAATGCCAGGGCAATCTTAAAATTGCGGAATTTGTAAACCCGCTCTAAATGCAGCTCACCATTTTGCTCCACTACTTGCCAGTCTGGAAGCTGGGCTTTCAATTCAGACAGTTCTGCTTCGTTTACAGGGGCAGAAGCGCCACTGCAGGGGATGCATTTTTGCTGCACGAGGTTCATGACAGTGTTCCTTCTTTGGGAATGGGCCTTATCCCTATTTTACGATTCTTTGATGAGTCGCTTTAAAGGGTGTTTGAAAAGTATTGGATTGTCCCTAAACCCTCTTGAAAGGAAGGGAGTTACGGCCAAAAGTCCTCCTTTTTTAAGGAGGATTGAGGAGGATCTGGAGCGTTTTGCTACCTGTCTTAGAACTTTTCAAACATCCTCTTACCACTGGCTTTCCAATCCACCGGATTGGTTTAATTGGAATGTTTTAACCTCCGTAAAGGCCAAGCAGCTCTTGTAGGAATAAATGGGTATGCTAGGGGATAAGCGATGGAGGCGACTGGACGTGAGTAAGGCCCAAATTCTGATTTCAGTAGTTCTTGCAGGGCTGTCGGTCTTGGGCGCGATCGCGCCAACTCAGGGATCCCCAATCCTGGGGAACGCAACTATTGCCCCCCAATTGCAATTCAACGTCACGGGTTGCGATAATCTTTGGGGAATGCACTCCCTCCTCAATATTCTCACCTGGAACACCACTGAGCTAGTCCATTGCGGTTTCACCAAGGCATCAAGCAATCAATCCCGCAAAGGGAAAAAAGGTCAGACAGATTTATCGCTACAAGTCTATCCAACAGAACCATCTCGAAACTTCGAACGCAATAAACCTGCCCGAGAACTAGAGTGGAAGCCCCCCGGAGGGGGGCTTCCACTTCAATTTCCGAATGAGTCTAATGAACTAACTCAGGCCAGTGATATCACGATTGAAGCCAGCGAAGGCACTCTCATGTTTTCTCATGCCTTAAGCTACAGCTGCTGTGCTGCAATTTCTCTGGAAAGCAAGATTGAAGAGAATATCATTACAGTCACCGAAGTGAATCGTGGTGACATTTGTCGCTGCAATTGCCAGTATTCTATCAATGCCTCCCTGGGGCCGTTAGCAGCTGGAACCTACGAGTTGCGGGTCTACGGCATTAGAACGGGTAACAGCTATCAAAACTGGAGTAGCAAATCAGGCTTGTTGTTTGAAGAAACAGTCGAGATGCAGTAAGCAGAAGGCAGAAGGCAAGGGGAACAGAGGAAGCAGAAGGAAGCAGGGGAGCAGAGGAAGCGGCGGAAGCAGGGGACAGTGGAGGGGGAAAGCAAAGAGCATCGGAAAAAGGATGAAGATCGTCACTTTCCAATCTGACATCTAACAACTATCACCTATCGCCCTACGAGAATAGATTAGGACAGAACAAAACGCTCAAAACCCGATGCAGTCAACCTTTTCCTTATGCCCTCTGCCCTCTGCCTCCTGCTTTTTTCCCTATCACCTGGCACCTGACACCTGACACCTATTTCTCGCCTGCAGTTCCAGATAAACCAGCAGCGCATTGATATCAGCAGGATTGACGCCACCAATGCGAGATGCCTGACCAATGGTGAGCGGTCTGACTGTGGCCAGCTTTTCGCGGGATTCCATTGAGAGGGTTTCGATGGCCTGATAATCCAGGTCGGCGGGGAGTTTACGGTTAGTCTGACGGCTCATCTGTTCGATCTGATTTTGTTGGCGTTGAATGTAGCCGGAATATTTGATGTCGATTTCAGCCCCTTCTCGCTCAGCCCGATCGAGGTTGGGGTTGCCGAGACCGTAGCGGTCAAGATCGACGGTGTGGAAGCCAGGACGACGCAGTAGATCGGCCAGGGTTGCGGACCCCTTGATCGCTTGTTGGGTGTGCGTTGCGATCGCAATCCCCACTGCCTCATGCTCCTTAATCCGGGTAGACTGCAGCCGCTCCTTTTCAGCCCCAATATTCGCCTGCTTCTGCTCAAACAACCGCCAGCGTCGATCGTCAATCAAACCAATCTCCCGTCCCAGGGGGGTCAGCCGCCGATCGGCATTATCTGAGCGTAACATCAACCGATACTCCGAGCGACTGGTCAGCATGCGATAGGGTTCCCGCAAATCCTTCGTACACAGATCGTCAACCAACGTGCCAATATAACTCCCTTCCCGTGGCAGCACAATGAGTTCTTGGGAACGGAGATAACGTACTGCATTAATACCCGCCAGAATTCCCTGAGCCGCTGCTTCCTCATATCCTGTCGTACCATTAATCTGTCCAGCGCAGAACAGTCCTGCTACCTTTTTCGTCATCAGTGTCGGATAGCACTGTGTTGCAGGTAAATAATCGTACTCTACTGCGTAGGCCGGACGCAACATGACGCAATGCTCTAATCCGGGCAGGGTCCGCAGCATTTGTAACTGCAGCTTTTCAGGCAATCCAGTCGAGAATCCTTGGATATACAACTCCGGAATCTCTCGTCCTTCAGGTTCAATAAAGATCTGGTGGCTAGCCTTATCTGCAAACCGAACAATCTTATCTTCAATGCTGGGGCAATACCGCGGCCCTTTTGCCTCCACCCAACCGCCATAAACCGGAGACAAATGCAAATTGTCGCGAATCAGTTGATGAGTCTCCGCTGTCGTGCGGGTCAGATAGCAATTCATCTGTTCCCGCTCCATCCAAGCGTCTGGGTCAAAGCTAAACCAGCGCACTTCGTCGTCTGGCGGCTGAGGTTCCATCTGGCTATAGTCAACCGAACGTTTATCTACCCGTGCAGGTGTCCCTGTCTTCAACCGGCCAGTCTCAAAGCCCAGTTGTTTCAATGTCTCTGTCAACCCAGTAGCGGCAAACTCTCCCGCCCGCCCTGCTGCCATTGACTTATTGCCCACCCAAATTTTACCTCCCAGGAAGGTACCTGTTGTCAGCACCACTGTCTTGCAGGCAAAGGCCATCCCAAAATAGGTCTGAACGCCAACAACATCATCATTTTTCCCCAAAACCAGATCAGTCGCCATGCCTTCGCGAATCGTCAGGTTTTCCTGGGTTTCAACAATCCGCTTCATGACCGCTGCATACTCGCGCTTGTCCGTCTGAGCCCGCAGCGCTCGCACGGCTGGCCCTCGAGAGGCATTCAGTACCCGCTTTTGTAAGTAGGTACAGTCGGCTATTTTGCCAATCTCGCCGCCCAGAGCATCCACCTCATGTACCAGTTGCGACTTAGCAGGCGCACCGACCGCCGGATTGCAGGGCTGCCAGGCAATTTTATCCAGGTTCAATGTCAGCATCAGGGTGCGACAGCCCAACCGTGCTGTTGCCAGAGCCGCCTCGCAGCCAGAGTGACCTGCACCCACGACGATGACATCAAACGCATCCTGAAACTCGACAGCAGCATCCATACCCAATCCCCATGACATAGACCCTATCTATTTTAGACTATCGGCTCAAGACTGCCCCCTACAGTTGAATGGCACTTACTTAACGTAGGATGGGCAAAGCGAAGCGTGCCCATCAGAGAGCCTGTGATGGGCACGGGCATAGCCCTTTGCCCATCCTACGGACTGTTCAATGAACAACTAACAATGAACAATGAACCCCAAATCAATGTACCCCCAACAATGAACCCCAAATCAATGTACCCCAAATCAATGTACCCGGCTGTCCAGAGGGTTGATGGATAAGCCGGCTTCATTTACGCTATCGTTGCTACTTGGAGAGTCGTTGTTGGGGCCTGAAAGTATGTCGGTGAGGGTGGCAGGAGTTGAGTCGGCAGCACTGTGGAGTATTTGCTGAATCAGAGTGTTTGTGGTGATGAGTTGGCGTTGGACGATGAATTCAAAAATATGAGTTTCGTTTAATTCGTAGATGTCGCGATTCTGATACACAAACCAGAGGGAAATGAGGGGCTGAAGATCTTCTGGTTTGAGATCGAGCCATTTGCCGCCCTGGTCTATGAGTTGGTTAAGGGTTTGGTATGCCTGCCAGTGGGCTGGGATTGTTTGGTTGGGGGATTTGGTGCGCAGCAAACAGCCAGAAGTCAGGTTGAAGGTGTTGAATTGGATTAATCGTTTTAACCCGGCGCTGATGGTTTTGGGTTGACGACTTTGGAGAATGGCAATGCCGATCTTCAGTTCAGTTGTATTTGCACTGCCAATTAACCTGAATTGAATGTAGCCTTTGTTTGCGGCTTTGGGTTGCACGGTACGCTCGACTGCTACGATAGTAACGCCGTCAACGGTTTTCCCAATGAGTCTTTCAAAGCTAAAGCAAAGGATATTTGCCAGCAAGGTACTATTGTCTAGTATGTCTTGCGGTACTTTGGCGAACTCGGTTTGCAGGACTCGTTCTACCTGTTCCAGAGGATCGACTTCAACAGGCTGGAAGTTTTCGGCGCACCATTCTAGAATGTCGCGCCCGCTAAGGTTTTCTCGACCGAGGGCGTGCAGCTGAGCGGGATCGAAGGGGTAGACGGGATGAGGGGGGGTGAGGTTGCGATCGCGATAAAATGCCTCCAGGCGAAAGGTAACTAATTCCAAAATGCGATCGCTTTCCAGTGGCCCTTCTAAAGCGATAGGGTCTTTCCCTTTGCCAGCTACCCGATCGGGAATCCCTGCAGGTAGCGTTCGAATGATGTCCGTCCAGGTTTCCGGTCGCATCGCGGTCAAGAAGACAATCCCTCGATCGAGCGCGATCGCGCTGAGGCGGTCGAATAGATACTTGACCAGGCTGGCTACGACTCTTTCGCGTTTGAAATTGCTTTCATTCACCTCAGGGGCTTCCAGTTGATCGAAACAGATCAGTAGAGGGCGATACTGAGCGATCAAGCTCAGGACTTGCAAAACAGTTTCAAACGCTTCGGCTTCCCGATCTTCGCGGCTGCGGTTGGGCAAACCCAACTCGTCTGCTTTCCAGGGGGACAGAACCCGGCCTGCAATCCACTTCAAAGCAAAGGGGGCCTGGGCATTCGAGAGCGTCCAAAAAATTGCCCGTACGACATCTGGTTCGCGAATAGTGGGCTTGAGTTTGAGAAAGGCATCGGTCAGTTGATTAATCCAGGTTTTGTTGGTTTGCAGGCTGCTATCGTCTAGCTTTTTGACCAGTTCCCGCACTACAAACGGTTTTGTCGTAGGTTTCAAGGCTTGCACGGCCTGGCTGGCCATCAGAGTAGCAAGTTCCTGCCATTGCATGCGTCCCTGGCTGCCGCGTCGCCGCAGACTATCAACCAGGGTTTGCAGAAATTGGTAGCGAATGAGATTGAGATCGCTCAGCTTCTGAGCATTGGCATAAATCGAGAACAGTGCTCTTCCGGGTTTGCCAAAATTGCAAAGGCGACCAATCAGGTGGCTTTTGCCAAAGCCGGGGGGGGCTGCGATCGCAAATGAAGCCACTAGAACCTGACTGTTCCTGGCCTGTTCAAGGGCTTGCACCACTGGCGCAGAAGCATGAGCATTCAATGCTTCCAGATCGGGGAATTCCTGGCCCCCAAGATTGCGATCGCAGACTGTTGCTGGCAGTGTAAAAGGATTGCATCCCTGGATCGCAGCATTCAGGTCTTTGATTGCAGAAACTGAGGGAATCACCATAGGACTGTTCCAGGCTACCAATGCAACTGTCACTATGATATCTGCACAACTGCCTATCCAGGGTGACTTTCAGCAAGATTCGTCCCTCTTGCCATCTGCTCGCAGACTAACAGAGATTGGGGCGCGATTTGGCAGGTTAGCGGAGTGCTAAACTCTGTTTTTGTCAGGTTGAGGTTTCAACTGGATTATTTTTCCTTGCCTTGCTCCGCAAGGCAAGGAAAAACAATTTTCCAGGTCAGGTAGAGATCGACCAACAATGAGGGTTGAGAACGCAGGTTTCACCCGAACGCTCAAACATCATTATCAATGGAAGACTACTAATGAACAAAACTCAGCAACCATACCAATAGCCGCATTAATTATCTTTATGATTTATCTGATTCGTCTGATTCATCTCTGGTGTCTGTCCCTAAAACTTCATCAATTGCCTTTTTCTCCATAGATAGTCTACCCGGCAAAACCTGACGGGTATCTGTGATTAACCAATCCAGAGCTGCTGCCTTCAAATCAATTGCAGTGCCATTCTTATCCACGCAATAGCGCCCGAATACAAGCTTGTCTACCAAACGAATTCCCGAACCCAGGCGAGAATACTCAAAAATGATGCTATTATCGACCATCGCATCTCTGCAAACCCAACAGTTCGGGCCAATCATGGTGGGGCCAATAATCTTCGCGCCATCTTCAATTCGCGTCATCCCCCCAATATAAACCGGCCCTTGAATGTCAACCTTGTCCCAGTTAACCGAGACATTTAAACCGGTATAGACCCCTGGTGCAACTTCATGTCCGGGAATCGAGACATTCTTGATTGTTCCTGTCAGCACACCTCGTACGGCCTGCCAGTAGTCCGGAACTTTGCCAATATCAACCCACTGGAAATCCATTGAGATCCCGTAAAATGGGGCATCTTTTTCTACCAGCAGAGGAAAAAGTTCGCTGCCAATGTCGTATTTTTGGCCCGATGGAATATAGTTCAAAACCTCTGGCTCAAAAATGTAAATACCTGTATTGATGTCGGTGCTGCGAGCTTCCTCAACACTAGGTTTTTCCTGGAATGCTCTTACCCGGCCATCCTCATCTGTAACTACCACGCCGTAGCTAGAGACTTCGGAGCGAGGAATCGATTTCAGCACAACCGTGGCAATGGCTCCCTTTTGGCGATGCCAATTCACAGCAGCTGTTAGATCCAGGTCAATCAGGGCATCTCCGCAAAGCACGACAAAAGTATCATCAAAAAAAGGCGAAAAATCGTGAATGCGGCGCATGCCTCCTGCAGACCCTAATGCTTCTCCAACCAGCTGACCATCATTTTCGATCCGTCCTTCAAAAGAATAGGCAATTTGTACGCCAAAGTGCTGCCCATCGCGGAAATAGCTCTCAATTTCCTGCGCTAGATGGCTAACATTAACCATGATCTGGTCGAAGCCATGCTGGCGTAGCAGCTCCAATAAAAATTCCATGACTGGCTTCTGCAAAATTGGGATCATGGGTTTGGGAATGATCGTTGTAATTGGTCGGACGCGAGTTCCTTTACCCGCTGCCAAAATCATGGCTTTCATGAATGTTTGCCCCTCAACACCTAGTCCACTGAAATTTTGGTCGATCGATCTAGATCGAAACGCACATCAATGCAGATCGATCGCTAAACCGCTTCGATCGCTAAACCGCTTCCATTTAGGGATATGGAGTTTTCCTGCAGGAAAAACTACAACTTTCGAAATGGATAGGGTTTAGCATCATTACTTAAAAGACTGCCATAAATTGGTTTGAAACTCTGCAGGGCCAATCTACCCTCACCTTATACTGCTACCCAACTGCGCTCAGAGGAGGAGGACGAACACTTCAGTGAGAGCACAATAAGGAATCGATAATCGCTTCAAGTTCTTCTGAAGACTTGATTGTTTGATAACCTCAACACTTTAAGACGCCGATTGCTCAAGAACGTTTGACTGATTAGAAAACCAAGTCAAGCAAAACTCTTGCCTACCTATAGCAGAAACTGAGCTCATAGCATTGCGATCGGAACTCATCCGCTAAACTACTTTTATCATTTTCCCAGAACCCCGAGGTAGTTTCTACTTTTTTAGGGGTTAGATTCACGAAAACTTTACCGGGCTTATCGCAATACAAGTTGAAGGTTTAACTTTAGTGCAAGTCTCGCACCTGTATTTGCAAGGTGAGTGCAGGCGTAGCATTTGCAAAACATGAAGTTTGATTCTCTATGAGGTTAGCAGCTTTTCGCGATTTGGCAGGTAAGTGTCCCCTTCTGGGGTGCTTACCACCGGGATCGCTAGAAAAACTATTTTGAAACCCTTGCAATTCAAGCATTTTCCAATCGCGCTCTAGACAATTTATTGTGCTCAAGCCCTTAACTTTCCAGGTTGCAAGTTTTTAAGATTGAGTGGGAGTATAGCAAAATTGGGCAGGCTGGAGAGAGCGTTTTTTGGAAGTAACATCCTTTACTAGTCTTGTAGGTTTATGGTGATTGCTACGGAATATCTCTGAACTGAGGAAAGAAAGAAAAAGCAGTCGTTCGTATTAAGCCGAAGGAGGGTTTGCTTCCAGGATAGTAGCAGGTGTTGAGAGAGTGCGAACTTTTAAATCCTGGTAAAATTCTTCTTGCAGAAGTTCTACTTTAGATTGGGCAGAGAGAAGCAGCAGCGCCCAAAAAACACCCACTCGATCGTTATGCTTTGATTCAGGCCCAAATCCATTGGTGCTAGAAGGAGGTTGGTACTGCCAAAGTTGCAACAGCTGTTCTAAATCTAACCAATCCTGTCCCTGTCCGATCTGAGGCCAGTGATGGGTGAGAAAGATTTCTAATTCTGCTGCAATTTCGTTGAGGTTCTCGCTATGAGCTAATTGTGCGATCGCACGAGCCGCCTGAGTGCGAGATTGGCGATTGAGACGTTGGGCACGAGATTTTTTTGGCCCAGCCGCTTCCCGTTGTTCCAGGTGAGCCGCCATGAGTTTTAATTGGTCAATTAACTCATCCAACGTCACCTGCCTCTGCTGAGGGGGTTGGGCCACTGCTCGACGGCGTAGCTGTTGCTCTAAATGTAAGGGGAGCCGATTCCTTAATTCCTCAACCTCTGTCAGATCCCCATCTTCTGACATTTCCGCTGCATCAGGAGAAGCCAGACGAGCCAGCGTGTCGGCCTTAAGCAAAACCAACATGGATGCATACAAAAAAGCCTGACCCGAATGGGAAAGTTCTGCTTCAAAAGACTCGCGTCCCACCACATCGCAAGCTGGAGCCAGTTCGCTCAGGAAACGGTCGATCACGTCAATCACCTGAACATCCCAGGGATCGATTTCGCCCCGTTCTGCCAGATCGATCAGCAGTGCAATTGCATTATGGGCCGGGGAGACAGTCATTATTGCAGCATTAACTTATAGCGTGGATACAAACAAAACAGACTGCCGCTAATCGAAAACGCGACTGGAAACAAGGGGAGGGTTTATTGCTCGGGATTATTTTGCTCATTATTCTACTGGACATAAATTTCTGCTGGCTCTTGCTCCTCCGGTAAGGAAGCACTGGCAGGCAGCAGAGGCTGTTGTTCTTCTAGTTCTGCTTTGTAGCGCTCCAGGTCTTCTTCTAATGATTGAATGCGCTCATCGCGTTGATGAATTTGCCGCCCCGTTGTTATGGATCCAACCGCTCGATGTAAATAGGTCCAAATGCTAAATACCCAGGCAAAAACTGCACCGATTCCCATAGCCAGGATCAACTCCACAGCCAGGGGAGCTTCAACTTTAATGTCTCTAAAAAAGTGAATGGGAACAGGTTGAGTATTTTGCAAGCTAAATAGAACCAGAGCAAGAGCAATGACAAAGATCAGAACAAAATTAATCTGTCGCATCAACGAACTCCTCAAACGTGAAGATAACTAACGTTCAACTTCATCAGACAAATAAACTGTCCCTATCCGCTAATCTATCAGTAGTAAAAACAAAGTCCTTCAGGCTAATCCTGATGTTAGACTTCACCCAATTCCTTCATTCTTCCCAGCACAACTTCCCAGAACTCCCTCCTGAAAGCAGACAATCGTTATTCACCCAAACGAATCAGCTCTAACATCCAAGTTAAAACCAATCAGACTGTTTATGCCAACAACACCATCGCTGTGTGCTGCAATGGTATACCATTGGCTCGTTATTCGTTGTTCATTGCTCATCGTTCATGGCCAACCGCGAACCGCCAACTGCTAACCGCCAACTGCTAACCGCCAACTGCTAACCGCTAATCGCTTCATGAATATTTCGATTGCTGATTTACGCCAAGAGTACATGCTTCAGGGGCTGAATGAGGCTGATGTCGATCCCGATCCGTTCCAACAGTTCCAGAAATGGTTCGATCGAGCGTTGGCAAGCGAACTGCCGATCGCCAATGCAATGACGCTTGCAACTGCAACGAAGGCGGGTAAGCCTTCAGCTAGAGTCGTGCTTTTGAAGGGGGTTGACCCTCAGCTTGGCTTTGTTTTTTATACAAATTACGAAAGTCAGAAAGGGCAAGATCTGGCTCAAAATCCTCAGGCAGCGTTGGTCTTTTGGTGGGCTGCATTGGAGCGACAGGTCAGGATTGAAGGAACAGTTGAAAAAATGTCGGTGCAAGCATCAGATTGCTATTTCCAGAGCCGCCCCTCAGGCAGTCAATTGAGTGCCTGGGTTTCTCAGCAAAGTCAGCCGATTCAAAACCGGGACGTGCTTGAGCAGCGGTTGCAGGAACTGGTGTTAGAGTATCGCGATCGCACCATTCCAAGACCACCCTATTGGGGCGGCTACGCGCTCAAGCCAACCGCAATTGAGTTCTGGCAAGGGCGAGCCAATCGGCTTCACGACCGCTTGCGATATTACCAACTGGATAATGATGTTTGGCAAATAGAACGCCTGGCACCATAACATCAACGATACCAAAGACATTACAAAATGTTATTAGAACAGGTTGAAGCTTACCTGCGTGAATTTATTGCTCCCCATGCGGCAGAAATCGATGAGGATCCAAAAGCCCTGCAGACTGCCTTTAGAGGATTAGGCGAACGATCCTGGTTAGCACTACGCTTGCCGGAGGAGTGGGGGGTATGGAACGCAACAGCAGAGACGTATGGTTTGTTTCAGGAACTGATAGCCCGATATTCTGGAGCGCTGGCTTTCTTGCAAACCCAGCATCAGACTGCAGCAGCACTGTTGCTTCAAAGCGAGAACGAAGCGCTCAAACAGATGTATTTGCCTCGCATGAGCCGGGGAGAGATCGAACTCGGAGTCGGGTTCTCTCAACTGCGCCGTCAGGGCTGTCCGCCCATGGGGGCTCAGGCGTTACCTGGAGGAGGATATCAGCTAGAGGGTCAAATTCCCTGGATAACAGGGTTCGGCTGCTTTGATGAATTTTTGATCGGGGCGACGTTACCTGATGGTCGGGCAGTCTTTGGCATTGTGCCGTTTAAAAATACGCAACAATCAGAGCAGGCAAAAGGAGTGTCGCTGTCTGCCGTAGCTGAAGGCAGTATCCGTTTTAGCGAACCCTTATCTCTGGCTTCGATGGCTTCAACCAATACAGTAACAGCTGAGTTAACAAGGTGGTTCTTGTCTCAAGATCGCGTCGTCTTTGTGCGACCAGCAGATTGGATGCAGAAAAACGATCGGCGAAGTGTCCTGCGGCCAATTTTTTTGCCATTAGGCTGTGCAAGAGCAGGGCTGGATATTCTGGCTGCAGCGTCCCGGACTAAAACACAATCGTTTATCGCCGATGCTTATGATGCTCTAGATCGGGAACTGGTGAACTGTCGCACTGCTGTTCTAGAAACCCAAAAACACCCAGATACTTCTTCGTTTGGGCACCAGGTGCATTTGAGGGCATGGGCCATCGATCTGGCAGTTCGCTGTGCCCATGCTGCGATCGCAGCATCAAGCGGAGCCGCCAACCACAAACAACACGGAGCGCAACGCGTTTATCGAGAAGCGCTAGTCTTCACTGTATCTGGCCAAACAACCGCCAGCATGGAAGCAACTCTGGCTCAACTGACTCGCTCCTAGAACAACATGACGCAACTTAACACCACTTGAAAGGTTAGCCCCCCTTCGGGGGGCTAACCCTTGATTCCTGGTGCTGAACTATAAAAATGGGTTATTTTGAAAGCCTTGCGGAGCAAGGCTTTCAAAATAACCTTCTAAGTCGTGATTTAACGGAAAGACAGCCAAAAACTAGAAAGGATCCCAGTTCTCTGATGGGTAGATACAAGCTTTCCGCAACCCTATCGGGAGAACCAGGACTAAAATGTAGAGATTAACCCTGAGGCAGGTTTGCCGATTTCGAGTGCTATGTTGAGAAACCCAACTCCTACCGCTCTGCGAAAATGCTAATTCCTAAGGCTAACTACTAGGAAGGGCGGCGATTTTCTCGCGGCTTTGCTTTATTCACCCGCATATCGCGCCCCATCCACTCAGCCCCATCGAGATCAGCAATAGCTTTATCTTCATCCGACTCTTCTGCCAGATCTACGAATGCGAATCCACGCACATTGCCTGTCTCCCGGTCAAGGGGAATATTAATACGCTTAACCGTTCCATAGTCTGCAAAAACTTGCTTTAGATCTTCCTGAGTCACTTCGTAGGAAAGATTGCCAACGTAAATTGTCACAGAGCGCCTCCGAACTCAGACATTGTAGAGAAGATGTGTATTCGGGAAACGCTTGTTGTCTAAAGATTGAAAAACAATGCGTACTGCCGAATCCTATATCTTAAGTGACCCTAGCATAAAATCGAGTTTTTTCAGCAGAGGCAGATCGCAATCCGTTCAAACCCTATGATTTTTCGGCCACGATAGCAATTCTCAGGCTAGTGAGGTATGGAAATGCGCCCCTGCGGGACACATTTCCATGTACTTCAGTCGCACGGGAACCGCTATATCACCCAGGTCATGTCGAACGCTTTGGTTTGCAGGGATCGCAACATCACCTTCCGAGTCGTGTCCTATAAACTAATGCCCTTAATGCCCAAAATTTGGTATTAATGTGCCTGATGAGTACCGCAAAATATTGAGGCACTGGTGAAAATTTTAGTGATTGGTGGTGGGGGACGCGAACATGCCCTTGCCTGGAAACTACTGCAATCTGGAAAAATTCAAGACGCGATCTGTATCCCTGGCAATGGAGGCACTGCTTTGATGGAGCGCTGCCAGAATTGGCCTCTGGCCATAGAGGATTTTCAGAACATTGGAGAATTTGCCATAAACCAGGGAATAAATCTGGTGGTCGTTGGCCCTGAAGTGCCACTGGCAATGGGAATTACTGACTTCCTGCAACAGCAGAATCTTCTGGTTTTTGGCCCAACGCAGGCTGGTGCGCAGATTGAGTCGAGCAAGTCCTGGGCAAAGAGTTTGATGCAGGAGGCTGGGATTCCAACAGCAAAATCTGCCGTTTTTACAGCGCTAGAACCCGCAAGAGACTACGTGCGGTCTCAGGGTGCTCCAATTGTAATTAAGGCCGATGGCCTGGCAGCCGGTAAGGGCGTAACCGTCGCCAATACTCTGGAGGTAGCAGAGCAGGCATTAGAGGCAATCTTTCAGGGGCAGTTTGGTGCAGCTGGGCATCAGGTTGTTGTAGAGGAATGTTTGCTGGGTCAGGAAGCCTCAGTGCTGGCATTAACAGACGGTCTGACTATTCGGCCTTTACTCCCAGCCCAGGATCACAAACGGATTGGTGAAGGAGATACAGGAGCCAATACAGGGGGAATGGGGGTTTATGCTCCTACCCCTCTGGTATCCCCTGCATTAATGGAGTGGATCGAACATCAGGTGTTGGAACCGACGATCGCTGCCTTACGACAGCGGGGTATCGACTACCGGGGCGTTCTTTATGCGGGTTTGATGATTCCTCCGACCGGCGATCCTAAGGTATTAGAATTCAATTGTCGTTTTGGCGATCCAGAGACTCAGGCCATCCTGCCTCTTTTAGAAACACCACTGGAAGATTTGCTCTTTGCCTGCGCTCAACAGCGCCTGTCAGAGCTGCCACCTATTACCTGGAAAACAGGGGTTTCAGCCTGTGTCGTGCTGGCGTCGGGAGGCTATCCTGGCCCCTATGAAAAAGGGTACGCGATCGCAGGTTTAGACGAAGCAACTGCCTTAGATACCCTCAGCTTTCACGCCGGTACCCGCTTGCAGGATAATGAAGTCGTTACCCATGGTGGTCGAGTTTTGGGTGTCACTGCCCTGGGAGAAACATTCGATAGCGCATTTGCCAAAGCTTATGCTGCTGCCGATCGCATCCAATTCAAAAACCGGTACTACCGACGAGATATTGGCCATCAAGTCCGCACTAAGCACCGATCGCAAACCGAGCCTTAGCAGAGGAACGAGAATTCAGGGGATGGATGCCATTGAGATTTGTCCTGGACAGGTTAGCGTTTAGCAAGTTGGCATCAGCAAGTTCGGCCCCAAGGAGGTTAGCCCCAGTTAGGTTAGCCCTTTCAAGGTTTGCTCCACTGAGATTGGCCTTACCAAGATAGGCTCTGTCGAGGCGGGCTTCGGTAAGATTAGCCCAACTGAGATCCGCCTCCTTCAGATAAGCACCGCTGAGAATTGCTCCACTGAAGTTTGCTTCGCTGAGGTCAGCCTTGTAGAAATTGGCCTGAGCCAATTTTGCCCGCTTGAAGTAAGCTCTGACTAAGATAGATGCAGTAACAATTGCTCCATTAAAATTAGCTTCATAGCAGTCGGCATCGCTGAGGGTTGCTTGATTGAGATCTGCTTCAGCAAGCATAGCCTCGTTCAGATAAGCTTTTGTGAGGTTGACTTTGCAGAGATTGGCCTTTCTCAGGTTAGCTTGATATAGATTTGCGCCAGTGAGATTAGCGTTGCTGAGGTCTGCTCCCAGCAAGTTAATTCCAGTAAGATTAGCCCAGGTTATATCCGGCTTAATACCTGGATTGCTCTTCCGCCAATCATTCCAGCAAGAAGTTCCTTGCCTGAGAAGAGCAAGCAATCGTTCGTTTGCCATTGTCTATTCCAATTAAATCAACTTAATTAAATCCGACGTGCAACATAAATACCTGTACAAAATAAATTGTATATAGCCAAATTGGGAAATGCTTGAATTGCAAGGATTTCAGCCAATTGAACTGCACAATTTATGTTGCCTACCGACTTAGAATCTGCAATCCAGCAATTCAACCTGCTTCGTACGAACAAGAAAACACAAAACCTGTGGCGCTCTTGCAGCGAGCAAAATCGATCGTGCTGAGCACGTTAGCCAATCGTTGAAGCCCTGTCAAGTGGCACTGAATGTTGAAATCGTTGACCTGAAACCAGTTTGAGACGACTGAAGTTTCTCTACTGATCGCTCCAGCAGTCAAACATTCCAGGGTGTTCAAACACTGCAAGTCCAACACATCAATATCAAGTCAGCAAAATTGAGATCGTTTTGTAGGTTAGGTTGCAGCGAAGCAGAAATCCAACGCAAAGTCCTCTAGTGTTGGGTTTCTCTGCGAAAAGGCTTACGCCTGCGCGAACTCAACCCACCCTACCTGTAGGCATATTGTGTCGATCGCAATCAATCCGACATGATATAAGGAAAAGTTACACAGAACGGTATTGACGACTCTCTTTCCAGTTCGATACCAGGAGGCTTGAAGTTGAGAGGCCGAGATTCCAGTCTATCGTAAGAAAAAAATGCACACCTGCTCGTTGTCTCTTGCAAGAAGGAAAAATGCACACCCGTTTGCTGCCTCTTGCAAATCATAATAGTCTGGCGTCTCAGCGTTTTCGAATGAAATTGGCTAAAACAGAGATGCAATCGCTATAAGCTCATTGATTGTTGGGAAATTGCGTTCGATCGCTGTCGATCGATCGGCTCCAGCTGCAGTGAGAGAGAGCGCAAAGGAAGAAGCATCGGGGCAGAAGCCGCGATCGAATCCAGGACACGCTCCCACCTGTGTCTTAGATTGTAAGCGCTGGAGTCGGCGTTTCAGCTACTAATAACCTATTTCACATACCCATTCTGCTGCAACTGTGGATACACAGAATTCTGTGTCTGAAAATTCCCATAGGCTGATTCTCCGCAATCCACGTAAAGACATTGCTGTGAATTTTACTAGCAAAGGATGTAAATGTTACTGGTGAGTCTGCTGCTGAGTTGCCTTACGCTCGCTCAGTTGGAGCAAGATTTCTGCATGGGCCTCGCGAGTAATGGGGTAAAAATAAGCCAGGACAAGACCGCAAATCAGAGCCAGCATTGGAATGGGGCCAATGGCAAGGCGAATTGCTAATAGTACTGCATCCGGTTGGACAGGGAGTGGAATATCAGGTGTAGGTTTAATATACCCTGACCATTGCAGACTTTGTAGAACCAGGAAAACTGCGATTCCCAGGCATACTTTTTGCAAAAACACCATAAAGCTATAGAAGATGCCTTCGCGCCGCTGGCCCGTTCTGAGTTCGTCGAGTTCGATCACATCAGGTAACATTGACCAGGGCACCAGATAAGCGGTAGAAACCCCAAATCCTGCGATCGCAGCCAGCGCATACATCATACCTCCCTGACCGGGTTGCAATAAGAATAATCCTATCTGCGCCAGGATCCACAAAGCCATACCCATAAAATAGACTGCTCTTTTGCCAACCCGCTTGCTGACTGCACTCCAGACAAACAGCATCGTCATAGCAACCCCTTGAACTACTAAAATAGCGACAACCGTTAGTAGCGTTACGACCTGCGGTTTGTCGTTTAGCTGCATCCAACTGCGGACGAAGTAAGGAATAATCGCAGCTGTAAGCTGTACGCTTAACCAGGAACACAAATAGATCCCAACCACAAACAAGAACGGGCGATTGCTCAGAATAATCCGTAGCTGTTGACCAAATGGCAAAGAAACGGGCTGCTCTGTTGCGGGACGTTGTCCAGATACAGTTGCAATCCGCCGTCGGGTTCCCCAAACGCACCAATACACAGGTAAAACCGAAAATACAGCCAGGACAACACCTGTGACCCAGTAATGCTGATGAGAATTATCAGGGATAAGACTGCCAATTGCACCAAAGATTAACACTGAGAGGATACTGCCTCCAATGGAGAAGGCAAACCGAAAGCTGTTTAGACTGGTTCGTTCGTTGTAATCCTGGGTCAGTTCTGGCGTCAGGGCCGTATAGGGTAAATTGACAACGGTGTAAAAGGTATTGAAAGCAATGGAGATTAGGGTATAGTAGCCAAACATACTCCATTGCTGAATTGCCGAGCTGTTGCTGAAATGAGGCACAATCCACTGCAATGCAAAGAATAGCCCAAACGGGATCGCGCCCAGGATCATCCAGGGATAACGCCGTCCCCAACTGCTGCGGGTGCGATCGCTCAAAACGCCTACAAGAGGATCGTTGATTGCATCCCAGACCTTACCAATAAGTTGCGAAATTCCTGCAAGTCCTGGCTGCAGACCAGCGACATCAGTCAGGAATGGAGACAGGTAAAAGATCAAGATGTTCGCAGTCATCGCAGCGCCCAAATCTCCTGCACCATAGGCTAATTTGGTCGTAAAGGTAAGCTTTCTCCGATCGGCAATTGTGTCAGCCTGGCTAGCAGGAGCAGGATCGTTCATACAAAAGTTCTATCAATTTAGACCTAACGCTCATTACTATACGCTGAAGTGAAGGGTTTTCGTTAGGTTTCAGGGATCAGATAGCAGGTGGCATTGAGACAGGACAGACCGCTTTCTAGAGTCCTTGCTCAATATAAGGAAAGGTGGCCAGTAACCTAAGAGGATGTTTGAAAAGTCCTAAGATAGGTAGCAAGATACCCCGGAGTCCCCTAAATCCCCCTTAAAAAGGGGAACTTTTGACCGTCATTTCCCCCTTTTTCAAGCCATCCTTTGCGCAGATCTCGTCCAAACCCGTATTCTCCCGTTTTAATTTTGGAAAGTTGACGATACGGGTGGAGGTCTGAGTTGGTAAAAGTCCTATGGACTTTTGCCGAATGGATAGTTTTTCAAGGGGGACTAGGGAGGATCCCATACTTTTCAAGCATCCTCTAAATTGGATAAAGAGACCAGGCGTTGGGAAAAAGTTGCTCAAGCTAAAATCGTAAGTCTAAAATCCAAAATGGTGCGGGTTTCTCTAGTTAAAACCGTAAAGCAAAAGTCAAAAGTCCAAAATCCAAAATCGTAAATCTAAAATCCAAAATATCGATGTCAGATCTCTACATTTCCTGGGATGAGTATCACAAAAATATCGAGCGTCTGGCAATTCAAGTCCATCAGTCTGCCTGGCCATTCGATCAGATTGTCTGCTTGGCCAGAGGAGGGTTACGGATCGGCGATGTTCTGTCCCGCCTGTTTCAACGCCCTCTCGCTATTTTGGTCGTTTCGTCCTATGACGGCCCAAACAATAGCGTTCGGGGTAACCTTCGATTTGCCCGGCATCTAACCACGATTGATGAACAGTTTGGTCGCCGCGTTCTGCTGGTAGATGACCTGGTAGATTCTGGTATAACCCTGAAGGAGACAGCGATCTGGTTGAGACAGCATTATGGTCAGGTGGTGGAAGAGATTCGCACGGCGGTTATCTGGTACAAAGCCTGTTCTGCGATTGCGCCTGACTACTACGTTGACTATCTGCCAGAGAACCCCTGGATTCATCAACCCTTTGAACGCTATGAACGTATGGAACCAGATGATTTAATCGCAACTCCTTTTTCCCAAACTCCAGTATAGTTACTGTCCTTGCCTGCTGGAACTTGTTAGCTGGAAAGGCGATTTCGACAACCAGGGCATTGTACTGATTTTGCCAACAGAATTTCCATTTTTAGCCCAGCATAGTTGAACTGAGCGCTGGATAAAGAATATGCTAACTTTAGCAGTAACCGTAATAATACGCATATAGTTGACAAAATTTCATAAACCCTTGAAGAAGCTTCGATCGGGTTTGGGTAAAATCACATATTCCTGATTGCTATACTAATAAAGAAAAGTTTTTGCCCGCTCCAGGTCAGAAGCGTTTTTGAAAGCAAAAAGAGATTTAATGATTTTTGTGGTACACGGTATATGACCGCTGTCCAGGCAAGTTGCGGAGCGATATCGATAACTGCTAAAGACGATTTCGGGTAAATACCCTCCTTGCCATGAATAGATGGGAGCGCTACACTGGCGGTAAATTGGGGGGACTGGATTAAGATTTTTAGATTGTATCTGGTAACACTACTTTCAGGCATGATTGAGGTGAGGGAAGCAGCTAGAAGGAAGGAATCTAGCGATTGCCCAACACAAGTCTCACAAGGAGGGGGTAAGGTTAAAATAAGTACAATTTTTTCAGAATGAGGATATTTTTACGTTATGTCTGATGATGATATCTGATTTTCAGGGGTTGAAACGATAGGCTATGGCTGACAAAAATCGGGTGCAAACTACGTCCACGACAACAGATCAGATTAAACAACTAGGAGAGTATTTAATTGAAGCAGGGCTATTAACTCCTGCCCAGCTCCAGGTGGCGCTGAACGATCAAACCATGTCTGATATGCGCTTCGGAGAAATCCTGGCAGCAAGAGGGTGGGTCAAACAGCAAACGATTGAATATTTAATGGAAAAGATCGTATTGCCTGAGCGCAAGGCGGTACGGCGAGACTCAAAGCAAGAGATGCAAGCTTCTAATTTAAAAAATATCTCTGTCCGTCAAGGAAACCCGAAAGTTTCGGAAACAGTGACAGCGCGATCGCGAGAAGTTAAGCCCCTCTCAGAACGAAAAGCAACATCTGCGAGGGGCATTCAGAATAACAATTCTGAACCTATCATTCAAATATCGCGCACTCAAGGAAGCGTTTCCATCCTCAAGTCTGTCTCCTTACACCCCAAAACAGACCTGACCGATCTGGGCGAGACTGATACGAACGAAGAGAATACAACCACCAAAGATAGCCAAGTTAACTGGATTGGATAAGTGGTTCTGGCATAAAGAATTAGAGTTAGCGCTCTCAACCAGGAGGCTAAAGTTTCGGGGGGAATCCTCCAGTAAAGATTTTTGAGCGTGCGGTTTCCACCTGCACGCTCAAAAATCTTTAATTGTTTACCCCTACCCCTTTCGGATGAGATGTAAAAAGAATTAGAGTAAAAGAAATTTAAATAATGTTACAATTAGCTTCTAATTATTAATAATCTGAAAAGCATGAGCATTTTTTCTCTCTTTATCCCCACACCTCCTCCTTTAAAACCTCGCTCCCTTGTTTACGATCTGAAAGCTCGTCTTGATTGGGGGTCTCCTGGCCTTACCATTATTGATGTTCGAGATCGCCACAATTTCAATCAAGGCCATATTTTGGGAGCGATTCCCATTCCCGCAGATGAGTTGGTTGACACTGCCCTGGTCAATTTTGAATTGACTCGCGATCTCTATGTCTATGGTGACATCGATGAAGAAGCTGCTGCCGCTGCGGTCAAGTTGCGCGAGGCAGGCTATTTAAATGTTTCTGAGGTGCGAGGGGGTCTTGCTGCCTGGAAAGCAGTGGGTTATCCAGTGGAGGTGGGTGCAACAGTTGCTGCTTAAAAAAATTGGGTTGCGATCGACTGCTCGCGATTTTTGAGTGTGCGAGCATGTGTCGCTGCAACCCAACCTACAAATTGATATCAATTTTGCCGACTTGATATTAGTGTTCGAAGACATTTTGGTATTGCAACAGATCCAGGGCAACTAAGGTGGGCAGGCACTGAAAACAGTTTTGAGCCAGCTGCCAACGTCCCTCTCGTTGCAACATCAGAATCAATTTCTCTCGGGCGCTAATCAGATAGCGAACGTCGTTGGCAGCATAGCGGAGTTGTTCTTCTGACAGGTTGGCAGCATTTCCCCAATCAGAACTTTGGGCTTTTTTGTCTAGCTCAACCCCTGCTAATTCCTCAATTAAAGCTTTGAGACCATGCTGAGAGGTATAGGTACGAGCAAGCTTGCTGGCAATTTTGCTGCAGAAAAGAGGCGCAACCTGAATCTTCAGGTGGTGGCGCAGCGTGGCAAGGTCAAAACGGGCAAAATGAAAAATTTTTGTGATCTGGCTGGATTCGAGCAATTGTTGCAGGTTAGGGGCTTCTGTCTGGCCGAGGGCGATTCGCAGAACGGTGATGCGATTGTTGCGATCGCACAACTGCACCAGACAGAGCCGATCGCGGTGGGGCAAGAGACCCATCGTTTCCGTATCAACTGCGATCGCATCCGTTTGCAAATACGCCGTCAGGACGGCATCGGGAAGATCGCGATCGCAAACTTGAAAGTCCTCCAACTCCATTCCCCCACTGAACTACACATCAACTCACACTCGATCGACCGCAACAGATCGCTCACAAAGATCGCAAAACATTATAATCGTACCTGTCTTAGAAACAAGCAAATAGCCTGTATTTCAGTAAGTCGGTAATCATATTAGCATCATAACGGAAGACATAACGTGCCCTTTCATTGCGAGCGCTGGTTAGACCGACGCAAACCTAATCTTTGGATTCCTTTTCCAACTTTTTAACCTGTCTCTGAATAGCGGCTTCCATAATGGCGATGTTTTCAGGGGTGTCTGGGATAGGGTACAGATCGCTATCAGCAGCAGTCATTTCCAGACGATCGGCAAGTTGATAAAATTGCCTCGCCGTTAGTTCGATGGGCAAGAAGGTAGACCCGCAGTTCTGCGATGCTCATCGTGTTAAAGTCTGGTTTCATGATTTCATCAATGCCAAAGATTACCAAATTTGTGCATATTTGTCATAGTAAAGCATTAGACCTGTCCGAAAACTGGAGTGGAAGCCCCCCTGAGGGGGGCTTCCACTTCAATTTTCGAATGAGTCTATTATTAATCTAAAAGAAGGAAATTCGGTAATGGCTTTGAATGTATCGCTCCCGCAGGAGTTAGAAAAGATGGTGCATAAGAAAGTCAGCACCGGCCTATATCAAAGTGCAAGCGAAGTCGTGCGTAAAGCCCTGCACGACTTTTTCACTCGACCTAGCGAACATGAAGTCCTGGCATTTTTTGCTGAAGAACGGTTGAAAGAGATCGAAAAGCATGGCGAAAGATGGGTGGTCTATGACGAAGCCGAGATAATTGCTATAGAAGAGCAGATCTTACAAGAAGAGACACATAGCATTGCAAGCATAGATGTAGGACATAAAAAAATTCCAAAATCAAATACAGTAATAGATTGTATAGAAATAACTTCACACTTTTAGGCTAATATGGCCCTCTGACGATTGAATAAGACAGATTTCACCACAAAGACACAAAGGGCACAAAGCGTAATTCGCGAACTGTCTTTGTGCCCTTTGTGTCTTTGTGGTTAGAGTTTGTACCTTTGCGATCAGAGAATGATTTTTCGGGTTGGAAAGCGTGCATTTATTCTTGGACAACCCCTAAATTTTCCCTGATTTCTTCTACCTTCCGCTCCCTGTCTGTAGATTAGGACATAGATAAAGTTTCAAAATTAAATGTAGTAACCTTTCCCTGTTGCCCTCTGCCCTCTGCCTCCTGCCTTCTGCCTTCTGCCATATTTTCTCAGACACAGGACAAAATCTATCGTCTGCGGACGAAAATCTGTGTGATGTAGGTGCCGCCGCCCCTCTGCACGATCCCCACTCCAGTTAAGTGGTGCCGATCTTCAATGGCAGCGCGATGTTTTGGACTCTTCAACCATTCCCGCAACGCTCGACCAGGCAGGTTGTTTTGTCCGAGAAGCAATGCCACATTCTCGCTCACCCGCCGACTGGGAATGGCGCGGGAAATCTGCTTCACTCGTCGATCGAACCCCTGGTGGCCTACAGGCACACGCCGACTGGCCATTGCTTGACTGTGGTTTCTCGCCTGAGCAATGAGGCGGCGATCCAGCTTCAAGGCGGATAACCCTTGCTTGAGACGATACTGGTTCACTTCGTCGTAAACTGCCCATTCTAGATCGGAAACCTGGTTGAGCGCTGGAGATGAAACCCCGCGATCGCGGTTTCGTTCAGGTTTCTCCACCCGATCGCGCTGCGGCCACTGTCGCCTCAGTCGCGGCGGTCGAGCCAGGGCAGGCGTATCCAGTAATCCGAGCGTTGCTATGGTCATTGACGCGATCGCAGCCAAAAGAAAACGTTTCATGGGTCGGGTATCAGGTGGCAGGTGCTAGATGGCAGGTGTTAGATGACAGATATCGGGAAATTTTTGTGTAGCACGGCAGCTAACTGCTCATTGCTAACTGCTAATCTTCCACGAAAATTCGCAACTACGGATTACAAGTGACTGTCGTTCAACGGTGCCGCAATTCAGATCGATCTGGAAACGCCAGAGTTCAGTAAAGGATAGATTGGCATCAGGCAAGCACTCAATTGTATTTTGGATCGTTTGCACAAACATTTGTAGATATTTTGATAGATATAAAAATAGACAGTAGCAAAATTATGATTTCTGATGATTACGATATGACAATTCCGATTGTTACGATCGAGCATCTTCTGGAACCAGATCGGAGACTGCAGATGATTCCGACAGCGGTGTAACGCTTGGTTCCAGATCGGTCCCAGTTTGACCTGACAACGATACCTCAGCAAAAGCAGCCTGCACTTCAACCTGCGGATCCGTCGCTGGAACCCAGTGAAGACCCAACAAGGGCAACAGCGTGCTGGCATTTGTCACCAGTACCAGTAGCCAGAGCAGGTCAAAATTGGTCTCAGTCACGCCCAGCAAATGGGTTAACAATGCCCCCAATTCCTGAGAAACCAGCCTGGCCAAATTCCAGAACGACATCAACAGTGCAAACATCGTTGCTTCGATTCCCGGCGGACAAAGCCGTGCCGCTAACACCATAAACGGGAGGAAGGCAATTTCTCCCATCACGGTCAGGATCAAACTGTCGCCCAAACTGAACCAATAGTCGTCGATACCCAGCGCCCGGTTCGCATGGGTCACGAGCAGCAAGGTCGTCATCCCGAGCAGAGCAGACAAAACTGTAGACCAGCCAAAGATTGCGCGCAGGGGCACGTTACGGAGAAATCGCTGGTAGATCCAGATGCCCAATAGCGTGGCCAGACTGGCGATCAGCCGGACTCGGCCTAAAAATTCAGGCTGAAAACCCAGATCGTTCGTGGTGAAAAAGAAGAAGGCGGACTCTGCCCTGGGGGTGGACTGCCAGAAAACCATGAAAGCCATGGGCAACCAGATGACTTTACGCGAGATTGCCCAGCGCAATTGTTGAACTTGACGTCCTACCGTTGACCAATTGGGACGAGCCTCGGTTCTTGACTCTGTAATTATCCAGGCAACAACAGAAACCAGCAGCGGAAAGGTGGCGACAATGGCAAAGAGAGTGCGGGTGTTAAATTGCTCCAGCAGCCAGCCACTGAGGTAAGCCGTAAGCAATCCGCCAAAGGCAGAAGTACCAAAGCATAAGGATTGGAGCGATCCCGCATCACCGATCGATTCTTCGCGCACTCGCTCAACAATAATGGAATCGACAATGACATCAGCAATTGCCACAGAGAGAGAACTGAGCGCGATCGCAACCGCAACTGCTACAGCCGTCTCCACCACCGTCGCCATCGCGATCCAGGAAAATGCACCCAAAAGGCCAGCCAATATCAGATACGGCCGACGACGATACCCAAACAGTGGCAACCCATCAGACAGAAAGCCAAACAACGGTTTGACGATCCACGGCAGCATCGCGATTCCCAACAATGCCTCCGTTTCTGCCGGTGTTAACCCCAAATCGTCCTTAAGAAAAAAGCTCACTGCCAAACGAGCCAGCCCCAAAATCCCCTGAACAAAATAGATCAGGACAATGGCACCCAACTCAGGACTCGGTTTATTGCCAAACAGAACCTTTTCCTGAAAATATGCCTTGATTCCAGCCAGACCCACAGCAGACAACAGCATTCACAAAATATCAAACAATACGCCTTCACAAATCTTAGCAAAGAAACCCCAAGTCCCTGGAAGAGAGCACTATAGAAGCAATTGCTCTGATACAGCACACAACTCTGCAAAATTCGCAGGCGTCACTTTCGCATCACAAAATTTTTCGACCAATCCTTTAGTATTTTCTATATCTTATCCTTATAACAAAAAATCAATACGTGAATTTACTGGGCTAGAATAACTTGTAAAAATCGAAAATGACTTCAAAGTTTTATAAACCAAGTAATATATTTTGTGAAAAGAACATTTTCTAGTTTGTAGTGCTTAAAATTTAGTTTTTAGTGTTTAACACCAGTTAATCGCAACTGATGAGTAATCTAAAATATTAAATGAATGGTTTGGAGTAATTGATGAATAGTTTTGTATAGTTAATTCAAAGTTTGAAGCAATTAATAATTAATCTAAAACAGTTAATGATTAATCTAAAACAGTTAATGATTAGTCTAAAACAGTTAATGATTAGTCTAAAACAGTTAATGATTAATCTAAAACAGTTAATGATTAGTCTAAAATTACTTGTCAATTATCCAAGATAGTTAGAGAGGTTACAGAGGAAAATCCATCATTGTCGTTCCCCATTCCCCATTCCCCATTCCCCATTCCCCATTCCCCATTCCCCATTCCCCGTTCCCCATTCCCCATCAGAAGATTTGTCAACCACCCGGTTTAAGCGCAAGGCACCCAGGTAGATTAAAAACAGGGGTGCGGCAGAAGACTTTGCGATCGCACGTTGCAGGCAAAACAAAAGGAGCAGTTATGAGTCGGGCAGACAGCCGCCAAACCACAGAACCAGAACCAGAGCCAAGCCAGCATCAAGCTGTCCCCTCCCCGAAATCGCAACAACATGCGCCCGAACGCTTCGCCTTCGATCTCGAAAGCCTCGATCGGGATCCCATTCACCTCTACGATTACATCCAACCCCATGGCGTTCTCCTGGCCCTGGCAGAACCAGAACTGACCATCCTGCAGGCCAGCGAAAATACCGTTGAGCTATTGGGTGTACCCGCCCAAGAGTTGTTGGGCCAACCCCTGAAAACCCTGCTCTCAAAATCCCAAATCGCCCGGTTGAGAAAGATTGTTGCCAATGGCAATTTTGCTGTGTTGAACCTGGTCAAATTTCGCCTGAAGCAACCCGACAAGACCTTATTGCTGGATGGCATCGTGCATCGCAACGGCGATGGCATCCTGATTCTGGAACTGGGACCCACCGACCCCCAGGACAACATCAACTTCCTCGACTTCTACTATTTGGTGCGGGCCTCTGCCACTAAACTGCAAAAAACCTCCAGCTTGCACGAAATGTGTCAGATGATGGCCGAAGAAATGAAGACACTGACAGGTTTTGACCGGGTCATGGTCTACAAATTCCATAACGATTGGCACGGTCATGTCATTGCAGAAGCGAGAGAGAACACTCTGGAACCGTTCCTGGATTTGCACTTTCCCGATGCCGATACGCGACAGTGCAGAAGTCTCTTTGGCCTGAATTGGAATCGATCGATTGTAGATGTCAACAGTCAGTCCGTATCCCTTTTGCCCAAAGCGAATCCCATGAGCGAACAACCGCTCGACCTCAGCCTGTCTGTTCTCCGGGGGATTTCTCTCTGCCACCAGAAATATTTGCAGAATATGGGAGTCCAGGCTTCGCTGGTGATGTCCTTAACGCGGGAACAGACCCTCTGGGGATTAATTTCCTGTCACCATCGCTCGCCCAAGCAGATTCCCTATGAGGTGCAGCAAGCCTGCGAATTTTTGGGACAGGTCATGTCTTTAGAACTCTCTACTAAAGAGAACAATGAAGATTATGAATATCGGGTTGAGCTGCAGTCGATTCAGACACAGTTGATCGAGTTTATGGCAACGGCTGATAGCGCTATTGAAGGTTTGGTCAAGCATAAACCGAATGTATTGGATTTGGTGAGTGCTCAAGGAGCAGTCGTGTGTCTGGAAGGCAAGGCCGCTCTTGTCGGCAAAACCCCAGAAGGAGAAGACCTCAGACAGTTACTTGCCTGGATCGAGGAAACGGTTGAAGAAGAGGTGTTTGCCACCGATTCTTTACCTGCCCTGTATCCTGAAGCCGAACACTTTAAAGTTGCAGCCAGCGGCTTGCTGGCCATTTCTATTTCCAAAACACTGAAAAATTATATTTTGTGGTTCCGACCCGAGTTTGTGCAGACCGTCAGGTGGGCGGGCAACCCCAGTCAAGCCGTGCAAACTGTAGAGACGGAAGAGGGCATCGTGCGGCTGACCCCTCGCGGTTCCTTTGCGGAATGGAAGGAAACTGTACGGTCAAAATCGTTGCCCTGGGTCGCCTGCGAAATTGAGGCAGCCCAGGGACTGCGGAGCGCCATTGTTAATATAGTGCTGCGGCAGGCGGAGGAACTGGCAAAGCTGGCCCAGGATCTGGAACGGTCGAACGCTGAGCTGGAAAAGTTCGCCTATGTGGCGTCCCACGATTTGCAAGAGCCATTGAATCTGGTCTCCAGTTATGTGCAGTTGCTGGAAATGCGCTATCAGGATCGACTGGACCAGGATGCCAGGGAGTTCATTGGCTTTGCAGTTGAAGGCGTCAACCACATGCAGACCTTGATTGACGATCTGCTGGCCTATTCGCGGGTGGGGTCCCGGGGAAAAGCGTTTGAGCCAGTTGAATTGGAAGCAGTACTACAACGCGCCTGCAAGAATGTACAACAACGGATTGGGGAAAGCCGTGCCGGCGTGACCTATGATGCTCTGCCAGCGGTGATGGGCGATCGCACTCAATTGGTGCAGCTGTTTCAAAACTTTATCAGCAATGCGATCAAATTTCGCAGCGACCAACCGCCAGCAATCCACATCGGCGTGCAGCAACAGACAGAGACCTGGCTCTTCTCAGTGCGGGATAATGGCATTGGCATCGAACCCGAGTTTGCCGAGCGCATTTTTGTCATTTTTCAGCGCTTGCATGCGCGGGATGAGTATCCTGGTACAGGCATCGGTCTGGCCATCTGCAAAAAAATTGTGGAGCGCCACGGCGGTCGGATCTGGGTAGAGTCTAAGTTGGGTCAGGGAGCGACATTTTACTTTACCCTGCCAGTAAGGGAGCTGAAATAAAGATGGAGAAACAAAAAAAACGGCGCACCATTCTGGTGGTGGAGGATAATCCAGGTCACGTGCGGTTGATTCAGGAAGCACTGAAGGAGGGAGCGGCCCTCTACACGCTGGTGACTGTGAGAAATGGCGTTGAGGCGATCGAGTGCTTGCGCCAGGAAGGAGAGTACGCGCAGTTCCCTTTGCCTGAGATTATTTTGCTGGATCTAAATTTGCCGAAAATGGATGGACGGGAGGTGCTGGCAGAAATCAAAGCCGATCCCGTGCTGAAGCGCATTCCGGTACTGGTGCTGACGACCTCAAAACATGAAGAGGACATTCTGAAAAGTTATGAGTTGCATGCCAATTGCTACATCAACAAGTCGGGGAATTTGGGGCAATTGTTTCAAATTATCCGGCGGATCGAGGAGTTTTGGCTGGAAACCGCAACGCTACCGTCGGAGTGAAGATGATGGAAAGCACAGTCAGAATTTTGTTGGTGGAGGATAATCCGGCAGAAGCCCGGTTGTTCCAGGAAATGCTGAAGGACACGGGGAAAGAACAGTTGGAGTTGACTGCGGTGAAACGGTTGCGGCAGGCGTTGCAGCAGCTTGAGGATGAAGCCTTTGATGTTCTGCTGCTGGATCTGACCTTACCGGATAGTCAGGGGTTGGAATCTCTGGAACCGTTGATGCAGCAGGCTCCAGGATTGCCAATTGTGGTGCTGACGAATACCAATGATGCAGAGCTGGCAGTGGAAGCGGTGCGGCGAGGGGCACAGGATTATCTGGTGAAGCGACAGATAAGTCCAGAGGTGCTGGTGCGATCGCTGCGCTATGCGATTGAGCGCAAGCAGGCAGCGGAGGCATTGCGTCAGGCGAATGAAATATTGGAATTGCGCGTGCAGGAACGAACGGCAGAGCTGGTGGCAGCGAATGAATCGCTGATGCAGGAAATTGCAGAGCGGTGCAAAGCTCAGGAGGAGTTGGAGCGCTCTAATGCGGATCTGGAACAGTTTGCCTATATCGCATCCCACGATTTGCAATCGCCCTTGGGAACCGTGAATAGTTATGCCCAGTTGCTGGCTCGACGCTATCAGGGCAAGCTGGATGCGAAGGCAGATAAATATATTGGCTACATCGTTGAGAATACGCTGTTGATGAAGCAGCTGATTCAGGATTTGCTGTTGTATTCGCGGTTGGGACAGACGAAGAAGGCGTTTGAGCTGACGGAGTGCGAAGCGGTGTTGAAAGGGGTATTGGGGCAGTTGAGGAATGCGATCGCAAACAGCAATGCCACCATCACCCACGATCCTCTCCCTTGCGTTATGGCAGACCCAGTAGAGCTAGGACAGCTTTTCCAGAATCTCATCGAAAACGCCATTAAATATCGCCGCCAGGACCCTCCCCAGATTCATCTCTCAGCAATTCTCCGCTCCGCTCCGCAAGAGAAGGCAGAAGAAAATGGACAGGAAATCCAAAATCCAAAATCCAAAATCCAAAATCCAAACTTGACAGAGTGGGTATTTTCAGTACGCGATAATGGAATTGGCATCGATCCGAAACACTTCGAGCGCATCTTTATGATTTTCCAGCGCTTGCATACAGACGATGAATATCCTGGAACGGGCATTGGGCTAGCTTTTTGTCAGAAAATTATTTCCCACCATGGCGGCCAGCTTTGGGTGGAATCTCAACCTGGTGAAGGCTCGATTTTCTATTTCTCCTTGCCCATTCCTGCATCAGTTCGCAGCAATAGCAGAGAATAAGCTTGTAAACCTGGAAAAAATTATGTTAATTTCTGCGAAGAAACTTCAAAAGCTGCAAAGCTAGAATTCATTTGGCTTTGCGATGATTCAATTGCATTCCAGTAATGACACTGAAGTTTTACCTGAACATTTCCCATTCCCTATTGTGTCTTTACGCGATTTAACGCATGATAAGCCAAGATTTACAGCCCGGTGAAATTCTTCTGGTGGAAGATCGCCGCAGCCATCAGGATTTAGTGCTGGAAGTGTTTGAAGAAAGAGACATTCCACATCAGGTGCATATTGTCAGCAATGGAGAAGAAGCGCTAGACTTTCTGCAACGCAACAAAAACTATGGCTACGCTCCCCGTCCAGACCTGATCGTGTTGGATTTGGATTTACCCAAAATGGGCGGACAGGAATTGTTGGCAGCTCTCAAGGCCAATCCAGATCTCAAGCTGATTCCAGTGGTGATTTTTAGCAGTTCCAGCGCGACCCAGGATATCACCAGTAGCTATGCCTTGCACGCCAATAGCTATGTAACAAAGCCAACTGAGCTAGATCAATTCTTTGAAGCTGTTCAAGGGATTGTGGATTTCTGGCTTAATCTGGCAGCCTTGCCATCAGCCTAGCTGCAGCGCGAGGCACTGAAGGTGCAATCATAGTCCTAGTTTTTCAGAGTTTGTAGCAATTGCCCTGGTGTCTCAAATGCATGTTTTGACACAATCTGGGAGGTTACTTTGACAACCTTTCGAAGCCAGGTTGTCAAAGTAACCTATTTTTCAGTGATGGCACGAGGAGAACGAAGGTTAACCTCCTCAAAGGCCAGGGCTAATTCATTAACAGGAGGAAAATCTGGTGTTTCCTAATTTCACACCCTCTTCTGGGCAAAATTTGACGAGAAATTGTGGTTTTGCTAATTTCCTATGGCAAATGAATTAGCCCTGTCTCAAAGGCAGGGGCTGGCCTCCCAAGTCGTGTTCTGGGCGAAGGAGCGCGATGATCGCATTGAAGTTCAGAGCAACTCGGGGTGTTTGAAGGATGTTCGAGCGTACAGGTTCCACCCGCAAGCTCAAACATCCTGGTCAATATCAATTGCAGGCTATTGAAGATTACCATTTCTTGAAGTTTAGGTGTCGATGGAGTGTTGACGCCGCAATTCTACTGAGCAAATCAGGGAGGATATACGGATAATTCCGTTCTTTTCTTTTTCCTGGCCTGATTGTTGAAAATTTTGTAGTTTCTCCTCTTGCTAACTTTTTAGAGGGACTTTTCAAGTAATTTGTATTAAGATATTCTTAATTCCTAAGTTTTTGTATCTTAGGATACTTGTAGTGAGTTGGGTTTTTGCTTTTCAATGCGTGGGTGATTCTTTAAATGGGGCAAACTGCTTTCGCTCAGGTGATTGAACCCCATCAGGATTATGGGGAAGAGAAGGGCTGCTTGAGAATTCTGTTGATTGAGGACAATGCTGCTGAGGCGGCCTTAATTGAAGAATTATTAGCAGAAGTGAATAATGCTCCGTTTGAGTTGATTGCGGTTAAGCGATTGGCTCAAGGATTGGAGTATCTGAATGCTGAAGATTTAGATGTTGTGTTGTTGGATTTGTCGCTGCCAGACAGTATGGGCCTGGAGACCGTTGTCCAGGTCAAGACCCAGGCAGCCGATATTCCGATTGTGGTTCTCACTGCGCTCAATGATGGTGCGGTGGCACTGGAAGCATTGCGAGAGGGGGCCCAGGATTATTTGATCAAGGGAAATTTTGAGGGTGATTTATTGGTTCGGGCAATACGGTATGCCATTGAACGCCAACGCGATCGCAAAGCTATCCAGCAGCAGGTAGAACGGGAACAGCTACTGGCGCGAATGCTCAATCGCATCCGGCAATCGTTGGAATTGCAGGAGATTTTGCAAACAACAGCCAGCGAGGTGCAGCAATTTCTGAAAACGAACCGAGTTTTGATCTATTGCTACCAGTCTCAGGGAATTGGGGAGGTGGTTGGGGAAGCGGTGAGTGCCAGCGATTATCAGATTGACGCTGCCGATGTCCATCATGTTGCCAGGTTGGCTTGCCTCTTTTTGCCAGAGGTGTCGTGGTCTGGGGTCATGCAAGATTCAGCCATAGAGTTAGACACTGGTTATCAACCGTTGCTGGGTGCTTATAAAATTGAGGCTGCTTTGACAATTCCGATCTGGAAAGGCGAGCAGGCGATTGCTCCGCCTCAGGTACCCAATACCAGCCGTTTGTGGGGCTTATTGATGGTTCATCACTGCAGTAATCCTCGAATCTGGCAACCGTGGGAGGTTGATTGCCTTAATCACTTGGCCACTCAGGTCGCGATCGCAATTCAACAATCCGAGCTTTACCATCAGCTAGAACTCGCCAATCAACAGCTTCAGCAGATGGTCAGCATTGACAGCCTGACGCAGCTTGCCAACCGTCGCCGCTTCGATCAGGTCCTCCAGCATGAGTGGCGACGGTTGGCTCGAGAGCAAAAACCTGTATCGCTCATTTTGTTCGATATTGACTTTTTTAAGCGCTACAACGATACCTATGGCCATCCTGCAGGGGACACCTGCTTGCAAAAAGTGGCAGGTGTCATTAACCAGGGAGCTAGACGACCCACCGATCTGGTTGCCCGTTACGGCGGTGAGGAATTTGCAGCTATTCTTCCAGCCACCGATGCAGCAGGGGCCTATGCCGTGGCCCAAGAAATTCGCCGCCACTTAGCCAACCTTCAACTCCTCCATGCAGCTTCTTCAATTGGGCAATATGTCACCCTCAGCTTAGGCATTGCAACGCTGATTCCGAATCGAGATTGCTCTCCTGATATTTTGGTCAAAGCTGCGGATGATGCGCTTTATCAGGCAAAGGCAAAGGGACGCGATCGCATTGTCCACGATCGCTATCGACCTGATGATGAGGGAGCTGCGATCGCAAGCGATTGTGCTGCGACCAAGCTCTAATCCTTGAGTCAGCCTGATGGGTGCATCCATAACACAAGGCTGATATAAAAAACTCCTGCTGATTTGCATCTTTTGCCATGCAAATTAGCCAGGAGTAAAGGTGTGCATATCTATAATAAAACCATTCTTTCCTGCTGAATTGTAGAGACTCCCTAAGAACACAAAGAAATTCTGCAGGGTAAGGAAATTGATATATCGCATTCAAATATCGAATTCCCTTGCAAGCAGGGAGAATATTCAGCTTAAAAACATGTTGATAGAGACTAGTACCTCTGTATTTTCTAATCAGGTCTTTTAAATGGGGGCAGTTGAAAACACTTGTTTTATTATTGTTCTTCTCTGAACTGGCGTCTATACTATCGGCTGAGCAAGCATAAATGAGACCGCCAAATGGCGTAAGTTTTTGCCCTGTAATTCTACGGAAAAGCTTTCAGCCCGCCAGCAGGCTGAGAAGCAGACTCTTTGTCAGAGCTTCATATTCTGCCTTCTGCCCCTTCTGCCTTTTGCCTTTTGCCCCTTCTGCCTTTTGCCTTCTGCCTTCTACCTTCTGCCTTCTACCTTCTGCCTTCTGCCGTATAACCTTTCGCCAGCATCCCTCCCCTAATCTCCCGCTAGCGTTGCCCGGATTTGGGCTAAGAATGCTTGCGGATCCAGGATGGGTTTAGGAATATAACCATTCGCGTTGTTTTGGCGAAGAAAGTCTTCAATATTGCCTGCGATCGCATCAGCTGTTGTGATAATTACCGGAACCTGTGCTGTTGCCGGGTTCGCTTTCAGCAGTCGAGCAATCTGTAGACCATTGATACTACGCTCCCGATAGCGGCTATTGGGCAAATTCACATCCATCAAGATGATATCTGCCTCACCACTACGGGCAAATTGTAATACTTCCTCCACATCCTCGGTGCGCTTTGCTACAAAACCACCCAACCCAGTCAGAATCTTTTGGAAAACCTGCCAGTTAAGCCACTCATCCTCCACGACCAGAACTGTTTTCATCACAGCCTCCAGAATTGTACAATCAGACCATTCCAGCATCTCAAATACATGTTTGTGCCATGTCTGAGTAACGTTCGCATCAGAGGCAAATTAGACCAATCAACACGTAAGCTTGATATATACTTCACAGAAGCTTTACTGTCTCGCAGACTGGAAACCATTTTCCGTAGAAATCTTCCGATAGAATTAGTATCAAACTCAAAGCAAATTCAGAGGACCTGTTGTTCAAGCAAGATTAAACCCTGTCCATTTTGGAATCTGGAGTTTCTCCAGTTCGTTTTTGTGCTGGATATCGTTTTCAAACGGCACAAGGTTTAATTAGCGATCGTGCATTCAGCACTCAGCTTGTCGCAATTGAGATCGTCTATCCACCAAACATTAGCTTATGTGTATTGGTTAACAGAAGGATGAATTGAAACCTGGGGTCTGCAGTCCCAGGTTTCAATTCCTTATAAACGACCAATGCCAGGGAGAGGATTCAAAACATTGCCCAATATCTTCTCTGAACTTGCCTTGGGCAATTTGTTTGACTTAAAACCCAGCTACACCCTTTCGTACTTTCTTAAGTTCCCGACCAACCTTGAAGGGAGTTGTTATACCCTGTCAAAATCACCTCTTTGAATTCATTGCTTTGCAAGGAGCATTCTCGCACAAGTTCCTGCTACAACCTGCCGCAACGACTGTTTATAAAGGTTACATTATAGACAGTAGGTGAAGTGCTATTTAGTCTCGTGCATTTTGTCGATCTGGAATTTTGTGACTGGAAAACTTCAGTTGGAAATTGCCAGGGATACAAGTTTCGCGGAATTTTTGCGATCTGGGTTATCCCTCTCCAATAAAAACAAGGCGCTTCTATACACCAGGTGCAAACGGCACCACGTGCGAACGCAGATCGTGAGAGTGGCGTTTCCCAGTTTTCCCAGGCAGGGAAAGAGAGTTTGTTCGTTCAGTAAAAGTTCAAGACCGCAAAAACTAAGGATGCTAACCAGGTTCAAAATGAACGGGGGCGATCCTACAGGAATTGGACTTTCTGAGAGGGGTATGAGTCGAACTTAATTTTTTATCAGGGATGGAAAAGTCCTGAGTGATGTCGGGTAGTTGAATCTTCCCACCGAACTTCATGAGGCTTTCTAAAATAGCAATGACGCGGCCAACACTCCAAGCATCAGAACAGGGCATCGAAAAAGCTGAACAAGCGCTCGCTCGTACAGAGCTGACTCGAGAGCAGCTTGCAATAGAGGTGAGTTGTTCTCGCCAGACGATTTGGAAATTTTTCAAAGGTCAGGCAATTGAGCGCTATATTTTCAAAGCAATTAGCAATCGGCTCGAATTGGATTGGGAAGCAATAGTTGCAATTAACACTGAGGCTCTGGTCAAGCGGATGCGAGAAAAGGTACAACCTGGCATTCAAGATCGCTGCGGTAGCCTGCGAGTGTTGGATATGAATCAGCCCATTAGCCTGGACGATATTTATACCAACGTCAACATTTTGGAGAAAATCACTGGCAGCAGGCGGGTTTCTCTAGGTGAATTACCAAAATTGCTGAAATCAGATGATTTTGCCCGGTTTGGGCTGGGCAGAATTGCCAGACAACAAGTGCCAGGGATGGAAGCGGTTGAGCGATATCCAAAGCTGATGGTTCTGGGCAAGCCTGGCTCGGGAAAAACAACCTTTCTGAAATACCTGGCTATTCATTGTAGTGCTGGCGATTGTCTCAATCACTTAGTGCCAATCTTTGTGACGCTGCGGTATTTTGCGGAGGCCGATCGTCAACTCGACCTGGTTGACTTTATTCTTCAGTCGCTTTCTCATTCTGGTCTGATCCGGAATCAAATAACAGCGTTGCTCGCCCATGGTAGAGCACTAGTACTGCTTGATGGCTTAGATGAAATTAGAGAAGAAGAGGCTGCCCGACGAACTATTCAGCAAATTCAGGCATTTTCCGAGCAATATCATGCGAATCAGTTTGTCATTACCTGCCGGATTGCGGCGCGAGATTATACTTTCGAGCAGTTTACGGAAGTTGAAGTGGCGGACTTTGACGATCGACAGATGCATACGTTTGCAACTCGATGGTTTCAGGTTGAGCCAAACACGGGCCGCCGATTTAGAGAACAGTTGGAGGCCAATCCTCCGATTAAGGAACTGGCAACCAATCCCTTGCTCCTGACCTTGCTCTGTTTGGAATTTGAAGATTCAGGCGAGTTCCCGCCTGACCGGGCAGAACTATATAAACGTGCGATCGCAACCTTGTTACGGAAATGGGATGCAAAGCGGGGCATTGTTCGGGCGCAGGTCTACAAAAAACTGTCAGTGCAACGCAAGGAAGATTTACTGAGTCAATTGGCTCTGGAAATGTTCAGGCGTCAAACGCATTTTTTTAAGCAACAAGAAGTTGAGGCATGCATTGCTGACTATATTTGCCATTTGTCTGAGGCCCAAAACGAACCGGAAGCACTACAACTAGACAGCGAGGCGGTGTTGAAGTCGATTGAATCTCAGCATGGGTTGCTGGTGGAACGGGCGAAGGGGATTTATTCGTTTTCGCATCTTGCCTTTGAGGAATATTTTGTCGCTCGCAAGATTGTCACCAGTTCCGATCCGCAAGCGTTGCAAGATTCATTACATAGCCTGGTGAGTCATATTGCGGAGAAGCGCTGGCGGGAAGTCTTTTTGCTGGTGGCGGAAATGTTGCACGCGGCAGATTATTTGCTGCGGTTGATGAAACAGCAGGTAGATGAGTTAGTGGCCTGGGACGTCCAGCTGCAGCAGTTTCTGGCTTGGGTTAATGAGAGGGCGCAGGCTGTGGAGGTGCCGTATCACCCGGCTGCGGTGCGCGCATTTTATTTTAATCTGGCGTTGGATCGCTATCCCCAATGCGCCCCGAATCGTTATCGCGATGCTAAACTGATGTGCAGTCTCGATTCGCGACTGTTTACGCTGGTGACGTTGGGCAATTCTAAGGCATTGGATGTGGGGCTTGACGATATTCTGTCTCTGGCGTGCGATCGCGCCTTCGATCCCGATCTATCCCGTTTTCCCTACGCTTTCAAAGGTGCCTTTTTCCTGGCCTGCGATCGCGCCCTCGAACTCGACCCCAAACTCGGTCAATATCTGCAAACCCTCAAACAACAACTACCAAACTTCAACGTCCTGGGGAAATTCAAGCAATGGTGGGAAACCAACGGTCTGAACTGGGCCAAACAATTCAGAGACATTATCATCGAACACCGCAACATCAGCCATGCCTGGAACTTTAGTCCGGAACAATGGAAAACCCTCGAACAGTATTACAATGCCAACAAACTGCTGGTCGACTGCATGAACAGCGACTGTTACCTCAGCCGCGAAGTTCGTAAAGACATTGAGGCGACCCTATTACTCGCCCCAAACCAGGGAGTTGGCACCGCGTTCCCCATCACAGACTGAATTGTCTCGTGTACCATCCGCAACTCCTCAGGAGTATTGACTTCGTTCAGTCTCTGAGAATATCGTAGGGCTAGTTTGGCAAAAACATAGCGCTCCTAACCTCCATTTAAGGATCCGAATTCGCTCAAGCCTGTTCGATTGAAGTGCTGGATTCGAGAACATCTCAGCGCTTAATCTGACTGACGATGGTGGGATCGGTGATGTGAGTATCGTCGGCGAGCAAAAAGGCTTTGCTGAGAATGATAGAAAGGGTCTTGTCGCCTTCGAAGGGCAAAAACACCTTGTTAGCAGCTCCGGCTCCGGGATTGGTGACGATGCAAAGGTACTGGTCATTGGGTGTCATGAGAATGTTGCCGCTGCCCAGGTGGATTTTGTAGGTGCGAATGTCACCTTTGACCGCCAGGAAACGATCTTGAAAGGAGCAGCGATCGCGAATTTTTTTCAGCTTGGGTATCAGCATCTCCAGCACCTGTCGCCGGGTTTTGGCGGTGGCTGAGAGTTCGCCAAAGGAATAGCTTTGCCAATAGTCGTAGTGATGACCTTCAGGACCACCGTCGGCCCAGTTGGGATCGTTACCAACGCTGGCAACGCCAACAAATAAGTCCACATCTCGCATGACTTCAGAAAATGCCAGTGCTGGAATTTCTTGCAGCGGAACAGGTGAAATCTCGCCGTCATATAAGTCGTAACGCCCTGGATAATAACCGCCACCCCCAGCATGGGCATAATTCCCAGCTGAGTCCAGGGGATAGAAACGTACCTGGTCAGTGGCAATATACAGATAGGTGCCGGTGTCGGTGGTGTCGGTACCGTAGTTGTCGCCGATACTTTCGATCCAGAATTCGGCTCGCAATCCCCACTGAGGCAGCAGCAACATCGGTGGGTTATAAGCGTCGTCGACCATGAGCCGGAGCTGGTTTTTCCAGCCTCGCTGACCGCAGAGGGCGTTGAATTGGTGTTGCTTGAGGATGTGGGCAGCGAAGCGATTGGAGTAGATGCGGGTCGATTCTTCGGCAGCAGTCAGCAGATAGATCTCTCGGTGCGCTTGTTTGAAAGGTTGTTGAATGTGGTGTTCTAGCAACCAGGCGCGCCATGCCTGGACGGTTTCGGCAGAGGCAACGATGGGATGCCAGAGGCTGACCAGGGTGCTGTCGTTCAGCCACTCAATGGGGTAACCTTCTAGATTGACCAGATGCCCATCAAGCCAGATGCCGACGGCATGATATTTTTGCTCTGCCTCTGGGCCGGATTCAAATTGCCAGAGCATCCGGCGTGCCAGGGTGCCTACCAGCGGATGGTTGAGGTAGCGTTCTTGCCAGGTAGTAAAGTCCCAGACTTTTTGCTGTAGATAGAGGGATTCTATGCGATCGCGCTGGGCAGGCAGCATCTTCTGAATCTCTTTAGCCGCTTGCTTCAACGCTTTAAGGTCTCCTGCATGGGCATCTTTGACCGCCTTGGGTACAGACTTTTGTAGTTTGCCATCCGACTTAATCCATTTCAGGACTGTGCTGCTGGTGCCGGTAACGACCAATTCAGCTGTAAAGTTGCCCAGGGTGTCCCGACGGATGCCGACAGCCGTCAGGCCATAGTCTGGCACCGAGAGTTCTTCAATCTCTTCGCGGGGTAACCCTTCCCGCTCGGCAGCCGCAGTCAGGGCTTTTTCGATGCCTTTTTGGGCCGTGCCAAATTTCACTTTCACCTTGAGTAGGGCTAATTGCGCGATCGCGTCAGGGGTCGGCATTTGTCCCAGGGACCAGACACAGGCATTGCCAAGCTTGACGCAATGGGGACCAATGCCAGGGATTTTGCGATAGGCATGGATAGCTAGCTTGTTCAGGGCGCGGGCGAGGTCAGCGTCGGTCTGGTCAGCGCAGAGCCAAACCAATCCTTTGAGGATATCAGTATTTTGTTCGTAGTTCCGATACGCCTGGATTTGTTGTTCTGTTAGGACATCGACAGCGTGTTGGTACAGCAAGTAACCTTGCCCATCTGGTAGAGAATCGGCATTTTGTGGGTCGATCGCTTCAGCCTCGCCTTGTCCGTCTGACTGTCCATCTGACAAAGATGGGCTAGGAGGGAAGTCCACCAGGGAGAGCCACTCTAGCAGCGATTGATTAAACGTCTCAATGCCAATAGTCTGACGATGACTGTGGGTTGCCTTGAGCCACTTTGCCGTTGGTTTGCTGCCGGATATGTTGGCGCACGCGTCTAACAGTTGCAGCCACGGCGATCGCTCTGCCTCGGATAATGCCTCAAGCTGCTGGATTGCTAGATCGGTCCAGGTTTCGCCTGGAAGAATCACCAGTGTCTTCTGATGAGAAGAAATTAACTGTCTGAGCTGGTTGACGTATTTACGTTCGTACAACCAATCGGCCATGCTGTCACAGGTCTGCTCGATGCTGTTCTGCAGTTCTGGACTGAGGGGATTGTTTTTGAGATAATTTTGCACCAGATTTTTGATCTGAGCTGTGCCTCTCCACCAAGAATGATATTCTGCCTGACGACAGGAGGCGAGGAATTCCAGCACTTCATCAGCAGTAAAGGGGAGTTTTCGCTTTAAGAGCAGAAGCAACACGTCCAGAAGCAGGTCTGCTCTCGGTGTCGTTAACCCGTCATATTTTTCAATACGATGTCGATCGAACTGGCGCAGCAGTGCCATGGCCAGAGCTGCTTGTTCTAAACGACTCAGATGAGCAATTTTAGCGCCAGTCTCCGAGTTTTTGAGGGTGTAGGTATAGCGCTTCGCATTGTACTCGGTGACGATGGCTTGAATCAGATCTGCATAAGATTCGTCAGTAGGCTTCTCGCTACTGGGGTTTTCGTGACTGGAGCTATCATTGATGGACTCCATGACTAACCTCCTACTAATGGCACCAGCTTCAAAAAGGTGACTGATGTTTCTGGTGCAATGACAATCTCTTCTTGCAGTTCTGTAACTTGTTCGTCGTCTACGAGAATGATGAAGCTGTTGCGTTGGAAGGCTGCGATCGCATTTTCAAACTGCTGCTCCCAGTCAATTTGACGCGGCTGACGCAGTTTATAGCCATTCAAGGTTTGCTCCGCTTCTGTGGGCTGTACCAACCCCCGAAAATACTCTGGTTGGCGGGTGTTGTAATCCTTTACCTCCTGATAGACGCGGCTGCGGATCAGCTCCCGCACCGTAATTCGCTCCGTCAAAAAATCCAGCACAAATACTGGCCCTTCACCGCTAAGAGTGCTGGCATCGCAAATCTTCAGGCTGTTGGACATATTTCTGGCGCTCCTGCAGAATTGACTTTCAATTAACTTCACCGATCGGTTTCGTTTTCAGTATTTCTACTTTTATAGCAGTACTTCTGCATTAACTTCAATCTTTATGCTACGCACGGTCATAATCTGGATTTTTGTAGTGGTCTGACACAGCTAAGGAATGAGAATTTAATAGTTTGTCAATTTGCAGGGATACCCCTTGGGGGTACCCTCTCCAGAGACTATAGCGCTACGCGCTGTTCATTGGTCATGGTTAATCGTTCATTGAATACTCTGACAGCACAGCATATCAAGGTTTTATAGCGTTCTGTCTCCGTTTCGATCTGTGTCCTAACCCAAATGCGTAGTGCTATATTGGGAAATCAACTGGCATCGTTCCCACATCCTGACTAGAAGACACCCTATCTGGAGACTAGCGGCGCGATCGCAAGGGATTGCCTCTACAGATTATTGCAGTCCACGTTCCCCTTCACCCTGAAATCACCAACGCGCTATTCAGTCGCCTGTCTAACAGCCTCTACTGTCAGGCCAAGGGCTTCAGCAATCTGTTCAGCGCTCAGCCCTATGCCTAACAATCGAGAAATTGCCTGCTGTTGCGATCGCTCAACCTGCTCAGCCCGTTGCCGCTCCTGCTCAATGCGGGATTCAGCCTGCTCAGCCCGTTGCCGTTCCTGCTCCATGAGAGACTCAGCCTGCTCAGCCCGTTGCCGTTCCTGCTCAGCCCGTTGCCGCTCCTGTTCGGTATGGAGACGCTCCAGTTCGGTGCGCTCCCATCCCGTCAGCAACAGACTGCCCTCCCGATCCCACCAGCGCAACCAGAGCAGCGTTTGATTTTGATAGCTGCCGTGCCACAATCCCAACTCAATGCCCAAACGCTCGATGGGATAATGTCCCCGTTCGTTAGGCACCATCTTTTGATAAGCCCCGTTGACCAGATGGTAAACCTCTAGTTCGCCAGTCTGGAGAACATAAATGCCGTAATAAGGCGTACGAACAATTTGCTCGTACACCCAAAATTTTCCAGGCCGTTTCCCCTGGTCGAGATTGGCCTGCGATAATGGGGTTTGGTCCCGCTCCTCTTTGCCGCTGCCGCTGGCAAACTCCAGGACAATCAAAGGAGCGATGAATTCCCGCCAGAGCACATAGGAACGGCGATACCGACCATCCAGTAACGGCGGCACATTGGGAACGTAGAACCAATCAGGGGCTTCTGCGCCCTCTTGAGGGGGATCGGTTTCTCGCCAGTAGATGCCGCTGTCCTGGCCAATGGCGTACTGGCCATCGGGATGGAGTTTGACTAAAATGGGGCCGATCGAGTCGGTGAGCAGAATGCTCTGGGGATGCTCCTGAAAATTCTTCACAAACGTGCCGTCCTCCTCAGGCAGTTGGGTATGGTCGGGAAAAGGCGGAGGTAAGATAATCGTTTCGACGCTCTGGGTCATGGAGATCCTCCTGAGAAGCATTGCGCTGATCTCATTATGAATGACAGCAGGATTACTTGCAAGAAACAAATGCAAAGTTGCGCAAAGTTGCTCAGATCAACGCTTCTTCAGTAGACTAGATCGAGAGAAAAGAGTTGGCGAGGTGGTTGCAGATTGTCAGGAGTTGGCCCTGGGTCAGCTCCCGGTTTGAGGAAAGTCCGGGCTCCCGAAAGATCAGACTTGCTGGGTAACGCCCAGTGCGGGCGACCGCGAGGAGAGTGCCACAGAAACATACCGCCGATGGAGCCATTAGCGTTTAGCCATTAGCATTTAGCCTCACCGCTAACCGCTGAAAGCTAACAGCTAATAGCTAACAGGTAAGGGTGCAAAGGTGCGGTAAGAGCGCACCAGCAGCGTCGAGAGGCGCTGGCTCGGTAAACCCCGGTCGGGAGCAAGGTCGGAGGAGCGACGGTTGGTCTTTTACCGGCTCCGTTGAGGTGTACCGCTAGAGGCATCTGGTAACAGATGTTCGAGATAGATAACCACCCTCTCTGGTGCATTGCACTGGGAGAACAGAACCCGGCTTATGTCCGACTCTTTTCTCACTTTTAAATTTTTTACTCGACGCGCTGCAATGCGGTTGATTTGGGGTCGACGATCTTATGGCCTGCATTGGGGAATTTGACTGCCAGATGGATTTTCTTGCCATTGCCGAAAACATGGGTCACCTGCCCGGTGCCGAATGTATTGTGGACGAGCAAGTCGCCTACATTCCAGGTTGAGGCGGAATCTGCGGCAGTATTGCTGTCTCTGTCCTTCGAGCCGGAGATGAGGGTGCCACTTTGGAGTTGCGATCGCGGCAGAGCACTAGCCACATTCACCGCGATCAACTCCCGGGGCAGCTCGCCCAGAAACAAGGAAGGACTGGCCGGATCGCGAGACCCCCAAACCCGTCGTTCGCGGGCATGGGTCAGGGTCAGCTGTTCCTGGGCGCGGGTGACACCCACATAGCAAAGACGCCGCTCTTCTTCCAGGGCAGCAGGATCGTCTAGGGTGCGGTTGTGGGGAAACAGTCCCTGCTCCATGCCCACCAGGAAGACGACTGGAAATTCCAGTCCCTTAGCGGAATGCAGCGTCATCAGCGAAACCGTTGTCTTGCCGTCTTCCAGATTGTCCAGGTCGGAGGCGAGGGAGGCGCTAGCCAGGAACGCTAGCAAACTGGAGTCTTCGTTTTCTTCCTCAAACTGCAATACAGCGTTGTAGAGTTCCAGTACGTTGCTCAAACGGTCGTTGGCTTCATCGGTGCCCTTTTCTTTTAAAGCCTGCACATAACCAGAATCTTCCATCACATTCTGTACCATGAGCGAGGCATTGTTGCTGTCAAGCTGCTGCCGCCAGCGCTGAACCATTTGAGCAAAGCTAATGACGGCTTTACTGGAGCGTCCGGCCAGGGTTTTGACTGAGGTCTCGTCCCGGAGGATTTCCCATAGAGGGACGCCCAACTCTGTAGCAGCTCCCTCCAGCCGGTCGATGGTGGTTTTACCGATGCTACGGCGGGGGGTGTTGATGATGCGCTTCAGACTGACCGTGTCGTAGGGATTTGCGATCGCACGCAGATAAGCCAGCACATCCTTAATCTCCTTACGGTCATAAAACCGCAGTCCTCCGACTACCTTATAGGGAACGCCCCAGCGCACCAGCGACTCCTCAAACGGACGCGACTGGGCATTCGTACGATAAAGGATGGCAAAGCTACCCCAGTGCAAATCGATCTGTTGTCGTTCCAGAGTGCGGATCTGCTGCACCACAAACTCCGCCTCCTCCAATTCATCGTCGGCCCGATGGCAGTAGATCGGCGGCCCTTCCCCCCGAGTTGGACGCAGCACCTTATCGATCCGTTCTGTATTGTGTTCAATTAAATGATTCGCTACCTGCAGGATATTTTGTCGCGAGCGATAGTTCTCCTCCAGCTTCACCATGGTGCGGGTATCGCCATCCGGCAAACCATCGCCGAAGTCCTGCTGAAACCCCATCAGGATGGTGAAATCTGCCGCCCGGAATGAATAAATCGACTGGTCAGCATCGCCCACCACAAAAATGGAACGATTATCCCAATCTTTGAACGCTTTAGACGACGCACCATTGGTCGTTAGCAACCGAATCAAATCGTATTGAGTCCGATTCGTATCCTGATACTCATCTACCAAAATGTGGCGGAACTTGCGGTGCCAGTACCCCAACACCGACTCATTCTGTTTGAACAACTGCACCGGCACCCAGATCAGATCGTCAAAGTCGAGGGCATTGTTCGCGGCCAGAGCATCCTGATACATTGCATAGACATTGGCAATGGTGCGTCCGCGAAAATTCGGTTGCTCGGCTTCAAAATCGCGCGGCGACAGACTCTGATTCTTGGCATTGCTGATGGCATAGCGCACGGAACGGGGTTCGAATTTCTTGTCATCCAGATTCAGCTGATTGACAACGATGTCTTTAATCAGACTCTGGGCATCGGATTCGTCAAAGATGGAAAAACTTTTTGTCCATTGATGGCCTTTCTCGTCGCTGTATTTGTCAATATCAAAACGGAGGATGCGGGCGCAGAGAGCGTGAAAGGTGCCAATCCAGAGATCTTTGGTAATGGTTTTGTAGATGCGCGATCGCAACCGCGTCTGCTTCCCCGGTTCCAAACTATCCAGCGGTTGACCATAGTCCGCTTCCGCCTGCTGCTGCGCGAACAACAACTCAATCCGCTCCTTCATCTCCCGCGCCGCCTTATTAGTAAACGTCACCGCCAGAATATTCTCCGGCGCAATCCGGTGACCGCGAATCAGGTTAGCAATGCGGAACGTCAGCGCCCGCGTTTTACCCGACCCCGCCCCCGCAACCACCAGCAGCGGCCCGCAAACATGCTCCACCGCCTGACGCTGGGAGGGGTTGAGCTGGCTGAGGAAATCAGTGACAAGGGGCATGGCAGAGGGGAGATAGAGAGAACTCAAAGTAGCTGAATCATTGCTTATTGTAATCGGTTTCACCCCGTTCAACCCAACTTGTTGTCTGACGGAGGGACTAGGATGCGGCTTGATGGTGCGATCGCATCTGAATGATGCTCAACATAAGAATTTTAAGATTGAAGCTAGATTATTTCTATGTTACTTCTCAGAAGGTCGAGCAATCCGATTTAATTCGCGACCGCGATCCCTCAAGTTCGTAGAGATTTTGGGCGAAACCTCTCTACAGATTGTTGTACAATAAAATATACAAACTCTCGTTAATAGAACAATCATCTTTCCCAACAAAACTGCAATCGTCATGACCCTGGCCAAATCCCCCATCGAGCAGGTCGAGCCAAGCGCTCCCCCGAAATCCCTGCCCACCATGTACGATCTACCGAGCGAACACCCGGAGGACGGTTTGCCCGACGAATTTCACCTGTGGCAAGCAGAACTATGCAACTTCACCTTTTGCCCGCCCGCCTATCCCCCAGAGCGCGTCCTGACCGCCAGCGATCTGTATCTCTACTACGATCCGCAACACACCCGCTGGTACAAGCGCCCCGACTGGTTTGCCGTCGTGGGAGTGCCGCACCTCTACCAAGACCGCGAGCTGCGCCTGAGCTATGTCGTCTGGCAAGAAAAAGTCAGCCCGATTGTCGCGCTGGAATTTCTCTCCCCCAGCACCCAGGCAGAAGATTTAGGCCAAACCAAGCCCAAAGGCGCGCAACCGACCAAATGGCGAGTCTACGAACAAATCCTGGCCATCCCCCACTACATTGTCTTTAGCCGCTATACCGACGAACTGCGCTGGTTCCGCCTGGAAAATGGCCGCTATCAGGAACAAGTCCTGAGCAAACCCAGCATCTGGTTGCCCGAACTAGAGCTGGGCCTGGGGTTATGGCGGGGCGAGTATCGCGGCCTCACCCGACAATGGCTACGCTGGTACGATAAAACTGGTACCTGGATTCCCACTGAAGCAGAACAGGAGCGCCAGCGAGCAGAACATCTGGCAGAACAAAACAGAGCTGCTCTACAAGAAAAAGATGCTGCCTTGCAAGAAAAAAATGCTGCCTTGCAAGAAAAAAATGCTGCCTTGCAAGAAAAAAATGCTGCCTTGCAAGAAAAAGAACTGATAGTGAAACGGGCGGCACTTTTAGCAGAACGCCTGCAACAATTGGGCATCGATCCCAATGAAATTTGAGGGTTGAAGGTGAGCTGGATTTTTAGAGCGTCGAACAGAGTTGTCCCCATGAACGGAATCCAAGGCGATCGAAACTTCATAGTCCAGGGCGATCGCAACCAGATTGTCCTGGGTCATGGCAATCAGGTAAGCCAGAGCCAGAATGCTGCTTCTCAAGAGTCATTCACCCAAAAAGATGCTATCGTTCTGCTCAACCAAATTCAATCCTTGATTGATACTGCCCAACTCTCCAACGACATCAAAACTGAAGCCACTACCTATCTGAATGCTGCCCAGCAAGCGACGGCTAAAGCAGAGCCGAAAACACAAACCGCTCTGGTCAATCTCGAAAGTATGGCCGAAACCCTGGAAAATGCGAGCAAAACTGTCGCTGCTGGTAAAACCCTCTGGGAACAGGTCAAGCCACCCCTGGTCAAAGTCGCCACCTGGCTTGGTGCCGCTGCGGGTTCCCTGCTGACCAATCTATGAGGCAACCTATGAGCCAGCCCCCGTCTGCCGATGCCAGCGAGCCGACCCGAGCGTCCTCCCAAACTGCGGGTGAAGATGAACGCGCTGCTCCTGCAGGCTCAGTTGCTGAAAATTCAGTGACAGGCAACCAGAATCGTGTTGTTCAAGGCGACGACAATCAATCCATTCAAGGCGATGGCAACCAGAATATCTATCAAGTCAAGGGTAACCGAAACTGGCTGGGCAACACCCTCAACGTTTTTCTCGGACAGCAGCCCGCCACAACCGCTACCCAGTCCAGCCGTCCCAGAACCGAACAGTTGCTTTTGCAAGCCGTCAAAGAAGAAGTGACGCTTCGCCTGGATAGTTCCCTGCACAATGCCGTCCTGCTTAACCTGGAAAAGGAACTGCATCCCCATCAAGTCAAGCGTCTCTGGGAGGCAACAATCAAAATCGGCAGCAAACCCAGCGCTCCTCTGCCTGCAGGTAGCTCGATTCTAGACGTATTCGACCGTCCAGATATCCAGGGCAAACTGCTGATTCTCGGTGCCCCTGGCTCCGGCAAAACCACCACCCAACTGGAATTGGCCCAATCCCTGATCGCACGGGCTGAAAACGATTCCAGCTATCCGATTCCCGTCCTGTTCAACCTCGCATCCTGGAAAGACGACCAACCATCCCTCAGCCACTGGCTGGTCGCCGAACTCAATTCCAAATACGGCCTTCGATCCGACATCGGCCAACGCTGGATTGAAAATCGTCAGCTGTTGCCCCTGCTAGACGGATTGGACGAACTGGAACCCAATCGTCAGGAACCCTGCATAAGAGCCATTAACCAGCTACTCAACAGCGACAACCGCCCGTCATCTCTGGTGGTCTGTAGCCGCAGCGAGGAGTACGAAAATCTGATCGAAGCGGCTCAAACCAGACTCCAGCTCAACGGCGCAATTTGCCTTCAACCTCTGACAGAGAAGCAAATCCAGGACTATATCAAAGCAGTCGATCGGACTCAACAGTGGTGTAACATCAGCAGCGACTTAGCTTTCCTGGAACTCAGCAAAACGCCTTTGTTTTTGAGCCTGACCATTTTGGTGTATGAGACACTACCAGTTGAAAAATTGCAACAGCTAATTTTCAATGAGAATCGTCTTCAAGCACTGTTAGATGAATATATCTGGCAGATGTTAGCCAGGAATCTTGAAAGGAAGGAGTATACCAAAGGAGAAACTTACAATGCTAGACAAATACGAACTTGGCTGGTTTGGTTAGCTCGGTATTTGGAGCGGGAAGCCCAAACAGAGTTCCTAATTGAGAAAATACAGCCTACCTGCTTAAGATCTCGATTTCAGAACTGGGCCTACCAAATCGGGATAAAACTGATTCTTGGACTAATCTTATCGTTTGTTTTTATCGCCCCATCAGCAATACAATTTGCCATAATCGCAAGTATTTTAGTCTGGCTATTGGGCAGTTTTCTCAGTGGCATCGGCACTAGATTGATGATCGAAATACTCTGCAGTCTCATCGTTGCTGGGATATTTTATATATCGATCCAGGTTGCTGTATTAGATAAATCTCTAACTGGATATCTCATCACTATTTTTATAATAATTTTCATCTTGAGTATCCTTCTGTCTATACTTCCGACAATGAAGATAGAACCTGTTGAGACCTTAAAACTCGGTCTTAGAAACGGAAAAAAAGAATTAAGTTTATCAGTCCTTGGCGGTTCAACGATTTCCCTGATGATGATTTTTTTCTTTGGACTCAATGGACTGATACCTGGAGCAATTTTGGGCTTATGTGGTAGTCTTCTTTTCATGTTAGGGTTTGGACTCACGGGTAGGTTAATAGGCCCTGACATGATCGCTAAATATTTGCCTAACCAAGGTATTCAGCGGTCTGCGATTAATGCCATATTCTCGACCGTATTTTTGGGTGTAGCAATTGGTGTAGTCTTAGTAGGTTTTCTTAGTCCAGGGATATTCCTTACAATAGCTTGTCCCTCTAATATAACTGTTCAAGAGTGTAACCAAAGTGCAGCGGTGGCCACAGTAAAGTTTTCCGGTTGGCTAATTGTTTCTGGTCTGGCTGCCGGGTTCATTGGTGGTCTATTCTACGGAGGAGTTGCTTGCGTACAGCACCTGACTCTACGCCTCGTCCTCTTTTTCAGTGGTTGTATGCCCTGGAATTATGCACGGTTTCTGGACTACTGCACAGAGCGGTTGTTGCTGCAGCGAGTGGGAGGGCGCTATCGCTTTGTCCACAAGCTGCTGCAAGAGCATTTCGCGGCGATGCCGTTGGAGCGACGGTAAGCTTTCCCGATCTTGAAAGTAGTGCTTGGATAAGGTTGAATTCTTAACTTATAAATTCAGCGGATAGTCTTCAAGGCGAAAGTGCAAATCGTCGTAGAGGTCGTCGAAGGTGATACAGTAGACATGCCTGGAATTCACGACGGTATGTTGCTGCCGCTATTGCAATCGTTTCTGTTCTCTGAGATCTAGATGTTCTTTCCTGCCAATGACGAGCAACCCCACATAGTCAATAGAACGGCTGCGAAACCTGTTTTCGAAGTCTTCAGTGCGTTCCAGATCGTTGAGCTTCCAGAACCAATCGACGATCTGACTAAAACCATGTTCAAATCGGCCTGACCATTCTGGTGTTACCTTTTTCGCATTAGAGACAAAGACACTGTTGGCTACAGCATTTTCAAATTCCACAAAACAATAAGATTGCCTCACAGAATCACCAATCACTAAGTCGCAACTAAAGTCGCCAAACAGATCGTACTCAAAGGCAATCAAATCGCTACGGTTAAGCCTGGGATGCAAGGAACCCATTAACGCTGCGATCTGCTGCCGTGCTCTGAAAAACGGAAGAATATCGTTTTGTTCTGATAAGACTTGATTGGCTTGAAGGAGTTGTTTGAGTTCAGCTAGTTGAGTTTGGCAAAGCGTTAGATCGAGACTGTGTTTCAAAAAGGTCTTCATTGGCTAAGACTCTTTCAATTTCTTCCAATCATGCAAAACGAGCCGTTCTGGATCGAACAGATCCAGAATTTCGATTTCGTCTCTCTCAGTGATGCTAAACATGGCCATCAATCCTGGATCGATCTGAACTGAATACAGCAATCGGTCAGGATCGAGCAGTTTCATGGTTGGTGCAAGCGGCTGTTCAGGGGAAAAGGTTTCTAGCACTTCCATTGTTTTGGAAAGGTGCTCGGTTTCTGCTGCGGTCAGCACAGCCAGACCGGGCAAAACGCGCCGATGAATTTTCACTCTGGTTTGACTCATAGGAATCGCTATCATTCAACTGGAACTGGAATTGCAATATTGCAATCATGGTGCAAGCACTTCTATTTTAGCGAAATATTGTACAATATAATATACAAATCGCGATACCAGCCAGCCAAACCTATGCTAGAGCCTGACCTATTATTGCGTCCGTCCACCTCGGAGAAGCAGCCCAACGCCGACGCTACGCCTGCGGACAGCGCTCCCAGCGCTCCCCCGAAAGCCCTGCCCACCATGTACGATCTACCGAGCGAACACCCGGAGGACGGTTTGCCCGACGAATTTCACCTGTGGCAAGCAGAACTGTGCAACTTCACCTTTTGCCCGCCCAACTATCCCCCAGAGCGTATCCTGACTGCTAGCGATCTGTATCTCTACTACGATCCGCAACACACCCGCTGGTACAAGCGCCCCGACTGGTTTGCCGTCGTGGGAGTGCCGCACCTCTATCAAGACCGCGAGCTGCGCCTGAGCTATGTCGTCTGGCAAGAAAAAGTCAGCCCGATTGTCGCGCTGGAATTTCTCTCCCCCAGCACCCAGGCAGAAGATTTAGGCCAAACCAAGCCCAAAGGCGCGCAACCGACCAAATGGCGGGTCTACGAACAAATCTTAGCCATCCCCCACTACATTGTCTTTAGCCGCTATACCGACGAACTGCGCTGGTTCCGCCTGGAAAATGGCCGCTATCAAGAACAAGTCCTGAGCGAACCCAGAATCTGGCTGTCCGAACTAGAACTGGGCTTGGGGTTGTGGCGGGGTGAGTATCGCGGCCTCACCCGACAATGGCTACGCTGGTATGATAAAACCGACACCTGGATTCCCACTGAAGCAGAACAGGAGCGCCAGCGTGCAGAACAGGAGCGCCAGCGTGCAGAACAGGAGCGCCAGCGTGCAGAACAGGAGCGCCAGCGTGCAGAACAGGAGCGCCAGCGTGCAGAACATCTGGCAAAACAGAACAAAGTGGCTCTACAAGAAAAAGATGCTGCCTTGCAAGAAAAGGAACTGATGAAGCAAGAAAAGGAACTGATGGAGCAACGGGCAGCACTTTTGGCGGAACGCCTGCAACAATTAGGCATTGACCCTAATGAGGTTTGAGGGTTCACTTTCATCGTTTTGCGAGGATAATGCTCCAGAGATAAAGATAGTTGAGCGAGCGAGTGGAATTCGCGCACTCAATTATCTTTGCTTGTTTACCACTACTTTTGCGAGTTCTGCGGATATTTCTCTCAACCAGATGGCAAGTTTTGCAGTTCGATCGAAACACACGGGAGCGGGTTCATCTTTCAACCAGATATCACTGATACGACATTGAATTTACGTTGCAACTGGCTTAAGAACCATGAGTAAGATAGTGACATCAGAAGACGTTGCTCAAGCTCTGAGACGTCTAGCAGATCCTGCGATCGCAAACCATTCCCAACGTTTTTTTAAAACAGGCAAAGGAGAATATGGCGAAGGAGATCGGTTTCTTGGGATTCGAGTGCCGATCCTCAGAGGACAGGCTAAGAAATATCGTGCGATTCCGTTAAAGGAAATTCAACCTTTGCTGCAGTCTTCCTTTCATGAAGAACGTTTGTGCGCACTTTTATTGCTAGTGCAAAAATTTAGCAAAGGGAATGAAGAAGAAAGAACGGATATCTACAGGTTGTATATCAACAATACGCAATACGTCAACAATTGGGATCTGGTAGACAGTTCCGCCGCTCAGATTTTAGGCTCTTACCTGGAAAGTAAAGATAAATCCCCGATTTATGAACTGTCTAAGTCTGACAGTCTTTGGGACAGACGAATCGCGATAATGTCCACATTTCATTTCATCAAAAACAATCAATTTGACGACGCCCTGGCAATATCAAAACACCTCATCTGCGATCGAGAAGACTTGATCCATAAAGCAGTCGGGTGGATGCTCAGAGAAATGGGCAAGCGCGATCTGGAGACCGAGGAAGCATTCTTGAGACTGCATTACAAGAAGATGCCCCGTACAATGCTACGGTATGCCATCGAGAAATTTCCTGAGGCAAAACGGCAGCAGTATCTAAAAGGTGTTGTATAGCAGAAGGCAGAAGGCAGAAGGCAGAAGGCAGAAGGCAGAGGGGAAAGCTTGATATTGCATCCTAATTTATTCTCGTCGTCGATGTCTAGAAAAGAATGGCACTTACGTTAAGGCAGTATTTTGTGTAGGAGTGGCATCGCTCTTGAGTGTTTGAGGATGCCGAACGTAGCTCTTTCTGAGCAATGCCCACCAACCGGGACTCTCGCTGGTGGGCATTGCCTATAAGTCTCCTCCAATGAATAAACCAGGGGCAGGACGGGAATGCTCACCCTACTCATCGACCTATTTTTAAGTAAGTACCTGTACAAAAGAAATTGTATATAGCGAAATTGGCAAATGCCTGAATTGACAGGATTTCAACAAATTGGAATGCACAATTTATTTTGCTTAACTACTTACGCGCCATTTATAGCAGTAGTCACATCGCTTAGGACAAAATTGAGAGAGCGTTTTGCGCGCGCTCAATTTTGTCTGTCCTAACGAGCCTGGCTATTGCCATATATCTAGAAAGTACCGTTACGACAATTTTACCCTTCACCTTTCTTTTTTTCTTACACCCTCTGTCTTCTATTCTCTGTCCTCTTCCGTCCGTCCTCCGTCCTCAGCTTAACGTATCCAGGGAAAGCGCTGGCAGAGCTTGTAAGTCCTTGAGCACTTCGGCAGCGGACTTGTAGCGATCGCTGAAGTGATAACAAATCATCTGGTCAATAATGCGAGCAAAGGCATCGCTAACAGAAGCAAACTTGCGCCAGGCCACCGTACCCGTTTCAGGATCCTGGGGTAGATCGGAGGGGAAAATGCCTGTCAGTGCCTGAACCGCAATCATACCCAGGGCATAGATGTCGCTACTGAGTCTGGGTTGGCCGACAAATTGCTCTGGGGGAGCATAGCCCTTAGTGCCAATAGCGACTGTAAAGCCTGCTTCTTCGCGGGGTGCATGGGGACGAATTTGTTTCACTGCACCAAAGTCAATCATTACCAGGCGGCTGTCCTGCTTGCGGCGAATGATGTTGTTGGGTTTGATATCCCGATGGATAACGTGATGTTTATGGATAAAGGCGAGAACAGGCAGTATGCCCTTGAGTAATTCAATAACACGGGATTCTGTCAGGCGTTTGTCAACCGGTAATTCTTCATTCAGCGGATGTCCTTCTATAAATTCTTCCACTAAATAAAATTCATCATTCTCTTCGAAATAGGCCAGAAGTTGCGGAATCTGGCTATTTTTGCCGAGTCGTTCTAAAATTTCTGCTTCAGTCGTGAACAAGCGTCTGGCAACTTGCAAAAATTGGTTATCGCTGCGGGCAGGTAGGAGGTGTTTGACAACACAGGTGGGATTGCCGGGTCGTTGCGTATCTTCGGCCAGGTAAGTTTGGCCAAACCCTCCTAGAGCTAGAGGCTCAATGACTTTGTAACGTCCAGCGAGTCGGAAGTCGATTTCGGCAACGCCTTCAGCAGGCTGGGAAGCTGGAGAATTCTCGTCCAGGAAGGCGGTGGTTTCATCGCCTGGGAGCTGTTGACGAGTTTTCAATTCTGACTGTTGTTTTTGTTCCCCAAGGTTTGCTTCTGAGAGTTGGGTTGGGGCGCTTGCATTTTTTGTTTGTAAGAGGGTTTGCAGCAGAGCAATAGTTTCCTTCTGATCTTCAGCGCGCTGGATAATTTCTTGCTGTTCCCGGATCGTTTTGTAGGTGTTGTAGGCAGCAACGCTACCACCGGTGAGGAAGAGTGCGATCGCAGGAGGCAGCAACGGTACCCAGCCCGCCTGAGTCCAGAAGAGACCCGTGCAGACCCCAAACAGAATCGCAAATTCTCCTCCCCAGACAATCGCAAGCCACAGCGGATGGCGAAGTTGCCAGGCTACAATGCCGCCTGCCAGAGACCAGCCGACAATCCACAGGGCTTCTCCCCAATCCGGCCAGAACCAGAATAAGGGGCGACCGTCCAGCACTGCACTCAGGATCTGACTGACTGATTGAGCATGAATCATCACCCCTGGCATTCTCCGGTTATCGGCTTCGCCTGCACTATAAGGCGTATAGAAATCATCCCCTAAACTGGGAGCCGTTGCACCAATCAGGACAATCTTATCTTTGATTTTGCTGGGATCGATGTTGCCTGCGAGCGCATCTGACAACGTCACTTGCGGCGCTGCTCGACCTGGGGAACGATAATTTAGCAGAATCTGGTAACCTCTGGTATCGGCGCTTTTATAACTGCCTGCATTCGGCTGCAATTGTGGAAAGACAGAATCCGCAAATTGTAAGATAGGGGTATTGGGGGATTCAATCCCTCGGCCAGCAAGATACTGGAAAACCAGTTGGAGACTAAAGGAAAACGGCGTCCTGCATTTTTTGCCTGGAGAGAGAGACAGCAGGCTGCGGCGAACAATACCATCGGGATCGACCACAAGATCGCTGAAACCAACGCGGCGGTCTTCAGTACCTTGCAAGCCTTGTAAAGCCTTCGGCGGACGGACTTCAGAACCATGCATATCGCTACTTTTGCAAACCGCCACAATACGTTTGTTCTCTGCTAACTGTTTCGCCAGTTCGGCATGCCCTGGTTCTAATCGCAGTTCTCGATAAAGATCCAGACCAATGACGTCAGGTTGGTGCTGTTCGATTTCCGCTAGCAGCTGATCGATCGTCTGGTCAGAGGGGGGCCATTGATCGAGGGCTTCAATATCGCTTTCTGTAACGGCAATAACGAGCAGGCGAGGATCGGGGCCCTCGTCTCCACGCCAGCGGATAAACTGGTCAAAAGCCCTCAACTCTAGGGGTTCCAGAATCCGCAGATATTGCATCCCCAGCACGACAAGCGTGACAGTCACGCTTGCCAGGATAATCGGATGCAAGATCGATAGCGCGAGCTTGAGACCGCCTTGACCTAGCCGTCTGAGATTCTCCATTTGTCTGACCTTTACCACTGCGGTGATGCAATCAGCAAAGCAGCAGCAGCTTCGCTATCTAAAGGATGAGAAAAGAAATATCCCTGCCCATATTCGCAACCCAATGCCTGCAATTGCTCAAACTGCTCCATGGTTTCAATTCCCTCAGCGATGACATCCATACCCAAATTATGGGCTAATGTGACAATCGTTCGAACAATTGCTGCATTCTCACCATCATCTTCAATTCGACTGACAAAGGAGCGATCGATTTTCAGAGTATCAGTGGGGAAACGATAGAGATAGCTGAGAGAGGAATATCCTGTCCCAAAATCATCGATACTGAGCTGAACGTTGAGGGCTTTCATTTGGGCAAGCATAGTAATAGCTGACTCGACATCCTCCATTACTATACTTTCCGTCAGTTCCAATTTTAGACTGCGAGCATTTAAACCTGTCTCTTGCAAAACACAGGCAATTTGCTCGACCAGGTCAGGTTGAGAAAATTGTTTGCCAGAGAGATTAACGCTAACGTTCAACGGTGGATCGGTTTGGAATTTTTCTTGCCAGGCTTTTGCTTGTTGACAAGCTTCTTGCAGCACCCATTGTCCCAGAGGAACAATCAGTCCTGTCTCTTCTGCAACAGGAATAAAGAGCGTCGGGGAAGTTAACCCACGATTCGGATGGAGCCAGCGGATAAGAGCCTCAAAGCCAACGATTTTACCTGTGCTCAGAGAGATCAGGGGTTGATAGTAGAGTTGAAATTCTTGGGATCCCTCGCTGGTGAAGACTGGATCTTCTGCTGCAGTTTGCGCTTTGGTGAGGGCTTGTCTGAGTTCGGTTTCGAGTTGCAGTCGGGTGACAGCCTGGGCATGCATCCCGGTATCAAAGACTCGATAGCATGACCCGCCAAGGGCTTTAGCCCGGTACATTGCAGTATGAGCATCGCGCAGCAGGTCAGCAGCGCGATCGTCGGTACTTTTACTCTGAACAATACCAATACTGATAGTGGTGAATACTTCCCGGTCGTTGAGTTGGAACGGTAAGGCAAGTTGTTTTTGCAGTTGATTGGCAATGTCGGCAATTTTGTTGGTGTTTTCGATTCCTGGCAGCAAAATGGCAAATTCATCCCCACCCACTCTTGCCAGAATGCCAGTGGGCGGCAGATAAGTTTGTAGCCGTTGCGCGATCGCAACCAACAATCGATCGCCCACCGCATGTCCCAGTCCATCGTTGATGACTTTGAACCGATCGAGACCGACAAAAAAGACCGTAAATGGAAGCAATTCTTGTTTGCGCGCACGTTGAACTTGTTGTCCCAGTTGTCGCAGGAAGCTGGTGCGATTTGGCAACCCTGTGAGTTGATCGTGAAATGTGTTGTAGAGGATCTTGTATGCAACAACACCACTGCCAACAGCAACCACTCCCAGGGCTGGAGGAACCAACGGCACCCAGAGCGCCCAACGAGTGAACGCCCAGGCAGAGCCAATAAACATCACGCTCAGGGTGCCAGCCAGAGTGAGTCCCAGACCTAGAGGATGGCGAATTCGCCAAGCCAAAACTCCTCCCATTAATGACCATGCCAGCACCCATACCATCTCTTCCCAGTCTGACCAAAACCAGATCAAAGGCCGTCCGTCTAGCACAGCACTGATAATCTGGCTTGTAATTTGGGCATGAATCTTCACCCCAGGCATTTCCGCATCTTTAGGCAAGCCAGGACTATATGGGGTAAAGAAGGAATCTTTAGTACTGCCAGCAGTTGCACCAATCAAAATAATGTTGTTCCGGATCCATTCAGAATCTACACTTCCTTCCATGACCTGGGTCAAGGTCACTTCCCGAGCCGGCTGTTGGCGAGAACGATAATTGAGCAACACCTGGTATCCCTTAGAATCTGCCTGAGTATACCCACCAGCATTTTTATTAATGGGGTCAAAGACAACTGACCCCAGCTGCAGGGAGCGGTTCGGGGCATAGCCAGGCTCAATCCCTTCCCCAGCTAGATATTTGAAGGCAAGTTGAACACCCAGCGATCGGGACGTCCTACATTTCAATTCAGGGTTCTCGGGAGAGACTAAAAAAAGCAGGCTGCGACGAACAACACCATCTGGATCGAATACCACATCGCTAAAGCCTACGCGTACTTTCTGGATGGGATCGTCAAGCAGGATATCGGGAGGAGTCACTTCAAAATTCTTATCGCTACTGGATTTGCAAATCACAGTCACGCGATTGTTCTGCTGGAGATGTTGGATGAACTCCTCGTGGCCAGGATTGACTGGCATATCGCGATAAATGTCCAGGCCGATGACTCGGGGTCGATGGGCGTCTAGTTCTTGCAATGCTTGTGCCAATACGCGATCGGGAAGCGGGAAACCATATCGTTTTAAGTCTGCTTCAGTCACCTGAACGACTAGCAACCGTTCGTCGAGCTTTTCATCGGGTCGCAGTCGCATTAATTGGTCATAGGCCCTGAGTTCCAATGGCTCTATCACTCCGAGCTGCCTGATGCCTATCAATAGGGCACTCACCGCAATCCCAATTGCACTCACAACAATTGCGGGCCGAAGAATCAGAGTTGCTTTGCGGAGATTGGGTTTTTGCGTCCGCATGCTAGCAGCTGCAGACATTATCGATCGAACATTTCGAGGAATCTGAAAAATCACAGAGGTACGCAGGCTGGCTAAATTTGTTAGACGGGACAAGGACTATCGCCACTCCTTAACCATGGTCAAAGCTAGAGTTGACCGACCGGCCAAACAATCAGATTGAACGTGGAGGGAGCTTATAGCAATTTGCAGATGAATTAAGCACAGACTGTCTGAGAAAGCTTCTCAATACAAAAGTTCTACTGCAACTGCAGACTTAATTGATTCACAAACTGTTATCCAACGCATAATCGATTCCAGAGTCCCTGAATTAGCGTTACAGGTTCCTGGAGATATTGTCTTTCTTCATAGCTTCGCTTATACAATCAGGTGGAATCACGGATATTATTTTCCTGAGCCTCCACCCACCTGGCACCCTGTTTCGTGGTTTAGCGGATTTAGAACTGGTTTACAGTTCTTGCGGTTAGTTTGCGATCGCAGACTTAGATATGGATAGATAGTGATATCAAGCAAGCAATCCCAACCTAATTTTATCCATTATCAATCATAGAAAGATTGAAGCAGACATGACTAGGGGATAGGCAATTTAATCCCTAAAAAGGAACCCCCCCTAACTTCAATTGCCAGACTTAGACATCCCCAACAGTTGGGTTGACCAATAGTTGAGAACTGTTGGGGATCCTTGGGTACCAATAGAACCCACATGCTCTGGAATCCCCAGGAACAGGAATTCAAGTCTTGGTCAAAGATGGAAAAACGAAGCGTGCTCATTGGAATCCTGTGATGGGCACGAGTTGGGTCATTTTCCCATCTGACTTAGCGACATTTTATTCAACTCTTATTCCTCACTAGTTTACCCCTACCAGATTAGCTTGGTCTTCCACAGGCACTCGGGTGACCTGCTCCCCCTGGAGATAGAGCTTCAACCCGTTTAAAGCCCTCCACATTCTGCGCCTCAAAACGATTTAAATCATCTAAAGTCCCTTCACCAAAATGGTGTTCAAAGAGCGATCGCGTTTGAGCAAAAGCACTGGTCAGGCCGGAATAACCTTCTCCTTGTTTTCGATTGGTTTCTGGTTCGTGGTCAATGAAATAACCGAACAGCATCTCGCAATCCTGGCGATACTTGCGCGTATGCAATATATGACAATGCCAGACCCGATCGATCTCCTGTGTTGGAACAAGCACAGTATTTGGATAAAGGTAGACTAAAGTCAGAAACATAAGATAGCGCATCAATGACCGCGCTATTTTTTGGCGAGGCCAACCATAATGCATCAATTTACAAGCAATCTGGCTGAGATCGAGTTTTTTTAGCTTTTCCCAAAAGAGCTGGTATTCTGCAGTCACTGTATCTACTCTCCTGTTAGAGTTCAAGAATTTGCAAGAGACAAGAGATTTCAAATCGACCGATATTAGCTGCCATCCATGGGGAACACTTTATGGGGAACGCTTCATAGAGAAAACGCAATCAATCAATCGACAGAATGCTTGTCTAGCAGGCATTCCCCCAATCCAAAATCGCTAATCTAAAATCCAAAATGGTATGAAACTGGGCCCGCGCTCAAAATGAGCCAGGGGTCTGCGCAATCCAGCAACCGGGACTGAGGCTTGCCCAGGGGCATGGATGAATGAAGTGTTCTAAATATCTGGAAGCCAACCTATCGTTTAAAGCTCATTTTTTTAGTAACAGGAGCTTTGTTCCCAGAAAAAATACACTTTTCAGCCTGGAGAAGGTTAACTGATACAAACAGTCCTGATTTCAACCCTCTCATTCGCTGTCTGTAAAAATACTTCAATGCCAACTTGACGATCTCGCAGGAACTTTCAAAACAACTTCAAGATAACTTTGAGAGGCTGAACATCCTCTGCTCTAATGCCCAACATTGAAGCTAAACCTCATCCCTGGTGAGACTACATCTCGCGCATGTCACTAACCTGGACATTGTTTACGCCTATTGGATTTACCGCGAGACTGCATCTCGCGCATGTCACTAACAGTCAAGAATTGTCCTGTAGAATGGCCATCTTGGCTGTTCCAGAATGATGGGCAAGATTCCCATCCGTTCAACAGCGATCGCAAACTTGCTCATCGCATCAATCTCATCCATCTTGGATTCTGGAGTTTTTCTGATCGAAACACTGCGAGTTTCAAAACAAACGGGATTTGGAATCAATTCTTTCATGGAAAACAATCAAGCACTCCGTGAATATTCAGTCTCTATATTTAGGTCTCAAATTTGAAGCGTAAGTTTTATGCGGGTGTTACGTTTATTTACTTAATCTTGACAAAAACAGCAGTTATTGCATCTAAAAAAACTGACTTGTTGATTGTTGCTGATTGATTGTTCATGGCTCATTGCTGATTGTTCGCGGTTCATGGCTACCGATATAGAAAAGGGCAGGGGGCAGAGAACAGAAGGCAGAAGGGAAAGAGTTGTTATATCTGCTGTGTTTTCCCCGCCACCGCCAATGTGGTAGGGATAAACACACAACTTGGAAGGGTAGCCCCCCCGAAGGGGGCGCTACCCCCCATTTCTTCGTGCCAGAACGGAAAAAAAGTTATTTTGAAAGCCTTGCAGAGCAAGGCTTTCAAAATAACCTTCCAAGTCGTGTTAAGTCTTGTTTCTAAACCGAACAGTATAGTGATGGGCAAAGCGAAGCGTGCCCATCACAAAGCGGAGATGGGCACGGACATTCCCCCTTTGCCCATCTTACTCAACTCCATCTTATTTAATTCTTGTGCCTGAGCACTTTATCGGATAATGCAAACACCGCCAATGACCAAAGTACAGGGCTCTGGAGGTTTTGTTGCTGGGTCTAATTCCCCTGTAGCAGCGTTGTAGTTGTAGGCACCTGCTTTGAGGAAACGATTGGGATTAGCGCAATAGAGGTATTGAGCGTCTGATTCTCGAAAGGTGGCGACAACCAGATTGGTTCGGGATTCAGGGCAGGTCCCTAAAACTTTGAGACCGAACTCTTCTGCCAAAATCTTTCGCCGGGGATCGCCGTCAACTGGATCTTGTACGCTAATCGTTGGATTAGGGGTAGCGGGTTGGCTTTTCCGGGCCATGGAGAGGGTATAAATTCCCTGGGTGCTGTTTTTGGCGAGAACGAGCAGCCGATATTGGCCGGCTTGGGCTGTAGTGGGGACTTGATAGGCCAGGGAGTTGAAGCGGTCATCAAAGGCAACCTGCTGACCAGTTTGAACTGAAAACAAAGCGAGGATGGGCGAGAGGGTGCCACCACCAACCTTGACCGAAATTTCCAGGGTATCTCCAGGTTGGGCATTGAGCAAATATTCATCGCCCAGGACTTGCTGGTTGTTGAAGTTGAAGGAGGGAGAGTAGGTGGGCCAGATCACCCATTCTCTGGCTTCACCTTCTTTGAGGGTTGTGGCGGCCCTGGCGAGTTTGGGGAGTGCTGCGATCGCAATGCTACTCGCTGCCATCGTTGCTACAATGGCCCTGATAAACCGACGATAAATCATAGAAACTCCAATTTCCACTCTGTTAATAAATTAAGACGAATTGCGATGCAATAGTTCCTGGATTTCAGGTGCCAGGTGTTAGGTATTGGTATTGGGACGTAGGCAGGCTGGCAAGGGCGAGGGTTGGCCGGTTGGCCAATTGGCAGGTGTCAGAAGGGTTTGGCCCTGCAACGAATATCTCGATCCTATTTCCCCATTTCCTGTGCATCCATTCCCCGTTCCCCATTCCCCGTCCCCCATTCCCCATTCCTCGTCCCCCTCACTTCCTATAATGACTTTAACGGTTGCTTGCACATTTCTTGCCCAGGATAAGCCCTCGTGTTACTCGCTGCTCTCTTTGTTTTCGTTGGTTGGATTGCATCGGTATGCCTGCATGAATTTGGTCATGCTGTGGTGGCTTACTGGGGAGGCGATACCTCCGTAAAAGAGAAGGGGTATTTAACCCTGAATCCGCTCAAATATACGAATGTATCTACGAGTCTGGTATTGCCTTTGATCTTTCTGTTGCTGGGGGGGATCCCACTCCCCGGCGCTGCAGTTTATATTAACCAGCAACGTTTGCGCAATCGTTGGTGGCAAAGTGCCGTGTCAGCAGCGGGGCCTGCTGCTACGGCTCTGGTTGCTGTAATACTCTCTATTCCCTTCAAAATTGGCCTGAAACACCTTGGGGTGACGCTGCCGAATCTTCAATCTTTTCGAGATCTTCAATCTCTTCTGATGCAAGTTAGAGAGCAGTGGATCTGGTATGCGCTGGCTTTTTTGATCGTTCTGGAGGTTGCGGCGGTGCTGCTCAATTTGCTGCCGGTGCCTCCCTTTGATGGGTATGGAATCATTGAACCCTGGTTGTCTGCTGAGTTACAACAGCGCTTCAGGCGTTGGGGTCGGTACGGTATTTTGGTTGTTTTTGCAGCGCTGTGGCTGATACCGTCAGTCAATCAGGTCTTTTGGGCGGCAATTTATGCGATCGCTGCTCTCCTGGGCGTGTCCCAAAATATGGCAATTGTTGGCTATTGGCTGTTCCAGCAATGGGCTGCTTTAATGCTGATGGGCATGCTGGCAATCGTTTTTATCTTCCGGCGATTCATCCATCAACCCAAGCTGAAAGTTCTCTCGCAGCCATCTGAATTGCTTCAGGCTGTTCCCGACGCCGATCTGACGAAAATGAGGCAGTACGAGGAGGCGATCGCGGTCTACGACCAACGGCTAATGCAGAAACCTGACGATTATCAGGGCTGGTACGAGCGGGGCCGTCTCTGTCAACAATGGCAACATTTCTCAGAGGCGTTGGCCTGCTGCGATCGCGCAGTGACAATTCAACCCAACTTTTATACTGCCTGGTATCTACAAGGTATCGTCCTGCAGGAAATGCAGTGGTATCGAGCCGCTATTGTTGCCTTCGATCAGGCCCTAAAGCTTGAACCTGAGTCTGCTGATGCCTGGTATATTAAAGGCGCAATACTCGGACAGTTACAGTGTTGGGATGCTGCGATCGCCGCCTACGATCGGGTATTGAAGCTCAAACCAGAGAACGTGACTGTTTGGGACAGCCGGGGCAAGGCTTTAGCAAACCTGCACCGCTATGAAGACGCCATTACTTCCTACGATCGGGCACTGGAACTTAAACCGGACGATTTTCCCCATGTTTGGGCCAGTCGTGGTTTTGCGCTGGGTCGGCTGCGCCAAGATGAAGCAGCACTGTCTGCTTACAATCGGGCACTGCAACTTGCCCCAGACAATGCCGGTATCTGGTACCAACGGGGACTGACTTTGAGCGAGCTAAAGCGCTATGAGGATACAGTATTGTCTTGCGACCGGGCACTCAATCTCGACCCAAGGTTTCTGCAAGCCTGGCGGCAGCGAGGCTTGGCCTTGCGTTGTTTGGGGGCTTATGTGCGTGCGATCGCAACCTACGAATACGCGCTTAAACTCAACCCTAAAAATGCCTCTCTCCATACCGACCTGGGTTTTATGGATTTGTTAAATAACGATCTAGCGGCAGCTGAATGGGAATTGAACACCGCCAATCAGCTCGATCCTCACTCACCCTTTCCCGTTTTCTACCTGGGATTAATTCAGTTGTTGCGATCGCAACCTGCAGCTGCCCAAGCCTGGTTCAAACGAGGTTTGGGGCTGTGTCAGAGCAAAGATCTAAACAGTCAGAGCTATTTTGCTCTCTATACCATAGCAACAGGCACGCTTGAACCAGGTACCTCCAGCCTGCGAGCGATCCTGGAACAAAAACATATTCCCACCGAAACCCTGTACAACCTCCTCGACAGCGCTAAAATTCTGGCCCAGTCGCCCGAAACATCGGCCGGAATCGACACCATTCTTGCCCTGCTAACAGCAACACAGTCCTGAGAACACAACTTGGGTAGAGCAAAGATTTTTGAGCGCGCGGGTGGCACCCGCGCGCTCAAAAATCCTTACTTGTTTACCCCTACTGGTCCGACATGTCTAAAAATGTGCAATAGTTTGCAACGGATTTGAACGGATGTAGCGGATGGCTATCTCGTTGAGGCTCATAGAGTACACATCTGTTACATCCGGTTTCATCCGCTGCCAACTTGAGTCTTAATGCACCAAATTAGCTGTGCCATTCCACTACCCTGGGGAAATTATTGTGAAAGTCCTGCCTCGTAGGGCTTTCACAACAAGCCATAGGAAAACTATTGTCCTGCATCATCTTGAACAGACGTTGCAACCACCTGGATTTCAACAGTAGCCGTAACTTCAGCATGAAGTTTGATCTCTGCTGTATAGAAGCCCAATTTGTGAATATCTGGCAGCGAGATCCCGCGGCGATCCACTTCCTGGCTGGTCACCGCCTGAATCACAGCCGCAACTTCCCGGTCAGTAACCGTGCCAAAGATTGCCTCTCCTTCTCCAACCTGCTTGGCAATGGTGAAGCGACCCACAGTTTCCAGTGCTGTTTTTCGCGCTTCTGCCTGTTGTCTTTCTTCTAATAGACGTTGCTGCTCTTTCGCCTTACGTCGCTCAACCTGTCGGAGAATGGAAGGGGTTACCCTGGCCGCAATTCCTTGAGGAACCAAATAGTTACGGGCATATCCAGGCGCGACCTCGACCAGATCGCCTGCTTTTCCGAGTTTTCGGACATCCCGATTCAAAACTAACTGAGTGCGCTTTGCCATTGTTTTTCTGTCTTGTCAATTGTGTCTCATGGATAATACTGGAAGAACTGCTAACTCAGCAGCCAGGTTCCTTAGGTTTGCTAGAATTGCGGGCTTGCCATCAGGGTCTAGCAGCAGGGCTATTTTGTACTGTTCTGGAAGCGGTCTCCAGCTGGATCTGCTTCTATTTCCAGGCAAAGTTGAGTCTGGATGAGTTTAAACCCAGAAGCATAATCGTAACGAACTATGTTGGACAATTGCAACTGCTCTCTGGAAATTTCCAGTTTAAGGCAGAAGGCAGAGGGCAGGAGGCAGAAGGCAGAAAGGAAAGATTTAATACACACGACTTAGAAGGTTAGCGCCCCCTTCGGGGGCGCTAACCCCTATTTCTTCATGCCAGAACGGAAAAAAGGTTATTTTGAAAGCCTTGCTCCGCAAGGCTTTCAAAATAACCTTCCAAGTCGTGTAATACATCTAGTTGGAGTCTTTTGTCATGTCCTAGCTCTAGTCTCATCCCCCTATCAACTATGAACCCTGAACCACGAACCCTGAACCCTGAACCCTATTACTAAAATCGATCTTTCATCCCTCGCAAGCGGGCAAAGGTTTGAATGGGGTCTCGACTGTTGACTGCTGCCTGCAATTCTGGCCGATCCCATCCCAAGAATGGGTTGGTGCGTTTCTCAATGGCTAGCAGAGAAGGAACAGTCGCTTCCGCATGATTGCGGGCAATTTTCACGGTGGCAAAACGCGATCGCAGATCGGCATTGTTCCCATCCACCGTCAGGGCAAAACGCAGATTCTTCAGCGTGTACTCATGAGCACACCACACACGCGTACGATCGGGCAAAGCTCGAATCTTGCTCAGCGAGCTGACCATCTGAGTGGGAGATCCCTCAAATAACCGGCCACAGCCCCCTGCAAACAACGTATCGCCGCAAAAGAGTTCGCCTGCTTCTCCATCCAGAACAGGAGGGAAATAATAGGCAATATGAGCGCGAGTGTGGCCCGGAACAAAGAAAACCTCACCCACCCGATCGGCAAACTCAACCCGATCCCCCTCCTGCAAAAACACCTGCTGTCCGGGAATACGCCCCCGATCCTCCCCCCCCCCATAAACCGTCACCTGGGGAAACTGCTGCATCAGTCGTCGATTACCGCCCACATGGTCGCCATGGTGGTGAGTATTGAAAATCGCCCCTAATTTTGCCCTCAGTCCTCGTAGCTTCTGCAACACCGGATCTGCCACCGCCGGATCCACAACGGCTGCCAGATTCCGACCCGGATCGTGCAGCAGAAAAACATAATTGTCAGACAGGACAGGGAGCCGATAAATTTCCAAAACGCAAACCTCCTTCAGGCAGATAACAAATACATCGCCAATAATGTATTTGGCTCCTGCCGCTCGACTCCGAATATAATGTCTACCAGACTATACTCGATCCTATTCTCCAACAGAAAGGCCATGCAAGGAAAAGCTAAGGATGCGGCAAAACAGGTCATTAACCAACTGCCAGATGAAGCCACATTCAATGACATTATGCATGAGTTGTATGTTAGCCAGAAAATTGAGACAGAGCTACAGGCCGTGGAGGAAGGACGAACTATTCCTCATGATGAAGTGAAGCAGCGGTTGTTGAGCCGCGAAAATTGAATGTTCGGATGTTGCCTTTGAGGATTTACTCAATATTCAGGATTTCATTGCAAAAGATTCACCGATTGATGCTCAGCATTTTGCAAGGCAAATTTTAGAGACTGTTGACAAATTAGCCGTGTTTCCTGATATGAGAAGATGGGTTCCAGAAGCAGGAAGATCGAATGTGCCATGTGTCAGGTCAAGCAAGATGAGCAAATAATCTTTATCCTTGCAATCGTTCAGGGTAAACGAGATGTCACAGGTCAATCTCCTAAACTATGGGACATCTCTTGAGCAGCAGGTTCGAGGCTATAGGATCTCTTCTAATCAAACCCCAGTTGCTGCATGACTTCATGGGCTGAAAATCTCTGTTGCCCTCCAAGTCGCTGCATAAAACTACAACAAGCCGGTTTGGGGTTGGGAAGATTCCCTCTGGGAGGAATACTACATATAGAGATCGTTAACAACAGACCAGATAGGCAGATCTAATCGATATGATTGAAGCGGTCGAACTGATTTATCGCAGCTTTACACTGACTCTGGCAAACCTAAAACTTCCGTAAAGGCAACGGTGCAAGCAAGCTGCTGATGGAGATATTGGCCATAATGACGAAAGTAGCGAAGGTCTCACCTGAAAGTCAGTTTGGCATTACCTTTGAAGAGGGGAGATGTTTTTTATTTGGATCGGGAAAAAAGCTTGGTGAGTTTGAGACATTGTGCAAGCAGGTTGGGTATATTCCATTTATACACAACGATCGTTCGTCTCCTTTGTAAAATCCCCCAGATGAAGGCCCAGGTGAAAACCACGGCAATTCCGGGCTAAAGCTCCAGCGATCGCGCTGAGCAGCATTCAATCAACCTTCTATCCGTGTAATCTAAAACTTCAACGCTTAAGACTGTATTTCAGAGGTTAATCTACCGTGTCTACCTTCGCCCCAGCACACCAAAACACTTCAGAGTTCGCGCTCTCTGTTGTCATTCCTGCCTACAACGAAGAAGATGGCATTGCTGAAATCGCTCATCGCGTTCTGGCCGTACGAGAAGAATTGGTCAAAGTCGGAGTCACCCGCCTCGAACTGATTGTGGTGGATGATGCCTCACGCGATCGCACCGCCGAAATTGCCAGCAGCATCGACGGCGTTACCCTGATTAGCCACACCCAAAACCGGGGCTACGGCGGTGCCCTCAAAACCGGTTTCAACCAAGCAACCGGCGATTTGATTGGCTTCCTGGATGCAGACGGCACCTATCCCCCAGAATTTTTCCCTCAACTCTGTCAAGTGGCCCTCAACGAAGCCGAACTCGTCATCGGTTCCCGCATGGCCGGAGCCAAGAGCCAAATGCCCATCACCCGTCGCATCGGCAACGTCTTCTTCGCCAGCCTGCTCAGTCTATTGGGTCGCCAACGTGTCACCGATAGCGCCAGCGGCATGCGCGTCTTCCGACGTGACGTCTTAGAGCGCGTTTACCCCCTGCCAGACGGCCTCAACCTGACACCCGTCATGAGCACGCGCGCCATTCACGAGCGGATCAAAATGTCCGAAGTACCCATTCCCTACAGCGAACGTATGGGCCGCTCCAAACTCAGCGTGGTACGGGATGGCACCATTTTCCTGCGTTCCATGATCTGGACCGCCCTCACCTACAACCCAGTGCGGATTCTGGGACTGGTAGGCCTCGCCTGTCTCGCCTTCACCCTGGCCATTGCCCTGAAATTTGCCTATTGCCGATTCATCCTCAACATCACCGAAATCAGCACCATCGGCATTGCAGACCTATTTGCAGCTCTGATTACTGGCGTTGCAGGCGTCAGCTTCTTCTCTCTGGGCATTTCCTTCAACTACCTGGTTGCCCTCTTCTACAAACGCCCGATTCGCCAGGGTCTCTTCGGACGTCCCCTCTTCAAACAACCCCTCGACCGACAATTTGGCTGGATGGGGGCACTCGGGCTGATCGCCGGTCTCATCCTGGGCGGCGTTACCCTGGCATTAGGCTTCGGCCAGGAACCCGGAAACTTAGAAAATACCAACCGACTCTGGCTCTATTTGCTCGCCAGCGCCATGCTTATCCTGGTCGGTATTCAGCTGATTATTTACTGGATCATTCTGCGCGTCCTGGATGAATTGAGTCAGCGGGAAATCCTCACTCAACGGGATATGGGAACCCCTTCCCTTGAGAACGACAAGGACGATCCGCTTTTGGCAAAAAAAGATGTGGGGATTGCCTAACCTAACTCAGATCCCACCTAAATTTTAGATCCCAAATCGATCTGAGATTTACGTCATACTAAATGCCTGCTTCAACCTTCTTTCAACTTTCTACGAACTGTCTTGATTACCATTACCTGATTTAGAGGAGCCGCCCATGGGTAGCACAACCAGCAATCCCACCCGAGAATTAATCCAAGAAAACAAAGGGAACCGCAAACTCCCCAAGCTCACCACTGCCAACTTCCCCAATGCAGACGAAATTGTTCGTCAGGGACTGTTAGAGGAAGACAAGGTAGAGGCAGTTGATATTCTCCTGGTCAATCCCCCCACGCCCGATGGGGGCATCTGGATCCGGACCCAGCACCGGGTCGGTCGGCGATCGCGCGAGAACATGGTCTGGCCCCAGGTCTCCCTGGCCCAGATGGCCGCCATGCTCCACCCCGTCTACAAAGTCAAAATTGTAGATGCCAATGCCGAGCGCATGGGTTGGGAAGAATTCACCACCCTGCTAGACAAATACAACCCCCGCTACTATCTCACCCAGGTGACCGCTCCCACTTTGGAAAACGATATGTTTGGGGTCTTCCTCGCTCGAGCACGGGGAGCAAAAACCATCGCCTTTGGTACCCACGTGACACCAATTCCGCGGGAAACCATGAGCGCCTATCCTTCACTAGACTTCGTGCTGGTGGGCGAGCCAGATCTCTCCTTGCGCGACCTGCTAGATCATCTGGATGGCAAAATAGACCAGCGTTCTCCTCAGATAGAAACCATCTTTGCCAAACACGATCTTGCCTACAAGCCATCCCTTGATGAAGCCGGCAATGTCGATCTCAATGGCATCAAAGGACTGGCCTGGCGTCGCAACGGCGAGATTGTCCTCAACAATACCCGACCTTTCATTCATAGCCTGGATGATATGCCGTTGCCCATGCACGAACTACTGCCCTGGCAACAGTACCGCATGCCTCTGATCAAAGGCCCCTTCACCTTCATTGTCACCAGTCGTGGCTGTCCCGCAGGCTGCACCTACTGCATCAAGCACGTCAGTTACCAGTACACCGCCCGCGTACGATCGCCAGAAAACATCATGGAAGAACTCTGGCAGCTGAAGCGTATGGGCCTGAACAACATCCACATGTATGCCGACCTGTTCACCGTCAACCGCGAGCAAGTCGTCGGCCTGTGCAAATTAATGATCGAGCAAAAAATCAACCTGCGCTGGACTTGCAACAGCCGGGTAGATTACGTCGACGAAGAACTGCTCAATCTCATGGGGAAAGCAGGCTGCTGGCTGATTTCCTGGGGCATCGAAAGCGGCAACGAGCAGATCCTCAAACATGCCCGCAAAGGCGCTTACCCCGAAAAAGCAATGAAATCTCTCGCCGCTGCCAGAAAAGCTGGGATCAAAAACTGGGGCTACTTCATCATTGGTTTACCAGGAGAAACCGAAGCGACGATTCGAGACACGATAAACTTCTCCAAAAAGCTGCCTCTGGATATTGCCCTGTTCCACGTCGCTGCACCGTATCCGGGAACGCCGTTCTTCTTTGAAGTGGTGAAAAACGGTTGGTTCCGTCCCGGCACCCGCTGGGAGCAGGTCGACATGGACAAGGGTACGGTACTGGATTACCCCGATCTACCTGCGGAGCGGTTGTTGTACTGGCAAAAGCGCGCCTTCCGCGAATGGGCCTTCCGTCCGGGACCCATCGCCACCTATTTAAAGATGCTGGCATCTGACCTGTCAACCATGAAATCGGCAATCAGCGTCGGATTGCAGCACTTGAGCTGGTCGTCGAGCCACTAAAATCCTCGGTTGCTTCCATAAATTGTTTGTCTGGATGGAATAACCGCCAAGATCTCTCAATCTTACGCCAGGATCTCCCAATCTTACCGCTTGAAGTGGGTTGGGAGATTTTTTATGGCAGGCCATTCTGGTTTCGGCAATCGAGTAAGAGTAAACATCCTGACCTCTGGGAGACGACTGATTAGAACATTACAAAAGGCTCAAAACCCCATGTAGTCAATCTTTCCCTCCTGCCTTCTGCACTCTGCCTTCTGCGATCCGCATCCGAACATCTAAGCGAGAGAACGACAACGACCAGCATTGACTCAATCGTTGGTTCAATCGAGCAGTATCCTCATCATCATATTTTACATTTGTTGATATGCTTAACCCTGTTTGCTGCTTAACTGGGTAGCAATTGCCTCTCGAACGCGAGGTCTGAACTGCCAGCACCTGCCAGTGGGTACTCTGAAAAACAAACATTCAGCAGGCAAACCCATGATCCAAAAAAGTCTACACCTCCACCTCCACCTCTCCTTATGCTTTGTAGGTGCGGTAGCGCTCAGTGGGTTATCTGGGCAATGGCCTGCTCAAGCAAGCGCAGAGGAACTGCAATCCTTCCCCATCGGTATCGATCCACTCGATGGCAGCAATAGCGCTCAAAAACCGGGCATCCAGATGCAGTTTTTAGATCCCCCCTCGCCCGATCGCTTCATCCTCACCATTCCCGATCGACGCTTCGATCCTCAAGCATTCACCCAGTACCAACTGCCGCTCGCCTTAACCAACCACACCCCTCACCCCATTTGCCCGGAGTTTGCCGCCCTCATGCCAGAGCTGATCGGCCCCGACGAGCAACCCCGCCAGCGCCAGAGAAACCCAAACTATCGACCGCCAAAGCGATTTTTTGGCGGCAGGCTGACGCTGCCAGGAGAACGACGGGAGTTCCAGGGATCCGCCGTGCTCTACTGGGAAAACAAGCGCCTGCTGCTGAAAGCCTCCACCCAATGGCTGGCTGGGGCCTGGTACTTTGACGACATTGAACCCGGCAATTACCAACTACGGTTTACCTATCGCAGCAGCGGCAAGGCCACCGTTTGCACCGTGCCCAAAGTCCCCCTGGCCGCAAGGCAAAAGATTTGCGGTCCCTCCAGCCGATTTCTCTGCCGTGCCCCCAAGAAATTTTTTGGGTTTGCCCCGCGCAGGATTGAACGAACGGGCAAAGGCACCGCCAGCACCCCCTTCCTACCCCTCCAGATCGTCGCATCCCGCAACCGCACGCCCCCCGCAATTCGCCTACCTATGACCTTCAAGTTTCCCCTACCGCCAGATCCGTTTGTTGTGGCCATTCCAAACAACAGCGTGGCAGACCAAAACCCATTTTTACCCAAGCTGACTATGGAACTGACGAATACCACCGCGCAGCCGATTTGTCCCGAAGAGGAATATTTACAGCCAGAACTGATTGACCCTGCTGGCCAGCCTCTCCAGCGACAGCCCATGGCAGAGCATATTCCTGCGATCAGGGGAAATGGGGGGTTTCTGGTAAAATCTGGTCACCCTACCTCCTTGAATGCCAACTTAGGACTCTACTGGCAGGACGGACAGTGGCACCTGCAAATCGCCTCTCCTGGCCCACTCTATGGGAGAAACGGCCTCTGGTCCTTTGCAGGCATTGAACCTGGCGACTATCAGCTGCGGTTTATCTATCGCAGCACGGGTGCAGCGACCACTTGCACCTTCACCGTTTTCAATGAAGAGTCTCTTCCGTCCTCCTTTGAGCATCAAGCGGTTGAGACCCCTGGTAAAGGCTGGGGCGCAACAGAATTCATCACGCTCCGCGTCGCCTCTTCGGTGAGAGAGAGCACAGCCATCGAAATCGACGGTGTCCGGTTTGAGGTACTGGTTCCAGAGCAGCAGGTGCTGATTCCGCCCCGCCAACCTGGGGCAGAAACGCCAGTTTCCCTGACTTTGCGTATTACCAACCACTCAGACCGGGCCTATCAGTTTACGCCGTTTAAAACCCTACGCCTGCAATTTTGGGAAACCCGCACCCGCATCCTCAAAGCACAGGGATTTGAGCAGTGGATAGACTGGCCTCGACTGGCTGATTTTCAGCTGCTGCGACCGGGAGAACAGATTGACTTTGCGGTTGAAGCCAAACTCTACTGGCAGGAGGGCAAGCTGCGTCTGGGCGGCATCAATGAGTTTGGCAAACGTTGGTATTTTGACAATCTGAAAACAGGCAGCTATCAGATTCGGTTTCTGTACTTTGTAGGGGATAGAATGTTGCACGAATTATCGTGCTGCGGCGTGGGAGAAGAGGTTAACAAAGTCAGGGCCGCGCTCTGGCGATCTCAACTGGTCGATACCCCTTGGGTGGAGCTGCATTTGGTGCGTCCCTGAAGTTTACTCCACCACATTAACCCACTATGTAATTGACCTACTATTGTTAAGCACGAATAACACCATGAAACCTCAAAAACATCTCTTATACCTGACTTTTCCTGCTAAGTCTTACAACCACCAGATAGCAAAGGTTCTGGAGCTTGACTTCATTCCTAATAATCTAGTTTTGTTGAGAATTGCTCACGCGCTTACACGGTTTTCCGTCTGCTAGAATCAAGCAGTTTTTTCTCTCCAAAAGATAATGGGAAAAGTCAAAGCAGCTACCAACTGCAGCTATCCTATTACAACAGCGTAGATGAAGTAGAAAACAGGATCGATCTAAGACAATTCTATATTGATGAAGGAACTGGGAAACCTCTACATCCTTTACCCAAACTACCGCCTCTACCGAAACCTAAAACAGGCTGGGAAGGGACATTGAAGACTCCAGTCGTAGAATTTCATTTGGTTCAATAATAACCCTGCAAAAATATTTTTGAGGTCTATCCTTAACAAGGAATAACATCTTTTTTGATGCATGAGATTATAATTTTTAACGAGGTGTTGTCCTGGTACTATGAGGTTATAGTTACATGATACTGGGGCGATCGGAGACGAATTTTAGGGCAAAACCGGAAACTAGATCAGCATCAGCGGGTATTCTGACAGGCAATCGTTCAACTTTACAAAGTCATGATGCGTAAAATTTTCATCCTTAGTTGTGCCTTAACCTTGGGGTTGTCCATGACTATCCTGGCGACCAGTCAGCTGCTGACTGGTCGTAAAGCCGACTCCAGCGAACTAGCGGCCAGCTCAACTGACCGCAACATTGGGAAATGTAATGCTGTCGAAATCGAGGGTCTTTGCTTCCGCCCTCTCCTTTCAGCCCTTGAAGTGGACGAGCAGGCTGTCTCTATCCAAGAGAAATATGTTTTTTCAATCCCTGAGAAACCGGGAGGTCGCACTTCTTTTTATCCGACATTAAAGATTACGAACAACTCGACCCAACCTGTTAATGTTGCTCGCTTCGGACTCATAACAGCATCCCTCGTCAGTGCAGACGGCAAACCAGTTGAAGACTTCGGCCTAGCATGGAATGCTGTCCTTTTTAATCCTGTAGCCGTTGGGTCCGTTCTGATTTTACCTGGGGAAAGTGTCAATCTATCTATGAAAGCGATTCTGTTCTGGAATCAGAACATTCTCTACACAACACTCGCTGGCAAGTATTTTAAAGAAAGAACTACTTTTTTCGATCTGAAACCTGGCGTCTACAAACTGCAGTTGACCTACCAGAATGACATTGATGAAGTAGAAAACGGCTTAGATCCAAGACAATTTTCGATCGATCGAGACACTCCTTTACCCGAACTACCACCCCCGAAAAAGCATAAGGAAGTTTGGAAAGGAACTGTGAAAACACCAGTTGTAGAATTTCGTTTGGTTCAATAACAACCCGGAAAAACAGTTTTGGAGGTGCATCAATGATGAAATTGCAACAGGCTTCCCTGGCCATAGCGATCGCTGCTTCCTGGCTTGCACTTACGGGCAACTCTGCTGGTGCTGTAACGTTTTTCCGTCCTACTGATGTTGGTGGAATATATAGCCCGGTTGAAACCTCTGGTTCAGGTGAAGTGACAACCACACTAAAGTTCCTTAACAAATTGCCCACCCCAACCGCAGGGAACGATCTCCTCAATTTTCTGAACAATAGTTACCAGGCTAGTTTAAGCCAAAATTGGACTTTTATCCCCGCACAGCAAAATCTCAACGGAGAGTTTGTTTCCACAATTTATTATGCCTGCGCAATCAACATATTCACGCCCTGTGGCACAGGAGTCCTTAAGAATCCCTTGTCTTCTAGGCGAAAGGTGGATCCAAGAAACTCTGTGGGAGCTAGTTTCTCTCTGTTTTATCGACCAGGGCCAGGAGATCCGCCTACTTCTGTTCCAGTCTCAGGGACTCCCAATCTGACTCAGGCGAATCCAAATCTTAGATGGATTCAGATTGTTAATTCTGAACTTATTGTTAACTCTAATGTTGTTCTAAACGAAAAGTTTGCTGACAATGGTGAGCCACCTGCAAATTTCATCAATAGTCCACCGTTCTATCCACTGGCAGATATAAGACAAGATTCCAAATTCTCACAAGACCCCAATCGAAGAATACTAACTTTTGCAGATGCTTCACAACGAGCAGATGTTACCAAGGACTACGATTGGTTAGCTGAACTGTATCTGGCAGAGATTAAAGATCCAGGTAAGCCCAACGAAGTGACTGTATATGAAGGGGTTCAATGGGGATGGTCGTCCACTTTCACCCCGAAGATTACGTTTGGGGGTAGCGGTGGCGGCGGTTTTCTGCCAGGTATCAGCCAGCATAACCCCATTGTTTCCAGTGTTTTCATTCCCCACCCCCCCAGACGTCGCCCAGCCATCGGCGGCGGTGCCTCGCCTGGTGGTGCGGCCTCCGGCAGAGGCCAAAAACGGGGCGGCGGTGGTACGGCCATCGGCGGGGTTTTCGGCACCAAGCAGTTCTTCAACGTGCCTGCGGGACGCTGGTACGACCCAGCTACGACCTATGGCTTTGAGTTCCAGGCCCTCGGCGATACGCTCTTTACCGACATCCTCGACTTTCCCGTCCTGACCGACAGCCTCTTCACCGTCGAAGTGGGGGATACGGTACTGGGCGAGTTTGGCCCCGGTGATTCGGTGGACTTTGTCTCCCTGTTTGGCGCGGGCATCGACAATTTCCGCATCACGGGCATCGATCCACCCCCCGGCCAGGATTCAGTCTTGTTCCCGATCCAGCTGGATTTCAACAATCCCACGGGCAGCTTTGAGATGATATCCATTGTGCCAGAAGAAGCCTTCGAGACAGCCTCGACGCCCGAACCCCCTTTGCCCCTCGGACTGCTGTTGCTAACAACGATGGGCGCGAGTTTGGTTTGGGGGAAGGGAACGGGGAATGGGGAACAGGGAACGGGGAATCGTTGAGGGGGAGGTAGGGGAAAGGTGTTCATTGTTGATTGTTCATTGTGAGACTGCAGCTTTTTAGATTGGATTGCAGCGCTAGCGGAAACCCAACGCAATGTCTTCTGGTGTTGGGTGACCTTAAAAAAGCTTGCGCTTATACGGACTTAACCCATCTACTGATTGCATCCTCGTTGCGTTCGGTAGCACGACAAAATATAAGTTTAGGAGATAACAAAAGGCTCAAAACCGGAGGGAGTCAATCTTGCCCTTCTGCCCTTTGTCTCCTGCCTTCTGCCCTTTGTCTCCTGCCTTCTACTCTATTGCCTCTCTTGTTGCTCTATTTTTTTCCCTTCTGCCCCATGCCCTCTGCCTCCTGCCTTCTACTCTACGTCAGCCATGCATCGCCTCTACACCTTGCTGTTTGCCCTCAGTATCGCGCTGATTAATCCCTGGGGCGGCAGTCGCGGTGAGATCTGGACGCTGCCGAAGGTGGGGGTGGTGCTGTTTCTGGTCGTGACGAACGGTATTTTGCTCTGGGAGGCCAGCGATCGGTGGCGGCTGTCGCGGGTTTGGCGGCGGGGGCTGCTGCTGTGGGGGCTGTTTTTGGGGCTGGGGTTGCTTTCGACAGTGCACAGTCCGTTTCCCTGGCGCTCGTTTTGGGGCCAGGATGAGATGGGCGATGGCTGGCTCTATTGGCTGCTGCTGGCGGGGTTTGCTCTCAGTAACGCTCTGGTGCTGCGGGTTTACCCGACACTGTTTCAGGCGCAGGTGCAGGGGGTGCTGATCGGCGGCGGCGTTCTGGCACTGAGTGTCCTGCCCCAGGCGCTGGACTGGACGCTGGACTATACGGCAACGACAGGGCAACTGCTGCAGGAAAATGTGCTGGCCAGTACGGTGTTTGATAATCATCAACCGATTGGGTTGTATTCCCATCGCGGTCATGGGGCGTTTGTGCTGGCGGTGGGGCTGGTGCTGGCGCTGCTGGCGGGGCGTTGGGGTTGGGTGTCGCGATGGAAAATGCGACTGCTGCTGGGGGTGATGGGACTGGCGCTGCTGCTGACTCAGACACGAGCGGCGATTCTGGCGCTGTTGCTAGGGCTGATGGTTTTGTCGGGACGACAGCTTTTGCAACGTTATTGGCAGCAGTGGCTGTCTGTGGGACTGGTGGGGGTGCTGGTGCTGGGGGCAGTGACGATGATGCGGGATACGGGGGGCTGGTCGGTGCTGCGGCAGGTGAGTTCGGATCGGGTGGTGCTGTGGCAGCTGGCGGGCCAGGGCATTGGCCAGCGACCACTGTTGGGGTGGGGGTTTGATGGTTTTGGCATTGCTTATCCGTTTGTCTGGCGGGTGGGGGAGCCGTCGCAGGTGGTGAGTTTGGGGGAGTTTAGCTTTGTCTGGCGGCGACGGGATGGCACGGTGCAGACGTATCCGTTAAAGGGCAATAAAAGTCACAATTTGCTGTTGGATACAACGCTCTCGCTGGGACTGTTGGGACTGCTGGGCTATGGGGCCTTGTTTGGTTTTTATGTCAGGCAGGGGTTGCAGTCCCCCCGACGGCAGTTGCTGGCAGTGGTGGTGGTGTATCTGGGGTTTGGGTTGTTCTGGTTTGACTGCGCTCAGTACAGCCATCTGGTCTGGTGGGTGTTGAGCAGCACAGTGGCAGAGAAGACTGAGGGCATGGGATTGGGGGCCGAGGGAAGCGATGATATGGAACAGGGTTAATTGTTGTGTTGTCTCTCTCTAATTTTGAATTTTATGGCAAAGGGTAAACGGCAGATGGCAGAAGAAATGGGGCAGAGGGCAGGTGGGGAAAGGTTGGTTCTGAATGGGCGTTAGGCTAACATGGAAGGGATAAAGATTGGCGACCGCGTGCGTATGAGCCAGCCCCTCTTAACTGAATTGATGCAGCAGGCAGAACAGCTTGCCCCCGACGAACAATTGCGTCTGGCGCAGCATTTAGAATGGCTGGCCCATCGCCTAACCCCTAAAAACCGGGTTGGACATCGCTTGCAAGACATCCGGGCCTATCGCGATGAAATTCTCAGCCTTGCTGCTCAACACGGGGCGTTGAATCTTCGAGTCTTTGGTTCGGTTGCGAGAGGAGACGCGAGACCGGATAGCGATGTTGATTTTTTGGTGGATTGCGGGGAAATGTTGAGCCCCTGGTTTCCGATGAGTCTGATTCGAGATCTGGAAGCGCTTTTAGGTCGGCGGGTCGATGTGGTTACCCAGAGGGGCTTAAAAGATCGCGTGCGAGATCGGGTTTTGCGAGAAGCGATTGCTTTATGAGGGCGGATTCAGAACGGTTGCAGGATATAGCGGAAAGTATTGTTGCAATTGAACAATACGCAGTTAGAGGGAGAGAGGTATTTGAACAGGATGAACTGATTCAACTTTGGATAATCCACCATTTGCAGCGAATTGGCGAAGCGGCTAGGGGAGTCTCCGCCGATTTGAAAAACATGTATTCGAATCTTCCCTGGGCTGATGCAATTGGATTGCGCAATGTTTTGGTTTATCAATATTGGAAAATTGACCCAGAGATTATCTGGTCGATTGTGGAAACAGTTCTGCCAATTTTTAAAGCGCAAATCGGTGCTGTTTTGATAGATTTGAGCAAATAACTGGCAGCAGACAATAATTGGGCAGGAAATTGTCTGCTATTACAGTCAGAATTTTAACCTTTATACTGAGCGATTGAGCTGAATTCGAGGGTTTTTACTTGTCTGTTCAGAAAAAATTGCACTTTTCGAGCAGACTGTTTGGTTGTATTGTCAATGGCAAAACGCTATATTTTCCCAATGGCTAATTCATCGTCGTCCGCTGTGTACAATTCTCCTATTCCTCCAGTTTTGTCTCTCGCGGTTGCCCCGGCGCAAGTGTTGCGTGGCCAGGATGCTCTGGCGCATTCGGGGGAGGCGATCGCACGTTTGAGTCGGCGGCCTTTGATGGTTGGGGGCAATCGGACGCTGGGACTGGTGCGCGATCGCATTCAACCGATACTGGAACAGCAGCAGCTCCAGCTGGCCCAGGCTGCCTACAGTCCCGATTGCAGTGAAGCCAGTCTGGCAGCATTGCAGCAGGCTCTGGTTGTCCATCAGGCCGACGCCGTCATTGGGATTGGCGGGGGCAAAGCCCTGGATGCCGCTAAACTGCTTGCCGATCGGTGCCATCTGCCCGTTATTACCATCCCCACCTCTGCAGCGACCTGTGCCGCCTGGACTGCACTCTCGAATATTTATTCCGATCGAGGCGCATTTTCCTATGATGTTGAGTTGCGGCATTGCCCCGATCTTTTGGTGCTGGATTACGGTCTGATCCAAACTGCGCCGACGCGCACCTTAATTGCTGGCATTGGGGATGCTCTGGCTAAGTGGTATGAGGCCTCTGCCAGCAGCAGCAGTTCTGAGCGCACCTTGATTGTGGCAGCCGTCCAGCAAGCGCGGGTATTGCGGGATTTGCTGTTCCAAAAATCTGCAGCCGCGTTGCAGTCTCCTGGCAGCGAAGTCTGGCAAGAAGTGGTGGATGCAACCGTACTGTTAGCGGGAGCGATCGGGGGGCTAGGTGGCTCTCAATGCCGCACAGTTGCGGCCCATGCGGTTCACAATGGTCTCACCCATTTACCCTGCAACCATGATAGCCTCCATGGTGAAAAAGTCGCTTATGGGATTCTGGTGCAACTCCGGTTAGAAGAAATGCTGCAGGGTAGCCAGTTGGCGGCAACGGCGCGCCATCAATTGATCGATTTTTACGACCGGATTGGTCTGCCGAAGACCCTGACTGATTTGGGCATGGGCGGTGCTACGCTGGCTGAACTGCAGCGCGCTGCGGCCATTGCCTGCGATCGCGAGTCAAACATTCACCATTTACCGTTCTCTGTAGGGCCTTCCCAGCTGATGGCTGCGATGGTTTCGACCACTGTCTCCATGACAGTGGGTCATACGCTGAAATATCCTGCTGAGTCACTTTCCCAGGGAAGAGCTTCCCACTGCATTGATGAGGGGCATCATGAAGTTAGACTGGATTGAACCTGCCGATCGCCTGCGACTTTTGCCGCCTTACGTATTTGCCCGCTTGGACGAGCTAAAGGCACGGGCGCGCGAGCAGGGTTTGGATTTAATCGATTTGGGAATGGGCAATCCAGATGGGGCAACCCCTGAACCCGTTGTAGAGGCTGCGATCGCAGCCCTGCAGAACCCTGCCAACCACGGGTATCCACCGTTTGAGGGCACAGCCAGTTTTCGCCGTACTATCACTCGCTGGTACAACCGACGCTATGGGGTTGACCTCGATCCAGAGGGCGAAGCACTGCCGTTGTTAGGGTCAAAGGAAGGACTGACCCATCTAGCGCTGGCATACATCAATCCAGGGGATCTCACATTGGTTCCCAGTCCTTCTTATCCAGCCCATTTTCGAGGCCCGTTGATTGCGGGCGGCGAAGTGTATCCTTTGATGCTGAAGTTAGAAAATGACTGGTTGATCGATCTGGCTGCCATTCCAGATGCGATCGCAGATCGAGCCAAAGTTCTCTACTTCAACTATCCCAGCAACCCCACCACTGCCACCGCCCCTCGCGAATTCTTTGAAGATATCGTCACCTTTGCTCGCAAACACGAAATCTTACTGGTTCACGATCTGTGTTATGCCGAGCTTGCCTTCGAGAATTACCAGCCGACAAGTTTGTTAGAAATCCCAGGTGGGAAAGACTATGGCGTCGAATTTCATACCCTGTCCAAAACCTATAATATGGCGGGTTGGCGGGTTGGCTTCGTTGTCGGCAACCAGAGCATCATTCAGGGACTGCGCACCCTGAAAACGAACCTGGACTACGGTATCTTTGCGGCGCTGCAATCTGCGGCTGAAACCGCATTGCAATTACCGGATGTCTATCTGGACAAAGTCCAGGCACGCTACCGCACCCGGCGAGACTTTATGATTCAGGGACTGGCTGCCCTGGGGTGGAAAATCCCCAAAACCCGAGCTACTATGTATCTCTGGGTGCCCTGTCCTCCAGGCATTGGCTCCACTGACTTTGCCCTTTCTGTTTTGCAACAAACAGGTGTCGTAGTGACGCCAGGAAACGCCTTCGGACATGGGGGTGAGGGCTATGTTCGCATTAGTTTGATTGCCGATTGCGATCGCCTCGGCGAGGCCCTGAAACGCCTCAAACAAGCCAACATCACCTGGGACAGCGCCCGCAATATTCCAGCCAGTACATTGGTCTAAAATTCGAGATATGAACGCCTCCTTTGATACAGAAATCCTGGATGCGGCGCTGGCTCGGCGGCGGCAGCATCAAGAGTTGGAAAGACAATCTGTCTTGAGTCAGGTGATTCGCGGATTGGAGAGCGTTGGAGAGCAGTATGGAATTCAGCAAGCCTATCTCTTTGGCTCTTTGACTCGTCCAGGACATTTCCATGACGCTTCAGATGTGGATCTTGCTTTACCTGGGCCTTTACCGGAGGATTGCTGTAGTTTCATCAGCACATTGTCAGCGATGGTAGGGCGAGAGGTGGATCTGGTTACACTCGATCGTTGCCATTTTGCCCACCGTATTCATCAAATGGGAATCTTATGGACAAAAATGCCCTGACTGTCCTGAAGGTTGATGTTCAAGCTCAAATGACTGCGATCGCAAAAATTTCAGTTCTGGTGGAGGAACGCTCTCTTGGCTTAACGGCAGACGATCCCGTCAGGCTAGAAAGTGTTGCTTACCAAATTCACAATCTCTACAACGCTGCTGAGGATTTACTCAAGCTCGTAGCCGCTCACTTTGAAAATCAAATCAGCGATACGGTGCGCTGGCATACGGCCTTGCTGCAGCGAATGTCGCAGGAAATTCCAGGGACTCGTCCTGCTTTACTCTCTGAGGAATCTTACATTTTACTCAATAGCTTGCGTGGATTTCGTCACTTTTTCCGTCATGCTTATGGGGTACCGATCGATTATTCTCAGCTACAAATCAACCTTGACAAAGCTCGCCAGCTCAGGGCTTGTTTAGAACAAGATATCGAAAGATTTCTCAATTCTCTACAATAATGTCACCTACTGGTGCAAAACCGCTAACATATTGCATTCACCTTCCATCACACATCCCACACTCTAATCCCGATCGCATTCTGAAGCTTGTTGTTATTACCAATTTGACTTGAAAAATGCAATCGATAAGATTGGCAGAACATTTGCCCAGTCAGACTTTCTCCAATCTAAAATCACCAATCTAAAATCCAAAATGGTACTTACCCTGTCAGACTTTTCTATTACAGCTCAGTGGCTAACACAATCTGATTTCTCCCTTGATGTTTTGCCCGATAGAGGGCTTTGTCTGCTGAGTTGTTGAGTTTAGCGGCATCGCCGTATTGCGGGAAGGCAGCGATCCCGCAGCTGAATGTTAAGGAAAACTCCACCCCTTCTGCTTGCTGTCGTAGCTGGGAAAATCCCTCGCGGATTTCATTCAACACTCGTTTTGCTGTCACATTATCTGTATCCGGCAGGATGACGGCGAATTCTTCACCCCCGTAGCGACCAATGGTATCGGTCTTGCGCAGGCGCTGTTGCAATAGGCGAGACAGACTTTTGATAGCGCGATCCCCAGTGAGGTGACCGTAGGTATCGTTAACAGATTTGAAATGGTCGATATCGATCATGGCAAAGGCAAAAGTACTATTTTGTCGTTTGGCTCGCTTGACCTCAATTCCCAATTGTTCTTTGATTTTGGAGTGGTTGAGCAAGCCCGTGAGGGAATCGCGCACCATCAGCGATCGCAAACTTCGCGATCGTTCCAGTCGGGGAAGAACGGAGTCAATCAAGTAATCGGGCTGGATCGGTTTGGTGAGAAAATCGTCACCGCCCAAACTCATGGCTGCCAGTTGCTTGTTGATGTTGGTTTCAGACGACAGGAAGACAATGGGAATGCTGAGGTAGGCTTCTTGCTGGCGGATGACAGCCGCGAGTTCCAGACCGTTACAGTGTGGCATGTAGACATCAATCAGAATCAAGTCTGGGGTAAATTCGACCAGGGGTTGCATCACGTGCAAGGGATTGGTCACCACTGAGGTTGCAATCCCGGCTTGCTCGAGGATCGAAGCATAGTAAGCCGCTAGAGGGGCGTCATCCTCCACAATTAAAACACGATACGACTCTGGGGGGTAGGGTGCGGCTAGGGCATCCAGTTTATCGAGCAATTCGCCAATATCGATGGGCTTGGTAAGATAAGCGGCTCCACCGGCTCGAACTGCTTGCAAACGAGCATTCAGATCGCCCCTGGCTGAAATAAACATCACCGGAAGCAATCGGCCAAAGGTTCGTTGGATCTCTGTAACGACTTGCGTGCCTGCAAGCGTTCCTTCAGGAAACATAATGTCCATGACGACTGCTGCTGGAGGCATTTCCATCACCATCTCGGCTAGTCCGTCTAACCGTTCAAATCGGCGTACGGTATAGCCAAAGTAGCTGAGCTGCAGCATCAGGTTTTCGGCCAGGTGTAAATCGTCTTCGACGAGGAAAATAAGCCGATTGTCAGGCTCACCCAAAGAGATACGTTCAGCTGCAATGGGTTCGTCAAGGCGATCGCGATCGCAGACGGGTTCAGGTTCGGGCTGAATCTCCACTTGCTTCAAGCGGGCCAACAAAGCAGTGATTTGGTGGCGCTCTTCCAGAGTAGGAGAATTACCGCTTTCAATCACCGCCTTCAGGCAGTCTTCGAGCGTGCGAGCGCGATCGCTCAAGAGCGTTGCCCCAAAAGTAGCACTGGAACCCACCAGACGGTGAACCAGACAATGGAGGGTTTCTAGCAGCGCAATATCCCAGGCTGTTTCCAGAAATCGGCTCCAGGTTGCTTCAATTCGATCCAGCTTTTCTGGCAATTGCTCAAGGTAATGTTGACGCATCAGCTTCAACTGTTCCTGAGGGGCAAGGAGCGAGTCAACCATAGTATTGTATCCACAGGCGATTGAGGGTTGCGGCAAGAGTCATGGGATCAAAGGGTTTGGAAATGACATCAATAGCACCAGCCTCCCGATAATGAACAACTTCATGGGTTTGTACTTTAGCAGTAAGAAAAATAACAGGAGTTTTTATCGTTTGAGGCAGGTTGCGCAGGGCTTTGAGCGTACTCAAACCATCCATCTCTGGCATCATCATATCTAGCAATACCAAATCGGGTTGAAAGGTGGGGGCAGCATCCAGTGCTTCTCGTCCGGAGCTGCAGATCTCGACTATAAAACCACCAACCGTTTGCAGGGCTAGACGTGCAACGATCTGGATATCTGGATCGTCCTCTACAAATAGAATGCGGTTCAATGGGGGGGGATTTCTCATCCTTTTATCTCTAATGGTTTTAGGATTACCATTTTTTGGCTTCCCTAATTTTTCCCTAACAAACTGGCAAAAATTTCCTTATCACTATAAGTATTATAGTTAGGCCACGATCGCAGCCCTGTTCAAATCGAGCAAACAGCTTGAAGTTCTGACACAATGTCAGAACTTCAAGAAAACCTTCATTGACATAGGACTGCTTTATTGACATAGGACTGGAAGTTGCCGGGAAAACCGACAACTTCGGGAAGCTTATCTAGGCTAGGCTAATGATGGATTGCAACACCAGTGTCAACTCGATCCAGAGGTGGCTACAAAATTTAGCTACCTTCTGGGTCAAACCAAGAGGCCCCCGCGATCGCACCATCTAAACTTCTATTCCACAGGCCAGTCAGAATAAGCCTCGACTGCAGCGATCGTTTCCAGGCTAGAGAGACCTGCTTTATGTTCCCGTGCCTGCCAAAACAGGCGCTCGAAATGCTCTCGCCCTGCTTTGGTCAGGGCAATAACCTCAGCATTAGTTAATGGCACTTCGTTGTTATCGGCGTCCACCCACGCATCACCGTCTGGGCGGATGCCAATGTTTGCGGAAGTTGCTTCGCTGAAAATTAGCCTTTGGGATTCTGAATCGAAATCCCAGTCCCGATCGTTCCAGTTGAAGCGGGAGATGCGGCGATCGCG